>WNFM01189637.1_pt3 | contig 11504 bp, 10 predicted proteins | sample 5400271 | NCBI WGS metagenome assembly WNFM01 (sample SAMN13153352, study PRJNA577476) | soil metagenome | isolation source: 60 cm saprolite on Douglas fir-dominated hillslope | place: USA:California | collected 2013-09-17 | reverse complement strand
TACCCGCGGCTCGAACCATTGCCACAGTGGCGCCTGCCCGCCGCAAACCTCGACGGCAGCCACGCGATGCGCGAGCGGACGCTCCAGACGACGCCCCTCGCGACGACGGTCCGGCCGTGGGCCCCGGGTGACGCGTTCAACCGGATCCACTGGAAGGCGACGGCCCGTCACGGCGACATCTACGTCAAGGAGTTCGATCTCGAGCAGACGGCCGACGCGTGGGTCATCCTCGATCTCGACCGGGGCGTCCAGAGCGGGACCGGCGACGAATCGACGGTCGAGGCCGCGGTTCGGGTGGCGGCGTCCATCGCCGACAAGGCCCTCCTCGAGAACCGGGCCGTGGGGATGACCGTCGGCGCGCATCGCCTGGCCCAGCTGCAGCCCGATCGGGGCGGCCGGCAGCACCTGAAGGTCATGCAGCTCCTCGCCGCGGTCGAGGGCGACGGCTCGAACCCGCTGTCCGAGACGCTGGTCGCCTCCGTCCCACGGATCCGGCGGGGGATGACCGCGGTGGTCGTGACGCCGTCGCTCGATCGGACCTGGGTGAAGCCTCTCTCGACGTTGCGCGCCCGGGGCGTTGCCTGCGTGGTCATCGCCTTCGATCGGAGCGCGTTCGAGCGCTACGCCCACGACGAGGAGCTGCGGCGGCGCGGGCTCCCGCCCGAGCCAGAAGAGGCCGCCGACAGCCACGACCGCCAGCAACAGCTCCGGGCCCTTCGCCACGCTCTCGCCGAGTTCGACGTGGGCGTCCACGTCGTGACGCCTGCCCGGGCCCTGGGCGAGCTGCTCGTCTCGTGACCGCCGGGACGTTCCCGCGATCGCGGATCCGACCCTTCGCCGAGCGACTGAGGCTACGACCGACCGAAGGCTGGTTGACGCTGGCGACGGTCGGCCTGCTCGTCGCGACCCTGGCCTGGTCGCTCCAGGATGCCGCGTGGGTACCGGAGAGCCAGGGCTCGACGGACTACCTCATCTGGCTACCTCGTCGGAGCGGTCCTCGCCGGGCTCGTCCTGCCGCTCGTCGCCGGGGCTCTCGTGCTGGGCGCCGACGGCCAGCGCGTCGACCTCGGGAATCCCGTCGCGATTTATCGTGCGGCCGGCAACGTGGCCTATGGCGTGTGGGCCGACCTCGTCCGCGACGGCCGCCCGTTCACGAGCCAGTTCGGCCATTACCACATCGTGTTCGGGGCGCTCGTCTGGGCTGCCGGGATGCTCGCCGGCGGCGCGGTGTTCGCACGACGCCGGCCGCTCGACGCGGTCGTCGTCGTCGGCCTGCTGCTGCTCGCGAACATGGCGATCACGTCCCACGAGCAGCTCCAGTACCTCGTGGTGTTCAGCGTGGCGGCGCTCGTCCTGCTCGTGCGGACTCACACGTTCGACGAGCAGGTGACCTGGGTTCGGCGGCGAATCGGCGATCCCCAGGCGGTCTCGGCCCTGTACCTGCGTGGTGGCGGCTCGTTCGTCGCGATCGCGGTCATCGCCGCGCTGTTCCTGACCGCCACGGCGTCATCGGCGCCCCTCCAGGGCCTCTGGTCCGACCTGCCGCAACGCCTCGCTGGCCTCTCGGAGTGGATCCAGCGGTTCGCGCCGACGGGCGGCAACCCGCGCGGCCTCGGGGCGGTCGGCTTCGGTCCGAGTGCAACCACGCAGGGTCTCTGGCAGCCGACGAATGCCGTCGCGTTCACGGCCCAGGTTCCGCCGAACGAGCAGGCCCGGTTCAAGTGGCGCGCGGGGACGTACGCGATCTACGACGGCATCGCCCGATGGGACTGGGGCGACACGAGCTCCCTTCGGCGTGATGCCCGGGCCCAGGTCCTCGCCGGCACCGGTGATGATCCGACTGTCGAGACGGGTCGGCGGGAGGTCCGTCTGAAGATCACCCCCGGCGTCTTTGTCGACACGACCGTGCTGAGCCCGCAGACGCTCGAATGGGTTGACCGGCCGACCATCGTCCGCCTGGCCTCGAATCGCTTTGCCTCAGTCGACTGGACCGACGGTTCCGGGAGCTACACGGTCACGGCATTGATCCCCGAGCTCGGTGGCCCCGACGGCCTCACGAAGAACCGGCTCCGCATCGCGGGTCGGGCCTATCCAGCCGATGTCAGCCACGCGTACCTCGGCATCAAGGACGGCTCCCTCGGTCCCCAGTCGCTCGCGATCTTCGCCGACGTGAAGCGGATCGCGAGCGAAGCGGGCGGCCTCCCTGACAACCCGTACGACTTCGCGAAGACGCTCGAGGATTACCTGCAATCGACCCGGTTCTCGTATAGCGGCGACGTTCGTGACCTCGTCCGCGAGCACTGCGGGGGCCTTTCGAGCGTCGAGTGCTTCGCCACGATCCGGACCGGCTATTGCGAGTACTACGCCAGCCTCATGACGATGCTCCTGCGAAACGACGGGATCCCGGCCCGGATCGCCTACGGCTTCCTGAGCGGCGATCGGGCGATCGACGGGACGGAGATCGTGAACGCGGCCCAGGCCCACTGGTGGGTCGAGGCGTACTTCCCGGGGTTCGGCTGGGTGGAGTTCGACCCGACCGGCAACGTCGGCCGGCCGCAGAACCTTCCGTCGGGCCCGCCCGAGACGCCGAAGGCCTCGTTCCCGGTCGGGACCGGCCCGATCGAGCGTGAGACCGATCGACCTGGTGGCTCCCGGGCTCCGGGCAGCGTGGGGTCGACCGGGTCCACCCCGGCCGGGCCCGGGCCGTTCATCGCGATCGCGATCCTCCTGCTCGTCGGGCTGGGGGCGCTGGCGTTCGCCGCTCGCCGGCGGAGCCCACGGCGGGCGATGGACCCCGACGTGGCGTGGGGCTCGCTCGGGCGCCTCGCCGCACGATTCGGATTCGGGCCGCGGCCGGCCCAGACCGTCTACGAGTACGCCGGAATGCTGGGCGACGCCGTGCCCGCCGTGCGGGTCGAGCTGTCGACGGTGGCGAGGGCGAAGGTCGAGGTCGCCTACGGCCGCCACGAGCTCGGGATCGACCGACTGCGGGCCGTCGGCGAGGCCTATCGACGGCTACGGTTCGCCCTGCTTCGGGTCGGGCTCAGGCGGCTCCCGAGGCGGCGCCGCTGACCGCGTCCGCCTCGATCTCGGCGAGGTGGTCCGTCATGTTGTGGACCCGGAGGCGGGCGCGCCCGCCTCGGAGCTCGATCACGCTGATCCCACAGAGCGCGAACGGCAGCATCCAGAACCGTGCGAGCGGCAGGTCGAGCAGGGCCAGCGCCGCGACCTTGAAGACACCATCGTGGGCGACGATCACGGCCCACGGCTCGTCGCCCGGCTCGTCGGCATAGCCAAGGACCGGCGACGGTCGGCCGGCGCCGGACGGCGGAATCGCGGCCAGCTCGGCGAGCAGTCGGCCGAATGCGGCCCTGACCCGCGCGTCGACCTCCGCGAGCGATTCGCCCCCGGGGGCCCAACCGCTGAGCGGATCGCTGCGCCAGCCGCGGATGAGGTCGGGCCAGCGCTCCGCGATCTCCGTGCCAGGCAGGCCCTCCCACTCGCCCTGGCCGATCTCGACGAGGCCGGGATCGACGCGCCTCGTCACGGGTCGCGCGGCGCCGCTGGGGTCCCGGCGGGCGAGTGCCGTCGCGATCGCCTCCGCGGTCGCCGCGGCGCGGGAGAGCGGGGAGTGCACGATCGTGGCCGGCGGCCGGGCCGGCACAGGCAGCGCCGACGGCCGGCTCGCGTGCGCGATCCGTTCGGCCACGAGCTCGGCCTGGCGTCGCCCGAGCGCCGTCAGTGGCGAGTCGCCCTGGCCCTGGAAGAGGCCGCGGGTAATCCACTCCGACTCGCCGTGGCGAACGAGAAGGAGCGTGGCGTCGATCCCGGCGGGGACGAATTCGGCGGCCATCAGGCGCTCGGGCCGAGCCGGATCGTCCAGAGATCGAGGACGCCGCGATCGGCCCGGAGGGCGGCCTCCAGCTCGGGCGAGACATCGTCGTCGAGGGCGAGGACCATCAGGGCGTCCTCGCGCGGCGCCGAGCGGGCCAGGTGCATCGCCGAGATGTTCACGTCCGCCTGGCCGAGGAGCTGGCCGATCCGGCCGATCGTGCCGGGCTGGTCGTGGTGGCGGGTGATCAGCATGACGTCGGTCAGGGCCATGTCGAGGCGGTAGCCGTTCAGCCGGACGATCCGCGGCTCGCCGCCGGCGGCGGTGCCTGCGACCGTCACCTCCGACCCGCCAGCTGCGCCGGACACCGCAATCGAGGCACTCAGCGTGCCCGCGTCGCGAGTCTTGCGCTCGACCACCGAGATCCCGCGCGCTTTCGCCAGGATGCCCGCGTTCACGAGGTTCACACGCTCGGTCGTGACGGTCTCGACGAGGCCCCGGAGGAGGGCCGCCGTGAGCGGGGCCGCGTCGGCGTCGGCCAGCGCGCCCGCCAGCTCGAGCGTGACGGTCCGAACGCCGGCCCGGGCGAACTGCGCGAAGAACTGCCCGAGGATCTCCGCGAGCGGCAGGTACGGCCCGATCGTCGCCGCGGCCTCCGGGCTCACGAGCGGCGCGTTCACCGCATAGCGGGCGGCCCGACCGTCGAGGACGTCGAGCACCTGGGCGGCAACCTCCTCGGCGACGGCCACCTGGGCTTCGGCGGTCGAAGCGCCGAGGTGCGGCGTCACGACGACGTTCGGGGCGTTGAGGAGGGGCGAGTCCGTCGGCGGCTCGTGCAGGAACACGTCGATGCCGGCCCCGCCCAGGCGACCGTCGATGAGCGCCGCGGCGAGGGCGGCCTCGTCGATGATTCCGCCCCGAGCCACGTTCATGACGATCGCTCCCAGCTTCATGCCGGCGATCGCCGCGGCGTCGATGAGCTTTGTCGTTGCCCGGGTCAGCGGGACGTGCACCGTCACGACGTCCGAGCTCGCCAGCAGCGCCGGCAGGTCGACGAGGGTCACGCCATGGAGCGCGGCCTGCTCCTCGGTGACATACGGATCGACCCCGAGGAGTGTCATCTCGAGGGCCCGCGCCCGGTCCGCGATCGCAAGCCCGATCTTCCCAAGCCCGACGATCCCGAGCGTCCGGCCGCGGAGCTGAATCCCCTGGAACTTCGAGCGGGTCCAATCGCCTCGGCGGATCGAGGCGTCAGCTGCGGCGATCCGGCGCGCCACGGCGAGCAGCAGCGCGAGCGTGTGCTCGGCCGCCGCGATCGTGTTACCGGTCGGGGCGTTGACGACGGTGATGCCGGCTCGTGTCGCCGCGTCAAGGTCGACGTTATCGACGCCGACGCCGGCCCGGCCGATGACCTGGAGACGCGTCCCGGCCGCGATCGTCGCGGCGTCGACGTTGACCTGGCTCCTGACGATGAGCGCGTCGTACTCGGGTAGCGCGGCACGGAGCTCATCGAGGCTGAGCCCCGTGCGAACATCGACGGCGTGGCGGGCCCGCAGGGCGGCGACGCCCTCGGGCGCGATCGCCTCGGCGACGAGGACCTTCATCCGGCGGCGACGGCGGCGCGCACCCCCGCTGCCTCAAGGGCCGCCCGCTGGGCCGCCGCCACACCAACACCGGGCTCGATGTCGCGGCCCGCCGTGAGCATCGCCGCCTCGAGCGTCGCGATCGCCGCGATGATCTCCTCGACGGTCACCGAGCCGAGGTGGCCGACGCGAAAGATCTTGCCGGTGAGCTTGCCCTGGCCTCCGGCCACGACGAGCCCGCGCTTGCGGAGGTCCGCGTTGAACGACTTCCAGTCGAGGTCATCGGGGACCCACGCGGCGGTGACGGTCTTCGACCGGTTCGGTCGTTCGGCGAAGAGTCGGTAGCCCAGCGCCTCGAGTCCCGCCTGCGTCGCCGCAGCGCTTGCCTGGTGCCGCGCGAACACGCCCTCCTTCGTCTCGGCGGCCATGAGCCGGAGGCCCTCGTCGACCTGGAAGACGACCGCGATCGCGGGCGTCCAGGGCGTCTCGCCGTGGGCGGCCTCGTCACGGTGGCGCCGGAGGTCGAGGTAGTACCGCGGCATCCGGGCCATTTCCATCGCGGCCCAGGCCCGCTCGGAAGCGGCGACCATGGCCAGGCCCGGCGCCGACATCCAGGCCTTCTGCGAGGCCGTGACGACGACGTCGGCGCCCCAGGCGTCCATCTCGAACGGGACGGCGCCGAGCGCGGAGACGCTGTCGATGAGAATCAGCGCGTCGGGCGCCGCGGACCGGATGGCGCCGATGAGCTCGGGCATCGGGTTCATCACCGCGGTCGACGTCTCGTTGTGGGTCAGAAGGACCGCCTTGAAGTCGCCGCCGCCGAGGCGTTCCGTGACTTCCTCGGGCGCCGCGGCCCAGCCCCATTCGGCCGCCATCCGCTCGACGTTTGCGCCGTAGCCCTCGGCGATCTTCGCGAACCGGTCACCGAACGAGCCGATCGACACGCCGAGCACGCGGTCGCCGGGCGACAGCGTGTTGACGACCGCCGCCTCGAGCCCGCCGGTGCCCGCGCACGACAGGATCTGGATGAGGCCGGATGTCCCGAAGTAGGGCTGCATGCCCGTCTGGATGCGGGCCAGGATCTCGGCGAACTGGGGCCCCCGGTGGTTGATCATCTGGCGAGCGCCGGCCTCGCGGACGGACGGCGGCAGGCCGGTGGGACCCGGGATGCGGAGATTGGGCTCGAAACGGGACACGGTCGGCTCCTCGTCGGGAGGGATGGGTTTCGGGCGACCCGGCGATGGTCGCACGGGCGAGCGACTTGCCGCTACCGTGAGGGTCGTGACGGTGCCACAGTTCGGGATCTTCGCCCAGGGCACGAGCGCCCACGAGTTCATCGAGTTCGACATCCGGGCCGACGTCGGGCTGCCGGGGGTCCTCCGAGCCCTCGGGGCCCTGCGCGCGCCGGCGGTGTCGGCCGGTGGTGTCAACCTCGTGGTTGGGTTCGGCCCCGATCTCTGGCGCGCGGTGGCGCCGGCGCAGGCTCCGGCCGGTCTCGGCCCTTTCCAGCCGCTCGGCTCGATGGGCGGCCACCACGCTCCAGCGACCCAACACGACCTGTGGCTCTGGATCAACGGCAGCACCAGGGACGTCGTGTTCGAGCACGCCCGAGCCGCGGCGCTGGCCATCGCGGACGTGGCCGAGATCGCGAGCGATCACGATGCGTTCGTTCATCGCGACAGCCGTGATCTCACGGGCTTCATCGACGGCACCGCGAATCCGACCCTGCTCGAAGCCCCGGCAGCGGCCCTCGTCGCTGATGGTGCCCCCGGGGCCGGTGGCAGCCATGTCCTGTTCATGCGCTGGGTTCACGACCTGACGCGGTTTCAAGCGATGCCGGTGGGCGAACAGGAACGGGTGTTCGGGCGGACCAAGCCGGAAAGCATCGAGTTCGAGGGCGACGCGTTACCTCCGACGGCTCACATCGCCCGCGTCCAGATCGAGGACGTTGAGGGCACGGAGCTGCCGATCTACCGGCGGAGCGTCCCATACGGCACGATCGCCGAGCACGGCCTGTGCTTCCTCGCGTTCGCGTCTGACCGCAGCCGCTTCGACCGGATGCTCGCGCGGATGTTCGGCCCCGCCGACGACGGGCTCCACGATCGACTGACCGACTTCTCGCGGCCCGTCAGCGGCGCGTTCTACTTCGCGCCCTCGTTGACGTGGCTGGCGCAGCTCGCGGTCGACACCGCCTGAGGCGGCGCCGACCATCGTCGCGCGGCCTCAGGCCCCGGCGTCGCGCTTCTCGGTCTCGGCCAGCTGCTTCCGGTTCGTTTCGCGCGTCTTCAGGATTCGATCGCCGGTGCCGCGGGCGACGGCAGGCCCCGATGTCGAGGCCTTCGGCGTCCGTCCGGCCTCCTTCGCGGCAGCTCGGGCGGTCGTGCGCCGAGCCATCCGCTCGGCGATCGTCGACTCGTAGCCCTGGTCGTTTGGCAGGTAGTAGTGGCGGCCGCTGAGCTCGTCGGGTAGGTACTGCTGCTCGACGTCGTCGCCCTCGTAGTCGTGGGGGTAGCGGTAACCGACGCCGATTCCGTGCTGCTTCATACGGGGATTGCCCGCGCTCCGCAGATGTAGCGGCACGGGCAGCGAACCGTGCTCGGCAACGTCTCCGGCGGCGGCCCAGTACGCCTGCCCCGCGCGGTTCGATTTCGGCGCCGTGGCGATGTAGCTCGTGGCCTGGGCGAGCGCGTACTGGGCCTCCGGCAGGCCGACCCACTCGAGCGCGTCGGCCGCCGAGACGGCGACCTGGAGGGCCCGCGGGTCGGCATTGCCGACGTCCTCCGAGGCGCTGATGATCAGGCGACGGGCGATGAACTTCGGGTCCTCGCCGGCCGCGATCATCGCCGCGAGCCAGTAGAGGGCGCCGTCGGCGTCGTTGCCGCGGAGGCTCTTGATGAACGCCGAGACCGTGTCGTAGTGCCCGTCGCCCGCCCGGTCGTAAGCGAGGATCCGCTGCTGGGCGGCGGCCTCGATGTCAGCGAGGCGAGGCGAGACGCGGCCGCTCTTGTCCCGGATCCCCTCGGCCTCCGCCAGGGCCACCGCGCCTTCGAGGACATTGAGGGCCACGCGCGCATCGCCGCCAGAGATGGAGACGAGATGGTCGAATGCCTCGGTCGCGAGGGCCACGCCGCCCTTCGGGCCCAGTGGCCCGGCCAGGCCGCGCTCCTCGTCCTCGATCGCCCGTTGGACGACGATCCCGATGTCGGCATCGGTGAGCGGTTCGAGGCGCCAGACCCGCAGCCGCGACAGGAGCGCCGAGTTGACCTCGAAATAGGGGTTCTCCGTCGTCGCCCCGACGAGGGTCACGGTGCCGTCCTCGACGTGCGGCAGGAGCCCGTCCTGCTGGGCCTTGTTGAAGCGGTGGATCTCGTCGACGAAGAGGATCGTCCGGCCGCCGTGGAGCGCAAGCCGCTCCTGGGCCGCGGCGACCGCCGCGCGAACCTCGGCCACGCCCGACATCACCGCGGAGAGCGTCGTGAACTCGGCCCCGATCGCGTCGGCGAGGAGGCGCGCCATCGACGTCTTCCCGGTTCCGGGCGGCCCCCACAACACCATGGAGCCGAGGTGGCCGCGGGCGAGCGAACGCCGGATCGGACCCTGCTCGCCGACGAGGTGCTCCTGGCCGACGAACTCGTCCAGCGTCTTCGGACGCATGCGAGCGGCCAGCGGTTGGCGTTCGGGCGGCGGCCTGAAGAGGGCCTCGGGCCGGGCACCGCCAGCCTTGGGACGGATGGTCGGCATATGGCCCAGTTTAGAGGCGCCGGGGAGGCTCCCTGCCTATCTCGGCTTCAGCGACAGCCAGGGGGTGAACAGCTGCGGCTCGGGCCCTGTGAGGTTCGCGCGGATCTCCGCATTCGGGTCACCGAGGAGCTCGCCCTCGACGGTCGCTGTCCCGAGGACCGCCGCCGAGACGTCGCTCATGTTCGCGCCGTGCTCGAGCAGGGCCTCGGAGCTCGCAAACCGCTCGATGACGACGGCCTCGGACTCGTCCTCGTTGAAGTAGATCGAGTACTCGAGGGTCCCGCTCTCCTTCGCTCGGACGATGTCCATGGCCTGCGCGGACAGGCGCTTGTACTCCTCGACCATGCCGGGATGGAACCGGAATCGAGCGATCCCGAGCAGCTCACCCATGGTCGGACCTCCGATCGCGCTGGAAGCCGGAGCTGTACAACCGCGCCGGCGGGCTACGGGGCGGTGCGAATGAGCTTCTTGTTCACGAACTCATCGGCCGCCAGGAGGCCCAGCTCACGGGCGGTCCCGCTGCGCTTGACGCCGCCGAACGGCAGCTCGGGGCTGTCGGCTCCGACGATATTGATGTAGACCATGCCTGCCTCGATCCGATCGGCGACCCGCGCCGCCTGCTCCGGATCGGTGCTGTACACGTAGGAGCCCAACCCGAAGCTGGTGTCGTTCGCCAGCGTGACCGCTGCGTCCTCGTCGGCCACCCGGTAGACGACCCCGACCGGTCCGAAGAATTCCTCCCGATAGGCGTCCATGTCGGGTGTCACCCCGGTCAGCACGGTCGCCGGATAGTAGGCACCGTCCCGGGCGCCGCCGCCCGTGACGAGGGTCGCGCCCTGCGCCACAGCCCGATCGACCTGGCCTTGCAGGCGGGTCGCTGCATCGACCGACGACAGCGGCCCGAGGACCGTCCCCCTCGCCATCGGATCACCCAGCGGCGACGCCGCCATCGCGGCCGTGAACTTGGCCAGGAAGTCGTCGTACAGCCCGTCCACGACGATGAATCGCTTCGCGGCATTGCAGGACTGGCCGGTGTTGTCCAGCCGAGCCGCAGTCGCCGCTTCGACGACCGCGTCGAGGTCGTCGGTCGCCAGCAGGATGAATGGATCCGAGCCGCCGAGCTCAAGGGCCACCTTCTTCAGGTGCCGCCCCGCGACCTCCGCGACGGCCGCCCCGGCCCGCTCCGAGCCGGTCACGGAGACGCCCTGTATCCGCGGATCGGCAACGATCGTCGCGGCTTGCTCGGCGCTGACGTAGACGTTGACGTAGGCGCCGTCGGGGAGCCCTGCGTCGCGATAGATCGCCTCGATGGCCGCGGCCGATTCGGGGCACTGCGATGCGTGCTTCAGCACGATGACATTCCCGAGCACCAGGTTCGGTGCCGCGAACCGGGCCACCTGGTAGTAGGGAAAGTTCCACGGCATGATCCCGAAGAGCACGCCGAGCGGGCTGCGCCGGATCACGGCGCTGCCCTCGCCGAGGATCGTCAGCGGCTGGTCTGCCGTGATTGCGTCCGCCTGATCCGCGTAGTACTCGGTGATGTCCGCCGAGAAGTCGACCTCGCCGACCGCTGCGCCGAACGGCTTGCCCATCTCCCGGACGATGATCGCGGCCAGCTCCTTGCGGCGTTCGCGATGGAGCTCGGCCGCGCGGCGGACAATTTCGGCCCGCTCGGCGACCGGGACCTTCCGCCAGGTGATGAACGCCGCCTGGGCTTTGGCGAGCGCTCCCTCGACCTGGGCATCGGTGAAGCTCTCGTAGCGGGCGACGGTCTCACCCGTGGCCGGGTTCACGACGGCGTACTCGCTCATGCTGTTGCCCTCCGGTTCAGAGGCGAGGTCAGAGCTGGATGACGCCCGTGACGTTCACGAGGATGTCGAGGACGGCGAGGATCGCGACCATCAACGACCCGGTGAGGACGATCCGTCGGACGTCGCGGGCGACGTAGGCGTACTCGTGGGACGCCCGGACCGAGAGCGGCTGATTGACGTCGACATGCGCTCGCCCGGCGACCGGCACGGTCGGATTTCGGCGCCGCACCGCCTCGAGGGCGCGCTCGCGGGCGGTCATCTCCGCTTCCAGTTGGGCCGCTTGGTCGATCTCGGCCTGGCTCAGGCCGGCGCCTCGAGCCGAGATGGGAGCCCCGGTCTCGAGGTCGACGTCCGTGATGATCTCCGGCGCGATCTCGGGGGCCGACCTGGGCGTCTCGCTCGGCTCGACGACGACCGGCTTCGCCTTTGGCGCCTCGCGCCGAACAAGCCGGTTCGTGCCCGGACGTCGGCCGGACGAGCGACCTGGGAAACGAGTGCGTTTGGCCATGCGGCGGCGAAGGATAGCACCGGACTAGA
>WNFM01000116.1_pt2 | contig 11504 bp, 12 predicted proteins | sample 5400271 | NCBI WGS metagenome assembly WNFM01 (sample SAMN13153352, study PRJNA577476) | soil metagenome | isolation source: 60 cm saprolite on Douglas fir-dominated hillslope | place: USA:California | collected 2013-09-17 | reverse complement strand
CGGCTATTTCTTCTGGAAATCGCTGACGCTTCGGGTCGGCGATACCTGGCCGATGTTCATGTGGCCGATCGGATTTGCCGCCGCCGCCATCAACATCGCCATGCTGCCGGGAGAAGGTTTTCCGGCATGGATGATCAAGTCGACTATGCGCTGGGCCAATGCGGCGGTGGCTTCTGGCATCGTCTTCGTCGTTGTTGTCTTTCTCTATTATGTCGCGAGCCCCTGGAATTTTATCGGCCGGACCGATCCGATCGGCGGCGAAGCCGGATACGGGCAAGTCGCGGACCGCGCGCAGGCCGAATTGCAGAAGATCGGCGCGAGCTGGATCGCGACCACGGACTACCGGACCTACGCCATGCTGCGCTGGTATTTTAATGGCCGCGTGCCGGTGATCCAGATCAACGAGCGCGAGCGGTTTTCGGGATTTCGCGACCCCGGCATGGACTTGATCCGAGGTCATACCGGGCTCTATGTCGGGCGCGAACCGGACAACAGCAGCCCGCTGTGGGCGGCGACCACGGCCATCAAGGAGCCGCTGGAGCGGGTCGACCGCAGCTGGCGCGGCATCGTGATGGATATCTATGCCCTGGAAAAGCTGACCGGCTGGACGCCCGAGCTGTCACCGCCACAGGACGCGCCGCTCTATCGCGCCCGCCCGCTGGCGGGCGATGTGGGAACGTCGCGCCATTTTTACGCGGTTTCCAAAAATAATTTGCCGGCGCGCGGGCAGACTTAAGAAAGCATTAATCGCGGAATGTATGATGGTGCGAGCGGCGGCCGTGTAACGGGACGTGGGGAAAATCTGATGGGCAAAATCGCTTCAGTCATCGTGGCTATTACGCTGGCCACCGGTCCGCTGTTGTTGCCGGTGCCGGCAAAAGCGGAGAATGGCCAGATCGCCGCTGGTGTGGTGGGCGGACTGATCGGTGGGGCATTGATCGGCGGCGCCCTGGCGTCGCGGCCTGCTCCGCCGCCGCCGGTCTATTATGCGCCGGCGCCGGTCTATATCGAAGAGCCTGCCTGCCGTTTCGTTGGCGAGCGCTATTGGGACGGATATGGCTGGGTCTATCGCCGCGTCCGGGTTTGCGATTGATCGCAGCCCTTAGAGGGCGGCCTTCTAATCGGATATGATCTCGCCGGGAAATCGCGCCCGAAAACTATTCGTCTTCCTCGCGCTTGCGCAACAGGTCTTTTGCGAGATCGGTGAGTACGGGCCGGGGTAACGTGGTGAACGGCAGCGGGCGGGTGACGTCGATGGCGGCTAAGCCCAGCCGCGCGGTGAGCAATCCATTGAGCACGCCTTCGCCGAGCCGTTGCGAGAGTTTTGCCGCGATACCATGCCCGAGCACCTGCTGCACCAGGCTGTCGCTTGCCGCCATGCCGCCGGTGATCGCGACATGCGCGATGACGTGACGCATCAGGGCGATCATGCCGAGCGCGCCCGGCCGTCCGCCATAGAGCCGCGCCAATTGCCGGATCAGGCGCAGCGATGCGGCGAATACGAAGAGCACATCGATCAGGGCGCGCGGGCTGACGGCGGTGACAAGCGAGACGCGTTGCGCCGCTGAGGACACCAGCCGGCGTGCCTCCTGATCGAGCGGCGTCATCAACTCGCGCTCCGCCAGCCGGATCATATCAGCGCCGTCGATGATATCACCGGCATGGGTTTGCAGCGTGGCGCGGGCCCGCGCCAAATGCGGGTTCTGATGCGCGATTTTCAGGAGATCCTGCACGATGGCCCGGCTTTCCGCGCGATCATCGCTCGCAAGCACCGCGCTGGCACGCGCATGCAGCTTTTCGATTGCTCCAAGCCGCGCGAGGCCGAGCGCTTCGCGCGCGACGACAACCGCAAAGGCCAGCGCCGCGGCGAAGGCAAAACCCAGCCCGATGAATCCAAGACCCGCGCTGCGCGCAAACAGATTCTCGATCAGCCGGGTCACGCCAAGGCCGAGACCGAGCAGGATCAGGCCACCGATCCCGGCCCAGAACACAGTTCCCCAGCGGAAACCTCGTCGCACCGGGACGATCGGCGCTTCGAGCGGGACCGGCAGCAGGGCCGGATCGGTTTCCGGCGTCACGTGGACGGTGCCGCGGGAGGGGCGGCTCGCATCATCCGGATCCATCACGATGACGCCGGGGTCGTCGAGCTTGAAGGTCACAGGTTTTCGATGAGGAGAGCGCTCGCTCATTGCAGTCTGTCTCCAATGAGGAACTGGAGGGCGCGGTCAAGGCGGATGTGAGGCAGCATCGGGCCATCCGGGCCGTTGGCCTCGAGTTGCGGCGGCCGAAAACGAAGGAAGCGAAAATCGGACTTTTCGGGCGTGGCGCTGGAGAGGCCGCGAAACGCGGTTTCGCCCGCGAAGAGTTCTTCGGCATCGGTGGGCAGATCGCCCGGAAAGGTCGCGACCTCGGTCTTGCCGTCAAAAGCCTCGCCGTTGGCCCGCTCGCCCGGGGCAGGGGTCCCGAGGATCGAGGGCAGCTTGTCCCGGTCGCGCGCGACCATCGCCTCGCGGGTGGCGCGGACTGCGGCCAACGCGACCACGTCGATCTCGGCGCCGGTGTCCTCGGCTCGCGCTGCCGCCTTGGCGACGGTTCGCTGCAACACCGCCTCGAGGCGATCATGGCTCGAATGGTGCAGGTGATCGGCCTTGGTTGCGGCAAACAGGATGCGATCGATCCGCGGCCGGAACAGGCTGGAGAAGAGCGTAGAGCGGCCGATCCTGAAACAATCCAGAATTCCCGCCAGCGCCGCCTCGAGATCAACGAGTGCTTCAGGTCCCGAGTTGAATGCGGCCAGCGCATCGACCAGCACGACCTGGCGATCGAGCCGCGAGAAATGATCGCGAAAGAAGGGACGCACCACCACGTCCTTATAGGCCTCATAGCGCCGGACCATCATCGCCCACAGCGATCCCTCCGGCGCGCTGCCGTCCGCGGGCAGATCGAGCGGCGCAAAGGTCAGCGCCGGCGAGCCCGCGAGATTGCCCGGCATCAGGAAGCGGCCCGGCGGCAACAGGCTCATCGCAAACCGCTCATCGCGGCAGGCGCGCAAATAATCGGTGAACAGCCGTGCGGCCGTCAGCGCTGCCTGCTCGTCTTCGCGCGCGTCCGCTTTCAATGTTACGAGATGTTCATGCCATTGCTCAGCTAGCCGCGCGCGCGGCTTCTCGCGCGACAATGCGAGGCTTTCTCTCGCCCATTGCTCGTAGCTCTTGTTGAGCAGCGGCAGATCGAGCAGCCACTCGCCGGGATAGTCGACGATGTCGAGCGTCAATGTGCGGTCCGCGCCATTCTGGCGTTGATAATCGATGCATAGCCGCAACTCGCTGATATCGACGGTGGAGTTCGGCCAGCGGCGCTCCTCGATCAGGGTGCGGACATGGTTTTCGTAATCGAAGCGCGGCACCGCGTCGTCGGGCTGCGGCTCGAGGCGGGCGCGGGCGATCCGGCCCGTCGCGAACGGTTCGAAAACGGGAAAGCGGCCGCCGCGGGTGAGGCCGTGAATCAGCGCCGTGATCAGGACGGTCTTGCCGGCCCGTGACAGTCCGGTGACGCCAAGCCTGATCGTCGGATTGAAAAAATGCTCGCCATAGTCCTTCAGGGCCCGCGCCGAAAGACGCGCCTCCTCGATCATGTCGGAAAAACGGAGGGCCATGCGGGTGGGGAGCTCTATATGTTTGTTGCAATGCTTAACAAAACTATCCGCAAAGTGGCGATTAAACAGGCAAAATCAAGTTTCATATTTAGGACGCGATTTGAGGCGAGGAGGTTTCAGGGTTCGTTGACCTCACGTCGGGTATCATCTATCGCTGTGCTACGAGAGGCTTGCTGGGCCGCCATGACCATCTTCAGACTGAAACAGCTGGCCTCGACATCCGCCCATGCGGCGGCCGGGGCCATCCGCTGGAATTACGATCGGGCCGAATTGATCGCCGACGGCATCGTGCATGGAATTGGCGTGTTCGGCGGATTGATCGCGGCGACCGTGCTGGTCGTGCTCACCGCGGTTTATGCCAGCGGGTTTGAAGTCGCGGTCGTGTCGGTTTACGTCGTGGGATTGCTGGCCATGTTGGTGTTGTCGGCGACCTACAATCTGTGGCCGATTTCGCGGGCCAAATGGGTGCTGCGCCGCTTCGACCACTCGGCGATCTATGTGCTGATCGCGGCCACCTACACGCCGTTCATCACGGAATTGAAGGACAGTATTTTCGCCATCGCGCTTCTGATCGGGGTGTGGTGCGTGGCGATCGTCGGGATCGTGCTCAAGCTGGTGTTGCCCGGCCGCTTCGACCGGCTGTCGGTCGGCCTCTATCTGGCGATGGGCTGGAGCGGCTTCATGCTCTATGACAGGGTGGTGACGTCGTTGCCGACGCTAACGCTCTGGTTCATCGCGGCCGGCGGCTTGCTTTACAGCCTCGGGATTATCTTCCACGCTTGGCAGCGGCTTCGCTTCCAGAACGTGATCTGGCATTGTTTTGTGCTGCTGGGCGCAGCTTGCCATTACACCGCGGTGCTCGATCTGGTATTGACGTAAGTCATTCGGACTTCAAAAAGCGGATGCAGCGATGCAGGTGACCGGCAAAATCGTGGTTGTCACCGGTGGCGCCAACGGCATCGGGCGGGCGCTCTGCGAGATCTTTCATCGCGCCGGCGCCGCCAAGGTGATCGTCGCGGATATCGATAGCACAGCTGCGAGAGCGGTCGCCGCCTCGGTCGATGGCGCCGCGTTCAAATGCGATGTCGGGAAGGAGAAAGACATCCTCCACCTCATCGAGGAAACCGAACGCCAGTTTGGCCCGATTGAACTGTTCTGCTCCAATGCCGGCATCGGCGGCGGCTTCGATCCGTTGTCGCAGAATGCCGGCGGCGATTCCGACGAGCCGTGGTCGCGAAGCTGGGCTGTTCACGTCATGGCGCATGTCTACGCCGCGCGGCATCTGATCCCGCGGATGAAGGTGCGCGGCGGCGGCTATTTTCTCAATACGATTTCCGCCGCCGGACTTTTGTCGCAGGTCGGAAGCCCAGCTTATTCAACGACAAAACATGCCGCGGTGGGATTTGCCGAAAACCTCGCGATCTCCCACAAGGCCCACGGTATCCGCGTTTCCATACTTTGTCCGCAGGGCGTCGACACCAACATGTTGCGCTCGATCCCCAAGGGGCCGCAATCCGGCGACGGCGACCTGACGCCGGAGCAGGTGGCAAAGGATGCGCTGGCAGGTATCGAGCAGGAAACCTTTGTCATTTTGCCGCACCCGCAAGTGCTGGGCTATATGCGCAAGAAGACGGAAAATTACGATCGCTGGATATCAGGCATGGCGAAGATCCAGGCGAAGATGCGCGAGAGTTACGGGAAGTGAGCGCCCCTTCACGGTGAGGGGCGCGGCACGCCCTCCGTCGTCATTGCGAGCGAAGCGAAGCAATCCATAGGGCGGCAAAGCAAGAGTGGATTGCTTCGTCGCGAGGGCTCCTCGCAATGACGGGGTGAGATCCTGCCTCAGCTCTTCGGCGCATAGAGCAGCGGCACCGCGAAATCCACCATCACTTCGATCAGGCTCGCGCCATCATACGCGAGGCCGCGCTTGAGCGCCGACGCGAGTTCCGATGATTTGCTCACACGCACCGCATCGCATCCCATCCCCTGCGCGATCCGGACAAAATCGATGCCGGGCAGTTCGAGGCCGGGCACGTTGCGCACCTGCATCACCTGGCTGAACGAGCGCATCGCGCCGTAGCCGGCATTGTTGATCACCACGACCGTCAGCGGCAGCTTGCGCTGCGCCGCGGTCCACAGCGCCTGGATCGAATACATCGCGGAGCCGTCGCCGATCAGGCAGACGGTCCTGATGCCGGGGCGGCCAAGCGCCATGCCGACCGAAGCGGGGAGGCTGTAGCCAAGGCCGCCGCTGGCCATGGTGTAAAAACTGTCCTGGCCGCGCATCGGCATGAACTTATGCATCACCGGACGATGCGACGGGGCTTCCTCCACCACGACAGCGTCCTGCGGCATGGCCTCGAACAGCGTGTGCAACAGGAATTCGACGGGGATCGGATCGGCGGCGCTTGGCGCGGATGGCAAGCTGCGGCCGGCCGGCAACGGGCGTTTTGTCCCGGGCAGCAATTCCAGCAGCATCGTCAATGCCGGTTTTATCGTCGCGACGATGCTGGTGCCTACCGGCGTTGCGGCGGCCGCGGTCGGGTCGTCGGTGATCTGGAACAGGGTGGTCGCGCCGTCGAAGATCGAGGCGTGGCCCTCGACATGAAACGTAAACACCGGCGCGCCGATCACGACCACCAGATCGTGCGCGCGAAGCGCGTCCGAGAGCTGCGCCGGGGAAGCATGAAGAAAACCCATAAATTGCGGATGCCGTTCCGGAAAACTGCAGCGCGCCGAAAACGGGCTGACCCAGACCGACGCAACAGCCTTTTCCGCGAGCGCCACCATCAGGTCGACCGCCTGCGCGCGATCGACGCCGGGGCCGACGACGAGGGCAGGATTTTTGCTCGCCGAAAGCGCCGCGGCGAGTGCCTTTATCGCGCTCGCGTCAGGGCCGAGTTCCCGGCTGACATTGCGAGCCTCCACGGCTTGCGTTTGGTGAGTCCAGTCGTCGATCGGCACGGAGACAAAGGTCGGCCCGCAGGGCGGCTGCATCGCCACGTAATAGGCGCGCGCGATCGCCGCCGGCACGTCTTCGGCGCGTGCCGGCTCGACCGAGAATTTGACGTAAGGTTGCGGAAACTCCGACGCGCGCTCGGCATACAAAAACGCCTGCAGCGGCAGGATGCTGCGCGCCTGCTGGCCCGCGGTAATCACCAATGGCGTCTGGTTGCGGTGCGCGGTGTAGATGTTGCCGAGCGCGTTACCGACGCCGGCGGCCGAATGCAGATTGACAAAACCGGCGTTGCGGGTGGCTTGCGCGTAGCCGTCGGCCATGCCGATCACGGAGGCTTCCTGCAGGCCCAGCACATAGTCGATATCGTCGGGCCAGTCGCTCAGGAACGGCAATTCCGTCGAGCCGGGATTGCCGAACATTTTTTTGATTCCGAACGCCCGCAACAGGTCGAGCGTCGCATCCTTGACGGTGACGGAAGCGCCTGTGGGTTTTGCTGATTTGCGGGACGACAATGCTGTGTGACCTCAAGTGTAAGACACAAATAGATTACCCGTCATTGCGAGGAGTGAAGCGACGAAGCAATCCACACTTCCTGGGCGGATAGATGGATTGCTTCGCCTCGCTCGCAATGACGGTGTCACCACGTCGCGGTGCCCTTCATGGTCGGCTGGCCGGCCGAATTCGCCGTCCACAGTTCCATGCCGTTATCGGTGTTGTTGGCATTGATGGAAAATTCGCTTCCCTCAAACAGCGGCTGCAGCCCGCGGTAGGAAAACTTCTTCGGCGCCGTGCCCCCGTGCAATTTTGCGGCGAGTTCCACGATAAAGGCCGCCTGCAGGGGCCCGTGAAAAATCAGGCCGGGATAGCCTTCGACCTTGGTGACGTAGTCGCGGTCGTAATGGATGCGGTGGCCGTTAAACGTCAGCGCCGAGTAGCGAAACAGCAGCACGGGGTCGGCCATGTGGTTTTCGCGGTGCTGCGCCGATGGCGGCGGAGCCGCGGGCTTGGCGGGCGTGGACGGCTGCGCGCTCGACACATCTCGATACACGATGTCCTGCCGCTCGCGCAGCGCGGTTCCGCGCGGCGTCGTCACCAGATGGTCGACCGAGACAAAACACAGCACACCGGTGCTGCCGGTTTTCATCGTCACATCGGCAATGCGCGAGGTTCGCGTCATCTCGTCGCCGACGCGCAAGGCATCAAAAAATTCCACTTCGCCGCCGGCCCACATCCGGCGCGGCAGCGGCACCGGCGGCAGGAACCCGCCGCGGGTCGGATGGCCGTCCTGACTCAGTGCCGACATCGGGAACACCGGCTGCGCCAGGCACCAATGCACCGTCCACGGCGCCGCATCGCCCGGCTTCGGTTCGCCGATCTCCTGGAATAAAGTGGCGCGCAGGCCCTTCACCAGTTGCGCGGTGACGATGTCGGAGGCCTGGCTGCTGCGGCCGATCCATTGCCGCAAATGATCGAGATCGAGCTTTTCGGTCATGACGATTTGGTCCTGACTTGAGAGGGGCTGGCGATGCCGATGCGCTCGCCGATGCCGGGCACCGCGCCGTAATGACGCGGCGCATCGACCACGATCGCAGCCGGCGCCGGATAGCTGACCGGGCCCTTCGGCGTATCGACCTCGATGCGGCGGAGATGCGGATGATGTGCCAGGTCAGCCATGGTGTTGACCTCGGCAAAGGCGATGTCGGCGTCGGACAGACGCTTTAACAATTCATCGCGTGTCATCTTGCCAAAAATATCGCCGACGGTCTTGTCGGTCAGCGCGCGGTTGCGCACGCGCTCGACCATGTTGGAGAATCTCGCATCGTTGGGCAGGTCAGGCTGGCCCAGCACATCCGCGCATAGTTTTTTCCACTCGCGCTCGCTCTGGATCGAAATCAGAATATCCCTGCCGTCCCTGGACCGAAATACGCCGTAGGGCGCAATCGACGGATGGGCGAGGCCCATCCGCTGCGGCGGATTGCCGGCTTCCGCATTGAGCAGCGGCACCGACAGCCAGTCGGCCATCACGTCGAACATCGAAATCCGGATATCGGCGCCCTTGCCGTTGCGCCCGCGCGCGATCAAGGCTTCGAGGATCGCGGCATGCGCGGTGGCGCCGGTGGCGATATCGACGATCGACAGTCCGACGCGAGAAGGGCCATCCGGCCCGCCGGTGATCGAGGCGAGCCCGCTCTCGGCCTGGATCAGGAGATCGTAGGCCTTGCGATGGGCGTAGGGGCCGTCATCGCCATAGCCCGAGATGGTGCAGCAGATCAGCCTTGGGTAATCCCTCCGCAACCGCTCCAGCGAGAAACCGAGCTTGTCCATCGAGCCGGGTTTTAGAGCCTTCCTTCGTTGCGAGGTCGATGACCACAGAATCCTTGCCGCGGTTGAGCCAAACAAAGTAGCTGCTCTGTCCCTTCGCGGCCGCATCATAGCCGCGCGCAAAATCGCCCTCGGGCCGCTCGACCTTGATGACATGGGCGCCGGCGTCCGCCAATCGCGAGCTGCAGAACGGTGCGGCGACCGCCTGTTCGACGGCAATGACGGTTAGTCCCTCAAGCGGCAGCATCTTTACGTTTCTCAATAGGAGCGGGGCATGCCCAGCACATGCTCGGCGAGGAATGACAAAATGAGATTGGTCGAGATCGGCGCGACCTGATAGAGCCGCGTCTCGCGGAACTTGCGCTCGACGTCGTATTCTTCGGCAAAGCCGAACCCGCCATGGGTCTGCACGCAGGCATTCGCGGCTTCCCAGGAGGCATCGGCCGCCAGCATTTTGGCCATGTTGGCCTCGGCGCCGCAATCGAGCCCGGCTTCGTATTTGCGGGTGGCTTCTTTCACCATCAATTCGGCCGCGCGCATCGAGGCGTAGGCTTTTGCGATTGGAAACTGAATGCCCTGATTCTGGCCGATCGGCCGGCCGAACACCACGCGCTCTTTGGCATAGGCGGACGCTATCGCGATGAACCATTTGGCGTCGCCGACGCATTCCGCCGCAATCAAAATACGCTCGGCATTCATGCCGGAAAGAATATAGCGAAAACCTTTTCTCTCTTCACCGATCAGATTTTCCGCGGGCACCCGGAGATCGGTGAAGAACACTTCCGTGGTGGAATGGTTCATCATGGTGCGGATCGGGCTGATCGACAGCCCGTTATCCTTCGCCGCCTTCATATCGACGAGGAACACCGAGAGGCCATCGGTCCGTTTTTGCGATTGCTCCTTCGGCGTGGTGCGCGCAAGCAAAATCATCAGGTCGGAATATTCGGCGCGGCTGGTCCAGATCTTCTGGCCGTTGACGACATAGCTGCCGTCGTCCTGTCGCTTCGCAAACGTCTTCAGCGAGGACGTATCGGTGCCGCTGGAAGGTTCAGTGACGCCGAACGCCTGCAGCCGCAATTCGCCGCTGGCGATCTTCGGCAGCCATTTTGCCTTCTGCGCGTCGCTGCCATGCCGGAGCAGCGTGCCCATGGTGTACATCTGGGCATGACAGCCGCCGCCGTTGCACCCCGCACGCTGGATTTCTTCGAGGATCGCAGCCGCGGCGGATAATTTTAAGCCAGCGCCGCCATATTCCTCTGGGATCAGCACCGAGAGATAGCCAGCCTCCGTCAGCGCATCGACGAAGGCTTGTGGATAGGCCATCTCGCGGTCGAGCTTGCGCCAGTATTCGCCGGGGAACTGCGCGCAAAGTTTTGCAACCGCTTCGCGGATATCGGCATAATCGTCTGGTTCTATTGCACTCATCGGGACTCGGCTGGCAGATCAAGGGCGCGCATGGTGGCGGTGCAGAATGCGCACAGCGTTTCGGTGGCGCCGTTTTTGCTGAAGACTTCGACCGTGGCAACCCCGATCGAGCCGGACATTTTCAAGGTTTTGGCGCGGGCCACCAATTCGCTGCCGTCCGCGGGGCTCAGGAAGTTGACCTTGATCTCGACGGTGACCCCGATCCGGCCCTTTGGCAGCCCGGAGGTGACCGCGATTCCGGCCGCCTGATCGGCCAGCGCGGTAATGACCCCGCCGTGAAAATGGCCGAAGAACTGCACCAAATCGTCCCGGCGCGCCAACGCGACTTCGGCGCGCCCCGGCTCGACGGCGACAATGCGGAAGCCGGCGGCGCCGGAAAAACCCTTCGCGTTGATGGCTTCGGCGAGGCTCGGCGGGTCGAGGGTGCTGTTCAAGGTGTTGGCCTGTTCACAATATACATGAAGCCAAATGGTGGGCACGGCGCGAAGAGCGCGCCTTTGCCCACCCTACGACTTCAGTCCATAGGGTGGGCAAAGCGTAAGCGTGCCCACCGCTAATTCGATCTCAGCACGTAGGCCAGGCGAAGCGCAAGCGTGCCCGCATCATGTGGGTATGCGTACCGGCAACGACTCGATGCCGCGGACAAAACTGGAATAAACCCGCTTCGGCTCGCCGACCACCTCGATCCGCTCGAACCGCTTCAGCATCTCCTGCCAGACGATCTTCAATTGCAGTTCGGCGAGCCGCATGCCGACGCAGCGGTGAATGCCGAAGCCGAACGACAGATGGGTGCGGGGACGGGGGCGGTCGATGATGAATTCGTCGGGCTTCTCGATCGCCTCTTCATCGCGATTGCCGGAGATGTACCACATCACGACGCGATCGCCCTTTTTGATCTTCTTGCCGCCGAGCTCGGTATCGACCAGCGCGGTGCGCCGCATATGCGCCAGCGGCGTCTGCCAGCGGATCACCTCCGGCACCATGGAATCGATCAGCGCCGGATTGTCGCGGAGTTTCTGATACTGGTCGGGGTTTTCGTTCAGCGCCAGCACCGAGCCGCTCATGGTGTTACGGGTGGTGTCGTTGCCGCCGACGATCAGCAAAATAATGTTGCCCATCAGGTTATCGGGGTCCATGTGGCGG
>WNFM01325162.1_pt1 | contig 11505 bp, 14 predicted proteins | sample 5400271 | NCBI WGS metagenome assembly WNFM01 (sample SAMN13153352, study PRJNA577476) | soil metagenome | isolation source: 60 cm saprolite on Douglas fir-dominated hillslope | place: USA:California | collected 2013-09-17 | reverse complement strand
CGCAGGGCACTGCCACCGGATTCGCACCCCGTGTCCACGAGCTGGAGAAGCGCTATCCCGGCTTCAACGTCGCTGCCTTTTCGAAGACTGGATCGCCCACCGTCATGCGCCCCGAGACGAAGCCGGTCGCTGCCGCGCTTCGCGGGATGATTCGCCGCGGCCGGCTGCTCTATCGCGACGGCGCGATCTGCGTCGCCGATGGCCGGATCCTCGTCCCTCATGCACCGCCGGGCTCCGCCGGGAGAGCTCGTTATGTCGCAGCCATTCAGAAAGCCGTGCGCAAGGGCGCTGCCGGGGCCGGATCGAGAGCGACGCCCGCGACCAGCGCGCGGATCACCGGCTTCACCGACCGGTTCATGCGAACTGGTCATCAACCGTGATCACCCCATCTTCGATCCTCAACTCGAAACCGACTCGAGCGCCGTATACATGCTCACGCTCGTGAAATGGCGAAGCCAGGGCGGAGCGTCCGATGGCCTTCCCACTCCGCAGGATCTTGAGAGCAAGGATGCGCGGGTCGTTACCGTCGTCATTTACCTCGACCTTGGACCCGGAAGCGCCATCGCTGTCGAGACCGCCCGTCAGCTCGCGCCGATGCTCTACCCGCTACTCGACTGATGTCGAGTTCAACAAGCCATGAACTGTAGGGCAACTCCGGGTGACTTGCCACGCCTGACGAAAGTTGCGGGCGCATCAGCGGTGCGCCCCTCCAGCTCAGAGCTATCGCGACTCCGACGCGCGACGTATAAGCGCTCGCGGTAGACTCACACCGTGCACGACGATGGCCCTCTCAGGCAGCTTAATGAGCGCAGCGGCAAGCACTTCTGCGTGCGCTGCCTGGCCGAGGTACCGGCAGAGGAGTTCCAACGGAATGACCACATCTGTAACGAATGCGCGCAGACAGACGAGTACCCGTTGAAGTCGACGCCGGAGGCGAAGGCCGAGGGGGGAAAGAAGAGGGATGCTGGCCGTCGGAAGTGAGGCCGTCGCATCCTCGCCGGCACGCCTGACCCAACCCGCATCTTTCGGCCGAGTGGCTGTCGTCCATGACTGGCTCACCGGCATGCGGGGAGGGGAGGCGGTGCTGGAAGCCATCCTCGATGTCGTGCCGGAGGCGGAGCTCTTCACGCTCTTCCACTTCGCGGGCAGCGTCTCGAAGCAGATTGAGTCGCGGGTGATTCACACCTCACGGCTTCAACCGATGGCAACGCACGTGGGCGACTATCGCCGTCTGCTGCCGCTCTTTCCCCAGGCAGCGCGAGCGTGGGACTTCCGTCAGTTCGATCTGATCATCTCGTCCAGTCACTGTGTGGCGAAGGGGGTCAACGCTCGAGGTCTACCGCATCTCTGCTATTGCCACACCCCGATGCGCTACATCTGGGACCGCTTCGACGACTACTTTCCTCCCTCGAAACCGCTCCTGAGACTTGGTGCCAACGTCGTCGCGCCGTACCTTCGCCGCTGGGACGTGCGGACGGCGGGGGAGGTGACGAAGTTCGTGGCCAATTCCCACTTCGTCCAGGAGCGGATCGCGCGCTACTACGGTCGAGAATCCGAGGTAATCCACCCGTTCGTCGACGACGCGTTTCTGGTGGCGCCTCTCAACAAGACGCGGGAGGATTTCGACGTAGTCGTCTCCGCACTCGTACCGTACAAGCACGTGGAGCTGGCCATCGAGACGGCGGTTGTGACAGGGCGCCGGCTGGTCGTGATCGGCGGTGGTCCAATGCTGGTCCACCTTCGCGAACGGGCGAAGGAACGCGCCGGATTGGACATTGAGCTGATGGGCTCCGTATCGAGAGAGGTGATCATCGACGTCGTTTCGCGGGCCCGGAGTCTCATCCTTCCCGGCATCGAGGATTTCGGCATCACTCCTCTTGAGGGGATGGCCCTCGGCACGCCGGTCGTGGCGCTGCGCGGCGGCGGTGTGCTCGACACGGTCATAGAGGGGGTGAATGGAGTCCTCTTCGAGCAGCCCGTGGTAGAGTCATTGGCCGAGGCGCTGCACGTCGCCGGCACGCGCGTGTGGGACCGCCATGCCATCCGGGCACGCGCGGCGCAGTTCTCTCGCGGGCGTTTCGTCGAGCAGTTTCGGGCCGCGCTCGGCAGCACCGTCCGGCAATGATCGAGAACAAGCACAGAGCTCTCGCGTCGATCTACCTGGTCAACGACGTTGTGGCGTCGAATCTGGCCATGCTCTGTGCATGGTTTCTCCGCTTCTCGGTGCAGGTGATTCCCGCAGCGAAAGGGATGCAGCCGCTGTCGAGGTACGCCCTACTGCTGCCGCTCGTGACCGTGGTCTTTCCTCTCGCCTTCGCCGTGCAGGGGCTGTATCGCGTGCGCTCGACGCGCGGGCGCGCCAAGGAGTGGCTTTCAGTCGTGATTGCGTCGGTGGTGGGGACTGTGGTGTTGTCGGGAGTGATCCTCTGGCTGCGTCCAAGCCATTCGGACGTCTATTACTCGCGTCTCGCCCTGGGACTGTTCATGGGCTGTACGATCGCGTTCGTCGTCGCCGGCCGTGGCATTCTGCGCGTCGCTCTGGAGCGGCGCTACCGCGCGGGTCGTGGCGTCGAGCGAGTGCTCATCGCCGGAAGCGGCGAACTTGCGCTCGCTGTCGTCGACCGCATCCGTTCGCACGCGGAGCTCGGGTTCAGCATCGTCGGCTATCTTCGGAATAGTGAGGAGTCACGCCTGGCCCCTCTTCCATGCCTCGGCCGCGTCGACGAGGTCGAGCGGGTCGTGCGCGAGCACGAGATCGAGCACGTCTTCGTGGCTCTTCCACATGCCAGCTCGGAGGCCATGACGGCGTTGCTGGACCGTCTGGTGCAGAACCTCGTCTCAATTCATGTCGTCCCCGATCTGCTGCAGTTCATGGTCCTGCGCTCACGCGTGGAGGACATCGACGGACTGCCGACCATCAATCTGACCGAGACCCCGCTGGAGGGGTGGAGTCGCTTTGTCAAACGCGGCTTCGATCTGCTCGTGGCCATGGCTGCGCTGATCCTCTTCTCACCCGTGATGCTCGTAGTGGCCGCCGCGATCTGGCTCGAAGACCGCGGGCCGATCTTCTATCGACAGGTACGGATGGGGCTCGACGGCAAATCATTCGACATCGTGAAGTTCCGCTCCATGCGCGTGGGTGCGGAACGCGAGACGGGCGCGAAGTGGGCCGAGCGGGATGACCCGAGACGTACGCGGGTGGGCCGACTGATCCGCGCCTGGTCGCTCGACGAGCTTCCACAGCTTTGGAACGTCGTGATGGGGGACATGAGCGTCATCGGCCCCCGGCCGGAACGCCCCGAGTTCGTCGAGCAGTTCCGCGCAGAGCTCCCGCATTACATGCTCCGCCACAAAGTGCGCGCAGGGATCACCGGCTGGGCCCAGGTACACGGCTGGCGTGGCAATACGTCGATCCGCATGCGCATCGAGCACGACCTCTACTACATCGAGAATTGGTCGCTCATGCTCGACCTCAAGATCCTGTTCATGACCGTGCTGCACGGGCTGCGGCACGAAAACGCGTATTAGATGCTAGTTGCTAGTTGCTAGATGTCAGAGCGGGCGAGCTACTCCGCTAATCAGCGGCAACTGAGGAACCAGCCAACCTACAACTGCCACGCGTACCGGCTGCTCGATGCAAGTTTGTCAGAGCGCTCGTCCTCTCGCCCATCTAGCATCTAGCAACTAGGGAACTCTGCACAAGTCACGACCGCTCACCCGGCGCTTCGCGCCACCCTCTCCCGGTGGGAGAAGGATGGAGTCGTGAGAGCCTTCTCCCTGTGGGAGAAGGTGCCCGAAGGGCGGATGAGGGGCGGTACGTACCCTTCCCTCGTGATGTTCATGACTTGTGCAGAGGTTCCCTAGAGCAACTAACCCTCCGGATTCGTCGCCCACACACTGACTTCGGTCACGAAGCCGCGGTCCTCCATCTCCAGCATGGAAACAATGGCCTGGGCGATGTCGGAGGCGACGAGCTTGCGATCGCTGTGGGGCGGGGTTGGGCGGCCGGAGCGGCCGCGGAATTCGGTCTGCACTTCGCTGGGGTTGATCTGCATGACCCGAACGTTGGACCGGCGTAGCTCGGCGCGCCAGCATTCCGTGAGACCCGAGAGTGCGAACTTGCTCGCAGCGTAGGCCGTGCCGCCGGCGTAGCCCCGCTTTCCGGCGCTCGACGAGACATTGACGATGTTGCCATATTGCTGTGCCACGAAGTGACGCGCTGATTCCCGTGCCACGAGCGTGGCGCCGAAGACGTTGGTGGCGAAGACGCGTTGCATCGCGGTGAGTTCCATGTCGACGAGGGGCGCGAAGATGCCGAAGCCCGCGTTGTTGATCAGAGTGTTGTAGCGCCCGAACCGCTCGATCACCGTCTGAACGAGCCGGACGACGTCCGCCTCGACGCTGACATCCGCCGCGATACCGAAAGCGCCGATCTCGCCGGCTGCCTCCTCGATCCGGGCCGGATCGCGCCCGCAAATGACGACATTCGCGCCCTTCGCTTTCAGTTGGCGCGCGGTCTCCAATCCGATCCCCGAGCTGCCGCCGGTAACGAGGGCGTTTACGTTCTCGATTCTCATGACTTGAGTGGTCGGTGGTTAGAAGGACGCCGATCGCGAACCGCTCCGGCACTGACCACTAAGGAACCTCTGCACAAGTCACGGCCCCTCACACGGCGCTTCGCGCCACCCTCTCCCGGTGGGAGAGATGGAGTCGTGAGAGCCTTCTCCCTGTGGGAGAAGGTGCCCGAAGGGCAGATGAGGGGCGGTACGTACCCTTCTTTCGTGATGTTCATGACTTGTGCAGAGGTCCCTAACGGACTAACCACTAACCACTGCCTCTAAGCGAACGATACCGCCAGCTTCGATCCTTCTTCGTGGAAGATCGTGTCGACGAAGCGGATGGTCCCGGTCTTCAGGGACATGAAGAGCGAGGACGTACGGATGCCGCCGCCGAAGAAGCGCACGCCCCGGAGGAGGTCGCCGTCGGTCACGCCGGTCGCGCAGAAGATGATGTCGTTGCCTGCAGCCAGGTCGGCTGTGTCGTATACCTTCTCGCCGTCGTGGTATCCCATCGACTTGAGGCGGTCCTCTTGCCACTTCTCCAGCGGCTTGAGGCGGCCCTGCATCCGTCCGTTGAGGCAGCGCATTGCCGCCGCCGTCAGCACACCTTCCGGCGCGCCGCCGATGCCCATGGCGGAGTGGATCCCGGTGCCGCGCACGGCCGCGGACACACCGGCGGAAAGGTCACCGTCGGTGATCAGCTTGATGCGCGCGCCGGCTTCGCGGATCTGGGCGATGAGGTCGTGATGGCGCTCGCGGTCGAGCACGACGATCGTCAGCTCGTCGATGTCGCGGTGAAAGGCTTCGGCGATCTGGCCGAGGTTCTCCTGCACCGAATTGCGCAAATCGACGAAATCGCCTGCCGTGGGGCCGACGACGATCTTGTCCATATACACATCGGGAGCGTTGAGCAGGCCGCCCTTTTCGGATGCGGCGAGCACCGCGATGGAGTTGGACGCGCCAGTGGCGCAGAGATTCGTGCCTTCCAGCGGGTCGACTGCGATGTCGACCTCAGGGTAGATCTCGCCCTCGGTCCAGCCCCGGCCGAGGGGCTCCCCGACGTACAGCATGGGCGCCTTGTCCCGCTCGCCCTCGCCGATGACGATCGTCCCGCGCATCTTGAGCCGGTTCAGCTCCTCGCGCATCGACTCTACAGCCACCTGGTCGGAGTACTTCCGCTTGCCGTAGCCCATCGTGCGCGCTGCGGCAATCGCTGCCTTCTCCGTGACGCGCAGAAACCCGATCTCGAGACTCGATTCCATGACGCTCCCGCTATCCTTGATGTGGCGGGCAACAATAGCAGAAAACACGAGGGGTGTCGGTGATGCGGAAGGGGCTGATCGCGGCGGTGATTGTCGCGGCTGCAGCCCGCTACACCCGGATGTTGGTCGGTAGTCTGTCGTGGTTGGTGGCTCGCTGCCGCAACTCGTTGTGATGAATGAGGCCCCCCTTCTCTGCAGTCCATCCGGCCAGGCCGAGCGACAGAAGTGTCAGTACGGCTGCCACGCCGACGGTGGCTCGGCCCGGTCGGATCAGAGCCACGACCGCGGCCAGGCCCGCCGCCTCGGCGACGAAGAGAAAACGATCCGCGGCCTCCTCGTGGGGATCGATCGCCCCCTGGTCGATCCCCTCCACTTTCCCGATGGCGTCTGCCGCTGCGTGGCCACTGAAGAAGACGGGGATCGACGCCAGGGCCGTGATGAGCACGACCCCGAGCGCCGTCCGGAGAAGGGTCCTGCTGCGGGCCGCTGCGGCGGTCAGGAACAACGCCGACGCAAAGAGCTCGCCGAAGAGGGGAGCGTGATTGAGCATCAGATGCAGGTGCATAGCGTTTGGCATTTTGTGGGGTTCCAGTTCTGGTTGTGATCTCACCCTCAGAGGGTATGAAGAATCAGAGGCACGGGCAGTCTCGGTCAGTGAGTGGTTCACGCGGAGACGCGGAGGTTCAAGAGTCGGCATAGGTCTTCTCCGCGTCTCCGCGCCTCCGCGTGAGGCTCCGACTTAGAAGTCTCGCGGAACGGTTTCTGGCGACGCTGCCGACGCCTCGATTTGACCCTCCGCTCCCACCCTGGCTCGCCCCTCACTCGACCACGAACGACATCTTCATGTTGCCGTGCCCAGAGCCGCAGTAGTGGTCGCAGATCGCGGCAAATGTGCCCGCTTCGTGCGGGGTGAGCGTGATCTCCGATGGCTTGCCCGAATCAGCATCGAGATCGATGTTCAGCGCTTTGACGAAGAGGCCATGCGCCCGGTCGGTGCTGGTGAAGCGGATCGTGACCGGCTCGTCCTTCGTGAGCTTGACGACATTCGGTGTGAACTCGAACCGTTTTGCGCTGATCTCGATGACACGCGGTGTCGTCGAAGGCGTTTGTGCGATTACCACACTTGCGGCAACGGCGATGAGAGCAATGATGACGATGGCTTTCCTCACAGCGAGTCTCCTTCTCTGATCATTTGCTGCATGCCCTCGGTTCCGGAGGTCTCGCGCAAGGTGAGCTCGACGTCGTTTAGCGAGAGGGTGCTCCGCTTGCCATTGCCATCGATCTCCCGGATGCCGAGATTGTGGAAGGGCTGCGATTTGTCGAACGGAATCGGCTTCTTCTCGGCGGTCGTTGTGGGCTGTGCCCATCGTGGCGTGATGAGGGCGGTGGATGTGGCCGTAGAGGACCGTGACGGCGTCATATGGCGCCAGGACGTTCATGACCTCGTCGCCATCCTTGGTGAACCACTCCCACTCGGGTTTCAGATCGAAGAGTGGCCGGTGGGTGAACACGACGATCGGCGCGGTTTTTGGGAAGCGGGCCAGATCCTTCTTCAGCCAGGCGATCTGCTCTGCGCCGACGACCGGCTTGCCTGCCGAGACGTTGTCGAGTGCGACGAAGTGGACGCCGCGATGGTCGAATGAGTAGTGCGTCTCGCCGAAGTGCTCGCGGAACAGGACGCCGCCATCCAGTGCGGCATCGTGCTCGCCCGGCACATGCATCCGCTTCTTCACGCGGAGGCGATCGGCGATCGATTTGAAGGACGCGAACCGCCGCGCATGCTCGGCCGGGTCGTCGCTGTCATGAGTCAGGTCGCCGGTGAAGAGGATGAGATCGGGTTGTTGCTCGAGGGCGTTGACCGTGTCGACGGCGCGCTCGAAGGCCTTCGTGCCGAGGGGATCGGGCGGCCCCTGAAATCCGACGTGTGTGTCGCTGAGCTGGACGATCGAGAAGGGTCCGGGGGACTCGCCATTGCGGCGGCCGAGGAGACTGCCCAGGGTGGAACCGTTGGCGGTCGACCCGAAGGGCATGAACTGCAGGAGGGCGCCGGCGCCGATCGAGGTAGCAGTAATGTGCATGAACGCGCGGCGGTCGAATGATCGTTTCATGGTGTTCTGTCCTTTCACTCTGTGGAACTGACGAGGGGCGGTTTTCATCCCGAGAGGCAGCGAGAAAGGTATGGGGGAGGCGGAGGTTAAGTTGGGGTCGCATCTGGAAACTTAACTTACCGGCGAGGTGCGCTGCACGCTGAATCCTCGATGACACCGGTAAGTTAAGTTTCCAGATGCGACCCCAACTTAACCGGGGTTTTTTCGTCTCCTCGTCAGTTGTAGTGGTAGAAGAAGCTTCGATGATGGCTGACCGCTCCTTCGAAGAACTGGCCATGCCACTGTTCGACTCGCTCTACAACTACGCGCGTTGGCTCACACGCGAGCCGGCGGAGGCGGAGGACCTGGTGCAAGAGACGTATCTCAAAGGGTTGCGCGGATTCCGCTCGTTCGCGCAGGGGACGAACTTCAAGGCTTGGATGTTTCGCATCCTCCGCAATACGTTTCTTACCTCCCGCACGGGCCTGCGCGCCGTCCCGTCGCTCTCGATCGACGATGAGCCAGAGGAAGTGATGCAGATCGCCGCCGGTGGCGGAACACCCGAGACGCACCTCTTCCACAGGGTCAACGAACAAATCCTGCAGGACGCCATCGGCGCCCTTCCGCTGCCGTTCCGCGAGGTGTTGTTGCTATCTGACGTCGAGGAGCTGAGCTATCGCGAGATCGCCGAGATGCTGTCCATCCCCATAGGCACGGTGACCTCACGCCTCCTCCGCGCACGCCGCAAGGTTCGCGACGCCATCGGAACATCAGTGATGCGAGGTGCCGTATGAGCAACCATTTGACGGCGGAAGAAATCGCCGTCCAGGAACTGAATGACGGCGCGCGCGCTCATGTGCGCGACTGCCTCTCCTGCGCGAACGCCCTACTGGACGAGCTGGAGCTGAAGCGCGCCATCCATGCCGCCGGCCGCCCATTCCGTGCACCTGACGCGTTCCGCGCCCGCGTGGGGCAACAACTCGGAGGGCGTCGTTCCTCCTTCTGGCCGCTGCTGGCGGCCGCCGCGGCGCGCGAGCTCGTTGATCTGCACGTGACCATGCTGGCATCCGCGAATCCCATCGATGTCGTCTCCACCGACCGCCACACCGTGAAACCATGGTTCGAGGGCCGCCTGCCGTTCTCGTTTCCCATCCCGGAGCTGGCCGGCTCGCCCTTCCGGCTGATCGGAGGCCGCGTCGTCTACTGGCGGCAACAGCCCGGCGCCTACCTGCTCGTAGGGAAGGGAAGCCACCGCGTCTCGCTCTTCGTCTTCCGGAGCGACGTGACGCCGCGATTCGATTCACGCAACGGCTTCAATACGCGCACCTGGCGGACGAACGGGCTTCTGTACGTCGTAGTCAGCGACCTGACGGAGGAGGATCTACGCGTCCTGGAAAGATCGTTCGTTTAGGGTCACCTTGGGTCCATCGTATTTTGCATGGGCCGAACGTGGCTTGCTTGTGCATACTCATGTGCATACACTTGAGTAGTGGTGGAGTATGAATGAGACTCCGCGAAAGCGTCGTCGAACTCACCGAAGCATGGAGTCGATTTCGCGGATGCCGTCGGCGTATTCGAGGATGACCGCGCGATCACGATCGAAGACATGAGTACGGACGAGGAACGTTTCAAGACACTCGGCGTTGACTTTCTGGATCGGCTGCTCGTGGTCGTGTACACCCACCGCGGCGACTGTATCCGAGTGATCTCCGCACACACGGCGACGGCACGGGAACTCGATATCTACTCGAGGATGGGATGATGAGAAAGTCCGACGATTTTTCGAAGGGAAAGCGAGGGGCCGTCGCGCCGTTGGCGAAGGGAAAGTCGCGCATCACGATCCGGATCGATGACGATCTGCTGGACTGGTTTCGCGAGCAGGTGAACGCCGCCGGCGGCGGCAACTACCAGACGATGATCAACGCTGCCCTGCGTGAACACGTTGAGAACCGAATCGTGCCGCTCGAAAAGACGCTCCGACGCGTGATTCGAGAAGAGCTGCGGAAGCGAGGAGCGGCGTAAGAGTTCGACCACGTGCTTCCCGCCTATCAAGACGGCGGCACCGGCTCCGGCGTCATCGCATTGAAGTCTGCCAGCTCGCGGTCGTGGCCGGTGAAGAGTTTTCCGTCACGGGCATAGACGACGCGGCCACGCTGATCGAAGTCGGCCCATGTGGTGCGCGGCAAGTCACGGCCATCAATGTCGAACAGCTCGATCCAGCCGCTGCTCACCTTGGCGTCCCAGCCGAGTACGGTACGCCGGAGCACGTGCCCCTCGACGCGGCGCTCCCAGATTTCAGGGGGGTCGAAAAGGAAGCCTGCGCGAAAGTTTCCTCTCTGCACCCCTACCCATCCGTGCAATTCCAGGCGGCGCGACTGCACCGGCTCGTCCTCGCCGCGGTCATCATTCACCTGGAGCTCGCCCTCGGAGTCGAATACCCCACCGCCGCCCCACGTGTTGTCCTTCGGCCAGAACTTCAGTGCTGTGAAATTCGGCGGTGAGGACAGTACCGTCATCGCATAACGGTCAGGGCGATGCATCTGATGCGCGAAGTAGACGAACTGGTGGCCATCAGGCGAGATGTCGCCGCGCCGTTCATAAACTCGGCCACGCAGCCACTGTCCCGGCTCGAAGCGATCGCACTTCGTGTGCCACAGGATCATCCGCGTCCAGCGCGACGGGCCACGGCGCAGGATGACGCCTCTTGGCGCAGCGGCCGCAAGGTGCACGTACAACCGCGCCCGTGGAGGGGGTCGCAATCTACCTTCCTAAGGCTTTGGCGAGGGCGCCGCCAAGTGCGCATAAGGCCGGCGTACCAGGGTCCTAACCACTAACCACTTTCTTCGCCGCCTCCACCGCCGCCCGCTCCGTCGCTTCCTTCTCCGCCTTCGAGCTCATGGGCGGGTTGTAGGCCGCGATGCCGGTGACCGCTTCTCCGATGATCAGGTTGTGGATGTCGTGCGTTCCCTCGTAGGTCTTCACCGACTCGAGGTTCAGCATGTGGCGGATGATCGGGTACTCGTCGCTGATGCCGTTCGCGCCGAGGACGTCGCGGGCCGAACGTGCGCACTCCAGGGCGATGTTCACGTTGTTCATCTTCCCCATCGACACATGGTGGGGCTTGAGCTTGCCTTGATCCTTGAGGCGTCCCATCTGAAGCGCCAGCAGTTGGCCCTTCGTGATCTCGGTGATCATCCAGGCCAGCTTGTTCTGCACGAGCTGGTGAGAGGCGATGGGCTGACCGCCGAACTGGATGCGCGTCGTCGAGTAGCTGCGCGCCGTCTCGAAGACTCCCATGGCGGCGCCGAGGGCGCCCCAGGCGATGCCGTAGCGGGCCTGGGTCAGGCAGCCTAGCGGGTACTTCAGCCCGTTCGTCTCCGGCAGAACGTTCTCGGCCGGGATGCGGCAGTCGGAGAAGAAGAGCTGTGAGGTGACGGAAGCGCGCAACGAGAACTTGCCCATGTGGTAGGCGGTCGAGAAGCCGGGGGTGTCCTTCTCCACGAGGAAGCCGCGGACCGTGCCGTCGACCTTCGCCCAGACGACGGCCACGTCGGCGATGGAGCCGTTGGTGATCCAGGCCTTGGCGCCGTTGAGCAC
>WNFM01346949.1_pt1 | contig 11507 bp, 10 predicted proteins | sample 5400271 | NCBI WGS metagenome assembly WNFM01 (sample SAMN13153352, study PRJNA577476) | soil metagenome | isolation source: 60 cm saprolite on Douglas fir-dominated hillslope | place: USA:California | collected 2013-09-17 | reverse complement strand
TGCCCTGGACATGCAGTACATATAGTTTGTTCTGCCTGGGTACTGCCTCACCTCCTCAAACAAACACAGCTTTCACCAACGACGATTTTAGCAATAATCACTATGGGTGGACTATCCTGAACAATGGTCCTCTGACCACTGACATCAGTAACAACCAGTACACGCTCAATGTTGATAATAGCAATAATAGCCAGTCAGCAACATACTTTCCTCATCCCGGCTCAGTAGGTACAACAAATGGACCACTGCCACATAACTTCACGTTAACTGTTCAAATGGAGCAATTAACAGGAGATCCAGGCGCTGCTTACGGCATAGCCTTTCGCCTACAAGGAAGTGTCTCTAGCCCGTCCAGCTACGCCTTTGATATGAATAGCCAGGGCAGCTATAGCCTGGAAAAGTATGTAGCAGGACACGGCGTAGGTCCTTTGAAGCATGGCACAATCACTTTTGTTAGAGGGATGGGTCAATTCAACACAGTGCAGGTTATTGTCCAGGACAACACATTCTCTTTTAAGATCAACGGTCAGGTTGTTCCAATCGATGGGCCGACTCAAACTAACCAGAACTACAGCGACATAAGCCAACCCTTAACGGGCGGTCAATTAGGCATACTTGTATCTAGTCAAGCCGGTCAAAAGGCAACCTTCGTTGTGAAGTCGGTAGTGCTAACTAACCTACCATAGATTTTAAATGAGTATTACCTGGCTTCTAAGGCAATGTCAGGAGTTCGGGAACACCATCGGTAACGGCGATGGTATGCTCAAACTGTGCTGAACGTGAGCCATCGGCAGTACAGATCGTCCACCTGTCGGCCAGGGGGCGTATTGCGGAACTCCCGGCATTAATCATGGGCTCGACGGTGAAGACCATGCCCGCTCGCAGCCTCAATCCCATGCCGGGACGACCATAGTGAGGCACCTGGGGATCTTCATGAATTGACCGGCCAACGCCGTGACCTACAAGCTCCCGTACGGTAGAAAAGCCATGTGCTTCAGCATATGTCTGGATGGCGGCACCAATATCACCCATGTAGTTTCCCGCACGTGCCTGTTCGATACCAAGTTCCGTACAACGTTCCGCCACACTCAGCAGTTGTTGCGAAACGCTGTCGATAGTGCCGACAGCAAAAGTTCTACATGCATCACCCACCCAGCCATTGTAGCGCACACCAATATCAATGCCAATGATATCCCCATTTTTAAGATGTTGCTCTGTATTGGGGATACCATGGCAAATCACATCGTTTACGGCGACACAAATGGTCGCTGGGAACGGAGGGATTGCAGGTTGCCCGGCCCTGGCTGGTCGAGCGCCATAGCCAACATAGGCCGGGGTTGCCTCTTTACTACGGATAAACTCTTCCGCGATACGATCAAGTTGAGCGGTTGTTGTGCCGGGCACGATATTCGGACGTAGTACCTCATACGTTTCAGCCAGGATACGTCCAGCTTCACGCATCTGAGCAATCTCCTGACGCGATTTTAGTGTAGCTGCCATATTTCTCTCTCTCACTTCACATTAGAATTGTTTACTTTCTTCACCTTACGCTGAAAAAAGTCTATGCATGTACTCTTTGGTCGAAGGAAATAGCTACCTCTGCTCCCTGGTTTCGCTCCCACACCAGCAAATCATTCATGCTGACGTTGAAATAGCGACTGAAGTAATCGAGCAAGCGATCAGCAGTAGTGTAATCAATACGTTGACTACGCCCCGTATTTAAGGCGGCCAATGCGCTCAAAGACACGCCGCTCTCACCCGCAAGGCCACGTAAACTCAATGGCCGTTTCCCGTGTTTCACTCGTTCGACATTGACCCTGGCCAGCAAAATACGCAGATGACAAGAAATAGTCATTATTATTCCTCCCCTGAAAAGAGTCTCTGGTTGTTCAAATAGCCATATCTGAACAGGAGTATAGCAGAATTGTGGTGACATGTCAATACAATAAGTTAAATTAAGACAACATATGTGTGGGGAACATGCATGAACAAACCCTTGTCTCCATCGCGCGGAGGCAGCAGGGAGAGCGGCAAGTCAGAAGCTGTTACTGTGAACAATAGCAAGACGTCTATAGTTACGGTGCTGAGGGTAAGGTAGGCGTCGAGAACTTTCGACCACTTTGTAGTGTACGAGCAAGCAATGCAGATTAAATCGAAGCGTTAAGGTTAGCACATAAAATGATGAGAGGCGAATAAATGAACAAAGAGCAAACAGTGGGACGCCAGTACGGGGGAATGAGCCTGGCGTCCTGGTTGCTAGTGGTGGGCCAACTGGCCGTACTCCTCGTAGTCGCGAACGCGCTCCTCCTGCCCGCTCCCTTTATACCCAACCAGTTGGCCGCAGCCTGGCCAAGAAGTGATGTGATGATCAGCCACTGGCCCACCGCGCTCTTGATCCAGCGTACCTTCGCACAGGACCACCGCTTGCCGCTTTGGAACCCGTACTACGGCGGTGGCCAGCCGCTCGCCGCTGATCCGCTCGCTGCACTCTTCTACCCACCAACGCACCTGGTCCACTTCCTCTCACTGTACGACTACTACCTCGTGCTCATCATGGGACATCTGGTGTTTGCGGGCCTGGGGATGCTGCTCCTGGCGCGTCGTGCAGTTGGATTGCCACGTTTCCCCGCGCTCGTAGCAGCAGTGAGTTACATGGCGACGCCGAGGTTAATCAGCCACCTCGGTGCAGGACATGTGACCATCCTCCAGACCGTCGCCTGGTTTCCCTGGCTTGCACTGGCCTGCTGGGCCACGGTGCGAGAGCCACGTCGCTGGGGCGCGATGCTTGGGATTTGCATCGCGCTGACCTTGTTGGCCGGGCATCCGCAAATGGCGTACTACGGTCTATTGATGACCACTGGTCTGGCAGTCTGGCTTCTCGTAAAGCGCTGGCGGCTGGAGGGCCGACGAGCCCTATTCATGTCGCTCACAGGTTTAGCGGTGGCTGGAGTAATCGGCGTTCTGCTGGCGGCTGTCCATCTGCTGCCGCTGATGGAGTTTACCGCCCTCTCAACCCGTCAGTTCTCGGTGAGTTCCACAGACACCTATCCGTTACTGAACTTCCTCCACGCGTTGATCGACCAGCGGCCAGGGGCCCGATTACCGTGGGAGGGCATGATCACTCCCGGACTGGCCGTTCTTGCCCTGGCTCTGCTTGCAGTAGTGACCCGCTGGCGCAAGACCTGGCCGCTGGTCCTCAGTATTGTGCTCGTGGCCGGACTCGCTATGGGCAATTCCTCAACGATCTACCTGCTCGTCGCGCGGATCCTGCCTGACTTTGATCGCTTTCGCGGCCTCGCCCGCATCTGGTTCGTTGGGCTCTTCCTGATCGCCTTGCTCGCCGGGATTGGCACCGACTCACTACTTCGTGGTGTGCGGCGCATATCGTTTCGTGGAACGGTTGCCGCTGGCTTCCTCGCTGTCCTTATCGTTGCACTCACACTCATTGTGACCGATTGGGGGTATGCCCGCTCCTACGATGTGCGCGTGGCCACCACCCCTTCCGTGCTAGCGCTCACTGCGGCACATCTGGCCGGCTCTGGACGCATATACGGCGTGCAGGGAAATATCCCGCAAGTGAGCGCGGTGCAGATGCAGGTACGCCTCGCCGATGGCTGGGATCCTCTCTTAGCCGAGAACTATGTTTCCTACATGCTGCGCGCTGGCGATGACGCCTCTAATGGCTATCAACTCCATATTCCTTCATTCGATTCACCCTTGGTCAAACCGGATGCCAGGTTGCTTGGTTTGATGAACGTGAGCGTTGTGGTATCGCGTAGGCCGTTGTCCAACCCGCACCTAGTGCTGGTGGGAAATGTGGATGGCACGCTAATCTACAAGAACACGGCCGACGCTGGCTCTGCCTACCTCGTCAGACCAGGGCCGGATGGCAATCCGCCATCGCTCGCTAACATCCAGCGGCTCGACTTCGGCGTGCGCACGATCACCCAGGCTCCCGAGCTGAATACATTCACCTTTTCCACCAATACCGCAGCATATTTCGTTATCGCCACACCCGCGTTTCCCGGTTGGACCGCTTACCTGGATGGCCATCCTGTGTCGGTTCAGCAGATCGCAGGAGTGCTGCCTGCGATCAAAGTCGGCCCGGGGGCACATCAACTAAGCTATATCTATAACCCGTCATCTGTGCGCCTCGGTGGTATGCTTTCGGTGGTCGGTCTCATAGCTGTTCTTGCGTGGCTCATTGTTGGACGCCGCTTTAAGCGGGGCAAGCCTTATAAGTTCCAGTCTGATGAAGTCGAGAAACCTGAAATATACTTCTCCACAGAAGAGGAAAACGATGTTGAGCACGCTTGAAGTTCACCTTGCACCGGCAAGCATCATTCGCTATACTTTAGACATTGCTCTACTTAACTCATCGAAGCTCTAATCTCTCTAGGAACAAATACATCGAATGGCTACGCTTACTCTCCAGGAACTTGTACAAGATGCCATCGAATTGTTGCAGCAGGCGCAGCGGATAGTCGCTCTAACTGGCGCAGGCATCAGTACTGAATCAGGTATTCCCGACTTCCGCAGTCCTGGTTCAATTTGGCGTGAGATCCCGCCGGTGAATTATCGTGATTTTATTAGCAAAGCGGAGGCACGCCAGCAATATTGGCAAACACGTCGCAACCTATCTGGCCGGGTGAAAGCGGCACGTCCCAATGCCGCCCATTACGCGCTGGCAGAATTGGAGGACAGGCATGTATTATCTGGGCTCATTACACAAAATTTTGATGGCTTGCACCAGGAGGCAGGCAATGCACCGGAGAATGTTATTGAATTGCATGGGACATCACGTTCTGCAGCTTGTACGCTGTGCGGAACGCGTTCATCTATCAGCGAATTACAAGAACGGGTAGACGCAGGCGAGGTTGATCCGCGCTGTCCGGTCTGTGGCGGTTATCTTAAGGCCGCAACGATTCTCTTTGGTCAGCGCGTGCCAGACGCAGAGCTGACACGCGCCAAAGAACTGACCGCGAACTGTGACCTGTTCTTAGTGGTTGGCTCATCGCTCAAAGTAATGCCAGCCGCCCTTTTACCGCGTCAGGCACTGAGCCGCAACGTGCCCATCATCATCGTCAACCTGGAAGCGACCTCGTTAGATGAGGTCGCTGATGTGGTTATTCATGCTAAGGCCGGGTTTGTGCTGCCTCAAATTGTGGCTCAGCTATAACAATTTGCCCTTTATGCATAACCATATGGATGCGTTCTTTCCTGGTGACAAGGGCAATGTCGTCAAGTGGATTTCCATCAACTACCAGCAGGTCAGCGCACTTCCCTACTTCCACCGTGCCAATCTCGTCTTGTAAGCCCAGGGCGCGAGCTGCGTTACTGGTAGAAGCAACTATTGATTGCATAGGCGTAAGACCGGCCTCCACCATCAAGACCAGTTCAATGGCATTATCACCATGCATCACAAAGGGCACACCGGCATCAGTTCCCATGGCTATAGGAACTCCTGCGGCTAAGGCTGCACGCACGCTGCGCTGCGCCGCATCGCCTATAATACGATCATTCTCAGCCATAAAGTCGGGAATGAGATCGCAATGTGTGGTCATGGCAGAGGTCGCCAGTGTTGGCACGAGAAAAACGCCTCGCTCCGCCATCCGTTGCATAGCCTCGGGCGAATCACAGAGTAGTGAGCCATGTTCTATAGTATCCGTACCGGCAAGTACCGCTGTCAGTATACCTTCAGAACCATGGGCATGAGCGGCCACTTTACGTCCCGCCTTATGTGCTTCTTCGACCGCGGCGCATAACTCCTCAAACGTGAATTGCGAGGCTCCAGGACGCTCACCAGGAGTCATGACAGCTCCTGTGGCCATTACCTTTATTACGTCGGCTCCGGCTTTAAGTTGTTCGCGCGCAGCTTTACGTACCTCGTCAGGGCCATCGGCTTCACGGTACATGCCGCTAAATGCCTCTGCTCCCGCCGAAGTCATTGAGAGCAGCCTGCCTGCCAGGATCAGGCGTGGACCACGACAATAGCCAGCGGAGATGGCCTGGCGCAGGGCAAATTCCATGTGGCTCTGACCGCCACAATCGCGTACCGTCGTTATGCCTGCCTCTAGTGTGCGACGTGCATGATAGGCTGCACGCAGGAGAGCGAAGCCAGGCAGTTCACTGGAATCGAGCCGTCCCTCTGGACCAGCATCTGCAAAAAGGTGCACATGACAATCGATAAGTCCAGGCAGTAGCGTCATGCCATCAAGGGCGTAGACCTGTGTCTCTGGGGAATGTATTGGAAGCGAGCCCTTAGGCCCCATAGCACTGATATGTCCTTCACTGATCAGGACATCCAGGCCAGACTGAAGATCAGAGCCAGTACCATCAATAACATTGACATTTTGTAGTAATACAGACTGCATCGTAGATATCCTCAGGCATTAAATTTGAGTTCGCCCGCGCGAATCGCCACCTTGAGAAAATTCTCACCAGGCGCCAGGGGACAGAACCAGCGATAGTTATAGGCGCATGAAGGATTGTAAGCGTAGTTGAAATCGATCATGATGCGCTGCTTCCCATCCGCCACGCCTGGTACAGGAAGGAATTCGCTCCCCTTGATGGTATCAAAAAGGTAGCGACCTCCGCCATAACTTTCGTTGGGACATGTCAGATCGCGGAAAGGCAAGAAGAGACCTCCACCATAGATATCAAGCCAATAGAGGGAGAGCGTGGCTGGCTCGCGATCAACGCTAAAATGCACTCGTCCTACAGTTGTCATCGTCATTGCTTCATCCGCGTTCATAGCCACCTGCTGGCGTACTTGCTCAACATCTGTGTCGATCTCTACAACAAAGCACAGCGCGGAATTGTAAGGAAAGTAGCGCAAGCCCTGAAAATTTCGCTGCTGCTCCTCGTCTAGCGCAGATTGCGGGTGATGCGCAAATAGCTCATCCTTTTCTGCACAAAAACGGTGCCAGGCACTGGCCGGGTCTTCACCATCCAGAATGGCTTGTGAGCGCTGACGATACATACTAGCAACACGACAGCGATAATCGTAGAGGTCCAGGTAGTTTGACATCTTTATACTCCCGTGCGTATACTTGCCTGCCCATCACTAAAGCGACAATATCATGAAAAGTTCAGGTTGGCAAGCGGGACAATACACCATATACCTTATTTGTTTGACATATCCATATACACCTCGCTATACTGCACTCAAGCGCTCAAAATTCATTTTCACCAATCTATTTCACCTTGAGGCGAATGTAGTGTTAGATAAAGATAGTTATATCGGTAAGCATGTCGGCCATTATCGTATAGGCACTGAGATTAGTAGTAGTCCTATCGGCAGAACGTATCAAGCTGAGCACATTGATCGCAAAAAGACGTTCGTTGCCCTGAAATTCTTTCACACGATCCATCTCTCTCACCAGCAACGCGACCTGTTTCTTCAGGACGTTCAACGGTATAAACGGCTCAAACATACTCACCTTCTGCCGTTACTGGATGCTGGTATAGATGATGATGTGCCCTACATGGTGACAGAGTTTGTTGCGAGCAATTCCCTGCGAGATCGCTTGCTCCTTCAGCCAGGACACATTCTGCCCGTACAAGAAGCTGTAAGCATTCTTACCCAGGTTGGCCAGGCTCTCTATTATATGCACCAGCGCAACGTTGTTCATGGTCATCTCAAACCAGAAAATATTCTCCTGCGCGAAGGACGTGAGGCGCTACTAACGGATTTTAGTATTGCAACTCTTACGGACACCCTCACCAGCAAAGACATTTACGCAGCCAATACCTATCCGTACATGGCCCCCGAACAATTTGCCGGCTGGATAAATAAGAGCAGCGATCAATATGCTCTTGGCTGTATCGCCTATGAGCTGTTGACAGGGCACGCACCATTTTCAGGCACCAGTTTCGCTGCCATGCAGGGGAAACACGCAAACGAAAAACCGGTCGCTCCCACGCAGCACAATTTACTCTTGCCCATCACCCTTGAGCAGGTGATCCTCAAGGCAATGGAGAAAAACAGCGCTGACCGCTATCCAACTGTTCAGGATTTTGTTATCGCGTTACAACCCTCCACGTCTGGTTATGCCGCCAAATCACGTGCTATCGAAATCGCTACGCCAGCCAAACCTGCCCCCCTCAGACCACCTGTACCCACACTCAGTATGATAAACCCACCCAGAAATGCGAAGCCTAAAATGGTCCGTATTGACAGTGCTTCCCAGTCCGATCCATCTCTCTCATTCCCTGTGTCTACAATCAATGCAACGCTACCGGCACAGGATACTGAGCTTAAACGAGTACAGCCCGACAACAAGCTTCAAGCTGAAATCCCTTCTCCTCTATTACCGGTTGCTGCCGTCAGTGTTACACAGCTAGAGGATATTGAAGCCGAACAGCCTTCCATTGGCTATCTCCTGCCCTATCAACACCCACTATCGACCCGGCGGAACAGCCTGAAGGCACTGAGCCTGCACTGGCAGGTGACGCTCATCACCAGGCCGCCGAGTTATCACCGGCAGGCCCAACACCCTCAGCCGATGTCGCGTGCCTCCCAGAAGAGCATAATGAGCCGGAGCAGGAAGAAGTCTATAGTAAAACACAGCTTGAGAGACCATCGCCCGCAGTTACTATACCCTCATGGTCATATAGTGATGATGAGCAGCCCACGCGGAAAGAGAAAGTTGCATCTCCCAGCGTGCTTCCATTGGCTAAAAGCGTACAGCCTTCCTTAAGTAAGCCTGCAAGCACAAAACTTCCCCCTGGTCTTCGTCCACCCGGTCAGCAAAACCAGCAGTCATTTAAGCGTACATGGCTTGTTATTGGAGGCTCATGCCTGATTGCTATAATTATCATCTTTGGTATGCTCTACCCTGTCTTAGCCAATTCATTCTTTTCCAAGCCCAGTCCGCAGGTTATTGTGTCCAATAAAACGCATTCTTCGCCCACACCAGGCAGCAAACCATCACCTACCTCATCGCCCACACCAACACCTAAACAAATTCAATTACCAGTACTGGCAGGGCGCGTAACACCCACGCCCACGCCATCGCCTTCTCCCACACCAACACCGACGACAACATTAACTGTTACACCTGCAACGCTGCCAACAGATACAGCTTGTAACCAGAGTGGCAATAACAACTACTCCTGCATCATCACCTTACAGCTCGCACAAAACCATACTGGTAATCTAAAATGGTCGGCGTATAGTAACGGCATCTCTGCCAATATCAACCCTTCAAAAGGTACGCTCTCTCCAGGTGGACAGCAAAACCTCTACATTTATGTCAATACTCACTGTCCATCTACGGGAACTCTGATTATCTTAACCGCAGAAGGAAGCGTTAGCGTACCCTGGAGTTGTTAATACGGAAGAAAGAAGTACGAACAACTTGCCCAAGCCAGATAAACAACCAGAGACCTCGGCGGGGTCTCCCGCTAGTAGGACACTGCGACTAGCTTATGGCAGTGATGCGCTGCAATTTGCAGAACTACACCTGCCTCCTGAACCAGGTCCGCACCCCGTCGCAATCCTTATTCATGGCGGCTTCTGGCGCGCACCCTATAGCTATGCCCTCATGATCGGCCTGGCTGAAGACCTCGCACATCATGGCATTGCCGCCTGGAATATCGAATATCGCCGCGTAGGAGATCCCCATGGAGGCTGGCCCAATACCCTCCTCGATGTCGCCATGGCTGCCGATCATCTAGAAAGCATAGCCTCACACTATCATCTCGACCTACAGCGTGTAATAACAATTGGACATTCCGCCGGTGGACACCTGGCATTGTGGTTGGCCGCACGTCCACGAATACCCCACGGCAGTATAGTAGCAGGCGGCCAGGCACAGCAGACACCACTGGCCATTACCGGAGTTATCAGCCAGGCTGGTGTAGCCGACCTGGAAATGGCCTGGAGGATGAACCTGGGAAACGGTGCTGCCGCTGAACTACTGGGCGGCAGTTTCAGCGCTGTTCCCGAACGCTATAGCGCAGCCTCACCTGCGGCCCTTTTGCCCCTGAGCGTACCGCAAGTTCTCATCCACGGCACAGCAGACGATCGCGTGCCTTTTGCGATGAGCCAGGCCTACGCCGCGAAAGCGCAAGCTGCAGGCGATACCATCCAGCTCATAACCCTGCCTGGCGCAGACCATTTTGTACTAATCGATGCCACTTCCACTGCCTGGGCAAAAACCGTGTCGGCTATCCAGGGACTCCTGCGTTTAAGTTAAATATGGAGTATAGCAAAAGTTCACGGTCTGATATGATAGAGATGAACTATCACAATGGTGGTAGAGGTGCCTGCGGAGGTTGATACGGATTTGTGTTTGGTGGTTGCGGTGGATCGTTGTTATCTGGTGGATAGTTCATCCTCTATCCCTCCTTCGGTGCCCACAATCTGATGGAAAAATACGATCTCTTCTAAATTCTCGTACTCTGGTTCAACGCTACACACCCAACATGCTTCATTATACACATCTTTTACTCTCCCATGCCATAGGCGTTGCGGATTGGTCGGGCGATCCGAGGGGCGCAACCGATACGCAATAACGACACCTGCCTGGACTCGTGCTGTATCCATATTTTGTGCTCCCTCTATCTTTAAGGTGTACCGACTACATTTGATGCTATGCATTTGACGCTATGCTATTAATGATAGCCGTAAAGTGAGATGGTGTCAAGAGTCAAGAGGTGCTAAAATGGCGTGAATGAAGCAATGAGGGGATAGTATGATTAGATTGAGGGTCAAGGAGATAGCAGAGTCTCAGGGATTGAATATGGCTCAATTGGCTCGTAAGGCAGATGTAGATTTGAGAACGGTACGGACGAGCGAAATAAGCACAGTAGTACTGGATAAGCTAGCCACTGCTCTCGCTGTCAGACCATCTGATCTTATAGACTCTTCTACAGATCAAGCTTAGAGAGTTGTTGCCCTCACAAATGCAAAATTTAAACGGGTGACTTCTGTACAATTACCCGCCTCACCCGCAGCGCCAGTCTCCCTGAAGGTGAAGAGTACTGCTAGCACTCTTCTGTGACTGGTCAGTCGTGGCAAGCCATGCATCTACTGTGCCCGATGCCCGGTCTGCGTAAAGGACAATCACGGTCTCTTGCTACCACCTTCGGTCCTGTCCACCAACCTCGTACACCATGACGCTGCCGCCACTGTTCGTCGTCCCGCTCTCCTCCAAGAACAGGTACAACAAAACAAACCGCTTGAGATACTTATCAAGCGGCTTTTTCGCTTATTCGTCCTCTATGCCTAGATAGTCCATGAGACTTGATGCAAAGATATTTTCTGCACTATCAAGGCGTCGTAAGTATCTCCCTGTTGTCGCAACGTTGCTATGTCCTAAGCGGTACTGGATGTCAGTCACATCGGCCCCAATCTTCTTCATGCTATAGGCGAAGGTGTGACGTGTGGTGTGGATCTTCATGGTACCGAGATGCTTTTGAAAAATATCTGCGAGCCCTCGCTGGGTAAGTGGCTGTTTAAAATGCTTCATAGAGAACGAGAGCCAGAGATATTGCTCAGG
>WNFM01343895.1_pt4 | contig 11508 bp, 11 predicted proteins | sample 5400271 | NCBI WGS metagenome assembly WNFM01 (sample SAMN13153352, study PRJNA577476) | soil metagenome | isolation source: 60 cm saprolite on Douglas fir-dominated hillslope | place: USA:California | collected 2013-09-17 | reverse complement strand
GGGATGGGCTGCGCGATGGTGACGTTGGCGGTGGCCCCGTCGCCGATGGAGATGAGCTGCAGCGGCGGCTTGATGCCCACCAGCTTGTTGTCGCCGTACGAGACCTCGACGAAATCGACCTCGACCAGCACCATCCGCTTGAGGCCCACCGAGACCATGTTCTCGGCGTGCTCGCCCACCGCCTTGGTGACCAGGTCCAGCTTCTTCATGTCCTCGGCGGAATCGACCCAGCCTTCGAGAAAGAGGGTGGAGCCGATGACGTTGGCCTGCACGCCCTTGAGCCCGTTCTTCTGGTACGCCTTGTTGAGCGCTTCGGCGGCGAGCTTCTTGGCGTTGCCGCTCGGGCGCACGAAGGACTTCACGGAAGGATAGAGCTGCGTGATCTGCTGGACGCGCTCGTAGTCGTCGGTGGTGATGGTCTCGCCGTCGAGGTAGACGCGGTCGCCGACCACGCGGATCTGGATGCCCTCGCGGTCGCCGAGCAGCGCGCGGACTTCGCTGACGACTTCTTTGGGATCCTGCTTGCGCACGACGATCACGTAGCTGAGCCGCGTGTCGTTGTTGCGCCAGACGAGGAGCGAGGTGCGGCCCTCGCCGACGCCGGTGACCAGCAGTTCGTTGCCGCCGCCCACCTGCTTCACGTCGGCCACGTCGGGCTCGCCAATGGCGACGCGCGCGACGTTGGAGACCTGGATGACCTTCTGCTGACCGACTCCGAGGCTGATGGTGCCGCCTTCCGCCTGCGCCCGGGCCTGCAAGGCACAGAGGAGGGGCAGCGCTGCGACGGCGAAGCGGAGGGTTTCGCGCATAGGGTCCCCGCACACTAGCAAAAAAGTGCGCGTCGACAATCGGTCAAAACATCGGGGCGCCGAAGAGGAAGGCCCAGGCCGTCCCCGCCGCGATGGCCACCCCGTAGGGCACGTACTTCGGGCGCTCCCGGCTGCGCAGCTTTGCCGCCAGCATCCAGAGCGCCGACTGGGCCCCGCCCGCGACCGCCACGTCGAGCAGGACCGCGAGCGAAAACGGCCAGCCCGCCGCCGCTCCGGCGACTGCTCCCGCGACCGCCATCAGCTTCACGTCGCCCGCGCCCATCCAACGCCGCAGCATCATCAGCGCGAACGGTCCGGCGCAGACCAGCGCGCCCAGCGCGCCGTCGAGGAGCAGCGGAAAGCCGCCCAGCCAGAAGAAGCAGCCGGCGACGATGAGCAGCGCAGGGAAGGTGACGACGTTGAGGATGAGCCGCTTGCGCAGGTCGGTGACGACGGAAACCAGGAGCGCAATCGCCAGCGTCGCCAGCGCGATCTTCGCCTGCAGCGGCGCCGCTGAAAAGTCGTCCACTAGCGGAAGGTGCAGCTGATTTTCTCGCTGCAGATGAAGTACTCGTCGCCCTCCTGGATCTGGCGGCGGCTGATGCGCCGCTTGTCGAACCAGGTGCCGTTGGACGAGCCCAGGTCCTCGATGAACCAGATGTTACCCTCGCGGGTGATGGCCGCGTGCTCGCGGCTCACCTTGCCGGAGTTGATGATCAGGTCGCAGTGCTTGCCGCGGCCGATGAGGAAGCGCTCCTTCACCACCCGGTCCAGCTCGCGTCCGTCGGCGAGCAGCACCAGCATGCGCTGCCCGGGCGTCTGCGTGCCGGGGTCGCTCACTTCGTCGCTGTGCCTGGCCACCATCGGCGCGGGCGGCTGCTTGATGCCACCCAGAGCCGCGGCGATGTTCGGCAGCTCCATCGAGGTGGCCTGGGCTTCCTCGCCGAGCAGCGAGTCGTCGACCTCGACGAGCGAGGCCTGCACCGGCGGCGGCGGCGGAGACGGCATCGAGCTGCGCGGCATGTTGCTGCCGGCCAGCTGCTGCGCGATCTCGGCGACGCGGTCGGGGTTGCCGTGGGATCGCGAGCCGTGCCGGTCCTCGGACACCGCCATCAGCGTCGGCGGTCCGGGGGGCGCGGGGCGCGGGCGGCTCGACTCCTTGGAGGGAGGCGGGGGCGCGCTCATCCGCTGCAGATCGGACGGCACCAGAAAGCCGTTGAGCCGCGCGAAGGTGTAGAGCGCCTGGTTCATCAGCGCGTCCCGATCGCCGCCCATCTCCATCGCCATGTTGGCGAAGGCGTCCCAGAGGTGGTCCGCGATCAGGAGCGTGCGGGGGGTCTTGGAGCGATCGTCAGTCATGGCCCTTTGGAGAGCGTCGAAAGGAGCGTGCCACCGTCACACGCTGGACGACTCCAGCTTATCCGACAGGGCTTCCGCTTTCCAGACCTACTTGTACGAGACGACGCCGTCGAATGCGCCGAGCTGCGTCGGATCCGCTTGAACCACCGCATTTGCGCCGGTTACCGAGGAAAAGACCAGCTGGGGATAGCGCAGCGAGCTGTAGCCCAGGACTGCCGTGGCGACTCCCTGGGCCGTGGTCGAGTCGCGGAAGTATTGCGGCGACTCGCCCGAGGTCAGCGCGAACGAGAAGGAGGAGTCGACCACGGTGGGGTCGTCGCCGCCGATCTGGAAGGCCATCTCCACGTTGTCCGAGGGGAGCACCGGCGAGATCGCGTCCAGCGGATAGTCCCAGCGTGGAGCAGTGGCCACGAACGGCTGGCCATTGGCGGCCCGCCCTCGCAAGGTGGTGTTCGAAAAGACGAGCCACGGCTGCGCGCCGGCGCCGCGGATCGAGGCGACCACGTTGAGTCCGGTCGGACAGGCCGAGAGATTGAAGCCGCGCTGCGTGGGCGTGGTTGGCAGCGGCGCCCGGGCGTTTCGCTGGCGGCCAGGTCGCTGCAGGACTGCGGCGCTCCCAGGGGAACGCTGTAGGCATTCAAGGAGACGGTGTCGCCAGGCGCGAGCTGCACCGCCGGGTCCGACTGCCAGGGAGCGAGGTCCAGCCCCGGGATCGCGAAGAGAATGGTGCCGCTGGCGCTGGTCGAGAGGCCGCCGCTGCGCGATTCCAGCCCCGGCAAGGCCCCGTGCCAGGTCGCGCGCCAGCGCAGGGAGCGCGTGACGCCCGTCGTGAACCAGCCCTCCGCCGGGTGCACGTCGGTCGCGACCGGACACGGGGTCGAAGTTCCCCCGTCAGTGGCTATTGCTGGACAGGCGGGAACGGGCACCAGCTTTGGCCCGTTGGTATCGCTGGTGGACGGACTGAAGAGCACCGTCTGCACGAAGCTCGGGTTCTGAACGCCCAGGTTCACGTAGTACGAGGTGTTGACGAACCTGCGCTGGAGCGCGTCGACGAAATAGCTCGAGCCGTCCGTGCTGGTGACCGTGGCGAGCAGGCTGAACCTCGCCAGCGGCGTGTTGGTGGGGAAGCCGACGTAGACGGGGGTGCAGGGAGCGGCAGGCGTGGTGGCGACCCCGCCGTCGCTGAGCGGGCAGGTCGAATCGGGCGGCACCGCGCGCAAAAAAGTCGCTTCGCGCAGAAGGCCGGTCGGCTGCGAGATGGGCTGCATCACCGGCAGGCCGCCGGCCGTGACTCCGCCGTCGGTCTGCACGCCCCCGTCGGTCGGATCGAAGAGCGAGGAGGGCGGCGCCGGCACCAGCGCTCCGTCGGAGGTGCGCGCGATGAGCAGGCCGCCGTTGTCGAGGTCGGTGCCGGCCGTCGAGGCGGTGAGAGGTTCGAGCACCATCATGGCGAACTCGCCCGCCGGGTGCGGCGTGGTGCCGTCCCACCAGGGAGGAGTGACCGCAACCGAGCGCGTCGCCCGGCCGCCTGCGCCGATGCGAACGGCGGTGCAGGGCGCGGAGGCGGTCGAGGGCGTTCCCGCAGCAGCTGGAATGCTCGCCTTGGTCACGAAGACCACGCCGTCTCCGGCGCCGTCGGCGATGTAGACGCGATCGCCGCCGCCCGGGACGATGGCAAGCTTGCGCGGAGCCACCGGGGTGAGGGTGCACTGGCCGGAGAGCGCGGGCTGCATCGCCGCGCCGTTGGCGTCGAGCCCCACCTGGAACATCAGGAGCTGCGCAGCGACGGTTCCCTCGGCCACCGTGGCCGCGAACGCCGTCGCGGTCTGGCCCGCGGGCGCGCTCGTCTCCATGCCACTCGCGTCGAGCGGGTTCTCCGCCACCACGTCGGCGGCCGGAGCGGGGAGTTGCACCGTGCCCACCTTCGCCGCGGTCAGGCCGCCGTCGGGCAGGAACGGGTTGTTGGCGGCTTCGACCAGGTTGCGCGCGTCCACCACGCGCATGGTGCTGTCCGCTCCGACGGCGAGCACCACGCCGGCCGTGCTCTGGTCGGCGCGCGAGAGGCGCACACCCGCCAGCCGCCGCGGCCGATCCGCCGTCTCGATAGTCGCCGGGAAGACGCGGATGGGCGCCGGCAGGAACTGGAGATCCTGCTTGAGCGGGCAGCTGTCCAGGGGCGGGCCGCCGTCGAGCGGAGATCGACAGAGCTGCAGCGCGCGCAGGTTGTCGTGGCCCTCGTTGGCGATGAAGAGCAGGTCGCGATCGCCGCCGGAGGTGACGGCCAGGCCGCTCGGGGCGGCGAACTCGCCGGTCGCGACAGGCGTGGGCGCGGTGGTGCAGGCCGCGATCAGCGCGGCGAGACCTGGCAGTGCGCGCTTCACTGGCACACTCCGGCGCGCCCGCGCAGCGACGCCTGCCAGGGGGCGTCGAGCGGGACTTCGACGAGCGCCAGCCGGCAGGCGCGGAAGACCGTGGCCGCGAGCCGCGCGGTGACGCCGTCCGAGCTGATCAGCTTGAGCGCAAACGGCGAATCGCCCAGGTTCTCCACCTGCGCGACGATCTGTTGCGCTCCGGTATCGTAGATGACCAGCGCGCCCAGCTTCTCGGAGAGGACGGCGATCAAGTCCGCCTGGCCGGGACGGGGGATGATCACCAGATCGGCGGGCGAAATCGGCAGCGGCACCACACGCTGCACGCGCGGCGAGACGCTGGGCTGCGTGGGCAACTCCACCTTCACCAGCACGTCCGGGTTGCGCAGGGTCATCCAGAGCGCGGTCGGCGCCAGGGGATTGTCGGCGACCATCGCGGTCGTCAGGGTGCTGAGCACGTCGCCATAGAGATCGAAGAGCTGCACCTGCGCCGACCCCATGGCGTCGACGTCGAGGAAGCGGAGGTAGTTGTTGACGGTGCCGACGCAGCGGGAGGTGCCGGGATCGCCCGTGCCGCCGCCGAAGCGATAGAAGCATCCGCTGAGGAGCAACTCGCGCCGGCTGGGATCGAAGAGCGCGCTGCCCACGGCGGTGCCGCTCGCGACGTAGCGCGAGCTGTCCAGCATGGTGAAGAGCACCTGGGTCGGGTCCGCCATGTCGAGAGCGGCGACCACGCCGCTGGTGTAGAGCGAGACGCCCGACACCTCGTCGACGCGCGGGGTCATCGAGGAGACGTAGAGGACGCGCCGGGGCGCCTGGCCGGGCACGATCGAGTCGCCGGCGACGATCGAGTAGGGCCCCGGGACTCCGCTCGAGGCCAGGTTGACGACGCCCGCGCGGCAGTCGGTCGTGGTGGAACCCGCGTTGGGCGCGCAGGCGAGGCTCAGGTCGGAGCCGACGGTGACGGCGTTGATGGTGGCGGTATCGCGCGAGGCGGTGAAGGCGACCGTCGCCGCGTCGTTGAGCGCGAGAGGGCCGGCGTAGTTGCCGATCATCACCGCGCCGCCGAAGACCTCCCCGGGGTGCGTGCTGATGTCGTCGTCGCAGTCAGCGGGCTTGGCCGGGTCGGTAGCAATGGCGAACTCGGGAGGGGGGTATTTCTCGCAGGAGTTTTTCTTTGCGAAGATCCCGTCGAGGTACGCCTTGCGGATGCTGACCAGCGTTCCCCCGTCGTAGGCGCGGTTGAAGTTGCCGTTGGCGACCAGCAGGCCGCCCGCCGGCAGCAGCGCCAGCCCGGTCGGAAAGAAGAGGCGCGTGCTGCTCGGCCCGTCGGGCCCGAACGGCGGCGGCAAAAACTCGGGCGAAGCTCCGCAGGCAGCGGAAAGGCAGAGCAGAAGCAGCAGCCGGGTCGTCATGCGAGCGGCCTTCCTAGGGCCAGCCGCCCGCCGGGTCAAGACGATTTCGTTAGTTGAAGTCTTGAGAAATCCGCCAGCGGCGAGAAAAGCTCGTGCAGCGCGCGCAGGAGCGCGAGGCGATTGTCGCGCTGGGCCGGGTCGGGATCCATCACCATCACGTCGTCGAAGAATTTGTCGACCTCGGGGCGCAGGTCGGCGAGCGCGGCGTAGGCGGCGAGGTAGTCCTCTTTTTCGTCGAGGGCGGCGGAGACCCGGCCGCGGCTCTTCTGCAGCGCCTGGAGCAGTGCCTGCTCGGCGGGAGTGCCGAGGAGGGCCGCGTCCAGCCCCACCGCGGGCAAGCCCTTCTGCGCCGCCTGCGCGAGGATGTTGCCGATGCGTTTGAACGCGGCCGCGGTCGCCTCGAATTGCGCGCGGCTCTTCTCGCGGACGTTCTGCAGCGCGAGCAGCCGCTTCTCGAGGCTGACCAGGTCGTGGGCGCCGGTGTGGATCACCGCTTCGATGGAGTCGGGCTGCCCGCGAACGCGCAGCTGCACCTCGAGGCGGCCGAGCAGGAACGACCAGATCTTCTCGAGCAGCGCGGGTTCCTGCGAAACCTTCGCATTCGCCGCATGCAGCTTCTGCGCGCGGACCAGCGCCTCCCGGAGATCGAAGCGATACCCGCGCGCCAGCACTACGCGGATGAGGCCCAGCGCGGCCCGGCGCAATCCGTAAGGATCGGCGGTGCCGCTCGGCTCCTTGCCGATGCCGAAGATTCCCACTAGCTGATCGACGCGATCGGCGAGTCCCAGGATCGCGCCCGCGTCGGTCTGCGGCAGCCGGTCCTCCGCGCCGCGCGGCAGGTAGTGCTCGTAGATGGCGTCGGCCACTTCGGGCTCGACGCCGTCGTGGAGCGCGTAGACGCGGCCCATCGAGCCTTGCAACTCGGGGAATTCGCCCACCATGCCCGTCGTCAGGTCGGCCTTGCAGAGCTCGGCCGCGAGCGAAATCTGCTTCGCGTTCCCCTTGCCGGTCGCGCGGTGCAACCAGAGCGCGAGATCGCGCAGCCGCTCGGAGCGCTCCTTCTCGGTGCCCAGGCCCTGCAGAAACGTGCGGCGCGCGAGCCTCTCGACGCGCGAGGCGAGCGGCGCCTTCGCGCTCGTAGCCCCTGCGGCTGACAGCCGGGTCGCGCACTTTCGTGTTCGAGACGGCGACGAAGGCGGGCAGGAGCGCGCCCGCCGCATCCTGCACTGCGAAGTATTTCTGGTGGCCGCGCATCTCCGAGACCAGCACTTCCGGCGGGAGTTGCAGGAAGGCGGCGTCGAACGTGCCGGCGACGGCGAACGGCTCCTCGACGAGGCCCGTCACCGTCTCGAGCAGTTCGTCGTCCGGGCGCGGGACGCCGCCGGCCTCGCGGGCGGCGCGCGCGACTTCCTCGGCGACGCGGGCCTTGCGCTCGTCCCAGTCGACGAGCACGTGCGCCTTGCGCAGCGCCGCGACGTAGTCCGCCGCGGCCGGCAGGGCGAACTTCGCCGGCGCGTGGAAGCGGTGGCCGCGCGTGTCCCGGTTGCTTGCCACGTCGGCGAACTTCAGGGTGAGCGGTGTTCCGTCGAGGGCGGCCGCGATCCAGTGCACCGGCCGCGCGAAGGCGTCGCCCTCGAGCGAGTTCCAGCGCATCGACTTGCGGAAAGGTATATTATGTATCAAATGCGCCAAGAGCGGCGGCAGCGCCTCGGCGGTGGACTTCCCCTTGATCACGACTTTCGCGACCAGCCGCCCGTCCTTCTCGGTGAGCTCGGCCCCGCCTTGACCGGCGGCCCCGTCACGAAGTCGGTCGCCTCGAGCGACCCTTCCGGAAGCCCGGTGGCGATCAGTGCCAGCCGCCGCGGCGTCGCGAAGCCTTGCAGCTTCTGCTGGCCCGCGAGTCCGAGCTTGCCCATCTCCGCGGCAAAGTAGGACTTCATCCACTCCAGCGCGGGCTTCTGGAAGCTCGCTGGCAGCTCCTCGGTGCCGATTTCGAAGACCAGGTTCATTCCTTCACCAGCTCCTGGTAGCGGGCGAGCTCGGTCGCCGCGAGCGCGCGATCCTTGAGCGCCGGGAACTGCATCCGCGCCCGCGTCGCGAGGTAGAGCTTCGCGCAGTCGTGCGCCAGCTTGCGCACGCGCAGGATGTACCCCTGCCGCTCGGTGACGCTGATGGCCCCGCGCGCGTCGAGCAGGTTGAAGGCGTGCGAGCACTTCAGGCAGTAGTCGTACGCGGGCAGCGGGAGCTTGCGATCGACCAGCTGCCGGCACTCTTTCTCGTACTCGTCGAAGAGCCGGAAGAGTCGCTGCGGATCGCTGGCGTGGAAGCTGTACTCGCTCTGCTCGCGCTCGTTCTGCAGGAAGACGTCGCGGTAGGTGAGCTTGGTGCCGTCGGGATAGGTGCACCAGACGAGGTCATAGATGTTGTCGACGCCCTGCAGGTACATGGCGATGCGCTCGAGCCCATAGGTCAGCTCGGCGGCGACGGGCCGGCACTCGAAGCCGCCCGCCTGCTGGAAGTAGGTGAACTGCGTCACCTCCATTCCGTCGCACCACACTTCCCAGCCGAGGCCCCAGGCGCCGAGCGTGGGCGACTCCCAGTCGTCCTCGACGAAGCGCAGGTCGTGATCGTCAGAGGTGATGCCGATCGCCCGCAGCGAACCCAAGTATACTTCCTGTACATCTTTGGGGCTGGGCTTCAGGATCACCTGGTACTGGTGGTGCTGGTGCAGCCGATTGGGATTCTCGCCGAAGCGGCCGTCGGCAGGGCGGCGGCTGGGCTGGACGTACGCGACGTTCCACGGCTCGGGCCCCAGAACGCGCAGGAACGTGGCCGGATTCATGGTGCCCGCGCCCACTTCGAGATCGTACCCCTGCATGAGCGCGCAACCGCGTTCGGCCCAGTAATTCTGGAGTGCGAGCAGGAGTCCCTGGAAGTCTTTGGGGGCGTTCTGGTTCGGCATGGCGGCGGCGCAAGGTAGACGGGCCACCTCCGTTCCGCAAGATCCAAGGCTGTCGCCGGCCTAAGCGGCGCGGACGTCGGCTGTCGCCTCTTCGCGCGACACCCAGCAGAGAGCCTTGACGCCGCCAAAGCGGAGCGATGCATGCACCGATTCGTCGAGCAGCGAGGCCTGCAACTCCGCCGAGGCGCCGCGCAGCGCATTCTCCAACTGCGCGCCCAGCGCCTCGCGCGCCCGCCGCTCCTCTTCCACGTTGAGCGCCATCTGCGCGACCGTGGTCGCCATGCAGCGCCAGAGAAGCTGCAGCTCAGTCGAGAGCGCACGGCCGTGGTCGCGCGCGTCGATGCGCAGAAATCCTCCGCAGCGCCGCCACGGCGTCTCGCCGGGCATGTCGTCGGCGAGCGCGGCGCCAGCCTGCAGGACCAGCTCCGCGGCGCAGCGCTCGATCGCCCACGCGGCCGCGCCTTCGTCAGCGAGCAAGTGCCGCCAGTGCGCGGTCACGTCCTCGCGCGCCCCGATCAATTCGGCGCCCAACCGCTCCCGCGCAAGCGTCCAATCCATCGCGCCGGGAATACTCCGCCCGGGACGATCTGACGATCGGACAAGTGGGGGAGAGAGCTACTTCTTCTTGGCAACCGGGGGGGCGAGGAAGGAGACGTTGTCGCCGGGGCTCGCCGCGCACGTGCTCGAGCAGCGATTTGTGCGTCTCGAGGATCGCCCCCAGCTGCTGCATGAACGACGCGCGCGCCCGCTTCAGCTCGTCGATCTCCTGGATGAGCTGCAGCCGCCGCGCCTGCGCGTTGGCGATGATCTTCTCCGCCTGCAGCTCCGCTTCCGAGAGGACGATGTCCGCTTCCTTGCGCGTGTTGGACTTCATCTCCTCGGAGAGGCGCTGAGCCGTGGTCAGCGTCTGCTGCAACAATTGCTCGCGGTCCTTGAACTCGTTGATGCGCGCCTCGCGCCGGCGCAGCTCCTCGTCCTGCCGGTTCAGCTTGCGCGTCATGTCCTCCAGCTCGTTCGCCACCATGTCGAGGTAGGCGCGCACTTCCTTGTCGTCGAGACCGCCGAGGCGACCCTTGCGGAAGGTCTTCTGCTGCAGATCGAGGGGAGTCAGCTTCATGGCTCGGAGGATACACCCTCGGTCAAAGTTCCGTTCCCGGGGTCGGCCGCATCCAGCTCCTTGAGCGCCGTCGCGAACATCACCCCGCCGCGCTCCTTGGCCTTCACCTGGTACATCGCCTCGTCGGCCCTGCGCACCAGCGCTTCCGGATCGTGCGCGTCGTCGGGGAAGGCGGCCACGCCGAGGCTGGCCGACAGCTTGAGCGGCCCGAACTTCGCGTCGGCGAGAAAGTGCGTGCCGGCGATCTCCGCGCCGATGCGCCGCGCCGCCGCGATCGCCTGGTCCTTGCTGGTCTCCGGCATGAGGATGACGAACTCGTCGCCGCCGTACCGCACCGGCACGTCGGTGGAGCGCAGCGTCTTGAGCAGGAGCGCTCCCACTTCGAAGAGCACGCGGGAGCCGGCCTGGTGCCCGTGCGTGTCGTTGACCTGCTTGAAGTGATCGAGGTCGAAGAAGATGAGCGAGACCGGGTGGCCGAAGCGCGTGGCGCGGATCACTTCGGAATCGAGCTGCCGCTTCATGTGGCGCGAGTTGTAGAGCCCCGTGTGATCGTCGAGGATCGTCAGCTCCTGCGCCTTCTGGAAGTTGCGCGCGTTCTCGATGGCGATCGCCGAGAACTCCGCCACGGTGTTGAGGATGCGCAGGTCCTCCTCGGAGAAGACGCCGTCTCCGGCGCCGTTGACCAGCTCGACGACGCCGAGGGTGATGCCCTTGAAGGTGAGCGGCACGCAGAGGATCGAGCTGGTGTGGAAGCGCGATGCCTCGTCGAAGCGGCTGGCGAAGCGCGGGTCCTTGGCGACGTCCGGAACGAGGAGCGGCAGGTTGTGCTGCGCGACCCAGCCGGCGATGCCCTCGCCGGGCTTGATACGCAGGCCCTTGAGGTGATCGGAGCCCGCCCCGACGGCCGCCTGGAAGTAGAGCTCGCCGGTCGCCTGGTCCTTGAGCAGGAGAGACCAATTGCGCGGCTTCAGGAGCTCGCTCACTTTGGCGAGGATGACGTGCATCACCTCGCCGATGTCCAGTGACGAGGTCAGCGCCTTCCCAATCTCGTTGAGGACCGCGAGCTCGTCGACGGTGCGCTGCAGCTCGCGGAGCAGATCTTTGCCCCGCATTCCGTGAGTCTAAGCTCTGTTGTCGGGGCGCGCCAATTCCGGTACAGCGGCAGCGATGAAGCTCGTTCTCTGCTCTGCCTCGCCCCGCCGGCGCGAGTTCCTCGAAAGGCTGGGCATCCCCTTCGAGCAGGCTCCGGCGCACATCGACGAGTCGCAACGCCCCGGTGAGTCGCCGCTCGCCTATGCCCTTCGGATGGCAGTGGAAAAAGTTGCCGGGGCTGCGCGTCCCGACGCGGTGGCGCTGGCGGCTGACACCATCGTCGTCGTCGGCGATGACGTCCTCGGCAAGCCGCGCGATCGGCGCGAAACAGCGCACATGCTGGAGCGGTTGTCCGGGATCGAACACCGGGTGATCACCGCGGTCT
>WNFM01247716.1_pt1 | contig 11508 bp, 11 predicted proteins | sample 5400271 | NCBI WGS metagenome assembly WNFM01 (sample SAMN13153352, study PRJNA577476) | soil metagenome | isolation source: 60 cm saprolite on Douglas fir-dominated hillslope | place: USA:California | collected 2013-09-17 | reverse complement strand
GGATGGGAAGGTCACGCGTGGTTACTTGGGCGTGAAGATTCAGCCCATTACGTCGGACATAGCAAAGCAGTCCAAGCTCTCGCAACCAGTCGGCGCATTAATCGCCGAAGTCACACCTGGCTCGCCAGGGGAGCAGGCGGGACTAAAGACCGGCGACATTGTTACCGAACTCGACGGAAAGAGCGTGACCGATAGCCGACAACTGCAACTGATGATAGCGGAGAAACCGCCAGGTTCGCGGGTTAGCATGAAAATTGTTCGAGATGGCAAAGAGCAGGCGCTAACGGTTCAACTGGGTGAATTGCCAGCACAGCTAGCATCGCGCCGTGCCGAATCGAATGGCCAAGAGGATAACCAGTGAGGCAATAAAGTGGTGCCTAAGGGCCAGGTAAATAGTTCATTCTCGATGTCTCGCGAAGAAGGAGCACGATAAGAGATCGAACAGAATAGCTCAGAGGAGCGAAGAAAAACAAGCCTCGTATTGGTCTAAGGAAGCCACAACATGTCCTCCGTCGCGGCTGAAACCAACGTGCCTCGTACCTTTTCGCGGCGTCTATCCATTGGTGCAGAGATAGTGCCGGAAGGAGGAGTCCATTTCCGAGTGTGGGCGCCGGACCGCAAGGACGTAGACGTGATTGTGGAATCGGAAAATCACGCGTCTAGTCACGAGGTTTGCTGCAGACTCCAGTCCGAGAATGATGGCTATTTTGCCGGTCACATTGCAGAGGCTCACGCGGGTGTGCTGTACCGATTCCGCCTGGATGGAGGACCCCAGCGGTATCCGGATCCCGCCTCGCGTTTTCAGCCCCAAGGCCCGCATGGCCCGTCCGAGGTAATCGATCCTATTGATTTCAAATGGACAGATAAGGATTGGAATGGCATTGGCGCCGAAGGCCAGGTGCTCTACGAAATGCACATCGGCACGTTCTCGAAAGAAGGAACCTGGGACGCCGCTGAGCGAGAATTGGACGAACTGGCTGACTGTGGCGTTACGGTTCTGGAGGTTATGCCTCTGGCGGATTTCCCCGGTCGCTTTGGTTGGGGCTACGATGGCGTTAACTTGTTTGCTCCCACTCGGCTTTACGGTCGGCCAGAGAGTTTCCGTCACTTTGTTAATCGGGCCCATGAGGTTGGTCTTGGGGTGATCCTCGATGTGGTTTACAACCACCTTGGTCCAGATGGGAACTACTTGGCACAGTACGCTCGCGACTATTTCACAAACCGCTACCGATGTGAGTGGGGCGAGGCTCTCAATTTTGACGGGCCCAACTCCGGGCCCGTTCGCGACTATTTCTTGGCGAATGTCACTTACTGGATTGAGGAGTTTCATTTAGACGGATTTCGCATCGATGCCACCCAACAGATCTTCGATAGCTCGCGAGACCATATCCTCACCGCGATTACTCGGACGGCTCGAGAAGCAGCTCATCCGCGCTCGGCTCTCATCGTCGGAGAGAACGAGCCGCAAAAGGCCATTCATTTTCTACCTTACGCTAATGGCGGATACGCTATCGACGCGATGTGGAACGATGACTTCCACCACAGCGCCATGGTGGCAATGACTGGACGGGCCGATGCCTACTACACAGACTATCGCGGTACGCCGCAGGAATTCATCTCTGCTATAAAACGGGGATATCTCTATCAAGGCCAATGGTACGTATGGCAGAAACAACCCCGCGGAACGCCGACACTCGATTTGCCGCCCTGGAAGTTTATCAATTTTCTGCAAAACCATGATCAGTTGGCAAACTCGGGCACTGGCAAACGCGCGCATTTGTTGACCAGCCCTAGCCGATATCGAGCGATTACGGCAATGTTCCTGTTGGCTCCGCAAACACCCATGCTTTTTCAAGGACAGGAGTTTGCCGCCTCAGCTCCTTTTTTCTACTTCGTTGATCAGAAGGAGGAGATCGCACGTTCGGTCGCCAAAGGGCGAGCGCTCTTTCTTGCGCAATTCCGAGTATTGGCGACGCCCGAGATGCAAGCGCGTCTTCCTGATCCCGGCAATCCGATGACATTTGTCCAATCTAAGCTCGATCACAACGAGCGTCGGTTACACGGAGAAGAATACGCCCTTCATCGAGACCTGCTCCGGATTCGCCGGGAGGATTCCACTTTCCACGGTCAGCGCCACGGAGGAGTCGACGGAGCGGTTCTTGGGGTCGAATCGTTTGTGCTCCGTTTTTTTGCTGAAGACAGCGAGGAGGACCGCTTGCTGGTGGTCAACTTGGGGCGCGATCTCCTCCTTGAGCCCGTTCCGGAGCCGCTACTAGCCCCGCCTCAAGAAGCGAGTTGGGCTGTGATGTGGGCTAGCGAAGACCCTCGCTACGGAGGTTCGGGAATGCCTACTTGGCCTAACGAAGGTTGCTGGCATCTCCAGGGAGAGACCGCAGTCGTCCTGCGGCCGAAATACAGCAAAGAGCAACCGGGTCCTGTGCTTCATTAGTGTTTCCATGAGAACGGATCTAGAGCTCTGGCGCGGCGATCCGTATCCACTCGGCGCTACGCTCACTGACGAAGGCGTCAATTTTGCGCTTTACGCCGAGAGCGCGACTGCGGTCGAACTTTGTTTGTTCGACTCACCGGAGCCGACTGCCAACGAGTTGCGGATTCCCGTAACCGAGCAAACCGATCAAACCTGGCATGTTTTATTGCCTGAGATCGGGCCTGGCCAGCTCTACGGATACCGTGTGCATGGCGTCTGCGAACCGGCTCGTGGTTTGCGTTTCAATCCCAGTAAACTCGTGATTGACCCCTATGCCCAGGCTATCGCCGGTCAAGTCGGTTGGGGTGCAGAAACTTTTGGCTATACGTTTGGCCATCCGGAAGGTGATCTCATCATCGACCACCGGGATGATGCCTGGTCCGTGCCCAAGTGTGTCGTCATCAACCCCGATTTCGACTGGACCGACGATGAACTTCAGCCCGGACCGTTGCACACCTCGATCATTTATGAGGTGCACGTCAAGGGTTTCTCCATGCTCAATCCGGCGGTGCCGGCGGCATTGCGCGGCACCTACGCCGGTCTAGGCTGTCAGCCGTCGATTGACTATCTCAAGAGCCTAGGTGTAACCGCGGTCGAACTTCTCCCGGTCCATCAACACGTTGACGAAATGCATTTGGTTAACCGTGGCCTAACTAACTACTGGGGCTACAACAGTGCCGGTTTTTTTGCTCCGGAATGCAGGTACTCAAGCAGTGGAGTAACTGGCGGCCAAGTTACCGAGTTCAAGCAGATGGTTAAGAATCTTCACCGGGCCGGCATCGAAGTGATCCTCGATGTAGTCTACAACCATTCGCCCGAAGGCAACCATCTCGGCCCAACGCTCTCGTTCAAAGGAATCGAGAACGTCAATTACTACCGATTGGTCCCCGGGGAACCGCGTTACTACATGGACTATACCGGGTGCGGCAACACGCTTGATGCGACTAAAACACGTGTGTTGCAGATGATTACCGACAGCTTACGCTATTGGGTCACGGACATGCACGTCGACGGCTTCCGCTTCGATTTGGCGGCCTCCCTCGCTCGCGGCGAGTCAGGAGTAAGCAAATTTGCCGCTTTCTTTGAGATCATTCATCAGGATCCAGTCATTTCGCAGGCGAAACTGATCGCTGAGCCATGGGATTTGGGAGAGGGAGGTTACCAGATCGGTAACTTTCCGGTACGCTGGGCGGAGTGGAACGGGCGGTATCGCGACGCGGTACGCCGTTTCTGGAAGGGAGACACGGGTCTGGTTGACGAGATCGCTTACCGCCTGAGCGGCAGTTCTGACCTTTATCAATCCACCGGCCGGAGACCATACGCTTCGATTAACTTCATCACGGCTCACGATGGTTTCACCCTGAACGATTTGGTCAGTTACAATGAGAAACATAATGAAGGCAATGGCGAAGGGAATCGGGACGGCGAAAACAACAACCACTCTTGGAATTGTGGGGTAGAAGGGCCAACCAACGATGAGGCTATCAATGTCCTCCGGGAGCGACAACGACGTAACTTTCTCGCAACACTTTTTTTAAGTCAGGGCGTACCGATGCTGTCCGCAGGCGACGAGTTCTGCCGAACCCAATCCGGTAACAACAATGCCTATTGTCAGGACAATCCAATCAGCTGGCTGTCTTGGGAACATGACGCACGCGCGAAGTCGCTACTTACCTTTACCTGCAAGTTACTGGCCCTTCGGCGGGCTCATCCAGTCTTTCGCCGGCCCAAGTTTTTCCAGGGGCGGCCGATTCGAGGAGCGACGATTAAAGACATCATGTGGTTTAACTCCACTGGCGCTGAAATGTCGGACGCCGAGTGGAACTCCTGGTTTGTTCGTTGTCTCGGTATGCTGCTGAGCGGCGCCAGCATGGACGTACGGGATCGGCGCGGACGCCCGATTCAAGATGATACATTTCTCGTTTTGCTCAACGCCCACTATGAGCCGGTACCATTTATTTTGCCCGGATTGCGTAACGTAGAATGGGAGCTTGTAGTCGACACGGCGCGGGAGCCCTCTTTTGTGCCGTCGGGAGAAGCATACGGTTCGGCCGCCTGGTATGATCTACCCGATCGTTCAACCGTCCTGTTGCAGCTGAAGGCTGGCATCGAACCGAGTACCGCGGCGAATGCAGCATGGCGCACCGCGTAGTAGAGATGGATCTCCGCGACATCGTGGCAAAAAGAGCGCATCGGACGCCAAGAACCGGTGAGCGAAACGCAATAGCCCGGCGAGACTTGGATATGGCACGATGGCGAACCCCGTGTTCATCGCGCCTGCCTCCGACGCTGTGATAACTAACTTCGACAGACAATTGAAAATGGCTAACGCCGTGTGCACGCTTCTAATTAGCGGGTAACCATGAAGCGAGAACCACGCATCAATCTTCCTATCAAAAAACCGGCTAAGGTAGATCAACCTGAGCCGCGGTGGCAGTGGAGCATCGCCTATTTCCTTCTTATGCTGTTGATTCTCTGGGGGTGGCAGGATCTCTTTTATCAGCTGTCGGTTCGCACGATTCCTTATAGCCAATTCAAAGCGTACCTTGCCCGGCATGAGGTCGCCGTCGCCATTGTCAAACAAGACGAAATCGATGGTCGTATCGTGCCTTCGGTGGCAAGCGAGTCGAAGAACCAAGCGCCGGGGGCCAGTTCTACGGCTTCTCCCAACAACGAAAATCAAAAATCCATTCCCAATCCAACCGCCGCTCCTGACAACGGAGGCGGACGATCGCCGTCGGAGACTCAGCCGTTCCTCTTCCGGACCGAGCGCGTCGAGGATCCCGACCTGGTAAGAGAGCTTCAGGCCGCCAATGTTGAATACGCTGCTGCACGACCGGGAATTATCTCGCAGCTATTGTTTGGGTGGGTCTTACCGATTGTCTTCATGGTTGGTATTTGGACTTTCTTAACGCGTCGTCTTAATCCATCGGGCGAATCCATCTTTTCTATCGGCAAGAGCCGGGCGAGGCTCGTCGCTGATCCGGACACGGGAGTTACATTTGATGATGTAGCCGGCGCCGATGAAGCGAAGTTTGAGCTGAAGGAGGATGTTGATTTTCTCAAGAACCCTAAGCAATACGAGAATCTGGGTGCCCGCATTCCAAAGGGAGTGCTTTTGGTCGGCCCGCCCGGAACCGGCAAAACCCTGTTGGCGCGTGCGGTAGCCGGCGAGGCGAAAGTACCGTTCTTTTCAATTAGCGGCAGCGATTTCGTAGAAATGTTTGTGGGAGTCGGCGCGGCGCGAGTGCGCGATCTGTTCAAGCAAGCGAAGCAGCATGCGCCCTGTATCATATTCATTGATGAACTTGATGCTATCGGCCGCCAACGAGGTGTCCATGTAGGTACGGTCAACGATGAGCGTGAGCAGACCCTTAATGCTTTGTTGGTGGAGATGGATGGCTTTGAGCCTAACACTGGCGTTATCATCCTGGCCGCTACTAACCGTCCTGAGGTTCTCGACCGGGCCTTGCTTCGCCCCGGCCGCTTTGATCGTCAAGTTGTCGTAGATGCACCCGATCTTGATGGCCGCGAGGCGATTCTGAAAGTACACTCCAGAGACAAGCACCTCGCACGTGATGTTGACTTACGGCGAGTCGCAGCCGCCACGGCCGGACTCTCTGGCGCTGATTTGGCAAACATGCTGAACGAGGCTGCTTTGCTCGCAGCGCGACGGCACGCGACAGAAATTACGCAACGCGATTTGGAAGATGCGATCGAGAAAGTAGTGGCCGGGCCTGAGCGCAAGAGCCGCCGACTCGGCGAGGAAGAAAAACGCCGGGTCGCCTATCATGAAGTCGGTCACGCATTAATAGCTGTCTACAGCGAACACGCCGATCCGGTGCACAAAATCAGCATTGTGCCGCGCGGGCGAGGAGCGCTCGGGTATACAATGCAGCTGCCATCCGAAGATCAATTCCTGATGACGCGGAGCGAGCTATTGGATCGTATTCGCGGCCTGCTCGGCGGACGCGCCGCAGAGGAGGTCATTTTCGCCGAGGTGAGTACTGGAGCCCAGAACGATCTGGAACGGGCCACCGCGCTCGCTCGCCAGATGGTGGCGCTATATGGGATGAGTGAGCGCCTCGGGTTGGCCAATTGTGTCCAGCGCCAGCCAACCTTTCTCAATGGTCAGGAGTTTCAATTACAACGGGACTGCAGCGAAGCGACCGCGCGGGAAATCGATGAAGAAGTTAGGAAATTGCTCGACCTGGGGTACGAACAGGCCAGGGAAACCTTGTCTGCCCATCGCGACCAACTCGAGCATGTGGCTGCCGAATTGCTCAAGTCTGAGTCCATTGACGGACCAACATTTTATCGGCTAGTCGGAAGGGAGGTGCCGGCTTTTGGTGAGTCCGGAAACTTAGCCGCCGTCGCCTCTCTCCGAAAGACAGAGTTGGCCCGACCAAGGGTTGAATTTCATTCGATGTCTCGTCCTCCAATTCCCCGCACAGACAATGATGGATGGTCATTCGAAGGAAAGGATGAACATGATCGGCGATACAGCTAACTCTCATAACACCGCGCTGCAGCCTTTCGAACCCGATGCTAGCAGCGTTTACCCGATTGAGACGGTGGCGACTCTCGTGCAAGTGCCGCGTCGGCACATTGTTGTTTATTTCAAATACGGACTGGTGTCGCCCGTGATAGATCCTACCTGCGGCGGCTGGTGGTTTGATCATGAGGCAATTCGGGCACTCCGCCGAATTGAGTACCTCCGTGCCGACTGCGGCATCAATCTCACCGGCATCAAGCTGATCATGGACCTGACGAAAGAATTGGAAATGCTGCGCCAAGAAATTCATTCCTCAACCGACAATCGGAGGATCTGATATGTTGCATCTATTGGCTCGCTATTGGTGGGCCTTGGCCCTGCGTGGCGTGTTTGCTGTGCTATTTGGTCTTTTGGCCTTCTTCATGCCGAAGATCACGCTGATCACCTTAGTATTGCTTTTCGGTGCCTACGTTCTTTTGGACGGAATGTTTGATATCGTGGCGGCCATAAGGTCGCCCAGCCACCATTGGGCTCTTGTTCTCGAAGGCATTGTAGGAATCGTCGCGGGAATCCTGACCTTGGTTTGGCCTGGAATTACAGCCATGGTACTGCTGTACCTGATTGCCTTCTGGGCCATCTTTACCGGTGTACTCGAAATCGTTGCCGGTATCCGCCTGCGTCGATTGTTAGCCAATGAGTTATTGCTCATACTGATGGGCGTGCTTTCGCTGCTTTTCGGGCTTTTCATTATCATTTTTCCGAGCGCAGGAGCTCTGGCGGTGGTGCTTTGGATCGGAGCGTACGCCTTCGTATTTGGAATCATGCTGATAGCCTTGGCATTTCGTCTCCGCGGTTTTCGCCACGCAGACGTGGAACTGGCACATAGCATATAGGAAGCGTAGCCGAACCGCACAACTTCGATTCGGGCGTTCGGCTCGGTCGAACCCCGTGCCGCTCAGGTCGAGAATCTCCTGAATGTGGCGAGCCGCACCGGCGAGCGCGAACGCCCGCTACTATCTGATGATTATTGACTACTAACGTTAGTCATTACGACAAGGAAAAGACGCCTCAACAAATGAGCTGGCGAGCCGGTTTACGACCGGACGGTTCTTCTCGCTCCTTGGCAGATTGAGGAAGATCGTCGGGCGGGCTGGACGGCCTACCGCAAACATCGCCAGTACGATTGGCAGCGAACGAATCCAACGATTCATATTCGAGTTAAGGATCTCTGTTTGCCGCTCACGATTTGGTGAACATGTAGACACCTCAACTCTGGAACAGAGCAAAAAAGCGGCCCACGCTTCTAACGCGAGTGTTTTCCACGTTGGGAGACTATTTTATGAAACTGATCAGCATTTAAGCAATCGCTAATTCGGCTCCGAAATGGGCGTTTCCTTATCGGCTGGTCGAAAAGTTTCCAACTCCAGCGGAAAGTTAGGATTTTCTAGATTCGTTCTGGTAATAAAAGTTTGCGATCTTTCAACGCGGGCAAGAACGCTTGACCCGGGCTTTCTTCGGATCAAGCGTGAGGATGTTCCACTGGAGGTTTGAATGCCTGAGATAGTGCCTGTTTCGTTCAATTGGGCTCAACAATTCGGTAATTTTTCAAGGTGATCTTTGCTTCAGGCCAGGGTAGGAGAGTAGATCGAGTAGATAGCGACGCCTTCTTGGGCGTAAAATGGTGATAGTCTGTTGAGGCTACCGACCTTGAGACGTGTTCTGGGCTGAGGAATGGAGAGCCCCTAATGATCAGAGAACCCGAGATTATCGATCAACTTCCTGGTTCAGAACAATACCAGGACTTTGAAACGAGCCTTTTGTAAAACGAGACAGTTGTCGCTTCGCTTAAGATCGTTCGAAAGCTGCGCCTTGGCGGGCAATAATGTCCTTTTTTGGAAGAATGCCGAGTCCAAAGTGGTCGGCATAGTTGCGCTCATCCTGTTACCTTGTTCCGCGTCGCATCTTCCGGACTGGCGCCAGGCCTGCTCTCAAAGCGGGAGGTTACGACGGCTCGACTAAAGTCTGGCCGACGCTACCGCCGGTGCCGACGATCGGATCGGTTCGAAACAAACTGACATCCTTCTAGCGTTGACTTGGAGCAAATTCAGCAAAGGCTTGACCAAAATTGGCGGAGCGAACCTTGCCTCGTTGTTTTATGATTTGGCGGTGTACATGAAACGCGGTGACCTCGGAAGGCTCGAATCGACGGCACCTCCGTACATAGTGCCGTACTGGCAATCGGAGGGAACCAAGTTTCGGTGCAAAAATGGGAAGGTCCCGCTGAGACTTGAAGGAGCAGACTGGCGAAAGGGAGGGAGGCCGCCCCAGTTATAGTCAAAATGAGCAGCTATTTGACAGTCGAAGGGCTCCGAGACTTATACAGCCACATTGAAGTCGACCACGCGGGGTTAGTTCTCAAATTTTCTCTGCTGCGACCGATGGTCGTTAGTGAATCGCTTCGCAACCGATATTTGAAAGGCCCGCGGGGTCCCGGATTCCGAGCTGTTCTCGAGGCGCTCTCCAATGATTGTGTCCTTACGATTCGCCGCCTATTTGAGGACGCTAAGGACGATACCCGCTCGCTAGGGACTATTTTTCGTCCGTTTTTGCCTGCTAATCGCAGCAAGTTTGAAGCAGTCCTTTCACAGCTCAGAACGGATCGTGAGAAGATGAAAACGCGTCTTGGCCAAGAGCCGGATTTTGATCGTCTGATAGAAGCGATTTCCGACGCTTGGCTGAATCTTTCACGGGAGGTCGAACAATTCGACCCCGCTAACAATCTCTGGATTACCCGCTACCATGTCGAAAATATCGAAACGGAATATTATCGTAATGCTGCAGCCGGTTCCTTCATCGATCTGTTCAACAGCCTGGAGCGAATAATCCCTGCAATTTCCCATTTGATCGTCAACTTAGGGAACGCCCTGAGCGTGTTGGATTCGGACGTTTTGGTTCCTGGTTTGAGGTCGGAAAGAATTGCTCGCGCATTTTGGGGAATCAGCGATTAGGGACTCGATTTGCAATCGCTGTCTGGTCCGCATTTAGCCGAGGTGATCGCCAGTGAATTTTAATACCCCGTGAAACGGCGGGTCTGATCCTGGTAGGCGTAAGGCAGATAGCGGATTCTGTAGAACCATCGGGGGCAGGTGGTGGCACCAAGGAGGTACTGGGTCTGTGGATTGCGCAGAGCGAGGGAGCCAAGTTTTGGCTGGGACTGATGAACGAACTCAAGAATCGGGGTTTAAACGATCTGCTCATTGCCGTCTTTGACGGGCTCAAAGGCTTCCCCGAAGCGATCAGTGCCGTTTACCCGGATTGCGAGATTCAGACCTGCATTGTGCATCTGATTCGCACCTCTGTGTCCTTCTGCAGCTGGAAAGAGCGCAAGCCAGTAGCCACCGGGCTCAAAGGCATCTACGGCGCGGAGACAGCCGAACTAGCGGGCAAACGGCTAGAGGATTTGAGCGAGGAGCTTTGGGTAAAAAGATTCCGGCCATCGTCCAGTGCTGGCGCAGGGGTGTGGCAGCAAGTCATTCCTTTTTTCGCCTATCCGAAGGAAATCCGAAAAATCATTTACACCACCAACGCCATCGAGAGCCTGCATATGCAGTTGCGCAAAGTGCTTAAAAATCGAGGCCACTTCCCCGGCGACGAAGCGGCCCCCAAGCTGATCTTCTTGGCGTTGCGTAATATTACCAAAAAGTGGAAAAATCCGGCGGTCACCTGGAAGTTGGCGGCAACCCAGTTTGCAATCCGATTCGGCGAGCGATTCTTCGCGCCGGATGCCGCCTAAAAGCCATGAGAAAAGTCGAGAGTTGTTTCCAACGACTTGAACAACGCTACGCGTTGTTCACACCGAGCCCGGCTAGAGCCGACCGTTTTTGGGAGACGGTCTCGCCGGCTCCCGCTGACGTCGTTAGAACAACTCTCTTTAATGTTAGACAGCAAGCCAAAAATCGACTCGCACGCAAAAAAGCTGACACTACCAAACCTATCCCCGCGCCAACTCGGCGCCCCTTCAATTGGTAAACCCATCTAGGCCAAAGCAATCACGTTATGAATCCTGACGCAAGACACGACGAGTATAACCCACCGCTCCATGGGTCTGAAGCAGCTATTCAGTTAGGCGATGCGTTGCCCGACCCAGTTACTGAATGCTCCTAACCCACCACTCATCGTACGCAGAATGCTCTTTGTTTGCTGGTCATCGGGGCTGTTGAAAGACTTAGCCTCTAAACGTGGGCTCGCGAAATACGAGGGCTCTCTAGAGCAAATTTTAGGCAAGTTGGGAACAAACTTGGCCAAAATCGGCGAAGCGACTTCTGGAGCCCGGGTGGAGACTATAAGTTATATGAGCAAGCTTCAATTGAAAGGCTCTTGGAATGAGCTGAAAGGCAAACTCAAACAGCAATACGCTAACCTGACCGATTGAACCTCCTCTGATCTTGCGGACACGGAAACTCAAAGTAAAGAGAGAGAAACCGTGAAGGAAAAGAAGGTTCAAAAAAGATACAACGAGGAGTTC
>WNFM01271015.1_pt2 | contig 11509 bp, 11 predicted proteins | sample 5400271 | NCBI WGS metagenome assembly WNFM01 (sample SAMN13153352, study PRJNA577476) | soil metagenome | isolation source: 60 cm saprolite on Douglas fir-dominated hillslope | place: USA:California | collected 2013-09-17 | reverse complement strand
GCCACTCTCCTTCATCGCGGCGAAGCGGCCCATGTCGAGCCCGGCGCAGAACGCACGGCCCTCGCCGGACAATACTACCGCTCGCACGCCTTTTTCATGCGCCAGCCGCTCAGTCGCGGCCACCAGCGCATCGAACATCGCGGCATCGAGCGCGTTCATCTTGTCCGCCCGCACCAGTCGGACGTCGGCGATGCCGTCCGAGATCGATATCGAGACGCGTTGCTCCATGAGAATTTTCCTCCGCAGTTTTTCTTGGTTGCCGCTTTACAGAACGGCGTTGTGCGGATTTAGTCAATCGACCAATTAACAACAATTCCTTTGGGTGGAAACGATGTTCAACGATCAGCTTCTCGCCGGGCGGCGCATCCTCGTGACCGGTGGCGGCACCGGCCTCGGCAAGTCGATGGCCGCGCGCTTTCTCAGTCTCGGTGCCGAGGTTCATATCTGCGGCCGTCGCAAAAGCGTGTGCGACGAGACCGCAACCGAATTGATGGATCTGCACGGCGGGCGAGTGGTCAGCCACGGCGTCGACATCCGCAACGCGATGGCGGTCGACGAGATGATCGAGCAGATATGGACCGCTGCCGGTCCCCTCACCGATCTCATCAACAACGCCGCCGGCAATTTTGTCTCGCGCACGCAGGACCTGACGCCCCGCGGCTTCGATGCGATCGCCAATATCGTCATGCACGGCACATTCTATGTGACACATGCCATCGGCCGGCGCTGGATCGCCGACAAGCTGCCTGGCAACGTAGTGTCGATTACCGTGACCTGGGTGCGCAACGGCTCGCCCTATGTGGTGCCGTCGGCGATGAGCAAGTCCGCGATCCACGCCATGACGATGTCGCTGGCGATGGAGTGGGGCAAATACGGCATTCGCCTTAACACCATCGCGCCCGGCGAGATTCCGACCGAAGGCATGAGCAAACGCCTCAATCCCAACGAGGCTCCTGGCGCACGCACTATTGCCAGAAATCCGATGGGCCGGGTCGGCTCGATGGAGGAATTGCAGAACCTTGCCGTGTTCCTGATTTCCGGCGGCTGCGACTGGATCAACGGCGAGACCATCGCGATGGATGGCGCGCAGGCGCTGGCGACGGGCGGCAATTTCTACGAGTTGCGCGACTGGAGCGACGCCGACTGGAACACCGCGCGCGATTCGATCAAGGCGCAGAACGAAAAGGACCGCGCCGCGCGGGGGTGATTCTTGTCGTCCCTGCCTAGTGCGCAATTGCGCACGGGCGCAGGGACCCATACGCCGCGGCCCATCGGGAAGACGATGGAGCTAATTGCCTTCGCAAAACGAACACCGGTGGTTATGGGTCCCTGCGTTCGCAGGGACGACAGCGTTAAAAGTCGAGGACACGATGCCGTATTGTCTTTGTTGCCGGACGACGCCAAACTCCGCGCAACGAAAATAAGACGTTACGGGAGAGACATGTCCACACAGCAACCGGCCAACCTGGCCGACATGGTACGCGAGCGCGCCAGAAGCCGCGGCAACGCGCTGGCCTATGAATTCGAGGGACGCCAGACAACCTTCGCCGAATTCGACATCAAGACCAACCGCGTCGCCAACGCGCTGATCGCGCTCGGTGTCAAACCGCGCGAGCGCATCGCCTATCTCGGCAAGAACAGCGACATCTATTTCGAGCTGCTGATGGGCGCGATGAAGGCCAATGTGGTGATGGCGCCGGTGAACTGGCGGCTTGCCGGCCCGGAGGTCGCGTTTATCGTCGGCGACTGCAAGACGCCGGCGCTGTTCGTCGGGCCGGAGTTCATCGCCCAGGCCCGCAACCTCAAACCACAATTGCCTGACCTGCGGCACATTATCACCACCGAGGGCGGCGCGCCGGAATGGCAGGATTTTGCGGCGTGGCGGGATGCTGCGAGCCCCGACGATCCGAAGGTAGCGATCAGCCCCAAGGAAATCGCGATCCAGCTCTACACGTCGGGCACGACCGGCAAGCCCAAGGGGGCGATGCTGTCGCACGCCAACTTCCTCAACCTGGTGCAGTCCGGCAATGAGGCCGAGAAGCCCGAGTGGAACCGGTGGACGACCGACGACGTCTCGCTGGTGGCGATGCCGATCTTCCACATCGGCGGCAGCGGCTGGGGCGTGATGGGCCTCTATCACGGCGCCCGTGGCGTGATCGCGCGCGAGTTCGATCCCACCAAGATTTTGGATTTCTTCGAGCAGTCGGGCATCACGAAACTGTTCATGGTGCCGGCCGCGATGCAGTTCGTGGTGCGGCAACCGCGGGCACGGCAGGTCGATTTCTCGCGGCTGAAATACATGCTGTACGGCGCTTCGCCGATTCCGGCGGCGCTGTTGAAGGAATGCATCGAGGTCTTCAAGTGCGGCTTCGTGCAGATGTACGGCATGACCGAGACGACAGGCACCATCGTCGCATTGCCGCCCGAGGACCATGTCGAGGGGCTGGACCGTATGCGCTCGGCCGGCAAGGCGCTGCCCGGCATTGAACTCGCAATCATCGACGCCGACGGCAAGCCGTTGCCGCCGGGCGAAGTCGGCGAGATCGCCACCCGCTCCGGCTCCAACATGGCCGGCTACTGGAATCTGCCGGAAGCCACCGCCAGGACGCTCGGCGCCGACGGCTGGCTGCGCACCGGCGACGCCGGCTACATGGACAGTGACGGCTACCTCTACATCCACGACCGCATCAAGGACATGATCATCTCCGGCGGCGAGAACATCTATCCGGCCGAAGTCGAGAGCGCGATCTGCGACCATCCTGATGTGGCCGAAGCCGCCGTGATCGGCATCCCCGACGACAAATGGGGTGAAGCCGTCAAGGCTGTGGTGGTGATGAAGCCCGGCAAGGCGGCAACCTCGACCGACATCATCAACTTCACCCGCGAGCGCATTGCGGGATTCAAGACGCCGAAGTCGGTCGACTTCCTCGAAACCCTGCCGCGCAATCCGTCAGGCAAGATTTTGCGGCGGAATTTGCGCGATCCGTATTGGGCGGGGAAGGATCGTCAGGTGAATTGAGGCCTCGCGGGCGGCGCGCGCGGTATATCCAAGTCGTCGTCCCCGCGAACGCGGGGACCCATACGCCGTGCCATTTATTATTCAGGCAGTGTTAGTCACCTCGTTTAACTAGCGTGCCCCAAGCCGCGTCCTGGGGTTATGGGTCCCCGCTTTCGCGGGGACGACGTGGAGCTTTCCGCTTCTGGATTTCCTCGCTGCCTTCGGTGATGCGGTAGCGGCGGTGGTGACGGTAGATGTGTTCGAACGGCTTGTGGCGTGAATAGCCCATGCCGCCATGCACCTGCATGGCGCGGTCGGCGGCTTCGCAACAGAGACGGTTGGCCAAGAAATTACACATCGAGACCTTGTCGGACAGCGTGTGCTCGACCTGCGCCTGGGTAAGCTGATCCATCTCCCACGCGGTCTTGCGGATCAACAGCCGCAGCATCTCGGCCTGCGTAGCGAGTTCGACCAGCGGCCACTGGATCGCCTGGTTCTCGGCCAGCGCCTTGCCGAACGGTTTTCGCTCGCGCGCGTATTTGACGCTCTCATTGATGCAATAAACCGCGGCGCCCAGCGAACTCGCGGCCTGCCGGATGCGGTTCTCGTGCACGAAGCACTGCGCCAGCGACAGGCCGCGGCCAACCTCGCCGAACAGCGCATCGTCAGGCACGAACACGTCAGTAAAACTGACGCGCGGATGATCGGTCGGCATGTTGAAGGTCCACATGTACTCCTCGACCTTCACGCCCTCGGCTTTCGCCGGCACCAGTAGGCAGGTAATGCCGCGCGCATCACCGTCTTCGCCCGACGTGCGCGCAAACAGCGCGCAATGGGTCGCGACATGCATGCCGGTCGTCCACATCTTCTGGCCGTTGACGATCCAGCCCTTGACGTTGTCGCGCGTCGCCGGCACCGCCCTCGTTTCCATATGGGTCGCATCCGAGCCGTGCTCGGGCTCGGTCAGCCCAAAGGTGATGCGGTACTTGCCGGTGATCGAGCCGTCGATCATCGCCTTCTGTTCGTCGGTGCCGTAGCGATCGAGCATGGTCACGATCGGCAGATTGCCGACGACCGAATGTTCGTTCTGCAGGTCGTTGTGCAGGCCGAGACCTTGTGACGCGAAATGCTCGCGGATCACGGCCATCCAGAGATTGGAGCCGTCCTTGCCGCCATAGCGCTTCGGGATCGCAAAGCGCAGATGGCCGGCGGCGTCGGCGAGATTCTTGGCCTTGCGCAGCAACGCTTCCCATTCGTGCCGCGGCAGGCCGCCCTTGTCGAAATCGGTGCGCGCCCATTCGCGGCGGTGATCGAAGAAGCGGATGTTGTCGTCGGCCGCTTCCAGCGGCTTGATCTCGCTGATGATGAAGCGGTCGAGTTCGTCGAGATAGGCGACGAGGTCGGCGGGAAGTGCGAAATCCAAGGCGGTCTCTCCCGGAAATGTTGATTTTATGATTTGCGTTTAGGCGCTGCCAAGCGCTGCTGGTTGGATCGATTAAGGTTGGAAGACCCCGCCCAAGTCAAGCTCAAGTCAAGCTCAAGTCAAGCAAGCGAATACCGCTTGGCACGCGCGGGCGCGTTGCGTAATTGGATGGCATCATCAGCCGCGCAGGCGCTAGTATCGCGGGCAATATTGTCAGACACAGAAAATCAACACGGGAGCGAACATGGATCTGAAATTCTCCAAGGTCACGCGCAAGGGACCGATCACGATCATCACGCTGTCGCGTCCCGAAGTGTACAACGCGCTGCATATCGACGCGCATTTCGAACTCAACAAGGTGTTCGACGATTTCAGTGCCGATCCGGAACAGTGGGTCGCGATCGTCACCGGCGCCGGCGACAAGGCGTTCTGCGCCGGCAACGACCTGAAATGGCAGGCGGCTGGCGGCAAGCGCGGCTGGGACAAGGGCGGCTTTGCTGGTCTGACCTCGCGCTTCGACTGCGACAAGCCAATCATCGCCGCCGTCAACGGCGTGGCGATGGGCGGCGGTTTTGAAATCGCGCTGGCCTGCGACCTCATCATCGCCTCCGACAATGCGACCTTCGCGCTGCCCGAACCGAGGGTCGGCCTCGCCGCGCTCGCTGGCGGCGTGCACCGCCTGCCGCGCCAGATCGGGCTGAAGCGCGCCATGGGCATGATCCTGACCGCGCGGCACGTTTCGGCCAAGGAAGGCCTCGAACTCGGCTTCGTCAACGAAGTGGTGCCGCTGAACGAACTGATGACAACTGCGGAGCGCTGGGCCGAGACGATAGCCAAGAACTCGCCGATGTCGATCCGCGCCTCCAAGCAGGCGATCCAGAAGGGCCTCGAAGTCTCGCTCGAACAGGCGATGGCCGAGCAGCGCGAATATCCCGCGGTGAAAGCGATGGCGGCGTCGCAGGATTACATCGAGGGGCCGAAGGCGTTTTCGGAGAAGCGCCCGCCGAAGTGGCTGGGAAGGTGACGAACTTTGTTCGTCATTCCGGGATGGTGCGCTAGCACCAGACCCGGAATCTCGAGATTCCGGGTTCGATGCTTTGCATCGCCCCGGAATGACAGGGCCCATCACTTATTCCCCAACTCCCGCTTGTACGACCCGTAATTCGGCTGATCGACCGCGAGCTTGTCCATCGTGGTCTGCCACAGATGCTCTGACAGCCCCGGCGTCCGCAGATCGACCTCGCCTTTGGCAATTTTATCCGACAGCGCGCGATTGAGTTCGAGCAGCAAACCGTCGGCGCCCAGCAACTGCTTCAGCCGGGCGTGTTCCGCCGCATCGCCGTCATCAGCCAGCGTCAGCTGCCGGGTGACGAGATCGAGCGCGTTGATTCCGACGCGAAGCTTGAAGGCGTTGTGGCCCTTGATTGTGGGCGTGATTTCGTTGCGCAGGAAGTCGGCGACTGCCTTGAGCAACTCGGTGGGTGTCGGTTCGTCCTGCATGTTATTTCCCCCGCGGGGCTAGCAATCTCAATAAATCGATTTCGGTCTCCGACGAGCGCCGCCCGATCATCGCGCGCTCCATCGAATGATCCGGCCCTGAACGAAAGCGCTGCATCATGCCGCAGCACATGATGCCCCAGCGTAGCGTGCCCATCACTTCCCAGAACATCACGCGATCCGGATCGACCTTGCGCCCCGTTTCCTCGTAGCCCGCGAACAGATGCTCGCGCGAACCAAAACCGCCGACCGGCTTGTCGATCTCGCCGAAGCGCCAGGAGTTGACGCAGATCCAGCCGAGGTCTTCCATCGGATCGCCGAAATGCGCGAGCTCCCAGTCCAGCACCGCGCGCACGCCGTCGGCGCCGATGATGAGGTTGCCGTGGCGGAAATCGCCATGCACCAGCGTCACCTCTTTCGATGGTCCGGGATCGCGTTCGCGCAACCAGCGCAGCGCCAGTTCGAACACCGGACGCGGCCAGCCAAAGCTGCGGTATTCGCGTTCGAGATCGACAATCTCCTGCGTTGATGTCAACGAGCGCAGCGTTGGCAATTTCGCCGCCGGCAGGCCGTGAATGCCGGCCACGACCTTGCCGAGCTGCCGCGCCAGCAGCGGCCGCGCTTTGGCATACTCCTCGTCGCGCAAAATCTTGCGCGCGATGGTCTCGCCCTCGATCCGCTGCATAATGAAGCCGGTGCCGAGTTCGTCCTCGGGGACAAGCACATGCATCACGCGGGGTGACGGCAGGCCGGCATCATGCGCGAGCTGCATCAGCGTTGCCTCGGCATCGAGCCCGGCCGCACGCCCCGGCGAGGCGCCATAGCCCGGCGGCGCGCGGCGCAGAATCGCGCCTGATGTACCGCCGGCATGGACGATGTCGAAACTCCAGGTCTCCTGGCTGGCGCCGCCGGAGAGTTTTGCGGCGCCAGTGACGCCGGTTGCCCCCGGATACCAGGAGGCGACGCAGCGTCCGAGTTGCTGTTCGATCATTTCTCTTGGATCATCTGCCGTGAATCATTTTCCCTGGAACTTGGCGGGGCGCTTTTCGAGGAACGCCGTCACGCCTTCCTTGAAGTCTTCCGCGGAGCCCGCGATGCGCTGCGATTCGAATTCGAGATTGAGCTGCTGCTCGTAGGAATTTTCCGGACTGTCCCAATAGAGTTTTCGGATCAGCGACAGCGCGATGGTCGGGCCATTCGCCAGATCATGCGCGAGTTTCATGGCCTCTTCCATCAGCACCGCGTCGTCATGGACGCGGTTGATGAGGCCCCATTCCAGCGCTTTTTCTGCCGGCAGGCGCTCGCCCATCAGCGACAGTTCGACCGAACGCGCCTTGCCGATCATCCGCGGCAACAGCCAGGTCGAGCCGCAATCCGGCACCAGCCCGATGCGGCGGAACGCCTGCAGGAAATAGGACGAGCGCGCGCACAGGATCATGTCGCCCATCAGCGCAAAACTCATCCCGGCGCCGGCGGCGGGACCATTGACCGCAGTCACGATCGGGCAATGCAGGTTGCGCAGGCGGCGCAGGAACGGGTGGAAGCCGGTTTCCAGCGTGGCACCGGCATTGACCTTGCCGGGCTTGGCGTTGTTGCGCCCTTGCAGGTTGGCGCCGGTGCAGAATGCGCGGCCGGCGCCGGTCAGCACAAGGCAGCGCACCTCGGCGCGCTTCTCCTCGATCGCATCCAGCGCTTCGGCAAGTCCGCCCAGCATATCGGTCGAGACCGCGTTCATGACCTCCTGATGGTCGAGCTTGAGGATGGCCACCGAACCATCGAAATCGAGCGTGACGTGCTTGAACTGCATTGTTTCCTCGTGAGTTGTGTTTACGCGCTATTTTTCTGCGCGATGGGCAGATTTGATGTCTCGACCCATATTTGATTTTCCTGATGGCCTTGTCCATGGTTGCCCCTGAACGTCTGTCCATCATCGGACGCGTATCTAAAGCGCGCCAGACAAAATGGAAACACCCAAAGGATAGCGACATGAGCATCTTCGACCTCACTGGCCGCACCGCTGTTATCACCGGCGGTAACGGCGGCATCGGCATCGGCATCGCGCAGGCGCTGCACGCCGAGGGTTGCAACGTTTCGATCTGGGGCCGCAACGCCGACAAGAACAAGAGCGCGGCAGCGAGCATGGCTTCCGGCGCCGGCCTGTGGCGCGTTGGCGATGCGCTCGGGCTTACCGATGGCATCATCAAAAATGTCGAGCGTATGCTTGGAGACGTCGATTCCGACGCAGCGAAGGGGTAAGATCATGGGGCCTGTCCCTGTGATGCGAGGTCTGTTGGCGCAGCCTCGTGCAACTGTTCAGGTTGATGGTCGAAACGGGCGGGAGACCGAGCCGGCTTACGGCGTCATGCGCCAGGGACCCAACGGCTTCCCGCCCACCCCATCATGACAGACCCTGCACACACAGGGACCCATAACCGCCGTTGTAAATTGTGAGGCGAGTCGTCTCCCCTTGTGCCACGTACGAAGGCCGCGGCGTATGGGTCCCGGCCTTCGCCGGGACGACGAAAATTATTCTCGCGGCGCGAGACACCCGGCTACTTGATGACGAACTGGTGCGGCCTGAACAGCCGACCCTTTTCGACCACCAGCACGACGCCGAGCGCTGCCAGCGTGCAGAGGAAAAAGCCGGTCGTGAACGGCACCAGCGTGCCGTCATAGTCCTGGCCGATGGTGGCGCCGATACCGATGCCGAGCAGCGTCGTGATCGATCCGTACAGCGACGATGCGGTGCCGGCGATATGGCCCTGCGGCTCCATGGCGAGCGCGGTGAAGTTCGCCATCATCAGGCCGAAGGCGAACATCATCAAGGCCGCCAGCGGCATGAACAGCCCCAGCGGCAGCATCTGCAGCCGCGTCGCGGCGAACATGGTCCCGGCAACGGCCACGAAGATCACCAGCGCGGTATGCGACATCACGCGCATGCCGACCCGGCCGACGATTTTGGCGTTGAGAAAACCTGCGATGGCGACGCCGACCGCGATCGCCGCGAAGGCCAGCGGAAAATAATGCCCGAGATGGTAGATTTCAGTAAAAATCTGCTGCGACGAAAACACGAAGGCAAACAGCGAGCCCATAACGCCACCGGCAGCGAGCGCATAGCCAAAGGTCTGGCGGTTGGTCACGGTCTGGCGGAACGCACCGAGCACGTCGCGAATGGCGATGGATTTGCGCTCGGAAACCGGCAGCGTCTCCGGCATCCGCAGCGCGCTCCAGATCAGCGCCGCCACGCCATACAGCATCAGCACGATGAAAATGCCGCGCCATTGCGCCAGCAGCATCACCGCCTGGCCGAACGACGGCGCAATCACGGGAACGGCAATGAACACCATCATCGCCAGCGACATCACGCTCGCCATTTTGCGGCCGGCATAGCAGTCGCGCACGATCGAGACGGCAATGACGCGGGTGGCCGAGGTGCCGAGCCCCTGCAGCGCGCGCGCCAGCAGCAACGTCTCGAACGACGGAGCCGCGATCGCGAGCAGGCTGGCAATGCAATAGACCGCCATGCCGCCGAGCAGCACCGGGCGGCGGCCGAACCGGTCGGACAATGGTCCCATTACGAACTGGCCGACGCCGAAGCCGAGCAGGAAGGTCGACAGCACCATTTGCGGGCGGTTGGCGACGGTGATGTGGAACGCGGAGCCGATGTTCGGCAGCGCCGGCAGCATCATGTCCATCGCCAGCGGATTGAGCGCCATGATCGAGGCGATGACGACGACGAATTCGGGAAAGCCCATCGGGCGGTGGCCTGAGGATACCCAGGCGTCGGCATTAATATCGGACACTTAAATTCCTTTGCGAGTCAGCGTCCGTTGTACGGTTTTTGCTGCATTGCACAAGCGCCGTTCGGGAATGGCAGCCCGACGAAAACTGCTTGGTCAACAAGGCGTTACCACGGTGATTGCCACCGCGGCGGGCGATGTGCCTCGCTTGGTGGCAGCGCGCGCCGCCAGCGGCCACAGGCTGAGCCGGTTTGCCCATTCGGCTACCACGTTGAGGGCTGCGCTCGGCTTCCGTAATCGAAGCGGCACTGCTAGCGTCGTTTGGCGGCGCCGCGTAAGGGCCGTTTACCCGGCCAGCATCAAACGTCCGGGACACCTTAGGGATACTTGGGGAGGAGACTGAAGAATGTTCTCGCACATCATGATCGGCACCAACGACCTGGACCGGGCCAAGACGTTCTATGACGCGTTGCTCGGCACGCTCGACGTCCGGCCCGCCAAGGTCGACCGCCATCGTATTTTCTATTTCACCAAGACGGGCACGTTTTCGGTGTCGAAGCCGATCAACGGCCAGGCGGCGACGTTTGCCAATGGCGGCACCATCGGCTTTACCGCCAACTCGCCCGAGCAGGCCGACGCCTGGCACGCGGCCGGCGTCGCCCATGGCGCAACGCCTTGCGAAGATCCGCCGGGCATTCGCGAAGGCGCCGGCAACAAACTCTATATCGCCTATTTGCGCGACCCCGACGGCAACAAGATCTGCGCGGTGCACCGGATGGTATGAGAAGGGAATCGCGAAATCGTAGGGTGGGTTAGCCGCAAGGCGTAACCCACCTCTTCTCTCTCCCGGGAAAAGATGGTGGGTTACGGCTTCGCCTAACCCACCCTACGAAGCACGGACCGGTTGCGGCAAATCCGCAAAACTTTCGCAAATTTAATGCCCCACGAAGCTCATCCGGATCTGCTGCCCGCGCGTTGCACACATATCTTGAAAACAATTGATTAGGGACGGAAACGATGAAGCGCGGGATCACAGTTTTGGCGTGCTTGTGCGCCGTGGTCGGCGCGCAATACTTTGCCATCAGCAAATGGGGCATTCGGCACGAATCCCTTGATCTGTTCGATGCCGCGCGACAGCGGCCGGTCTCGGTCGACGTTGCCGTGCGCCGCGATTACGAGTGGAAGGCCGACGCCGGCTACTGGAAGCTTCCGGTCGCCATCATCTCGAACGGCAACACCGTCAAGAACACCGAGTATTCGTTCCTGGCCAACGTGTTCGCGGCCCGCGGCTACATGGTCGTCAGCATCCAGCAGGATAACCCGGACGATCCGCCGCTCGTGACCAGGATGGGCATGCCCTATGTCGGCCGGCTCGACGTCTACAAGAAGGGCGAAGCCAATATCCTGTTTGCGATCGATCAGCTCAGGACGCGCGATCCCAACGCGGATTTCGATCACCTGACGCTGGTCGGCCACTCCAACGGCGGCGACACCGCGATGTATTTCGCCAAGCAGCATCCGGACCTGACGGCAAAAATCGTCACGCTGGACAACCTGCGCGTCCCGTTCATCGTCAGCGACAAGATGAAGATCTTGTCGTTCCGCTCGGAGGACCCGCACTTCCAGACCGATCCCGGCGTGCTGCCGACTCCGGCGCAAGCCAAGGTCGATGGCATCGACATCGTCCATACCAAATATCAGCACAACTGGATGAGCGATCGTGGCCCGGAGAAGGCCAAGGAAGCCATCCAGGCGGCGCTCGACGCGTTCCTGGGCGACAGCAGTGTCAGCGATCTCCGCCCGGTCGATACCAGCAAACTGGTCGGCTTCAATCAAGGAGTGCCGCTGCCG
>WNFM01001691.1_pt2 | contig 11509 bp, 10 predicted proteins | sample 5400271 | NCBI WGS metagenome assembly WNFM01 (sample SAMN13153352, study PRJNA577476) | soil metagenome | isolation source: 60 cm saprolite on Douglas fir-dominated hillslope | place: USA:California | collected 2013-09-17 | reverse complement strand
GGAAACACATCTTCCTGCAGCGGCAGAAACACGCCCGCGGAATCCACCAGGTAGATGGTCGGAATATGGTTCTCAATGGCGATGTTCTGCGCTCGAATCACCTTCTTGGCCGTCATGGGAAAAAACGCGCCGGCTTTGACCGTGGCGTCATTCACGATCAGCATAAACAGCCGCCCATGGATGCGTCCCAGGCCGGTGACCACGCCTGCCGACGGCGCGCCGCCCCACTCTTCATACATTTCGTAAGCCGCGTAGAGGCCCAGTTCGAAGAACTCGGTATCACGATCGATGACGAGGTTGATGCGCTCGCGCGCGGTCAGGCGCTTCTTGGCATGCTGCGCTTCGATGGCCTTTTCGCCGCCTCCCTGGCGGATAGTCTCCTCCTCATTGCGGACTGCAGCCACCAGTTCGGCCATGGCGCGCATGTTCTTTTCAAAGCGTGTAGAGGTAGCGTCGACTTTGCTGGGAAGCTTGGGTATCTGATCGGCCATGAGAGTAGGGCAAACCAGTTAGAGTAAATGAGGGAGAGAAAGCCGCGCAAACCCACACGCAGGCGTTATCGTTAAAAGCGAAAGCTGACGTTACATCGAACGTAGAGACGTAGCACGTTCTCTCGGCAACAGCTCTGGCCCAGACAACATCTCACCTAGGCGGGCTTTCATCCGCGCCTTGAGGACCCCTACGAGTGAACGCCGAGTGAAAATTACCGTTTTTGGCCTGACTATCTCTTCCTCCTGGGGCAACGGACACGCGACGCCCTATCGCGCCATCATTCGCGCGCTTGACCGGCTGGGCCACCAGGTGCATTTCTTTGAAAAGGACGTTCCTTACTACAGCTCCCGTCGCGATTTTGATTCCTGCAGCTACTGCCGCCTGACGCTCTATTCGGATTGGTGTCAGGTCCGCAAACAAGCACTCGCCGTCGCCGGCGAATCGGACGCCGTGATCACAGCCAGTTTTCTGCCCGAGGGCCAGCGCATCAATGATGAACTGCTGGAGTTCTCCCGCCCGCTGCACGTCTTTTATGACCTGGATACGCCGGTCACACTCAAGACCATGGAGGACTCGGGCGTCGAGTACCTGCGCCGCGACCACCTACTGGCTTTCGACCTGGTGCTGTCGTTTACTGGCGGTAAAATCCTGCGCGACCTGGAAAACAAATATGGCGCACGGATGGTGCGCCCTCTCTACGGATGCGTCGATCCCGACGACTACCTGCGCACCATGCCCAGCCAAGACTTCGCTTGTGACCTCAGCTACATGGGCACATACGCAGCCGATCGGCAGCACAAACTTGACGAGCTGTTGCTGGAGCCTGCTCGAAAGAATCCGGAAAAACAATTTCTGCTGGCAGGCTCGCTCTATCCCTGGCAGTGGCAGTGGCCGGCTAACGTGCGGCGCATCGAGCATGTGGCCCCGGCTGACCATTCGCGCTTCTATTCTTCTTCCCGCATTACCCTCAACCTTACACGCGGGGAGATGGCCTCGAATGGCTGGTGCCCCTCAGGCCGGTTCTTTGAGGCCGCCGCGTGTGGAACGCCGTTAATTACGGATGCCTGGGACGGGCTGGACTCTTTCTTCGATCCCCAGCGCGATCTGTGCGTGGTCACGCGCGCAGAAGATGTAGAAGACGCATTAGATCTGCCCGACCAAGCCCTGCAGGCGATGGCCGCCCACGCTCGCCGGCGCACGCTGGACGAACATACCGGCGAGGTGCGGGCCCGCCAGTTGCTGGAATACATGGAAGAAGCGCGCATGCCCGGCGCCGCCGCAATCGAGAAAGAGGTAGTCCGATGATTGGAATCATTCCCGCAGCCGGCGCCGGTGAACGCATTCAGCCGCTGGGCTGCTCCAAAGAGCTGCTGCCGGTCGGCTCGCGGCTGGTGGAAGGTGTGGAGCGCCCAAAAGCCGTCTCAGAATATCTGGTGGAGCGGATGATCGCCGCCGGGGCCGGCCAGATCTGCATGGTCATCTCCGCGGAGAAGACTGACATCATCGAATACTACGCCGCGCGCAATTATGCAGCGGAGATCTTTTACGTGGTGCAGCAAAAGCCGCGCGGCCTCTGTGATGCCCTGTTTCGCGCTGAGCCTTTCGCGCGTCACCATGACCGCGTTCTGATCGGCCTGCCGGACACCATCTGGTTTCCCGAGAACGCCTATCTCCCCGCCCTGGCCACGGACGAAGCCGACTGCAACCTGATTTTATTTCCAGTGGATGAACCCTCGGCCTTCGATGCCGTGCTTTGTGACGAGCTGGGTTACGTCCAGGAAGTCCAGGTCAAGAGCAAGAACGCTCGCAGCAGCTGGATATGGGGCGCCGTAACAGCCACAGGCGAAGCCTTCCACCGTCTGAAGCTGCTGTGGGATTCCCGCCATCACGGCGACCAATATCTGGGCGATCTGCTGAACGCTTTCATCGCCGCGGGAAACGTGGTGCGGGGAAAATTTTCCGGTGAAACCTATATGGACGTGGGAACGCTTGAGGGTTACCGCAACGCGCAGGATTATCTCAGGGCGCACATAGCGCAGCCGCGGCGCGTGGCTTAAACGCAAGCGGCGAGGGGGAGCAGGTTAAGCGCTGGCGCGCAGGATATCGCGGATCTCGCGGTTAATCTTGGCGCAGTCACGGCTGGCCTTATCGATCAGGTCCGCCCACTTCTTGCTGTTGTCATCCAGCTTGGACTGCGCGAGCAGGTAAGACGCCTGCATAATCGTTTCCACAGAGTTGCTGAGGTCATGCGCCAGGGCCCGTAGTTTGGTGTTGATTTCCCCCGGAATTTTCGCGGTGGTTTCCATTTTCGGCTGCGCGCTCATATGCTCTTCCCCGTGCGTGTTTTGTAAAGACAAGATACCAATCCTATGTTTGCCAGACAATTAGAAGCAAATCTCCGGCTGGGCGTTGTCCCTTACGGCCCGGTTAATGCGGGCCATAAGGCCATTGGCCTGCTCCCTTAATCTACACTGCCCGGATATTTTGCCTAATTCGCTAAGGTAAATCATGAGGTAAAGCTAGAGCTTTCTCTGATGTGGGTTACGGTTTTTTGCGCCTAAAATTCCGCACAATCTACTGCAGTTCAATCAAATTTTCCGCCGATTAAGGACTTAGTTCTCGATAGTTAAGTGAATTAAGCCTCTGGGGGTACGTGTGCGCAAATTCAACCGGATTTGGGTCCTGTTGTTCATCATTTTTCTTTCTTTGCCGGCACTGGCCGGCACAACTTTCACAGCCAGCACTACGCTAACGGCTGAAACCGCTAACAACACCAGCACCGCCGCCAGCTTTATTGCGCAGACCAACGGCAATATCGGGCCTTCAAACATCAGCAAGGTGCCTACGCGCACCCTGCTTTATCCCGGCGCGACTGCCAGGATTTACGCGCATCTGGTTCCCTGGTTCGGTTTTGGCGACCACATGAACGTCGGCTACATTTCCAGTGACACGCTGCAGATCCAGAAGCAAGTCACTGACATGGTCAGCCGCGGGCTTGATGGGGCCTTGGTTGACTGGTATGGCCGTGGCGCCTTCAACAAGCACTTTGCCTCTTACGATCAGGCTACGCAAGGCTTCATGCATGAGTCGGAACTCCACGCGGGCTTCAATTTTGCGATTATGCACGACGCCGGCGCGCTCAAGACCTGTGCCGCCACCATCGGTTGCGATGTCACGCAAACCCTGATCGACGACCTGAACTACATAAGCGTTACTTATTCCAACTCGCCGGCGTATCTGAATTACGGCGGCCGTCCCGTCGTCTATTTCTTTGGCCATGAGGCGTACACCATCGATTGGGCGCTCGTCCGCGCCAGCGTGGCTGGAAACCCGATGTTTATTTTCCGCAACGGCAGCGGCTTTTCCAAGCCGCAGAGTGATGGGGCTTTTTCCTGGGTGGCGCCGGAGACCGTAACTTCCACCAACCTGATGGCGCTGCCTTATCTCGATAACTATTACAAGACCGCGTTGTCATTTCCCACCGCTTACTCCACAGGATCAGGATATAAGGGCTTCAACGATACGCTGGCGTTGTGGGGCTCGGGACGCATTATCGGCCAGCAGTGCGGCCAGACATGGCTGACCAGCGTCGCGGAAGAAGGCAAAGCGTACTCCGCTGCCAACCAGATGCTCGGCATCCAACTTGTGACCTGGAACGATTACGAAGAAGGCTCAGAAATTGAAACCGGCATCGATAACTGTGTGACCGTTTCGGCTTCCGTGGCTGGGACCGTGGTCTCATGGAGCATCACCGGCCAGATGAATACGGTCGACCATTTCACCGTATTTGCCTCCCAGGACGGCGAGAACCTGATGTGGCTGGCCGATTCGCCCGCCACCGCGACGTCACTCGACCTCACGCAATTCGGCTTGAACTCCGGCAACTACACGGTTTATGTAAAGGCCGTCGGTAAGCCATCGCTCACCAACAAGATGTCCGCCGGGGTTCAGCTTACCGTGGCGAACCAGCCGCCGACGGCCGCGTTGAGCGTCACCCCATCCAGCGGCAATGCGCCCGTGACCGTGTCGGCTTCAACCGCTGGCTCTTCCGACCCTGATGGAACCATCGCCAGCAGCGTTATCAGCTTCGGCGACGGCAGCGCCGCCGTGAACGCGGCCAGCGCTTCTCACGTTTATAACGCGGCGGGGACTTATATCGTAACCGCCACCGTCACGGACAATCTTGGCGCAGCCTCCAGCAAATCGGCGACCGTGGTGGTAACCGCCATCAACAGAGCGCCAGTCGCCGTAGTTTCAGCCAGTCCGTCGTCGGCCTACGGACCAGTCACAGTCAGCGTGAGCGCCGCCGCTTCTTCTGATCCTGACGGCAGCATCGCCAGCACCGTCATCAACTTTGGCGACGGCACAAGCGCGAGCGGCGTTACGGCTTCGCACTCTTATTCCACAGCCGGTACGTACATGATAACGGCGACCGTCACGGACAATCTGGGCGCTTCATCCACTGCCAGCACCAGCGTGACCGTGAAAGCTCCGGAGGTAATCGTGAGCAGCCCGGCTGACGGCGCAAGCGTGACATCGCCGGTCCATGTTGTTGCCAGCGGGTTCTCCGGTAACCCGGTGATCGCCATGCAGATCTACCTGGACTCCGCACTGGCTTACACCGTCAACTCGCCCAATCTGGATACCACGCTTACTGTAGCCGGGGGAGCTCATACCATCGTCATCAAGGGTTGGGACAATGCCGGACGCAGTTTCATGAAGTCGCTGAGCATCACCGCAGCCAACCAGCCGCCAGTGGCGGTCCTCACCGTTTCTTCCAGATCGATCCTGGTTGGCGGATCGGTTACCGCATCCGCCGCGGGGTCGAGCGATCCCGGTGGGTCCATCGCAAAGGTGATCATTAATTTTGGCGACGGCACGTCCGCCGCCGCGATCAGCGCCTCACATCAATACAAGGTCGCGGGCACATACACGGTAAAAGCCACCGTGACTGACAATTTCGGCGCCTCCTCAAGCGCATCCACCACGGTCACGGTTAAGCCGCAATTTGTGACCGTCACCAGTCCGACGTTTGCTTCTACCACCAACTCATCCGTACACGCGACGGGTACCGCCTCTTCGGGATATCCGGTTACTGCCACGCAGGTTTACCTCGACGGCGTTCTCAAATACCAATCATCTGCCGGTACCGCAGACACAACTCTGCCGATTGCCATGGGAACGCATGAGATCACAATTCAGGGTTGGGATGCATCAGGCGCGACGTTCAAGTCAGCCGCAACGGTGACCAGGAAGTAAGCCGTTATCCTTCCCACACGAAGGCATCAAAGCGTCTGCGGGTCTCAAAGCCCAGGCGCCGATACAGTTCCACGGCGCCGGCGTTGGCTTCAGTCACGGTAAGGCTCAGGCCAAGGAAATTGCGGGTGCGAAGCTCCTGCGTACACAGTCCGATCAGCGACTCGCCAATCTTGCGCCCGCGATGTTCCGGCAGCACGCAGACCTGGGTGATGTGCCCCACGTCGTCGCGAACGCGCGAGCACAGCAGCAGACCGGCTATCGAACGCGTTGGTTTATGCAGCGCGACAAATGAAGCGTTCCCGTCAAACACGCCGCAGCCGGGAAAACGCACAATATTGTTGAGGAAACGCAGAGACCCGTTCAGACTGCGGTACTGATCGTTGATCTCAGAATCAATGTGCCCGCGATACGCGGTTGTGATGACCGCTGCCGCGGGCTGGAAATCCTGCTCCACCCAGCGCCGGAATTCAATGTCCGGCAGCGGCGAGATCTCCGGGCGCACGCCGTTCTTGAGCGGTAGCGTCATAAACAGCCGCGGGAATTGCCGGAAGCCTTCCGCCAGAAATGGCGCGCTCAACATTCCGGATTCGTGGGGCAGAAGCTGGGCTTCAATGCGCTGAATACCGGGCGACTGCTGCAGCGTGCTGATCACATGCACCGCCAGCCGGTGCTCAATCGTGTCGCCTTGCACGCGTATGGAGTCGTCGGCGTAAAGGTCGCCGATGACGCCCTTGCTGCCTTCATAAACGAAAAAAGCATAGCCCCCGATGTGGCCTTCTTCCACTGCGGCGTAGCCGGGTAGAATTTTGGAATCGATGTAACGGAGAATCATCTCGGCTGATGGACGGTAGTCCCACGACATCATCTGCGCCCACAAAAGTGTTTCCCGCTCCAACAGAGGACGCAGGTGGTGAGAGCTGAAGTGCCTTAGGTCCAGAATCTCCACGCCAAAAGGATGATGTGTCCGGTGTGTCTCGATCGGGGTATGAAGGCCCATGAAACGTCCCTGTGCCGCTCTACAACTACGGTAAACGGCAACGAGTTAAGAGTCTAGCTTTGGCCGGGAAATTAAGCAAAGCCTCTATCTGCCTTAGGAACCAAAGCAGTAGGAACCCGCAGCGTCACTTGCTTATTTCGCGGGGCCGACCATGAAGAACTCCAGTTGCCGGGGCGGAAATTCTCCGCTGGGCGTAACCGTTCTGTTCCCGACCACAGCTTGCACCGCGCCAAGACTGCCTTTTCTGGCGACTACGATGTGCCGCACCGCAGGGATTCCAGAGGACAGGTCGACTGGGCCTTCCTGCTCATAATGGCTGACCGGCTGGTTGCGATAGAAAATCAGTCCGTAAACAATGTCCCTCTTCACCTGAAAAACCGCGACCGGCACGTCACTGGAAACATGATGGCTCAGCTCCTCAGCCACTGTCCTGGCCGATTGTGTCTTGTCTATGATGGGCGCTGCCGGCCGCAGCAGGAACGCCACTGCCAGCACCGTGGGGACCAACGTCACAAAATGGAGCACTCGCACCCCTTCACGACGCACCATCAGCAACACCATGATCGCGATGACTCCTCCGGTAATCATCATGCCGACCTGCATCGCCTGCGGAGGCGGCACCTTCACCATGGCGAACGGCGCCATCAATGCCGCCACCAGAAGCACGGCACAGACCAGGGCGTGCAGCGCAACTTTCACTCGTGATACTGCCTGGGCGCGGTGAAGATAGTCAGCCGTCAGCAACGCGGCCGCTGGGATCGCAGGCAGGATGTATCCCGGCAGCTTGGCCCGCGAAATGCTGAAAAAGACGATGGGGACGACCAACCATACAAAAAGGAATGCCGTTAATCCGTCGGCGTCTGGCTCACCCGTTGCCGGCTCGCTCCCGCGAAGCTTCTTGACGACGTTTCGTGCCGCGCTAACGATGGCGGGAACGGCAAACACTGTCCACGGCAACGTCGCCAGCAAGAAGACAGGAATGTAATACCAGAACGGCTGCGAGTGCTGGTACAGGTTGGTGCCAAAGCGCTCCAGGTTGTGTTCGATAAAGAAAACGCGGAAGAATTGCGGCGCGCGATGCTGCACCGCCAGAAACCACGGCAACACGATAACAAAAAACAGCGCAAAGCCGGGGATCGAGAGAGTACGCACAAAGATTTTTCCATCGCGACGAAGGGCGGCGTAAGTCCCAATGACCAGGACCGCCAGCGCAGGCGCAACCGGGCCTTTGGCCAAAGCCCCGATTCCAATCAAGCCATAGAAAAGCAGAAGCCAGAGCTTTTTCCCTGTCTCACGCCAGGTCCACCAGCTCAACATCGCCATGGCGAAGGGAGCGGAGACCAGCATGTCAGTGGAAGCGCCCCGGCCAAAGCCGATCATCCCCGCCGATGAAGCCGTGATCATGGCTGCATCCATTTCGCCGGCAAAGCGGAAGCGCCGCATGAAGAAGAAGACCGCAAGCACCAGCGCAGTGGCGTGAAAAGCCGCAGGGACGCGTGCGGCCCAGTCATGCACGCCAAAGATGCTGTAACTAGTCATTATTTTCCAGTAGAGCAGGACAGGCTTTTCCAGCCAGGGATGGCCGTTCAGCGTGGGCAGGACCCAGTCATGCCGCTCGAACATCTCGCGGGCAATCTGCGCGTAGCGCGGCTCGTCGGCGCCAACCAGGCCGAACGCGCCCAGGCCAAAGAAGAAGAAAAAGTAGCAGACGCCCAGCACCAGCGCGAGTTGCAAGAGCAATAGCTTGTTACGATCAGTCATGAAGAGCAGTAATTAGTATTTAGTACTTAGCTTTGTCTGGAACATGCCGATGGCTCTGGAGCAGCGAAACGGTAACGCGCTTACGGCTAAATACTAACTACTAAGTACTGTTCTTAGGCAGCCTGCCTCGCAGCTCAGCCAAAACGAGCTCCGCAGCCGCCTGGACCGGGCCCGCAGTGGAAAATCCGCCCGCGCATTCATGGCCGCCACCGCCGAACTCCTCTGCGATCTCAGCCACATTGACTGCGCCTTTGCTGCGGATGCTGACGCGAATGCGGTTCCCGGCCACTTCACGGAAGAACACGGCCACCTCCACTCCGGCGATGCCCAGCGCGTAGTTGACCAGACCTTCGCAATCTTCATCCAGGGCGCCGCAGCGCTCCATGTCCTGCCGGGTAACTGACATCCATGTGACTGCGCCATCCCGCTGCAGCCGAGAGAGCGCCGCGCCCAGCAGGCGCATTTTGGAGGTCGGACTGGAGAAGTAAACGTTCTGCGCGATCTTTCCTGGATCGGCGCCGTGCTCCACCAGATACTTGGCCAGTTCAAACGTGCAGGCGTTGGTGGGCGCGTAGCAGAACGCGCCGGTATCGGTCAGCACGGCGGTGTAAAGGCAGGTCGCGATTTCCGGCGTGAGCTTCACCCGCGCAGCCTTGGCCAGGCGAAAGACGAGTTCCGCCGTGGCCACCGCGCTGGGATCGATCCAGTTGACGTGGGCAAACGGCTTGGAGCTCACGTGGTGATCTATGTTGATGAGGAAGCAATGTTCCAATCCCAGGAGGCGCGTGCGCTGGATGCTGTCACATTCCAGAATGATGGCGGCGTCGTAATTGCCATTCACATGGGAGGCGTGGACAATGGTTTCCGCCATCGGCAGCGGCTTATAGATGACCGGCACGCTGTCTCCCAGGACCACCTGGGCGCTTTTGCCCATCTTGCGCAGGATCTGGGCGAGGGCCAGCGTGGATCCGATGGCGTCGCCATCGGGGCGCGCGTGCGAGGTAACCAGAAAATGCCGGCGCTGTTCGATCTCCTGCAAGACCCGTTCGAGCTGGTCCATAGCCCCTTATTTCCTGCGTTTTTTTATTCTGCCCAATATGTCATCAATTCTCGAACCGTATTCCTGTGACTTGTCCAGCACAAAAGTCAGCTCCGGCACGTGGCGCACGCCCAGGCGGATCAGAAGTTCGCGCTTGATATATCCCTTGGCCGCATTGATGGCCGTAATTGTCTGTTCCGCTTCGCGATCATCGCCCGCAACTTCAACGTATACCCGCGCGCTCTTGCCGTCAGGGGCCAGAACGATCTCGGTGACGTTGCATAGGGCAATCCGCGGATCTCCCAGCTCACCTTCAATGATCACGCCGATCTCTTCCTTCAGCGTCTCACCGATCCGCGCTCTGTGGTACGCCCTGCCCCGTTGCTCCGGCATGTTATTTACATCCCTACGAAAAACTCATGAGAATACCAGAAAGATTGGAGGAGCGCACTGTGGTTTAACATTCGGTAGTGGTGCAGTTTGAATTTAAACTGCACCACTACCTAACATTCTCAACTTCCGGATGGCCTGCCATCCGACCACAACTAACCGCACAAGCCGCAGGTGGAGTTGGGTAGCGCTCCAGCTAGTGGCTCTTATCCGGAACCGATTGTACGAGCGTAGTCGTCGATGCATAGCTAAAGCGTGCCCTTCAGATGTAAAATTGCTTTGCTGCTGGTGCATTTATGAAGCCGTCGGATTTCTTCCTGAGCCGTCGACAGATACTCGGGTTTCTGGTGCCGGGCGTGTTGTGGCTGGCAACGGGTCTGTGGTTTTTCGGACTCGATCCAGTGTGCTTGCTTGGAGCGCTTGGAGCGAAAACCCGGATACTCGTCGTTTTCATCACCGCCAGCTATATCATCGGATACGTCCTACAGTCAGCTACTTTCGCTATTCGCGATACATCCAAGCGGTGGGCGACAGCGAACCCCTCTCGGGCCGAACCACAGGCTATGCAGAGTTTGAAAAAAGCTGTAGGGCAGGCAGTTCAGTCGAATCCTCAACTGGCAGGATTGAAAGAGCATCAGTTGGCCCAGTTTTGTAAACGGTATGCGGCCAAAGATTCGCCCTATTTTCAGTCAGTGTTCACTGACTTTGAAGATGAGGTAAATTTCACAATCGGCATGTCGTTCCCTTTGATGTTCGCCGCCGCTGTGGGCGCAGTTCGGACGTTTATCTTTCCGGCCGGGTCAGGCGCACCAAACAAGCGCTGGTACGGCATCACCCTTTTGCTAATGTTTCTTATAGGCTGCTACATGTACTGGCGCTCTTCCTATGCCAGGCAGGCTGAAGAGGAAGCCTGGTACAGAGCATTCCTCCTCGCTTGGTCAGAAGCGGAGAAGTCTTCACGACCGGCTGAAAAACAGGGTACCGGGAATCGAGAGTAGCATACGCATGCCGCTGTCGCGGGGCTCCGATAAGGGAGATGTGACCTTGCAGGGTTGGCGTCTCTACGATATAGAAATTTAGCCGACTTCGCTATTGATTCGCTGACAAGAATCGGTTATATTTCGGCAGCGCCTCAGGGTGATGCGTGATCAAAGGCTCTTTGAAAAATAGAGAAACTTTGTGGATTGCCACGTTTCTTACGCCGGAAAGAATTTGGTAAATGGGTAATTGTGTAATTGAAATCTGCGACCCTCTGCCGATTGGGATTGGGATTGGGTCACCCAAGGGTCACCCTTGGGTCACGCAAGGGTCACCCAAGCGTCAGGCAAGGGTCACGCAAGAGTCGAATTGAGGAAGTGCTGTGTTTGCAACAAGGGTTGAAAAATGGCGGGTGGGGCGGGAGGAATTGCCAAAATCGGGTAATTGCCAAAGAATGCCAAAATTGAAAATCAACATCTTTCGACGCAGGTCGTACTGTTTTCGATTTATGTCATGGGCGTTTCAATTTCGGCATTTTGGCAATTTTGGCAATTTTGGCATTGTTGGCAATTTCTGAAGCTATCTCAGCTCTC
>WNFM01090540.1_pt4 | contig 11513 bp, 12 predicted proteins | sample 5400271 | NCBI WGS metagenome assembly WNFM01 (sample SAMN13153352, study PRJNA577476) | soil metagenome | isolation source: 60 cm saprolite on Douglas fir-dominated hillslope | place: USA:California | collected 2013-09-17 | reverse complement strand
AGCTGATCGGCTTCCCGCTCATGCAGGGCTTCTATGGAAAGAGCGCCGACGTGTTCGGCGCCATCCCCAGCCTGCACATCGTCTATCCATTCCTCGCCCTGGTGTACGGCTGGCGGCTGCGTCGCTTCCGTCTCCCGGCGGCGGCCTACTTCCTGCTCGTCTGCTTCAGCGCGGTCTACCTGAATCACCATTACCTGCTCGACATCTTCGTGGGACTCGGCATCGCGCTCACAGTGATCGCCGCAGCGCGCGCCTTCTTCGGCGCCCTCGATGCGGAGCCGGTGGAAGTCTCCGCGCTGCCCGAAGTGGCCTAGCTTTCCCCGTCGCGGCCGATGGCTTGCGCGAGCGTCAGGCCGTCGCGGGCGAGCAGGCGCGCGAGGCCTTCGGAGATGTCGCGGGCGGCGCGCGGGCCCTGGTAGACGAGCGCGGTGTAGATCTGGACCAGGCTCGCGCCGGCGCGGATGCGCGCGTAGGCGTCCTCGGCCGAGAAGATTCCGCCCACGCCCACGATCGGAATGCGCAGCTTCCGGTGAAGCAGTTTGCAGACGTGCAGCGCACGATCGCACAGCGGTGCGCCCGACAGACCGCCCTGCTCCGCCGCGCGCGGATGCGCCGCGACCGCGCTGCGATCGAGCGTCGTATTCGTGGCGATGATCCCGTCGGCGCCCGCCTCCTGCGCAGCGAGCGCCATCTCGACCAGTCGATCGTCGGGCTCGTCGGGCGAAAGCTTCACCAGCACCGGCACTCTCCGCGGCATTTCATCGCGTGCGCGCGCCACCGCTGCGACCAGGGACGAGAGCTCCGACTGCAGTGCGCGCAGGCCGGGCGTGTTGGGACTGGAGACGTTGATGGCCGCGAGCTGCGCGTGCGGCGCGAGTGCGCGAAAGGCCGCCACGTAATCGTCCGCTGCGCCCTCGTTGGCCGTGTCCTTGTTGCGGCCGACGTTGATGCAGATGGGCCCTGGTTGCGTCGGCAACTTCGCTAGCCGCCGCGCCACCGCGTCCGCACCCGCGTTGTTGAAGCCCATCCGGTTCACCAGCGCGCGAAACGGGATCAGCCGGAAGAGGCCCGGCCGTGGATTGCCGGGCTGAGCGCGCGGCGTGATCGTGCCGATCTCCACCCAGCCGAAGCCGAGGCGGAACCAGGCGGGCGCGACCACATCGCCCTTGTCCATTCCGGCCGCGAGGCCGACGGGCGTGGGAAACGCGATCCCCCAGAGCGACTGCGCAAGCGCGGGCGATGCTCCGGGCACTCGCCGCGGCCGCGGGAGGAGCCTCGACCAGACGCCCAGGAAGAGGCTCGCGAGGTCGTGAGCCCACTCGGGCGGGAGCAGAAAGAGCAGCGGCTTGAGCAGGCGATACACGGGCGCGCGAAGAGTAGTCGAGTTGTAGTTAGAATGCTTCGTCTTGGAACCTTCGACGCCACTCCCGGGAACACAGGACCTCCTCTTTGAGGCGGCGCGACGGCTGCGCCGCTGCGAGGCCGCGCTCTGCGACGTCTTCGAGAAAGGCGGCTATGGCGAGGTGATTCCACCCGCGATCGAGAGCGCCGACGTCTTTGGGCCCGAGGCGTTTCGCGCGCTCGATCGCAGCGGGCGGCTGATCGCGCTGCGCGCTGATTTCACCGCGCAGGTGGCGCGCATCGCAGCGACGCGCCTGGCGGGCGTCTCGCCGCTGCGCCTCTACTATCGCGGCAGCATCGTGCGCAGGCTGACGGCCGACAGCGGGCCGGTGCACGAGCGGCTGCAGGCGGGCTGCGAGCTGGTCGGCGCCGCGGGAGCCGAGGCCGACGCGGAGGTCCTCGGGCTCGCCGCCGCGTCGCTGCACGCGCTCGGCCTGCGCAACGGCCGCGCACGGATTTCGCTCGGGAGCACGGGCTACTTCTCTGCGCTGGCGGCGGCGGCGGGCGCGTCCGAGCGGCTCGCGTCCGCACTGCACGACGCGGTCGACCGCAAGGATCTCCCAACTCTGCGCGCGCTCTGCGAGCGGGAAGTGCCCAAAGGACCGGCGCGCGACGCGATCCTCCTCTTGGCGCAGCCACCGCGCCCGCAGACCGAAGCGCGCGAGTTGCTCGACAAGGCCGAGGCGCTCGCGCCCAGTGACGACGCTCGCGAAGCCTTGAAGCGGGTCTCGGCTGCGCTCTCGGCGGCCCGCGGTCTGGGAGCCGCGCTGGAAGTCGATCTCGGCGAAGTCCGCGGCCTCGGCTACTACACGGGCATCGTCTTCAACCTCTACGCCGAGGGAGCGCCGCGTCCGGTGGGCGGCGGCGGGCGCTACGACACATTGCTCGGGCGCTTCGGCGATCCGCGGCCGGCGGTCGGATTCTCACTCGACCTCGACGCGCTGGTGCCGCTCGCAGCGGGAGTCGCGACGTGATCACCATCGCGCTGCCGAAGGGCCGTCTGCAGAAGGCCGTGCTCGAGCGCTTCGCCGCGGCCGGAGTCCGCCCCGACGAGGAGCCGGGCGTCTCGCGCAAGCTGATCATTCCTGCAGGGGTGGGCGCGCGGTTCGTCATCCTGAAAGACGGCGACGTTCCGCTCTACGTCGAGCGGGGCGCAGCCGACCTGGGCGTCTGCGGACTCGATCAAGTGCTGGAATCCGGCGCCGACCTCCTCACCCCCGTCGATTTCGGCTTCGGCAAGTGCCGCCTTTGCCTGGCCGCGCCGCGCGGGAGCAAGCTCGCATCGCAGGCGGCGCTCGCGGAGGAGCAGGCTTCGCCGGCGACGGGCGGAGGCCGCAAACCGCAGCATCCACTGGACGCAGCCGAGCTGGGGCGCTCGCTGCGTGTCGCCACAAAGTACCCGCGCTTGTCGGCGAAGTGGTTCGCGCGCCGCGGAGTGCCGGTCGACCTGGTCGCGCTCTCGGGCTCGGTGGAGTTGGCTGCGGTCGCGGGTCTGACCGACGCCATCGTCGATCTGGTCGAGAGCGGGCGCACCCTCGAGGAGAACGGCCTCGCGGTCGTCGACGAGCTTCTGCAAGTGAGCGCGCGCCTGGTCGTCAATCGCGCGGCGTACCGGCTCAAGGTGGAAGAGCTGCTGCCCTTGCTGGAGAAGCTCGCATGATCCGCATCCTCCATCTTGCCGACCATGCCCAGCGCGCCGAAGCGTTGCGGCTGCGCTCGGCGGCGGCGATGCCGGCTGCAGTGACCGACGCTGTCGAAGAGATCATCGCCGACGTCCGCGAGCGCGGCGACGTGGCGGTGCGCGCGCTCACCGAAAAGTTCGACGGCGCGAAGCTCGCCTCGCTCTTCCTCGACGGCCCCCGCTGGGACGCGCTCGCTGCGCAGTGCCCTGCGCCCGTGCATGCCTCGCTCGAATTGGCGCACGCGCGCGTCCGCGCATTTCACGCGCCGCAGATTCCGCTCAGCTACGAGCAACGCCTGCCCGACGGGGGCGTGCTGCGCTGCCTCACGATGCCGCTGCGCCGAGCGGCCTGCTACGTGCCGGGCGGCCGCGCCGCCTATCCATCGACGGTGATCATGACCGCCGCGGTGGCCCGGCTCGCGGGTGTTCCCGAAGTGATCGTGGCCACGCCGCCGCGCCGCGACGGATCGATCCTCCCCGAAGTGGCCGCGGCCGCGCGCATCGCAGGCGCGACGCGGATCCTCCTCGCGGGCGGCGCGCAGGCGGTGGCGGCCCTGGCCATCGGCACCGAGTCGGTGCCGCGCGTCGACGTCATCGTCGGGCCGGGCAACGCGTACGTCACCGAGGCCAAGAAGCAGCTCTCGGGCGAAGTCGCCATCGACTCACTGGCCGGGCCGACCGAGGTGGTCATCGTCGCGGACTCGAGTGCGGATGCGCGGATGGCAGCGGCGGATCTGGTTGCGCAAGGAGAGCACGATCCGCTCGCGTTCAGCGTGCTGGTCACGCCCGATGCGGCGCTCGCGCAGCGCGTGGCGGCCGCGCTGGAGGCGGAGCTTCGCGAGTTTCCGAATCGCATCGCGGCGGAGTCGCTCGCGGCCCACGGAGCGATCGTCGTCACCGGCGATCTCGACGAGGCGCTCGCCTTCGCCGACGAGCTGGCGCCCGAGCACCTGGAGCTCCTGCTCCACGACGCGCGCGCGGCGGTTCCCAAAGTACCTCGGGCCGCCGCGGTCTTCGTCGGCCATCACGCACCGGTGCCAGTGGGCGACTATCTGGCGGGCCCGAATCACACTCTGCCGACGAGCGGGACCGCGCGCTTTTCCTCACCGCTGAGCGCGGCGGACTTCGTGCGGCGGCAGAACGTGATCGAGTATCCGGAGAGCCAGCTCGCGGCAGACGCGAGGAGTATCGAAGCACTCGCGCACGCCGAGGGCTTGCACGGGCACGCGCGCGCAGTCGAGACCTACGGTCCGCCGCGCGATCCGGCGGCGGTCCCGCTGCACTTGAACGAGAGCCCGGGCGATCTGCCCGAGGATCTGAAACGCGAATTGACCGCGCAGATCTTCGCGATGGACTGGTCGAAGTATCCGATCACCGACGGCGCGCGCCTCGCCGCCGATCTGGCGCGCGCCTATGGCGTCGATCCCGCCGCGGTGTTGGTGGGAAACGGCTCCAACGAATTGCTGCAGCTCCTGCTCTTCGCTTGCCTCGAGCCGGGCGACACGGTTGTGCTCGCGTCGCCTTCCTTCGGCCTCTACGGATTGCAGGCGAGCGCGCTGGGAGCGCGGGTGATCGAGGTGCCGCTGCGTTCTGGCACGGCCGAGTTCCGCTTTCCAGTTCACGAGCTGATCGCCGCGGCGCAGGGCGCGAAGCTGGTGCTGATCGGATCGCCCAACAACCCCACTGGCACCACCCTCTCCCTCGAAGAAGCGGCGCTCCTCGCCGCGAGCGCGCCGTGCCTCGTCGGCATCGACGAGGCGTACCGCGATTTCTGCGGGCAGGACTTCTCGCCGCTGCTCGCGTCACATCCACGCCTGGTGCTCTTCCGCACTTTCTCGAAGGCGATGGCCGCGGCCAGCTTGCGCGCCGGGTGCGCTCTGGCGGCGCCCGCGCTCTGTCACGAGCTCCGCAAGATTCAGCTCCCGTACAACCTGAGCGCCGTCACCGCTCTGGTGGCGCGCGCGCTCATCGAGCGGCCACAGCTCGTTGCCGAGCGCGTCAAGCTGGTGATGCACGAGCGCGAACGCGTCGCCCTGGCGCTGCGCGCACTCGACATCGCAGTGCACCCTTCGGGCGCCAACTTCCTCCTCTTCGAGCAGTCGCGCCGCCCCGCGAACGAGCTGCACGCGGCCCTCTTCCGGCGCGGCGTGCTGATTCGCAACGTCTCGTCCGCGCCCGGACTCTCGCGGGCGCTGCGCGTGAGCATGGGAGCGCCCTCGGCCAACGACGCATTTCTCGCTGCACTGCGCGCGGAGATCGCTCCATGAGCCTCACGCTCAAGCAGGTGCGGGGCCTGGTCCTCGACGTCGACGGCGTGCTGCTCGACGCCCGGCCCAGCTACCACGCGGTGGCGGAAGAAGCCGCGCGCCGGGCGGTGGCGAAGTTCGTCGGCGAAGAGAAGGCGCGCGCCGTGCCGTTCGATCGAGCGAGCGAAGTGGCGGAGTTCAAAGCGGCGGGCCGCTTCAACGACGACTGGGAGATGTCGCGCGGCATCGCGCTCCTTCTCCTCTTGCGCGCTCGCGGCGAGGCACCTCCGCTCGACGAATTTCTCTCGCGCGCCCAGGGCCGGGGCGTCGCGGGCCTCTTCGCGCACTTCCGTGAAGTGATCATCTCGCAGAGCGAGATCGCGCGCACGTGCGGCGCGCTCTACGGCGGCGACCGCTGCCGCGAGCTGTTCGGCTTCGACGCCAGCGAGGCCATCCCCGACGCGCCCGCGCGCGGCCTGTGGGAAAACGAGATCGTGCTGCCCGATCTGGATCTCCTGGGCGCGGTCGCCGCGAAATTCCCGCTCGCGCTCTTCACGGGCAGGAACCCCGGCGAAGCGCGACTGGCGCAGAAGCTCTGCAAGCTGAAGATCCCCGATACGCTCGCCTGGGTCTCCGACGGACGCCCGCGCAAGCCCGACCCCGCCGGCCTGCTCTGGCTCTGCCACGAGCTGCTCAAGGCCGGCCCGCGCGGCGTGCCCGGACAGGTGCTCTTCATCGGCGACACCGCCGACGATCTGGCCGCCTCGCGCGCGGCGCAGGACCGCGGCGCGCCGATCGTCTACGCTCACGTCGAGGCGCCGGGCGACACCACCCGCGTTCTGTCGCGGCTGCTGGCCGCGACAGCGGAGGCACGAGCATGAGCCGCACAGGGCAGGTCTCGCGGAACACCAAGGAGACGAAACTCGACGTGAAGGTGGACCTCGACGGACGGGGCGAGGCTTCAGTCTCGACGGGGATCCCCTTCTTCGATCACATGCTCGACACCGTGGCAAAGCACGGCGCCTTCGATCTCCATGTGAGCTGCAGCGGAGATCTGCACATCGATCAGCACCACACCGTCGAGGACACGGGCATCGCGCTCGGCACCGCGATCGATCAGGCGCTGGGCGATCGCAAGGGGATCGCCCGCGCGGGCTGCTTCTATTTTCCGCTCGACGAGGCGCTGGCGCGGAGCGTGGTCGATCTCTCGGGCCGGAGTTTTCTGCACTGGAACGTCGCGCTCGATCAGGGCCCTCGCAGCGCGATGGACCTCTCGGTGCTGGAGGGTTTCTTCAAGGCGATCGCCGACCACGCGCGCTTGAACCTGCACGTCGATCTGCTCACCGGCCGCGACTTCCACCACGGCGCGGAGGCCATCTTCAAGTCCTTCGCGCGCGCGCTGCGGCAGGCGGTCGCGCTGGACCCGCGGCTCGCCGGCGCTGTCCCGAGCACGAAAGGCGTGCTGTGAGAGCGGTGGTCGTCGATCTCGGGCTCGGCAATCTCGGCAGCGTCATGCAGGCCCTCTCTCGCGCAGGCGGCGAACCGAAGCTCAGCTCGGATGCGGAGGAGATCGCGCGCGCACCCCGCGTGGTGCTGCCGGGCGTGGCGGCCTTCGGCCTCGGAATTCAACGCGCGTTGAATTTCAAGCCGTCGCTGCAGCGCGCTCTCGACCGCAGAGCGCCGGTCCTCGGGATCTGCCTCGGCATGCAGATCCTCTTCGAGGAAGGCGAAGAGGACGGCGTGCGCCAGGGACTGGGCCTGCTCCCGGGGCGCGTCACGCGGCTCCCGCCCGGCGTGCAGGCGCCGCACATCGGCTGGCAGAAGTTGCAGGGCGCCGCCGACTCTCCGCTCGCGCCGGCGGGTTGGGCCTACTTCGCGCACTCGTACCGCTGCGAAGCGCCAGAGGAGATCACGCAGGNNNNCAAGGGAACGCTCTTCGGCGTGCAGTACCACCCGGAAAAGAGCGCGCACGACGGCGAAGCCCTCTTGCGGGCGTTCCTCGCGTTGCCGGAGGGGGCGGCGTGATCCTGCAGCTCTTTCCCGCCATCGACCTGCTCGAGGGGCGAGCGGTGCGGCTGCACCAGGGCGATCGCAAGAGCGCGAAGGTCTACACCGACGACCCGGTTGCGCAGGCGCGCGCCTTCGTCGAACAAGGCGCGGCGGCGCTGCACGTGGTCGACCTCGACGCCGCATTCGGTGGCAGGCGGCAGCTCGATCTCATCGGAGAAATCGCGCGCGCGGCTGGTTCCGCGCTGGTGCAGGTGGGAGGAGGCATCCGCGATCTGGAGGCGGCGGAGCAGACGCTGCAAGCAGGCGCGGGGCGCGTCATCCTGGGCACCGCCGCCGTCGAGGAGCCGAAGCTCGCAGCGGCAGCCGTGGAAAGATTCGGCGTCGATCGCGTCGCTTGCGGCGTGGACATCAAGGACGGCCGCGCGGCGACCAAGGGATGGACCAAGGCGGCCGGACCCGCCGCCACGGAGCTGTGCTCGCTCCTGGCGTTGCAGGGCGTGCGCTGGCTGGTGGTCACGGCGGTGTCGCGCGACGGAACGCTCGAGGGCTTCGATCTTGCGCTGCTGCGCGAGGTCATGCATGCGGCGCCCCACGCGCATCTGATCGCTTCGGGCGGAGCCGGCGAGCTTTCGCACCTGCGCGTGCTGGCGGCCGCGGGCCTGCACACGCTGGCCGGGGCGATCGCGGGCACCGCGCTCTACGAGGGGAAGTTCACGCTGCGCGAAGGTCAGGCAGCCCTGGACGGCGAGTCGTAGATGCTGACGCGGCGGATCATTCCCTGCCTCGACGTGAAGGACGGGCGCGTCGTCAAGGGCGTGAAGTTCCAGGAGCTGCGCGACGCCGGCGATCCGGTCGAGCAGGCGCGCGCCTACGGGGCCGCGGGCGCCGACGAGCTCTGCTTCCTCGACATCAGCGCCTCGCTCGAGTCGCGCGGGACGCTGGTCGAGCTGGTCGAGAGCGTGGCGCGCCAACTGGCGATTCCATTCGCGGTGGGCGGCGGCGTGCGCAACGCGGGCGACGCCGAGACGCTCCTGCGAGCGGGCGCGGACAAGGTTTCGGTGAACACGGCTGCTCTGGCAAATCCGGCGCTGATCACGGAAGTCGCGCGGCTGGCTGGATCGCAGAGCGCGATGGTCGCCATCGACGCACGGGCGCGCGGGCCGGGTTGGGAAGTGCGCTCGCACGGCGGTACAAAGAGCACGGGACGCGATCTGATCGAGTGGGCGCGCGAGTCGGTCGATCGCGGCGCTGGAGAGATTCTGCTGACCAGCATGGACCACGACGGAGTCAAGCGCGGCTTCGCGCTGGAGATGCTGCGCGCGGTGACGGCGGCAGTGCCGGTGCCGGTGATCGCGAGCGGCGGCGCCGGCGCGTCGTCGCATTTTGCCGACGCCTTCGAGGCGGGCGCGGCGGCGGCGCTTGCTGCGTCGGTCTTCCACTTCGGTACGCTCGGCATCCCCGAGGTGAAGCAGGCGTGCGCGGCGCGCGGCTTCCCGATGCGGTGGCCCCTATGACTCCCGACGACGTGAAGTTCGACGCGCAAGGCCTCGCGCCGGCAGTGGTGCAGGACGCGCTCTCGGGCGAAGTGCTGATGCTGGCGTGGATGAACCGCGAGAGCCTTTCGCTCACACTCTCGACGGGCAAGGCGACCTTCTGGAGCCGCAGCCGGAACCAGCTCTGGGTCAAGGGTGAAACGAGCGGTAATATACAGAGTGTAAAATCAGTCGCGCTCGATTGCGACCACGACTCCATTCTCCTGCGCGTCGAGCCCGCGGGCCCGGCCTGCCACACGGGCGCGAGATCCTGCTTCTTCGAGGTGATGCTGAGCGGCCCGCCCACGCCGGGCGAGACGCTGGGTGCGCTCGAGCGGGTGCTGCGCTCGCGAAGGGCCGCTGCGCCGGAGGGTTCCTACACCGCCGAGCTCTTCGCCGACGAAGCGCTGCGGCACAAGAAGATCGGCGAGGAAGCGACCGAGCTGGTGATCGCCTCGCTGAAAGGCAACAAAACGGAAATCGCGCACGAGGCAGCCGACCTCGTCTACCACGCGTTGGTCGTGCTGCAGGCGCACGGGATGGGACTCGCCGAAGTAGCCGAGGTTCTCCGTTCCCGCGAAGGCAAGCGTCGTCCCTGACCGGAACCAGAGAGATGGTGGGTCCGGTGCTCTTCCGGGGGAGTGGTACGAGGGGGCGGGAGCCCCCTTGTACAGCGGAGGCCGAAGGCCGCAGCCCAGAAGACGCTGACCCGTCCGACCGGCGTTGCCTTCCCGCACTGCCAACGAACTATCGTTTGAGCTCCTTCACCATCACGATCGCGTCCTCGCCCTCGTCGGCGTAGTACTTCGGCCGCACGCCCACCGCGCGGTAATCGAACTCCTTGTAGAGATCGAGCGCAGCCTGGTTCGATCGGCGGACCTCCAGCGTCAGCAGCGCCGCCGAGGCCGCGTGCGCGCGCTTCTCCACCTCCGCCATCAGCATGCGCGCGATGCCCTTGCGTCGGCTCTCCGGCGCGACCGAGACGTTGAGGATGTGCACTTCGTCGTGCACCAGCCAGTAGATGAGGAAAGCGGCGATGCGCTCGCTCCCCTTCCCCGGCGCGCTGGTGAGCGGCTCGACGACGACGAGGATGGTGCTCCAGTCGTGCTCCAGCTCGCGCCGGAACAACTCGGGCGACCACGGATGCCGGAAGGCCGCGCGCTCGATCTCCATCACTGCGTCCAGGTCATCGGCGTGCATGCGCCGGATCTCGAACCTGGCCCTCGCCCGGACAGCCATGCCTAACTCCGCCATTCGCTTGGATTGAACTCTCTGCTCCGGCCCACGCTCGCTCGATCCGGCGCCTTTGGCGCCTCCACCAGGGTGGAGCTCGCTCCCCCCTGGACCCCCCAACAACGGGTATCAACTCAGTCGCGCCTCGAGACTAACCGTCCTTCCCCGCGATCACTCTGCCGCCGTCGGCGGGCGCCTCAGGCGCGTTGCGGCCCACCGGCGCGGCAGGAGCATCCAGCGGATCGAGGATGCGCACGGTGGTCCGCTCGCGCAGGCTGGCGAGCAGCTCCTGAAGCAGCCGCTGGTACTTCTCCTGCGAGAGGCGATCGCGCAGGAGCGAGCGCTCGGAGGCGCTCATCGCCTTGCCGTGCACAGCCTCGTCCAGCTCGCTGTCGCGGAGCTGCGCCGCCAGCTTGAGCCGGTTGTCGAGGTAGCGCGCGACGCGAAGCTCGCGGCCCAACACCGCTGCAATCTCGTCCTCGGTCAGCTCGATCGCCCGCGTGAAGGTCTCGTACTCCTGCGGGCTGGCGAACCTCGCGCGCAGGCGGGTGACCAGCGCATCGACCTCGCTGCGCTCCAGATCGAAGAGCTTGAGGCGCTCCACTTCCGAGAGCACCACCCGCTCCTCAACGGTCTTGCGCAGCGAAGCGGCGAGCACCGGGCGGTCGAGCGGCGCCAGCGCGGCCACGGCTCCCTGCATCGACACCAGGCGGATGCGTGTCTCGGCCGCCAGCTCCGAGAGGGTGATCGAGTGCGCGTCCACCACCGCGACCACCTCGTCGACCAACAGCCGCTCCTGCGCGCGCAGCGGCAGCGCGGCGCAGAGGGCGAGGAAGAGAGCGATGCGCACGCGCCGATGGTAATGGGCGCGCCCTCTATTGACCACCCCCCTTCCGGTGGTTACGGTCGGCAAGTGTCCCGAGTCAGAAATGCGGCGCCACACCGAGGACGCCGGATCGCAAGCGATGCGACGAGCGACGAGGGCGGATACCGGGCTGTATCCAACCGAGGAGTCGAGGAAGCAGCGCGCCGCGAGGCGGCGGTCGAATGTCGGCGGATTTCTGACTCGGGACACTGACCATGAAAGACCCGTACTCCTCTCTCGGCGTGTCGAAGACGGCTTCCGCCGAGGAGATCAAGAAGGCGTACCGCAAGCTGGCGAAGAAGCTGCACCCGGACATGAACCCCGGCGACAAGAAGTCCGAAGAGCGCTTCAAGGAAGTGTCGGGCGCGTTCGAGGTGCTGGGCGATGCGAAGAAGCGCGCCCTCTACGACGAGTTCGGCGAGGTCTCCCTGCGGCCCGGCTTCGACGAGCAGAAGGCGCGCGAGTGGCAGCGGCAAGCGCAGGCGGCGGGCGGATTCGGCGGCGGCGGCTTCCAGGGCTTCGAAGGGTTCTCCGGGCGCAGCGGC
>WNFM01334229.1_pt1 | contig 11515 bp, 12 predicted proteins | sample 5400271 | NCBI WGS metagenome assembly WNFM01 (sample SAMN13153352, study PRJNA577476) | soil metagenome | isolation source: 60 cm saprolite on Douglas fir-dominated hillslope | place: USA:California | collected 2013-09-17 | reverse complement strand
CCTACAGGACCATCGTCGGTGCGTCCGCGCTCGCACCCCACCGAACAGCGCGTCAGACCACAAAATCTCGATCAACCTGAGTCAGAGGGATAAGCCTCTAGAATTGGCCAGGGCCGTAATTTGCATAAAAGTCGCGATGGATGAGGTCTCCCGCAACTACGCGAGCTGCCCCAACAAGAACTATACCTTCATCATAAGCGTTGACCCCGCGACCCATGCTAATAACTAGTGATATTATCGAAAATAAGAATAATGAAACCAGGATCGAGATTCTAATGCCGAAGTCTCGGCCGGATTTGGCCGGTGGCTCGTGGCGAATGGTGGAGGCGCCGGCCCGCATAGGTTTCTCCAGAGATCGCAGGCAAGAACTTTGACCAGGGGTAGACGGGCGCTCCCAGCTACCAGGCTAGATTTACCCCTGCTCTGTCGCTGCTAGCAGTATCGCCTCAACGCCGAACCCCGAGCGCCATTCGTCTCGCCGGTACCTGGCGATCCCGCTCTTTCGATGGGCGAGAAAAGCCTCGCCCTTTCGGAACGCTTCAAATCATATCTCCCCTTCCGGGGGAATCCTCGTTATGAGGTGCATGATTGTAATGCCCAGCACCGCGCCGGATACCCAGCTCTTCCCCTCCGCTGTGCGACGCATCGTGCTCCCTCTTGGTCGGCCTTCGCCTAATAGGGGCAGAGAGATGCAAGGTAGGGTGGGGAGAACATGAACAGGAGATCCCCATGAAGCTTCTACGCTACGGCCCCGCAGGCCAGGAAAAGCCCGGCCTCATTGACCGCGACGGCAAGATCCGCGACCTCTCCGGCACGGTGCGCGACATCGACGGCGATGGGCTCTCACCGGCCTCGCTCGAGCGGCTGCGCCGGCTCGACCCGGCCGGCCTGCCGCTGGTTTCGGGTTCGCCGCGGCTGGGTCCCTGCGTCGGCAACATCTCGAAGATTGTGGCGATCGGCCTCAACTACCGGTTGCACGCTCAGGAAGCGGGAATGCCGATCCCGAAGGAGCCGATTTTCTTCATGAAGGCACCATCGTCAATCTGCGGACCGAATGACGATGTCATCATCCCGAAGGGCTCGGAGAAGACCGACTACGAGGTCGAGCTCGGCATCGTGATCGGCACCAAGGCGAGCTACATCGCGGTCCACGACGCGCCGAAGCACATCGCCGGCTATTGCGTCGTCAATGACGTCTCCGAACGCGAATTCCAGATCGAGCGCGGCGGTCAATGGACCAAGGGGAAGAGCGCCGACACTTTCTGCCCGATCGGGCCCTGGGTCGTCACCGCCGACGAGGTGCCTGACCCCGGCAAGCTCCAGCTCTGGACCGAGGTCAATGGCGAGCGCCGCCAGAACAGCAACACCGCGGACCTGATCTTCGGGATCGACCACATTGTCAGCTATGTCAGTCATTTCATGACGCTGTACCCGGGCGACGTTATCCCGACCGGCACGCCCTCCGGGGTGGCCATGGGCTTCAAGCCGCCGAAATTCCTGAAGCCGGGCGACCAGATGCGTCTCTCGGTCGAGGGCCTCGGCGAGCAGACCCAGCGTCTCGTCGCCTACCGGGGCTGACCGCGATCGTCGGCCTCGTCCTCGGGCGGAGGGCGAGGCCGGATTACCTCGACCGACGCGCCGAAAGGCGCGATTCGGGCGCTAGCGCAATGCGACTCTTTTACGCTATGGTTTAGTGTTCCCTGCGCTCGGCGCATTCTATTTTTGGGTTAGAGCACCTATGTACGACCGCCGCCCCGGCTTCTTCCGCGAAGAGGCTCCCCCCGGCCGCCGCGTCGACGCGACGGTGAAATGGTTCAACGCTAGCAAAGGTTTCGGCTTCGTCACGATGACCGATGGCGGGCAGGATGCCTTCCTGCCGATGGCGACCCTGCGACGCGCCGGCTTTGAGGACGTCCGCGAAGGCGCGTCGATCAGTTGCGAGGTGGCAGACGGCGCCAAGGGACCGCTCGTCACCAACGTGCTGAACATCGACAACAGCACCGCGGTTGCGCCGGGGGCCATGTCCGACCGCCGGCCGCAGCGTCCGTCCACCGCGCTCGAAGGCGCGGTCAAATGGTTCGAGCCGGAGAAGGGCTACGGGTTCATCTCGCCGGATGGCGGCGGCAAGGACGTGTTCATTCACATCACCGCGCTTCGCCGCAGCGGCGTCAACGCGCTGGAACCCGGACAGCGGGTACGGGTCGACGTGGTCGACGGCAAAAAGGGCCTCGAGGCCGAGCGGATCACGCTGATTTCCTGAGGATCGCGACCCGCCCCAACCAGAGCGGCACCAGGGCCGTAGCGCATACGCCCCGCCCACCGAGAGGTTTACAAATCGGGCGGCGGGGCGCACCTTCGATTGTTGGCGGCGGATGATCGCGACGGCCGCGCCGATCATTGCGGGAAAGATCTGATGGACTTGCGCGATACGATCCGGACCTATCGGCTGTTTTCCGGATCTTACGATTTTGTTTTCGGCCCGGTTTTTCATCCCGGCCGCAAGGAGGCGGTGCGCCTCGTCAACGAACGGCCGGCGCAGCGCATCCTCGAGGTCGGGGTCGGGACAGGCCTGTCCCTACCCTATTTCCGGCGCGATTCGCGCATTACCGGCATCGACATCTCCGAAGAAATGCTGGCCAAGGCGCGCCGCCGAGTCGAGCGCCAGAGCCTGTCGCATGTCGACGGGTTGCACGTCATGGACGCCGAGCACCTCGAATTCGAGGACAATTCCTTCGACGCGGTGCTGGCGCTCTATGTCGCCTCGGTGGTGCCGAGCCCGGCGCGCTTCGCCGCGGAGATGCGCCGGGTGTGTATCCCCGGCGGCACGATCGTGCTGGTCAACCACTTCACCAGCGAGAACTGGGGCCTGCGCTGGGTGGAAAGGCGGCTCGCCCATCTCGCCCGGCACATCGGCTTTCACGCCGATTTCCCGCTCGACGGGTTCCTGCGCGACAGCAAGCTGAGGGTGCGCGAGATCCGGCCGAGCAATCTGTTCGGCTATTGGCGCCTGTTGCGCTGCGTCAACGAGAAGCCGGCCTCGACCCTCGACTGAGATGGAGATCCGCGACGCCGTCCCGGCGGACGCGGATGCGGCTTGCGAGGTGCTCCGAAGGTCGATCACGGAGCTCTGCGTCGCCGATCACCACAACGACCCCGCGATCCTGGCGCGCTGGTTCGCCAACAAGACGCCCGAGATCGTCGCCTCCTGGATCGCGCAGCCTGGCAATTCCGTGCTGGTCGCGGTCGAGGGCAGCGCCATTCTGGCAGTGGGCTCCGTGACCGACAAAGGCGAGATCACGCTGAATTATGTCTCGCCCGACGCACGGTTTCGCGGCGTCAGCCGCGCCATGCTCGGCGCTCTCGAAACCCGCGCCAGGGAACGCGGCAACACGCGCTGCACCTTGATCAGCACCGAGACAGCACGCCGCCTGTACCGATCCGGCGGGTATCAGGAAGACGGGCCGCCGCAAGGCAAGTTCGGCAGCACCGGCAGCTATCCGATGTCGAAACCGCTGACCGGGGACCTCGCTTGAGAAAGCCGGGGTTGCGGTTATTGAGCCAGGCGCCGGCGGCGGCCGCTCAACAGATAAACCGCGGCACGCAACTCCAGTAGCGGGTCGTCCGAGGGCTCGATTCCGTCGACGCGCGGGATCGGGTCGAAGATGATGTGCTTCTGCTGCGGTTCGTCATCCGCAACCTGTGCGTTTAGAGTGACGGCGCCGAACGGGATCACTGGCCGATCGTTCGGCCAGTGGACGGTGGCGTCATCCACGATGTCGCTCTCCCCGGCGATCTGGACGCCGATATCAAACCTGATAGGGCCGGCTGCCACGAGGCGTGCAAGCTCGTCGAACAGGTAGTTCTCGTCCTTTCCCTTGGCTGCCGCGTCGTCCAGATGCTCGACCCCCGCCTCCGGCGAAATCCGGTAACGTCCGTGCCGGACGACGCCGGCCTGGTTGACGAAGCGGAACGCCGTCACACCGAAATAGGCCTCCTTGGCAAAGCTGACGGGACTGGGCTTCGGGGTCTGCACAAAGGCAAGCGCGGCCGGGTGGGTGCCGAGGAACGCCTCGATCGGCGATGGCGAGGATGTCGACGCAGCGCTGGCGGCAACGGCGCGCAGGAATTCGAGGAATTCCTGGCCGGTTCGCGTCGGGAAGCCGTCGGTCGAATGGGCAATGATGTCGGTATGGACGCGGTCGGCCAGATGGAAGCGGATTGCCAGTCCGCGCGGATTTGCGTTGGGATCGTTGTCGGGGATCATCGGAAGTCCGGTGGAGTCGGAGAACCGGACAGTTACCGGAGTGGACCCGCGATTGGCGTGCGGCGCCCGCGTCAGGGACGCGGCGTCGCGAGACGGCGTGAACGAGCCCGTCAGCAGGACGCCCTTTGCGTGCGCTGGGCGCAGGCCGGGATGCAGACCGAAAATGGCGTCGAATTGTTGCAGCAGGTCGTTGGCGAGCTGCATCAGCTTCTCGTCGGATGGAAGTGGCATGTTGCCTCCTTCTGGCCCTGCGAAACCCAGAGCCGTGGTCTAGGCGAAATCCTCCGCGCGCAGCTCGATCGGCTGGCCGTGCGGAGTGCGGTCGGCGGCGCGGTCCCAGGCGTCGCGGTAGCGGGACAAACTGGCAGCGTCGGCGATGCCCTTCTCGGCGACCAGCCGCTCCAGCGCGGCGAGCCAGTGGCGGTAATAGGTGTCGCCGGTATCGGGATCGCCCGTCCTCTGCGCGCGCTTGATCTCCTCGGCCAGGGTCGCCGCCCATTCGCCCCAGGTGAACAGGCCCTGCTGGTACAGCGCCAAAGTCATCGCGAAGGCCTGTGCCTCCCAGGGCTCGCGAAATACCGGGCCCTCGTCATCGCGCGGGAAGCCGGGCAGCGCCGCCGCGACTTCCTTGAAATTCGGCGCGCTCAAGCCGGCTCCAAATAGGGCTCGAACGCCTCGATCGAAACGTTGATCGCCGGGTCGGCCTCCTCGCCCCACAATTCGCGGCCCGAGAAGACCACCGCATACAGCCATTGCGGATTGTCGCCGGCGCCGATCGCCGCGGTGTCCGGATACACATGGCAGCCACGCACCGCCTCGACCGTGCCGATCTTCCCGCGGGCATAGCGCGGCAAGCGCGTATGCGTCGGCGGGTTGATGTTGCGGGTCTTCACCCGGTCGCCGGCCTTGAACTTGGCCGGCGCCGGCGCGGGCCGGTCGTACCGTGTGTACCGGTTCGCCTTCGCGTCGTCCGGGGTCAGCTTGCGGTTCAACCGGATGCCGGGCCGGAGCGCGCGGCCGGCCTTGATCTCGTCCTCGCCGACCAGCCCATGCGCGACGACCCGGCGCTCCAGCCCGAGAAACCAGCGCCTGTAGTACGAGGAGGCGAGGTACTCGGCGGGCGGCAGATTCTCTAAGGAGGCGCGTCCGCCATCGATCGTCCACAACCCGGTGGCGCCCATCGCCCGCTGCAGCGCCAGGACGCGCTTTTCCCAATCGGCATGGAACACCGGCTCGTTCGGCTCCGGCGCGACGGCCCCGAAGCCGTGCATCCCGCCCATATCGTGGATCGAATTGGTCATCGGGCTCTCTCCGGGCAGTGCCTCGGTTTCAAACTTGGACCAACCTCGTGCGTCCTTCGAGACGGCCACCTCGCAGCCTCCTCAGGATGACGTAGATTGTATGTACCATCAAAGAAGACCGTCATCCTGAGGAGCGCGGCCGGCGACTGCGGGAAGCGCGTCTCAAAGGACGCGAAATGCTGACGCAGCGCCAAAACCGCGATCGTACCGTCTAGGTTCTGTGGACACTAGCCACAACACAATGATGGCGACGCAGCCGCGCGACGGCAACGTCTGGCGGCGGCACGGCCGGCGACCAGGAGGGCGCACAGTCCGGCAAGCGCGGCGGGGGGTCCTTTCTGGCTGGGGCGGCGGCGAGGTCAGCTCGGCGCCGGACGGACGCCGCGGGTCCCGGGCATACGCTGATCGATTGGAGGCGTGCCGCCTTCGGCCAGCACGCCGATATAGCGGGCGCTTTCGATCCTGAGATGACGGATCGCCTTGTAGGCGTCACTTTCATACCACTCGCGGGCGCGCTCCCGGGACGGGAACTCGACGACCACGACCCCTTCCACCGGCTCGCCCTCGAGCTGCTCGAAAGGGGCGTAGGCCGACAGGCTCCTGGCCCCATAACCTTCGAGCGTGGGAACGATCTCTCGCCAATAAGCCTCGAGCTTGGCGCGATCCAAGACCTCTTGACACACATAGACGAAGTACGCGGGCATGGACCTTCTCCTGTCGAGGCGTGGCGCGGGAGACGCTATCCATTCCGGACGGCTTTTGAGAACGGCGATCAATGGAATAGGATTGATGCGATTTGGGAATGGTAAGCCGTCATGGACCGGATCGACCTCATGCGGACCTTCGTGCGGGTGGTCGAACGCGGCAGCTTCTCGTCCGTGGCGCGCGAACTGGGTCTGGGCCAACCCACCGTCAGCAAACAGGTCGCTGCGCTCGAGGCCGATCTAGGCGCCGAACTGATCCGGCGCACGTCGCGGCGCATGGCGCTGACCGACGCGGGACAGGACTTCTACGAAGCGGCGCTGCGCCTGCTCGACGATTTCGACGCGGCGGCGTCCCGGCTGGGGCGGGGCAGAACGCGCCGAGCGGGGCTGATCACGCCGAGACTGGGCGACTTCTTCCGCCGCTATCCGAACGTGTCGGTCCAGTTCCTCGTCACCGAGAAGCTGGTCGACGTGATCGAGGAGGGGGTGGACCTCTGCGTCTACAACGGCGAGATCGTGCAGCCGGAGATGATCGCGCGCAAGGTGGCGATGGCGTCGGTGGTCACCGTCGCCACGCCCGCATATCTCGCCGCGCGCGGGACGCCCCGATCCGTCGCCGAGCTCGAGGCGCACGACGGCGTCGGCTTTTCCCCCGCGGGCGCGCCGCGGCCCTGGTCCTTCGCCGGCGGCCAGGTCCACGCGCCGCGCGGCCCGCTCCGAAGCCACGACGCCGGCCAGATCCGCGCTGCCGCCCTGGCCGGGCTAGGCCTCGCACATACGCCGAAATGGCTGTTCGACGACGCCCTAGCCGACGGGCGGGTGGTCGAGGTGCTGGCCGAGTTCGCGCCGGCGCCGATCCCGGTCAGCCTAGCCTTCTCCACCCGGCGACTGCCGACCAAGGTGAGGGTGTTGGCCGACTTCCTCGCCGAGACCATCCGCGACCAGGCCGACCGGCTCTGCTCCAAGACTCCAGAGCACGATTCAGCGGTCAGATGAGTCCAATCAGACTCCTCGTGCTCTAGCCCCTTGCCGCCTCCGGCGATTTCGGCAGACCCGTGCCGACCATGCTGTCGCGGGTGACCAACGCGGCGAGTTGTTCCTCGCTCCAGCCGTCGGTGCCTTCCGGGCGCCTCGGCACCACCAGGAAGCGGGTTTCGGCGGTCGAGTCCCAGATGCGGATTTGCGTGTCGGGCGGCAGGCTCACGCCGAAATCGGCGAGAACCCCTTTCGGGTCGATCACCGTGCGCGAGCGGTAGGGCGCCGATTTGTACCAGACCGGCGGCAATCCCAGCACCGACCACGGATAGCAGGAGCACAGCGTGCAGACGACGACGTTGTGGACCTGCGGCGTGTTCTCGACCGCGATCAGATGCGCGGCGACCGGGTCGAAACCGGCCACCGCATTCACCGCCTCGCTCGCATCCTCTAGCAGCCGGCGCTTGAACTCGGAATCGGCCCAGGCGCGCGCAACGATGCGGGCGCCGATATGCGGGCCGATGCGGGTTTCGACATTCTCGACGATCTGGTCGAGCGCCGCGGGGTCGACATAACCCTTCTCGGTCAGAATGGTTTCGAGCGCGCGCACCCGCAGCTGCATCTCCGACAATTCGGAGCCGTGGTCGTGGTCATGGGAATGATGGTCGTCGGCCATGGCAGACACCCTCGCAAGCCACCGCCGCAACCTTGCCTCTCCGCCACGTCGCTTGCAATGGCCGAGGTGGGCAATCCAGCGGGTCCGCCGGGTCCCGTCAAGCTTCGTCTTATGCTCGCCGCCACGGAGGAAAAAACACAGCCAAGGACAAGGGAATCTTTGAATGTCAACACGAGTAGCCAAGGGAGCGTTTTAAAATACTCATTAATCATTTCTTAGTAATGAGTAATCAGGTTGCCTCTCGGTACATACCTTACTTTCAATTTCACTAAAATTTGACGGCTAGTCTTGCCCCGCAAGCTGTCGGCTGGGGAGAACATGCGATGGCCGCGTTTTTCGTCAACTCAGGCCAAACCCTGATCGGGGTCATTCTCGGCAGCGGCGATACGGAAACAGTTTGGCCGGGCGGCACGGCACTCGGCACGATCATCAACGGCGGCTATCAAGATGATGCCGGCACCGCGACGGGCACCATAATCAACGGCGGTGCGCAGGAGCCAAGGGAGCGTTTTAAAATACTCATTAATCATTTCTTAGTGGGCGCGCAGGTTGCGGCGTCTGGCACAACGGCAACCAGCACAACGATCTACGGCGGTACGCAGGACGTTGCTTATTCCGGCACCGCGAGCGATACGACGATCTATGGCGGCGTGCAGCACGTGGAGTCTGGCGGCATCGCGACGAGTACGACGATCTTTGGCGGCTATCAGGACGATTTCGGCACCGCGATCGGCACCACCATCAACAGCAGCGGTGTAGAAATAGTCGAACGAGGCGGGACTGCGAGCAGCACCGTCGTCAATGGCGGCATACAACTCGTTGAGTCTGGCGGCTCCGCGACGGGTACGACGGTCTACGGTGGCGTGCAGGTCGTTGAGTTTGGCGGCAGCGCCAGCAATACGACGGTCTACGGCGGCGTGCAGCTAGTGGAAGGTGACCGCAGCACTGCGAGCAATACGACGATCAATGGCGGTACCGAGCGTGTATCCGCTGGCGGTACCGCAAACGGCGTGATCTTCGCCGGCCCCGCTGGCGTGCTGCAGCTCCAGCAGCCGGGATCCCTGATCGGCACCATCTCCGGCTGGCAGATCGGCGACGTTATCGACTTCTCCGCCACAGTGACCAGCGCCGCGATCAGCGGCTCGACCCTGCAGGTCACGGTAACCGGCCAGAGTTTCAGTTATCAGCTCGCCGGGCAGCAGGGCGGAACGATTGTCCAGATCGATCAGGGCCATGAGTTGCAACTGGTGTCGAAGCCGCCGCCCGCGGTGACCGAAGCGCTGGCCAACGATACCGGAACGTCCAGCACCGACAGGATCACGTCGGACCCGGCGCTGACCGGCGCGGGCGATCCCAACGCGATTGTGAGCTTCACGATCGACGGCACGCCGATCAACACAACCGCGACCGCCGACGCTGCCGGTGCCTGGAGCTATACGCCCGCGGGGTTGGCCGACGGCTCGCACACGATCGTGGCGAGCGAGACCGACACAGTCGGCAATACCGGTATCGCCTCGCTGACCTTCAGCCTCGATACCGACAAGGATGTGATGCCGAGCTTCACGGTCGCCGGCGGTGCGCCGATCATCGGCATGGTCAATCTCAAGACGGTCTCGTTTGCGGTGGGGGGCCTCGACGACGAAACCGGTACAGCAACGTTCAGCGATGGCAACCGCGGATTTGAGTGCCCTTACGCCCAATCAAATCGCGTCGTTCCTATCGGTCGGCGATATCGCCGGAAACAGCTTCTTCAAGACAGGGAACGCAATCACCGTCGATCCCGGCCCGACCGCCGGTGCGGCCTCGATCATGGTCGCCGCCGGCGCCTCGACCGATCTGACCGCCTATCTGCTCGGCCTCGACAAGCCGGGCATCGCCGGCGACAGCCTGGCTCTCTCCGGCGACAGCACCGCCGGCACCAAGGGCACGGTAACGCTGGCAAACGGCCACCTTGCCTATGCCGCCCCGGCGACCCCCGGCAGCGACGGCTTCGGCTACACCGTCGCCGACCAGTACGGCGACGCCACCTCGGCATCGGTGACAATCTCGGCGATGACGATCGGCAATATCGGCAGCTCCAGCGGCACGGTCGTGCTCGGCAACAACAGCGCCAGCGTCGGGTTCGGCCAGGGAACCGTCACGGTTGTCGCCGGCAATGGCAGTGACACGATCGCCGGCGGCACGGCCAACGACACGGTCATCGCCGGGAACGGCAGCGACACGGTGGCGCTGGGACAGGGCAACAATACCGTTATGCTCGGCAACGGCAATGACAGCGTCACGGTTGGCGACGGCAACAACACGATCACGATTGCCGGCTCGGCGACCTCGACCGACACGATCAAGGCCGGCGGCGGCAACAACACGCTGAACCTCGGCGCCGGCCACGAGACGGTCAGCGTCGGTGGCGGCAACAACACGCTGATCCTGACCAATGGCACCTACGATGTCAGCGCCGGCCACGGCACCAACCTGTTCGAGTTCAGCGGGCCGCAGGCGCTATTGGATCTGTCGTTCGCCAACAATGACGAGCTCGTGTTCCGCGCCACCGGCTTCGATCTCGGCGCCGACAACGGGATTGGCACTGCCGCCCCGCAAGCGATTGCGGCGAGCCTGTTCTCGTCGCATACCGACGGCACCTTCGCCACTCCCGACAATCGTTTCGCCTACGATTCCGCGAGCGGAACGCTGTACTACGATGCCCAGGGCAACACCCCGGGCTCGACCTCCTTCGCGGTCGCGGACCTGACGAACCACTCGCATCTCGGCGCCGCCAGCCTGTTCTTCACCAGCTGAGGATGACGTCGCCAACCGCGATCCGGCGTCGGCGTTTGATCGCAACGAGCCGGTAATTGCGACGAGCCGCTGGCCGCCAATAGGCGGGCCGATGCGGTTTCGACATTCTCGACGAGCCGGTCGAGCGCGGCCGGGTCGACATAGCCCTTCTCGGTTAAGACGGCTTCGAGCGCGCACCCGCAGAGACGACGCAATTAGTTCTGCTTATGGACTCATGCCCGCGAGGCGCAATCCCTCGTGAAATCGGCGCCGCCCGGCAACAACAAATTTGTGCTTATTGGGATTTGTGCGCTCGTTCGCAATGACGCGCTTCAACGTGTATTTGGATTTGGGTTTGGAAAATCTCCGGCTGAATGCGTCCAACTCCCTTTTAGCCGCCGCCTGCTTTCCCGAAAGCGCGTAGGCGCTGACAAGGTAAAGGCGATTGTACCAGAGATCGGGCAAGAGCCTGACCGAACGCTGGAGCCAAGGGATGGCCGCCGTGTATTGCCCCATGAAAAATTCGGCACGGCCAATGATCCAGTAGAACATGCCCAGCGACGGGCTGCGCGGGCTGAGCTTGATCGCCTTCTGGACTTCGGATACGGCGTCCTTTGGGCGCCCGAGATAAAGCAACTCGGCACCCCTTTGCGCGTGCGCGTGGGGAAAATCGGGGTTGTGCTTGACCGCAGTGGTGAACGCGGCCAGCGCCGCTCTATGCTCGCCGCGGGCGCGATGCATGAAGCCCTTTGCATAGTGGGCGAGATGATGCGTCCGGTCGATCGCCAGCGCTTGCCGCACCGCAGCTTCGGCCTCAGGC
>WNFM01060721.1_pt1 | contig 11515 bp, 11 predicted proteins | sample 5400271 | NCBI WGS metagenome assembly WNFM01 (sample SAMN13153352, study PRJNA577476) | soil metagenome | isolation source: 60 cm saprolite on Douglas fir-dominated hillslope | place: USA:California | collected 2013-09-17 | reverse complement strand
CGGCCCGCTTCACTGCGCGTGCCAGATCGCGGTCGTCCACCAGAGAGGTGCGTAGCCGCCGGCTGCCGTAGCCGCCGAGCGCCGTATACACCGAGTGGCGTATCAGGATGTATTGGCCATTGGCGATGGCCACAGCGCTCGCGGGATCTTGGACCTGCCGCGCGGGATACTGCGCGCTGATCCCCATCAGCGCGATGGGCATGAGGACCCGCCCCCAAAAATCCGGCAGATCCTGGCGCGTGACCAGCGAGAGCATATCCGCGCGCTCCGCCAGCGCGCAGCGTATGGCCGACCGCAGCGCGGCGGGCGTGTGCCAGGTGTCTGCGTCGGTGAAGACCAACCAGTCCCCACGTGCCGCGGCGACCCCTACGTGGAGCGCGTGTGGCTTGCCAGCCCAGCCCGCGGGCAGCTCCTCGATGCGCAGCACACGCAGCCGGTCCCGATGGCGATGCTGGCGGCCCAGCTCGTCGAGGATCCGCGGCGTGGCATCGGACGATGCATCGTCGACGACGATCACCTCGACGTGCGGGTAATCCTGATCCAGCAAAGACGCGACGCAGTCGCGGATGCTGCGCGCCTCGTTACGTGCCGGCACGACGACAGTCACCAGCGGCGCGCGCGCAGCGTGCCCATCGGGCTGCGCCTCGCTGCACGCAACGTCCTCTGGCGCGCACGCAATCACGTCGCGCCAATCTGAGCGACGCGCCAACGCCCAGTAGAACGCGCCAATCGCCGCGGTCGCGCCCCACAGCCACAGCTTGCCACCTGCCCGATCTCGCATGTCGCTGCCGCTCCCGGAATGTGATCGAGGCTCGCTGCCCCGTGAGAGATTATACCGCCCGGCGACTCGGGTCACGGACAAAGCAAGGGGCAGCTCCCGTTCGCGGGAACTGCCCAATGAAGCCGGCGACGCGGCGCTTGTCGCGAGGGGCGCCCACCACCATCCGCCGCGCCACCGCCGTAGCCGCAGTAGGGGCAGACGTTCCACTTCAGCTCCAGGAGATGGTCACAGCGTGGGCAGGGTCGGCGCAGCTTGGTGCCGCAGCTCGGGCACACCTGAAACTCACCCTCGACACGGTAGTGGCAGGTGGGGCAGGTCTGGCGCTCGGTCATCTCGGCCAGCAGGGATTCCTCTTCCAGCTGCCGCTCGTACAGCTCCGCCAGCGTCTGGCGCGGGCGCACGATCAGGTAGATGAAGAGTCCACCGAGCGAGAAAACCGCGACGAGCAAGGTTGCGGTAATTTGGAGGATTACGTCCTGCGTCCGCGAGCGAACGTCGCGCCAGGCCCAGAAGACCAGGCTGGTCCAGAAGATCACCACGAAGGCCGCGAAGAACGCCACCACCAGGCCGATCAGGCCGGTCAAGCTCTTCAGCCCGCTGGTGCCGCCCCCAGACGAGTTGACGGTCGCCGTGGTCGCCGTGGCGGCCGCCGTCGCCGTAGGCGACGCTGCCGCCTGAATCGCCGTGTGCAGTCCGTGCAATATCACCGAGCTCATCGCGTACCCACCTCTTTCGCCGCCCCCGTGCGGCCCACCACAGGAACTCGCCGCAGTCCTACCACGGTACGTCTGCGCGTCTCAATACTCCGGCTGGCTACGCGCACGGGCCACACGTACAAGACGAGGCGTCGCGTCACAGGATAACAGATCGGAGCCGACCCGGCAATAGCATAGCCAGCCTGTCTCTGGTGCTCGCGGCAGCCAACCCTCGCGCCCTGCCACCGACAACCAGCGTGCGTCGCGGCTGCGCCTCTTCCTCGGTGCGGCCGAGCCAGCGGCAGAGGGTTGCGCGCACTGGTGCTGTGGCGCCCCAGTGCGCGCCGAGCCTTTAGAAACGCAGCAGCAGGGTCACGATCTCGCTGCTCCGCATTGCAAGGCGCGCGCCCTGGTCTGCGAGCGGCGTCAGCTCATGCGCCGCCGCCTCCGTGTCCGGCAGCTGCTCTTCCTTGAGCGTGGCCAGCTGCACCTCGCGGCACGCGAAGAGCACGCGCACCTCGGCCGTCACCCCGCGCGGCAGCGGATTATAGAGTCGGACGACCAGCGCATTTTCACGCTCCGCGCGTTTGATCGCGCTCAGCACCACGCCTGCCGGCGCGACCGTGACGAAGCTCCATGAGGTCGGGAGCTTGCCCGCGTGCAGACCCGTCACGCGCGCGCGCAGGCCCGTCTCAAACGCCTGCGCCTCGCTCAGCGGCATGGCATCCTCCGCATGCCACGGTCCCGCGTGGGGCGCCAGCGCGTACTCGAAGACGTGCTCGCCCAGGCATTGTCCCAGTGGCGTATATTCCATCGGACCAGCGTGGCCCTTGCGCGTGGACATATCGGAGCGCGAGAGCCATTCCACACAGCGCAACAGCGTCAGGGCCACCGCCACGCCGCCGTTGAGTGGCCACGGCACCACTTCGTATTCGGGCAGCCCCCGGTTGAGCACCGCGAGGCCAATCTTGCCGTCGCTCACATCCACGAAGCGCTTCTGCGGATGGGTATCCACGGGCAGCTCGGGCCACTCCGACCACGGCACTTCGCCAGGGAGCGGCCCGGGCTGCCGCACCGGCCGGCGCGTGACCTCGAAGGCGCCTTCGGCCTCACTCACCTCCGCCAAGACAGGAACCGGAAACAGCACGCGCAGCCGATGGTCGCGCGCCAGGTTCGTCACGGTGGTCCGGATGTCGATACGCCGCACGCCGGGCGAGAGCGAGACTTCCGTCACGATTGGGCACTCCACCATCTCATAGTGGCGCGCCTGGCGATTTTCGGCGCAGTGCAAGGGCAGCTCGTACCGCATGCTGATGCGCAGGGTGGCCTGCGCCGGTCCGGCGCGGACGAGCGCGATCTCAGGGCGATGACGCGGGTTGGCGACCATCACATCCGCGGCGGGTGGGGCGTAGTTGTAGAGATCGCCGACATCGCCGCCATCTTGGAAGAGGTTGAGTCGGCTGTACTCCGCTCCCGTCTGCTTGTCCTGGACGGTGAGCGTGCCGCTCGCTACGTGCGCCTCGACGCGATAAAACTCATTCTCGATCGCGTGGGGCTCGGTACGCAGTGCGGGCGTGCTGGGCGGTGTCATCGCGGACGTCTGGCGCGGCCGCGCGTAGAACGTGCGCCCGCCCATGGCCGGCACGTCGGTCACGAGCAGCGCGACCTCGGCCTGCTGGACCTCGCGCGCGACGATGCGAAAACTGATCAGCTGATCGCGCCGCGCCGACGCGGTGACGTGCTCGATGGCTGCGGCCACCACGGCGAGGTTGGGCTCGCCTTGCTCGGTGACGGTCACCTCCACCTCTTCGACGGCTCCTCCCGGCTCCATACGGAAGACGACGTCGGTGACGGCATAGTTCTCAACACGGCCTCCGCGCACGACCCCAAGCATGCTGACGACCAGACCCTTGGCGACCTCCTGCGCGGCCAGCTCCTTGCGCCACGTCCGCCGAATCTCGAAGTGGATGGGACGGCCGGCGTCGTCCACCACCTCAATCGCGCCGGTCGGCAGCTCCAGCTCGCACGTGACCAGGTCGGTGCGCGGACCGGGGCCGGGATTGAACACGACGATGGGCACGGCGCCAGGAATCGCCGCTGCCTGCGTATCCACCTGGCTCGCCAGCTGAGCGAGCGCCTCCGCCGTCAGTGTTTCCCCAATCTGGTCGCATTGATCGAAGCGCGGGCGCATCTCCTCGTGGACCTGATCGATGCTACAGCCACAGATGCTATCGTGCGGGTGATTCCACAGCAGATACTTCCAGGCGACGCGCAACAGGCCCGTCGGGTAGGCGGCGCCTACGAGCCATGCCCAGGCGCTGGTTGGCTCCGCCCAGCGCGTGAGCAGCGCTTCACACGCGGCGTTGCGCTGCTTGATCCACATCCTTGTGGAGAGCACGCCGGGGAGCAGGTGTGCGTAACGACTGCTGCGCATCTCGCCGGCGCGAGTCTCCAGCGTCGGGTTGGCTTGCTGGATGGCGGCGATGTATTGCGGCAGTGTGCCGATCACGAACGCTTGGCCTTTGTGGCTCCAGGTGGTCCGAGCCGTTCATCAGCAGCAGCGTGTGCGTTGTCGCGCGCCGCCGCAGCGGCACCTCCAGCGCGGCCACGCGTGCCAGGAGCGCGTCCGTTTCCAGGGGCAAGGAGCGGGCGTTCGAGTAGCCCAGATCGTCGCAGAGCCAGACGGCCAGGACCGTGGTCCCGTCGGGTGCGGCCCACTGGAACTCGCTGTACGCGACGTCCGGCCCAACTCCACGCCAGAAGACCGCGTTGTTCAGCCCGAAGCCGCGCAAGATCTGCGGCAGCTGGGCGATGTGGCCGAAGATGTCGGGGACATAGCCGACAGGCATCGCGCCGCCGAAGCTGGCGGCAATGCGCATCCCCATCTGCAGGTTGCGAATCAGCGACTCGCCGCCGACCAGGAACTCGTCCGGCTGCAGATACCACGGGCCCACCAGCAGGCGCCCGGTCCGGGTCAGCGCGCGGAGCCGCTCGGCATTCTCGGGGCGCACCTCAAGATAGTCTTCCAGTGGAATCGTCTGCCCATCGAGCATGAATACCGTGAAGGCAGGGTCTGCTTCGAGCACGTCCAGGATGGCGTCCACGGTGCGTACCAGGCGCATGCGAAACTGCTGGAAGGTCTGGTACCACTCGCGATCCCAGTGTGTGTGTGGCACGACCAGCAGGGTCGTCGGCTCAGCCATCTGCCCCCTCACGACCTGTTCTATGTCTGGACGGGTCTCTGCGATGACGCGGGCGCGGGATCGCCGCGCTGAAGAGAAGCCAATGCGCCATCGCCGGCGTGGAGGCGCCGTGGCGCGAGCATGTCTCTGCTCAGGCCGGCGCCGCTCGGCGAGGCCCGCGCATTATACCGTCTGTGCCGCCTGGCGGGCAAACCCTGGCATTGCTGCGGCGGGCAGGCTGCTGGGTCGGCGCCCGCGCCGGCTGTGACCGCCTAGCGAACGAGCCGGCCTCATGAGGCCGGCTCTACTGCGCACTGCCGCTGACGAGCGCCGCGGGCGGCGGCTACGCCGAGGCCGTGTCCGGTTGCGGCTCCAGCTCGCCATACGTGCGCGGGTCCCATACGGACGTCGGGTCTACCTTGCCATGGGCTTCCAGCCAGCGCTCCGCATCGATGGCGGCGCGACAGCCGTCGCCCGCGGCGGTGACGGCCTGGCGGTAGCGGTGATCGACGACGTCGCCCCCCGCGAACACGCCCGGAATGTTGGTCATCGTGTGCTCGTGCGTGACGAGATAGCCGACGGCGTCCATGTGCAGCTGGCCGCGGAACACGGCAGTATTGGGCTCGTGACCGATGGCGACGAAGATGCCTTGCACGGGCAGCACGGAGGTCTCGCTCGTCTGGAGATCGCGAATGACCACGCCTTCGACGTTCTCCGTGCCCAGAATGTCTTCTACCACCGAATGCAAGTGCACGGTGATCTTCGGGTGCTGGCGCACGCGCTCTAGCATGATCTTGCTCGCGCGGAAGTGCTCGCGCCGATGCACCAGCGTCACGGCGCTGGCATAGCGCGTCAAGAACAGCGCTTCCTCCATCGCGGTATCGCCGCCGCCGACGACCACCAGCGACTTGCCGCGGAAGAAGAAGCCGTCGCAGGTGGCGCAGCCGCTCACACCGTGCCCTTGCAGCCGGGCTTCGTTGGGCAGCCCGAGCCACTTCGCGCTGGCGCCCGTCGCGACGATGACAGCGCTCGCCCGATACTCCCGCGCATCATCGCCCTCGCCGATCCAGAGGCGGAACGGCCGGTGTGTGAAGTCCACGCGCGTCACATTGCGCGCCACCATCTCGGTGCCGAAGCGCCGCGCCTGCTGCTCGAACTGCTCCATCAAGTCGGGCCCCAAGATAGGGTCCTTGAATCCCGGATAATTCTCCACGTCGGAGGTGATCATGAGCTGCCCGCCAGCCTGCTCACCTTGCAGCACGAGCGTGCGCAAATTGGCGCGCGCTGCGTAGATCGCGGCGGTATATCCCGCAGGGCCGGAGCCCACGATCACCACGTCATAGGGCGCGGGCGTTGGTTCAGTGGGATGCTGATCTACCATGTTCCTTGTCCTTTGCTGGCGCGAATCTGCCTGGCCGTACGGATGCCGCGGCACGGGCAGCTCCCGCCGCCAATTCTCACTATACCATACCCCCGCATGGTATGGCAAGATCTTGATTGCTCTGCACGACCTTGACCAGAGCGGGACTGGCCGGTACACTATCCGCAATAGCTCACGCTTGGAGGTCGCTCGTCAAGTCGGCCAGTGACGCGCCGTTGGGGGCGCCGCGGCTCGACCTCACTGGGAACTCGTGAGCGCCGATCTAGCTTGCACGCTCGCGCCGTGTCGCGCGCTGGGAAGGTTGGGGACTCGTGCAGGTCCATGGGTTCTTCCTCGCGTGGGAAGCGCTTGTCTGGTTGGCAGCATTCCAGATCAGCTTTTGGCTGGCTGCGCTCGCCTACCGTCGCACGCTGATTTGCTGGAGCGTCGGCCCGTTGGGTATTACCGCGGTGTACCTGCGCCGGCCGCCGCGCGGGGTAGTAGTCGTCCAGGTCACGGTACCGATCGTCGTGTTCGTGTGCGCGAGCTACATCGGGCTCTACCTCGTGCAGCCCGCGCCGATTGGGGGGCTCAGTCAGCGGCCGCTCGTGCGCGTAGGGACCACGCTGGTTGCCCTGCTGGCCGCCGCGGCCCTCCAGGCGCTGCGCTTCCTCGGCGATCTGCGTTTCCCGGTGTGGGGCGAGGCGCGGGTATTAGCGTGCGCGCAGCGGAGTCGCGCGTTGGGCGGCATCGTGCTGTTTACGTCACTAGGACGCACGTATTTGCGCGAGCGTTTTGGGGCGACCCCGCGCGAGTTTCTGCTCACCGTCAGCTAGCCATCGTCGTGTGCCTCGGCGCGGCTGCAGCCAGAGAGTGAGGAGTGCTCTATGAGCGCGGCAGATCCACCGTGTATCTTCTGTCGTATCGTCGCTGGCACGCTGCCCAGCACACAGGTCTACGCCGACGACCATGTCATCGCGATCCAGGACCTGAATCCCCAGGCGCCGGTCCACGTCCTCGTGCTGCCGCGACAGCACGTGGTCGGCATCGCCAGCGAGGAGGCTGAGGACGGCGCGCTCCTGTCGCATCTGGTGTCCGTGGCCAACCGCATTGCGCGGGAGCGGCAGATCGCCGACGGCGGGTACCGGCTGGTCATCAATCAGGGGGCGAACGGCGGCCAGACGGTCGCCCATCTGCACCTTCATGTGTTGGGCGGTCGGCGCATGCAGTGGCCGCCCGGGTAATCTGGGAGCGTCATGGGTACTACGCACGATGCGGCGAGCGTTGTCATTCGCGCCGAAGCAGGTGGCGAAGACCTCGCGCTCGCAGACGGTCTATGTGGCTTGGACCCAGCCGCGCTGCGCGCGGTGGTAGTGCGTACCTTGCGACAGGTGGGCTTGGCCCAGCCACTGCAAGTCGACGTCCTGGTCACCGACGATGAGACGCTGCGGACGCTGAATCGCTCCTACCGCGGACGCGACGAGGTCACCGACGTGCTCTCCTTTCCGCTTGCCGAGGCGCCGCTGGTGCAGGCGCCCGCGGACGAGCTCTGGGGGAGCGGGGAGGCGGATGTGGAAGATGACCTCGCGGTGTCACGGCGGGACGCGGAGCTGGATACGCTCGTTGTATCCCATGGCGGCGTATTCGATCCTGATGAACCGTCCGGCGACGAGCAGCCCGCGGAGCATAGCGCTCAGCCTGCCGCCTTCCGCGCGCCCTCTGAGCTGCCACAGCACCTGGGCGATGTCGTAGTCGCGCGGGACGTGGTGGCGCGCCAGGCGCAGGCGGCCGGGCACAGTCCAGCCTGGGAGCTCGCGTATCTGGTGGCGCACGGTGTGCTGCATCTCGTCGGATACGATGACCACACCGATGCTGGCTATGCCGCGATGGTCGCACATCAGGAAGCGGTTTTGCGCGAGATCGGGCTGCAACCGTAACCGCCGTGTGGGGCGGGCGTCTGCGCTCGATAGTGAGAAATGAGGCCACTATGAGCGCACGACATCACCAGCACCGCGCTCAAACGAGCGCCCGCGGCGCTCACGGGTATGCCGAAGGGCGTGGTGTGGTCGCGCACGCGGCACGCAGCGGCTATCCCCAGATCGGGATGGAGCCGGCGCTCGGCCCTCGTGCCCAGGCGTCTGACGTTGCGGCGCAGCGCGACGCCACGGAACATAACACGACGCTGCGCGTCCACGCCGACCCTGCCACCTCGTGGGCGGCGTTTCTGCGCAGCTTCATCTACGCCTGGAACGGGCTCGTCCACGCGCTGCGCACACAGCGCAATGCGCGCATTCACGCCCTGCTCGCGTTGCTGGCGATCAGCATGGGCCTGTGGCTACGCATCTCGCCCGTCGAGTTCGCCATGGTGTTCGTCGCGATCACCGGCGTCTTCATCGCGGAGATGTTCAACACCGTCGCCGAGGCGTGCGTAGATCTGATCACCGACCAGTATCACCCCCTGGCCAGGATCGCGAAAGATGTGGCTGCGGGCGCCGTCTTGCTGAATGCGATGCTCTCGGTGGTGATCGGCCTGCTCGTCTTCGTGCCGCATCTGTGGCCGCTCATCCTGCACCGGCTCGGGCGCTGACGCACCTTCCCAGCTTCAGCGCGGCATGTCCTTCAGAGCTGGATGCGTGGGCCACGCTGGGTAGGTTTGCGCGTGCGCGCCGCGCGGCTTGGTAACCGGCCGCACCAGGAACGCGATCACCACGCCCAGCACGAACCCCCCGACGTGAGCGAAGTAGGCGACCCCGCCCGACGCTGCCCCATTGATGGTCGCGACGCTCAGGAACGCATCCACCAGCTGCAAGACGAACCAGAAGCCGATGACGATGAACGCGCTCAGCGTGGCCAGCGTGAAGAAAAAGCCGATGAAGACCAGCGTCCTCACCTTGGATCCAGGGTAGAAGACCAGATATGCCCCCAGCACGCCGGCGATGGCGCCACTCGCCCCCAGATTCACCACGTCGAGGTTCCCATGCGTGATGACCGTCGCGGCGATCTGCGCGCCGTTGGCGGCCAGACCGCACGCCAGGTAGAACAGCAGGTACCCAAAGTGACCAAGGCGGTCCTCGACGTTGTCGCCGAAGATCCACAGGTATAGCATATTGCCGCCGATGTGCAGGAGGCCCGCGTGGAGGAACATGGCTGTGATCAGCGTCACGTAGACGGGCGTCGGCTCGCCAAGCGGGCACCCAGGAAAGCTCAGCGCGGTCCCATGCAGTATGGCGTTGGGGATCAGCGCATAGTCCTGGGTGAAGCAGTTCCCCTGATCGGGCAGCGTCAGCTCGTAGATGAAGACGGCGATGTTGGCCAGGATGAGCGCGTAGTTGACAAATGGGAAACTGCGCCGCGGCCCAGGATTATCGCTGAGCGGAATGAACGCCATCGCTGTTCCTCCTCCATCGAGCAGCAGCGCACGCACAAACGGCGCCGCTCGCTCATGCCCTACACGAAGTATAGGTTAGCAGCAACGTCAATCAACTGCGGCGTCATCTGCGGTGTGACGCCGAAATAGCGCGCCGAAGACGCCACCAGGCGCAGCAAGTCCCGCGGATGGCTGGCGCGCCACTCCCGGCCAGGGTGGATATAGTATTGCTCGATGAGATAGGAGAAGCCCGCGTCGCTGTACTCCACCCCTTGCTCGCTGCACTGCCTGCGGCATATCTCACGCAAGGCGTCCTGCGAGGGGTCCGGAATGAGGACTTTGCACGGGAAGCGCCGCAGATAGCCCTCGTGCATGACCTCGCTCAGCTGCAGATTGGTCGCGAACACCAACAGCGGCGTGAAAGGGAGCGGCACCTGCCCGCCGGTGATCAAGGACAGGTAGTCGGTGCCCGTCTCCAGGGGCGCGAACCAGCGGTTGAGCACCACTTCGGGATGTCGCTGCTGCTGGCCGAAGTCGTCGATCAACAGGACACCGCCGGCCCCCTTGATCTGAATCGGGCAATCGTAGAAGCGTTGGCGCTCGTTCCAGATGAGATCTAGCTGGTCCAAGCGCAGCTCGCCGCCGACGCGGACGAACGGGGCCTGACACATGACCCAGCGGTCGTCGAAGCGCGTGGCGGGCAGATTATCCGCAGACACCGGGCGATGCACGCTCGGATCGAACACGCGGATGATTTGCCCGTCCACTTCCACCGCGTAGGGCACCAGGACGCCGTTGCCGCCCAACGCGCGCGCGATGGCCGCCGCCACGGCTGTCTTGCCGTTGCCGGGAGGTCCGTGCAGAATGATCGGCCCGCCACTTTCCACGCCCGCCCCGATTCGGTCCACCGTCTCATCGGGCAGGACCAGGTACGCCAAACGGCGCCAGATCGCCTCCCGCCCGACGAACCGACGAGCGGCGGCCTGTTGCCGCAGCGCGTAGTCGAAGTTGGCAACCGGAACAGGCGCGGGCCCGGTGTATTCGGAGCGCTCGTTGTATTGGTGGCTGCGCTGCGTGCCCCGCTCGGTGACACGCAGATTCATCCCCGCGCCGCCCATGAGGGCCGTTCCGCCACCCACCGTCTCGATGTAGTTCTCGCGCCGCAACGCCGCGACGAGGTGCTCCACCACGCCCGCCAGCGGGAGCTTGAGGCGCTCCGCCAGCGCGCTGCCGGTGATGGTGCCCAGGTTGGCGGCGATCTTCAACGCCAGCTCTTCCAGAAACAGCGGATCGAGCTCGGTGTCGGCGAGCGAGCTCGGGCGCGGTGGCAACGCAACTTGAACCAGCCCACGGTTGGGCCCGGAGGCGGGCCGTGGCCGCGAGAGGGGACCAGACGTCACCCGTGGGCCACGCTCGGCGGGCATGTTGGGCGCCCACGTCCCCGCGGGACGTGGCGAAGCGCCATTCGGCGAGAGCTCCGCCGTCGGAAGCGATGACACGTCTTCACGAGCAGACGGTGTTTGATGCGGGCCTGACCTGTCGCTGGAGTCGAGCATGGCGATACGCTTCCTTTACCCATCTCCGCCAGAAAGCCACGTCCTCAAGGGCTGGGGATGCATGGCGCCCCGGCTTCGCCGTGTGGTGCAGTCTCCTTGAGCGTTGGCTCTCGCCCTGGGGCATCCTGGCATCGGGTGTAACCCGCAGAAGCCCCGGCTTCAGCCGTGGGGGGATGTCACGAGATGCCGCAAGCAGCGTGTCTGCTCGGTAGACCTAGTATACCGCTCAGCGCAAGGGCGGAGTAGATCCGCGCCACCTCAGCAGCGATGCTGTCGTGTCTGCGGTGTAGACGCTGACTCTGGCTTTCGTGGGCAATTGGGTAACCTGCCGCTTCAGGGGAATCCAGGCGCGGGTCGGGGTGTGGCGCCGCTGGCCGGATTCGAACCGACGACACCCAGTTCCGAAGACTGGGCCGTGGACGATTCCTGGATCCGTGCGGGGTTGAGCCACAGGAGATGGCATCGTGTCTGCAGTGTACACGTTGACTCCTGCTTCGTGGACTGGTGCATCGCAAGTAGGCAACCGTGGCAGGTGATAGGCACGTGTCGGTCGATTAATCCATCCTCGCTCAGC
>WNFM01289325.1_pt1 | contig 11517 bp, 10 predicted proteins | sample 5400271 | NCBI WGS metagenome assembly WNFM01 (sample SAMN13153352, study PRJNA577476) | soil metagenome | isolation source: 60 cm saprolite on Douglas fir-dominated hillslope | place: USA:California | collected 2013-09-17 | reverse complement strand
CGCAGGGCTAGAATCGAGCGGATCAAATTGATACCAAAATGATAACCAATTTCATGATAGTCATTGACGGACCACAGCGCAAGCTCGCATTTCTTGCCTACTTCGATACTCCCTATTTGATCCTCCAGGGCGAGCGCGCGAGCACCATTAATTGTCGCTGCCGTTAAAGCTTCCTCAAGCGTCATACCCATAGTGGACATGGCCAGACCAATCATCGTCTGCATATTTTCACAGTAAGATGTGCCTGGATTAAAATCAGTCGCCAGGGCGACATACAGGCCGCGATCGAGCAAACGCCGCGCCGATGGGTAGGGTGTGCGCAGAGTATAGGAGCAGCCGGGTAGGAGCGTTGCCACGACACCAGCTTCGCGCATGGCGTCCAGTTCATCATCACTGGCAAAATCAAGATGGTCTGCTGAGGTTGCGCCTAATTCTGCTGCCAGCCCGGCAGCGCCCGAGGAACTAAGTTGATCGGCATGTACCTTTAGTTTGTAACCTAAATCCCTGGCGGCAGTAAGGATGCGGCGACTCTCCTCGAGCGTAAAAGCTTCCTCTTCGCAGAACACATCACAGAAGTGCGCCATACCCACGAATGAAGGTAACATCTCTTCCACAAGCAGATCAACATATTCAGTACGTCGCTCCCGGTATTCCGGGGGAACCGTGTGTGCGCCCAAAAATGTTGGAACCACGCGAACGTGGCTATGCGGATGGAGAGGGCTATCTTCAAGCGCATTGAGATTATTAATAATACGCAGGCAGGTCTCTTCGGTGATTTTATCCAGTCCGTAGCCTGTCTTAACCTCTACTGTTGTTGTGCCATATGTGCGTACGACGTTAAGGCGTGCTTTCGCCAACTGTATGAGCACGTCTGTATTAGCATTACGCGTGGCATTCACAGTGGTGAGAATCCCTCTTCCCTGGGCCAATAGATCTGCATAGCTCACACCTGAGCGACGCTGGTGAAATTCTTCCGCCCGGTCACCCGCGAATACCAGGTGCGTATGCGAATCTACCAGCCCGGGAGTAACAACCGCTCCCTGGGCATCAACGATAGCTATACCATCACGCGGCGTATGGGTAGCATGTTGGAAAATTGGCTCGGCATCATCGTCAGCACCAATCCAGACAATATGATTATGATGGATGGCTATGGCTGCATTTGAGATGACCTGTAATGGACCACTTGCTCCTGGAATAGGTTGTTGGGCTATGGTTACCAGCTGGCTAATATTGCGAACGACCATGCTGGCCTGAATCGTTGGCTGATTTGGGTCTGGCTCGGGCATCATAAACACCCCTCCTTCGTGCTCTTTCTTTATTACACGTTATAACACACCCGCTTGTTCTAGTCGAGTAGGTACATCTTTAATATGGTCATGGCTTCGCAAAAGTCTCGCTGTTTGGCACAAAGCCCCACCCCGGAGGAAAGAGATGAGCGAATTGCGTACCTCGCGCTCCGAGCAGGGTACGCAATTCGCTCATCTCTTTATTTTTCAGGCGGGCGGGTGGGGAAAAGATAAATCTTTGCGAAAGCCCTGTTAATATGGAGCGTCTCACTTGCTCTACCGCTGTGGATTTGTTACACTGTGGAGAGACTCACTGTCACCTCTAGCAGATGGTTGACATGATGCGAGTTAAGGAGAAAGCATGTATGCGAGCAACCGATGATAGTAGTATCAAATACGCAGCTGTTCTGCAGGTTTTACAAACCTGGAAACAGTTGCCAGAAAGTGACCTGTCACGTATGTTGCGCCAATACTATCTTGTCACCGACGATTTTCGTGAAATGGAAGACCAGGGGTTGCTTACCATGGCGTTTGTAGGCGACGAGTACTTAATAACAGGCACCCTCTTAGGTCGCCTCTGGTTAGAACAGTACACCACCGAGGATAGCAATAATGCCATATAACGAAGAAGAAGAAGCGTTTCCTTATGCCACTATTGGCACAGACGATGCCAAACGTATGATCGAAGCTGGTGCGCACGTGATCGATGTACGGCAGCCAGACGAATGGAATCGTGGGCATATTTCTGAGGCAGAACTGGTTCCTATAACCGGCATCTACTCGTTTGGCAAAGCTCTTAAAGATCTACATCTACCGGAAGACGAGGATGTCATATTTGTATGTGCAAGTGGGCAACGGAGCGCCACCGCTTCGGAGATTGCTTTAGTTGCAGGTCTGAATAAGGTCTATAACCTGGCCAATGGCATGCATGGATGGGTTAGCCGGGGTTATCCCATCGAGCGTTAAATTACAAGCCAGACTTGCTGGCTTGTAAGATATAACAGTTTGGGAGGAGTAATACTTATGCCTCTATTAGAGGGGAAAAAAGCTCTTATTTTCGGCATTGCCAATCATCGTTCGATTGGTTGGGCCATTGCACAAGCGCTCGCTGCCGAAGGCGCTCAACTCGCTTTTTCATACCAGGAACGTATGGAAAAGTATGTACGCGAACTGGCCGCAAAAATTCCCGGGACCTCGGTCATGGAATGTGATGTGCAGAGTGACGAGCAGCTCGACAAAGCCTTTGCCCAGGCCGCAGAGACCTTCAACGGCGAGATTGATATTCTCATTCACTCCGTTGCTTTTGCGCCTCCCCGCGAGTTAGAAAATCCCTTTATTGAAACCACGCGCGAAGGGTTTCATACCGCGCTAGATATTAGCGCTTATTCGCTTGTCGCCATGGCTAAGCGAGCCCAGCCTCTTATGCAGGCACATGGTGGCAGTATCCTCACCCTGACCTACATGGCTAGCGAGCGCGTCATGCCCAAGTATAATGTGATGGCTGTGGCAAAGGCCGCTTTGGAGTGCAGTGTACGCTACCTGGCTTTTGAAATGGGCGAGCATAATATTCGCGTCAATGCCATTTCTGCCGGGCCATTGAATACCCTGGCTGCCCGTGGCGTGTCTGGTTTCACAAGCTTCCGCGAACAGATGGGATCAGCCGCCCCTTTGCGCCGTAATATCGAGCAGAGCGAGGTTGGAGACGCTGCCCTCTTCCTGTCTAGCCACCTGGCACGCGCTATTACAGGAGAGATTATGTTTGTCGATGCCGGTTATAACATCATGGGTGCGTAGATTCGTTCTGTTGATGCATAAAACTGCGACTCGGCTGAGCCGGGTCGCAGTTTTATGCATCAACAGAGGTTTGTATATTTATTGTTCCACGCGGCGCTGTGTAGGCGGTGGAGGCGCGGGCTCTCCACAAATGCTACAGTAGCGAGCGTTTGAGCGATTCATATGCCCGCATGGCCATGGTCGTAGCGTCCCGGAGAGAACGCTTGGGGGAGCAACTGTCTGGGGTAGTGTTGCGCCTGGTCCTGGCGCTCCGAATGCCGCCATACTCTGGTCAAATCCCGCTACCTGGTTAGGTGGGCCTGGGCGCTGCTGTGGCATGGTTGCTACTGGAGGCCTTTGGGCCGCCCGGTCCGCTATAGGTTTGCTGGTAGCGGCCTGAGTCTTCTGGCGACGTCGACGTATAACAACACCAAACATAAGCACGGTCAGGATAAGCAGGACTGCTACTGCTCCGATCGTCAATGCATAAGCCAGGAATGTATTTGGTGCAGGTGTATTTTGTCCTGCTGGCTGCTGCGGCAATTGCTCATTTCTTGCCTGACTCTGTGTGTACTCCAGGTATGGTGATACGGCTTTGAAGAGTGGATAGCTAGCCGCAATTTTCTGAAAACCTTGTAAGGCTTTGTGCCAGTGGCCGGGTGTATTCGCTGCATAGTCCGCTAAGGCCTGGCTCCAGGTAGTTTCAAAACTTCCAGGTGTTGTATTGAGGTTAAGTGAACGCACCAGGTCTCGTGCGCTATTGCTGGCCTGTAAGAAACTCGTGCCGCCGGGAGAGTTAGGACTGGATAAACCAAAACTAACAATGCCAACTACGGAGCCGCTGGTATCCAGTGCTGGTCCTCCGCTATCACCATGCTCCACATTTCCTCCGACTTGAATCACTTGCGCTCCAGAGTCGGTCGTTTTAATGGAACTAACATTGATTTTGTTGACCGATGACGTGAGCAGATCGGTTGGCTTGGTGCTCACATCACCATTGCCTGGGAAACCTATAATCGTCAGAGTGTCTTGCTGCTGCACATTTCCTGAGTCACCCAGTTGAACGCTAGGCGTGTCGTTCATATTGACATGGATGATTGCTACGTCTTTTGCATTGACGGCACTTTCCATTTTAATGCGATCAACCGCCGCGTGTATATTGTCTGGGAGGCTCTGAAAATCCGCTGCGCTTAAGGGTCCGGTATAGGATGTGCTCAGGTAGACTTCGCTAACCGCGGGATCATAATGGCGGTCCGCATTTAATTGACCGCTATCAAGTGCCTGCTGAACCTGACCTGCTGTTACCTGCGAAGAACCTTGCTTGGCATTTTGATTGATATAGGCTGCTACATCGGGCGCCGCCGTCTGGTCAAGGTATTGATCTAGCGACTGATCATGTGGCGGATTGATGACATGGTCGGCGGTCAAAATGTCGCCATGAGCGCTAATAAATGTGCCGCTGCCCGATAATCCCAGTGGGTAAGCCGCGCTGGTTTGTGGGAAAGTCACGCTGTTTGTCGCTGAAAAATGCACGGTCAAATGACCACCGACTGAAGTGAGAATACGCACTACTGCCGGTTCAGCTATATCAACCGCCCGTACCACAGGGTCACTCACATTGCCTCCAGGCCGACCGGCTGCAATTGCCGTGGCCGTGGTAGAGATCAATGTTCCGTTTATTATGAGACACACAAACGCTAGCAGCAATACCATGCGGCGCAGCCATTGATGCCCTTGTGGTGATATATTTGAGAATAACGTTTTATACATACCTTATCATCCTGCCTTATTATAGAAAAAAAAGCAGCCTCATTGGCAGTCTTATATATCATATCATATCATATACAGAAGAATACGTTCTAACTGAACCCGGGTTGCATACAGGTTTATACACATCGGCAACGAGTCCCGTGCCCACATTTTTAGCCTCTTCTTTTCTTCAATAAAATCATATATATAACAGTATATATGTTACATTTGCCCTGTATAGAACAAATTAACTGTAACATACACATTGCAGCACTTAACCCTGGTAATGGCGCGCCAGTTCAGAGGCATAAGCTCTACCCACGTGAGCACTGTTTTCCTTTAACCAGTCAGCCAGGTGCATATGGCCCGTAGGCGCATTTTGCGAAATCAAGAGATTGGCCATTAAGCCTGTGATTTCATCTCGCGTGATAAGTACATCACCAACAAGTGGTTCTACGATCTTTGCCATATAAAACGCCAGGTCAGGGTTAACATGGGTAAACACGACTTTGCGTTGTAGTACGCGCGCAATCAGGCGTACCAGTTCCTCAAAAGTGAAAATGTCAGGACCTGCAGCATCGATAATCTGATTACACCCTGCCTGTCCAGCCTTGACGACAAGATCCGCCATATCTTCGACATATATGGGCTGCAAGTTGTAAGTACCTGAACCAAAAATAGGAAAAAGCGGGAAATGTCGTATCAACCACGCCATATTGTTAATGAGTATATCTTCTGTACCAAATATGACGGTCGGTCGAATAATCGTATACCCCAACCCGGTGTCGATCAAAGCCTGTTCTAAGCTAGCCTTGCCTCTAAAGTAGGGTAAGCGTGATGTCTCTGCTGGATGTGTAATACTGACATGGACAATACGTCGCACGCCTGCTTCTTTGGCAGCGTTAAAGAGGATCTTCGTATTGGCAACGGCCTGCTCAAAGGTGAGCGTGCCATGGGCGAAGCGAATCCAATATGTGTTATAAAGTGTGCTGGCACCCTCCAGGCTTTTAACCAGTTCACCTGGTTTATCAAAATTGAAGGGAAAGACGCTCAATTGTTCGCCTTCGCCAAACGGATGCGCATTGTTGGGGTGCCCTGTTAAAGTACGTATGTCCTTACCCATTGCCAGCAGACGGCGCGTAATGTACTTGCCCGTGTAGCTGAAAGCGCCGGTGATCACGTTCACTTCAGGTGTCTGCATGCTAATACCTCTTCCATAATATGTAATCTTTACTGGTTCCAGCATAACAGGAAGAGGTATATCTGGCAGGTGTGCCCACACATGACTGCGAACAAGAGGAGAGCCATGGGTGGCTGCCTTTCATCTGATACTGCTGGTCAACCTCGAAAACGAGGAAAGAACGCCGCGCACAAGATGCACCTCCGATGTGAACGGAAGGCAAGACTGCTTCTCAATCCCCGAGTGAGTCAATCAATGCCGGATGATGTGCATCCAGGATGGCCCAGGTAGAGGTGCCCCCGGCATATTCCTTCAGCAAGGCAAGCAGGTCGTGCAGCGCGGCCTCGATATCATGGCGGCCTGTGGCATGGTGCGCTTCGATCGTCATGAGGCACTCTCGCGTCTGCGCGACCGCCGCGCTTGGTTCGCTTTGTCGCCAGCACCAGCGGCGTGCGATCACCAGCCTGGTTTCATCAGAGAACACCACCTCGCCTGGCTCCGGGTGATCCTCATCGCTTTCACCCAGCTCGCTGTAGCGTTCGGATCCATCGGCAAAATGCACCGTCACCGTCCCCTGCAAGACACGCCTCTCAAACACCGCCACAGGTAACCCATAGCGGATGCTCACGAGATTGCCGAGATCGACCAGCAGATTGATGCTCGGAATACCCCCTTTTTTGGTCAAGCGGCGCAAAAGGGCTTCAGAGGCGCTCCGGTATTGAGTCGGATCCACCCCAAAACCACGCAAAGCACGCCGCCAGGCCGCCAAGGACTCGATCTGGCTCAGGGGAGTGCTGCCAATGCGTTGCAGGACCCGCTGCTGTTCGGCCTGGTAGAGAGCCTGCAAACGTGCTGGGGTTGGGCCGTTCGTCACATTCCGTGCCAGGATAGCTCCGCCAACGATCTGCGGGTACCGCGTCAAAATGTCCGGGTGATATTGGAAAATATGCATTTCTGCCTCCACTTCTCGCAAGATCTTTTCAGAAAGCGCTCGTTTTACATTATAAACAAAGAATGGGAATGAGCAACCCACGTTCAACAGCATGTAGACGGAAGACTCGTTTGAGCAAGAGAAGCGGTCTTCTCTTCGGCTCCATCGACAGTGCATCTTCTCTCTCGCTTTGTCACCTCTCTTTCGAGGGTTCGCCAGAAGTAATTCATGCGTCTGCGACGCACCAGAGTCCATGAAAATAGCGGTATTTCATGGACTACATAACGTATAGAGCTATTTTCAGGGGAGAGCCCATCTCCTTCGGCACCAATTCCAGTTGGATTACCACTCGTTTGTTGTTCGGCCTCGGAGCTCCTCTTGTGAAGGGGGGAAATCCTCGGGCTGACCAGGATAGCGGGACAATCCTCCCGCTGGTCCCAGGTCCTGCTCCGGTATCGAGAGCCGCTTCGCCTTGCGCTCCAGAACGATGGAGATCACATCGACGGCACTCTCCAGATCGAGGATGCCAGTACTCAGGACGAGGTCATACAAATGCGGATCGCTCGGACGTCGGTGGTAAAACGTCTCGAGATAGCGGGCATGATCCTGGTCTTTCTGAAGGATACGTGCTCGAGCCGCCTCCTGATCGAGGCCTTCGCGGCTCAACACGTAGGCGATACGTGCCTCAAGCGGTGCAATGATGCGTACGTGAAGCACATCCTTCCTCTGCCCCAGGTGAGCCTGGGCGCCACGGCCAACGATCACCACCTGCCCCGAGGCAACTGCTGCCTCAATGATATGGCTGCGTGCTTCATGGAAGGCGCGCGAATCGACACTCAACGGAATATCCACCGTTATAGGCATGGTAGGATGAAACAGTCGCAAGCTCTTGAAAATACGCGAGGGCAGACTCTCAACACACTCATCGTGCTCTTCTGCTTCCCCCTCGCTAACACGCAGCTTCTCGGCCACCCGTACAACCACTTCATGGTCAATCAAATGCCATCTCAGGCGTTTGGCCAGGCGGGCGGCAATCTCACCACCGCCACTGCCATACTCTCGTGAAATGGTGACAGCACGCATCTCGGCGAGAGCACTGCAATCCTTGTCCATACTGTTTGTCTCCTACTTGAAGGCTTCTTCCACGGACGTCGTCTGTTCTGATGTATCCTTGTCGCCACTCCACTTTGCCTGAGACGGCATGCTGGGTGCGGCATCGCGATCAGAAACGGCCAGTGCGATGCCAGCAGCAATCAACATCAACACGGCGGCGGCCAGGAAGGCGGCGTGATAGGCCGCCAGATTCGGCAGCACCTGCCCGGTCGCACTCAAGTGCGTTGGTCCCACAGCACTGAGAACCTCGCCCAACACGGCCACGCCAAGTGCGCTCCCTAGCTGCCTCATCGCGTTGGAGAGTGCCGACGCACCCCCGGTAGCGGCCGACGAGATGGTCGCGAAGGCGGCGGTCTGCACGGGCACGAACGCGAAGGCCATGCCAGCCCCCGTAAGAAATATGAGCACGCGCATCAGCCACAGGCTTGTGTTGGGTCCTATCAGCGATAGCAGCCCTACCACGATTGTTACACCGGTGAGCCCGGCCACCATGAGGCGGCGCGGCCCGACGCGAGGATAGAGCCGGGCCACAATCTGGGAAGAGAGCACCACTCCCAGTGCCTCGGGGAATGTCGTCAGCCCAGAGGTGAGGGGCGTGACCCCGAGCCCTTGCTGCAAGAACAGCGGAGCGACGAAGAGCACACCGAGGAAACCGGCACTGGAGACCAGGGAGACCAGGTTGGCGGTGCGGAACAGCCGGTTGCCCAGCAGGCGCAGGTCGAGCAATGGTTCTCGCCTGCGCAACTCAACAACAACGAACGCGCTGAGCAAGAGTAGGCCGCCCAGCGTGCTGCCCAGGACGGTGAGCGAGGTCCAGCCACTAGTTGGACCTTCACTCAATGCGTACAGGGCGAGTGCCAGACCGATGCCCGCTAGCAGGAAGCCCGGGAGGTCGAAGCGCCCGGCTTTCGGCTCGCGGTGCTCCTGCAGGAAGAAGAGGCCGAACAGGAAAGCAGCGATCCCCAGGGGCACATTCACGAAGAACACCCAGCGCCACGACAACGAGTCCACCAGCAGGCCCCCAAGCACGGGACCGGTCGCGGGCGCAATCACAGTAGGTATGATGAGGATGCTCGAAATACGCACGCGCTCAGCAGGAGGAAACGTCCGATAGAGCATGGCGGTCCCCACCGGAGCGAGCGCTCCACCGGCGGCTCCTTGCAAGAAGCGGAAGAACACCAGCATCGTGAAGTTCGACGCCAGGCCACACAAGGCCGATGTGATGGTGAAGAGCGCCAACGCGACCAGGAAGACGCGCTTGGTGCCCCAGCGGTCGCCCAACCAGCCAGATGCCGGGATGACCACCGCAAGGCTCAGGAGGTACGCGACCACTACCGCGTCAATCGAGGTACTCGGCACGCCTAACTGGTGTCCTATCGAGGGGAGGGCAACATTGACGATCGTCCCATCCATGATGCTCATGAACATGCCGACGACAAAGACGATACTCACGCTCACTTTGGGGTTCAGCTGGCGATGATGCATATGCTCCGCTCTCAAGACAAGGATATGCCTATAGCGTCTTGATGCCTTCTAATGAATTGACTTCTGTAGACATTATAAACACTTTGCTGTTTGAGGGCAAGAAGCACAGGCAAGGATCGAGCACGCGCTTGGCCGGGAACGCTTCGAAGGCCTGCTGACCGACCTCTCTGCGCTTCGCGCGGCGGCCAGCTAAAGCCTCTCCCGGTATCCTTGCCGTTCTTTGATAGGATAGTCGTTTTTGAAGTACTATGCTTGCGCAAGCTTCAGGAGCCGCTCGGCGTTCAGATGACTGATCTTCTCCTTATCTGCCGGACTGATGGATGCGCTATCCAGGAACACTCGCCCTTGCTCATTCGTACTATAGGGATAATCGACCGAGAACATGATGCGATCGGCCCCTATGACCTGCAGGGCGAGCAAAAGCGGTGGCTCAGTGAAGAAGCCGCTGGTCGTAATGTAGAAGTTTTGCAAAAAGTACTCAGGCACTGCGTGCTGCAAATGCTTTGCCACAGGCGTGAGCACGTTATTGATGCGAGCGAGCATGAAAGGAATCATCTCTCCCATATGCCCAATGATGATCTGCAAGGTCGGCAAGCGATCGAACACACCGGCCAGGATCAGTCGCAGTGCATGAATGCCCACCTCGGAGTGCCAGCCCCAACCGGCAGTCGACAAAGAGAAGTTCACCGCCGGATCGAAGCCTGAATAGTATGCCTCTCGCACAGCCGCAGGTGGCACCGCAGGATGAACATAAATCGGCACATCCAGGGTGACGGCTCGCTCCAAAATCGGCAGGAAAGAAGGATCATCCAGAAAACGCCCATTTGTCGTGCCATTGATCATGGCCCCTTTAAATCCAAGCGAACGCACCGCCCGCTCCAGCTCATCGGCAGCAGCCCCTGGATCTGTCATCGGCAGGGTGGCAAATCCAGCGAAACGATCGGGATGAGCGGCGACGGCAGCGGCTAATTGATCATTCGCTTCTCGCGCTAACCTCACGCCCTCGCTACCAGGAAGTAACACGATGCCTGACACCGTGTGAGAGATCAACTGGAGATCGATACCTCCCGCATCCATATCCCTCAAACGAGTCGCGCCAAGATCAGCAAGCTTCGCCTGCTTTTCGGCAACCAATGCTATTTCCGCGCTTCCTCCCCGGCTGCGAGCGTCTCTCTTCATCACCTCTATGAACCCATCGGCCAGGAAATGTTCTTCGATCGCAATTGTTCGCATGTTCACTCCTCCTTTTCTTCTCTCTTTCCTCTATTTGCTGGTAGTGCCTCCGCAACACCACGCAGAAGTGCTTGAGCAGAATCCTAGATTGCTCTAGTGATTGCTAACATCCATACAGTTGTATACGATAGATGTGCAGCAAACGTGACACTTCTCACCACATGTGAAATGGGTATCCCAAGCTCATTTATGCTTGAGCTTATGCCCAATATTTGTGATAATGGCACTTCTTTCTTGGCCGTAGGGACCACCATCTTCGTCGGATCAGGCGGAAGACCACGCTGCTCCAGACACGCTGATCGCTGCTGGTGGTGGAGAGAGCTTCCGCCTCTTTGGTCATGATGGCCTCTCCTACCTGCGTCGCTTCAGGACAAGGAAGCAGCACCTCCGCTGGAGTCAAGAGAGCACTGCCCTGGCTCTGACTAGCCCCGGAGGGAAGCACGAGCGGTCTGCCATGAGACATGCTGGACCAGTTCCTCGCCGCAGTTGTTTCACGCCAGCAGCTTATCCAGGGTGATCGGCAGGTCACGGATGCGGATGCCGGTCGCATGATAGACGGCATTGGCGATGGCGGCGGCGGTGCCGACGATCCCGATTTCGCCAATGCCCTTCGCGCCCATTGGGTTGACATGCAGATCCTCCTCATCGATCCAGGTCACGTCAATCGTGCCGACATCGGCGTTGGTCGCGATATGGTATTCCGCGAAGTCATGGTTCACGTAGTCGCCGAAGCGCGCGTCCAGGACACTCGCCTCGTGCAGCGC
>WNFM01142239.1_pt2 | contig 11519 bp, 5 predicted proteins | sample 5400271 | NCBI WGS metagenome assembly WNFM01 (sample SAMN13153352, study PRJNA577476) | soil metagenome | isolation source: 60 cm saprolite on Douglas fir-dominated hillslope | place: USA:California | collected 2013-09-17 | reverse complement strand
GGTATCTCTAAGGGCATAGCCTGCGTTGTGCAGTTCCTGGCGAATGGAGTCGGCCGCTGCGTAATTATGGTCAGCACGCAACAGGTCACGTTCACGCACCTGGGCAGCAATGGGCGCTGGCACCGCGGCCAGGTAGGTCTGGGGATCATATTTCTTGCGCGGCTCGTCGCTTTGTAGATACCCCTTGAGATCAAAGCCGAGAATGCGATCGGCATCAAGGAGCAGGCGTACCTTCGTTGTAGGATCATAGGCATTGGAACGCAGCATTGACCACACGGAGGCCATGGCACGCGGCATATTCAAGTCGGTCTCGACCTCTGCCAGGAAGGTATCACGCCAGGGGCTTGGGCCAAGTGGTTCATCGGCCAGAATATGCTCTTTATCCGCCTGCGTGTACAGGAGATAGGCCAGATCTTGCAAGCGCTCAAGGGAGGTCTGGGCAGCTTGCAGGGCACGGAAGGTGAAGTTTAAACGGCTGCGGTAGAGGGCGGTCGTATAGAAGTAGCGCAAGGCGAGAGGAGCAAAACCGCGGACCTCGATCTCTGAACAGGTATAAGCATTGCCGGTCGATTTGGCCATTTTCTGACCATCCGCCAGGAGGTGCTGGGCGTGCACCCAGTAATTGACGAATTGTTGACCCGAAAAGCCTTCACTCTGAGCTATCTCATCCTCATGATGGGGGAAAATATTATCTACCCCACCGGTATGCAGGTCAAAATGCTCACCAAGATACTTGATGGACATGGCACTGCACTCAATATGCCAGCCAGGAAAACCACGGCCCCATGGACTGTCCCAGGCCATCTCGCGGCCAGGCTCCGCAACTTTCCAGAGGGGAAAGTCCTCTGGATTATGACGATCAGTATCTACGCCTTCGCGTACGCCTGCCAGCATGTTCGCAAGCTGATTGCCCGAGAGCTTGCCATAGCCAGGGAAACGTTTAATGTCAAAGTAGATGTAGCCATTGACTTCATAGGCAATGCCTTTAGCCAGAAGCCCTTGAATGATGGCGATCATCTCCGGAATGTGCTGCGTAGCACGTGGAAAGACATGAGCGGGCAGGATATTGAGTTTAGCCTCATCTTGATGAAAAGCATCAGTATAAAATTGCGCGATCTCTAGCGATGTCTTGCCCTCTTTGCGAGCCTGGGCCAACATTTTATCCTCACCACGATCAACCATCTCCTGGCGCATGTGGCCTACATCGGTAATATTTTTGATGTGTAGGGCCTCAAAACCACGATACTCAAATATTCGACGCAGCCAGTCGGCCATAGTAAATGTGCGTAAGTTGCCGATGTGGATATAACGATAGACAGTAGGGCCACAGGAATACATTTTGATCTTGCCGGCGTCTATGGGCACGATTTCTTCTATGCGCCTAGTGAGAGTATTGTAGATTTTCATCGCGACGGTGCTTGACCTTTCCATAGGGTACAGAAGTACGAGGATTACGTATCTGAACATGTCAGGGTTTGACATCATTTCGAGAAACTAGTTCTGACACGTATTCGATTTTATATGGTACGAGCGTATGTCAGGGTTTGTCAAGCATCACAAGAAAACGGGGCAGCGCCACAGGCACTGCCTTGTTTTCTTGCGCATGAGTTATCCCGGGTAAGTTCCTTCTGGCTACTGGGTCATTTCTCTGACGATTTGCTGCACACGGGCGCCGTTGGCGCGGCCCCTGGTTTCTTTGGCTGCTTGCGGCATAACGCGCTTGAACTCTTTGCCGTTGGTCTCGATCAACCTGGCAACGACGGCGCGTAGTTCTTCATCGCTCATTTGCGAGCCCTGTAAGTAGGACTGCAAAATGTCGAGCTCATGCTGTTCTTTTTCTGCCAGTTCCAGGCGGCCTCCCTGTTTATAAAGGGGGATGGCCTGCTGGCGCTTCTTGACTTCCTGCTCCAATGTTCGTAAGCAGTCTGCCTCAGTCAGAGGTTGCCCATGCTCGGGGTTTTTGCGATCGGTACGTGCCACTTCAAGATTGTGAATGGCACCAAGGGCCATGCGCAGGGTGTCCAACTTCAGTTGATCACGTGAGCGCTGGGCCTCCTGAATATCTTTGCGCAATTGTTGCTCTAGCGGAAATTCCTGGCGTGTCTCGGCCATAATTCTATCTCTCAGTCCTCGCAATGAATACTGTTTGCGATATGTCAAGTATACAACATATCGGTAGAAAAAGCATCATCGCAAGAACATGGTAAACATAGACGTTTATAGATATTCTGGCGCAACAGAACCTTATGCCGCATCAAATTCGTTAAAAAGATGGAAGCGGGTATTGCTCATGGAGATACACAAATAAGGCTAAAAGAAGGATTTCTATGTTGCGTATGAATAAATTGTTAAAGCGTCTAAGAATAGGTCCTTATGAAATAGCTGCGCTAAGCATTATTGGATCAGCTTTCTTACTGCGCCTGGCAATGGTGATAAGCGGCTGGCCGGAAATGGATAGCGATGAAGGCACGATGGGGTTGGAGGCTTTGCATATCGCCTTTCGGCACGAGCGCCCCATCTTTCTCTATGGGCAGAATTATATGGGCACACTCGAAGCATACCTCGGCGCACTGCTCTTTCGCCTGTTTGGCACTTCGCTCCTTTCGCTGCGCCTGGGTATGCTGCTCCTATTTACACTTTTCCTGGTGAGCCTTTATCTTTTAACCAGCCTTATCTATTCAAAAAAGTTGGCCCTTGTTGCCCTCGCGTTGTTAAGCGTGGGAGCACGCAACATCCTTCTGCCTGAAATTCGCGCGGTGGGCGGCGCCGTTGAAACGCTGCTCTTTGGGACACTGCTCATGTTACTTGCTTGCTGGCTGGCGCTGACAGCGGAGAGAGAGATGTTGCCACACAGGTGCCACCTGCGCCTGGCGGCTTATGCAGGTTGGGGACTGTCAGTCGGGCTGGGTCTCTGGAGCCATGTGCTTGTCGTTCCATTTATCCTGACGAGCGGCCTCATACTGATCATCTTTTGTTATCGTGAATGGCGCACGTGGGCACCCGCGTTTCTATTAGCAGGCTTGATTATTGGCGCAATCCCACTGATGCGCTATAACATGACAGCTGCGCCGGGGCAAAATTCCCTGGACGTGGCACTGAAAGTTCATAGTGCCAGCGATGTGCCGGTTTCCCCTGACCAGGTTTCGTATGCCAAACGCCTGTCGGGCACGCTGCTGTTCAGCGTGCCTGTAGCTACCAATATCAACCCGTACTGCGATCTGAAAGAGATGCCACTCTTTGGTCCCGCTACTTCCCGTACGCTGGCATGTACGCTAATCGATGGTGGTTGGAGTGTAGGCTACATCATACTGCTGTGCATTGCCATTATTCTGGCATTGCTCCCTCTCTGGAAATTATTGCGGCTGCACTGGGCACGCAACCAGACATGGAGCTCTGAGGAGCGGACCGGGAGCATTATTCACTTTTCACGTCTTATGCTGTTGGTCAGTGGCGCTTTGACACTTGCGCTCTTCACTGTCAGCCCATTAGCAGCGCTCAAGCCATGGAGCACGCGTTATCTGATTGGCCTGCTGATACTTACTCCAGCAGTGATCTGGCCGATCTGGAATGGGTTGAGCACAGCTATAACGCCAATATCAGCAAACAAACCCGGGACACGCCAGCTCGTTGTCAGAAGCGTATTGCTCTGTTTACTCGGCATGACCTTCCTGGTAGAGTATGCAAACAATTTTAGCGATATTGCTACAAGTGCCCAGATTAACCGGAGCGACGCAATACTCGCGCGTGACCTTTCACGCATTGGCATCAAGCGTATCTACTCTGGCTACTGGGTATGCGATCGCCTGATGTTTGCTAGCCATGAGCAAATAGTGTGTAGCGTGGTAGAAACTAATCTCACAATAGGGCTGAACCGCTACTATCGCTACCATGTTGCAGTGGCTGCTGATCGAGGAGCACCTTATGTTTTTCCGCTCGGTTCTGATTTCTCACAGGCTGCCGAGAAAAATCCTACCCTTAACAACGGGCATTACCGGCGTTTCACATTGGATGGCTATGTGATCTACCAGCCGCTACGTACCTGAGGTATCCGGTCGGTATTCCCAGTAAGATATGTTTCGTCGAGCAATGCGCCTTTAAGATGCGCACCAGTGAGATTAGCTCCACCGAAGTTAGCTCCAACCAAATTAGCTCCACGCAGATCGGCCTCGCTGAGATCGGTCTCGTTGAAGTCTGTACCGTTAAGTTGGGCTCTAAAGAGATCTACACTACTGAGATTTGTTTTGCTGATCAAGGCATAGCTGAGATCAGCACCACTGAGATCGGCCCCTCTCAAGTCAACGTGCGTAAGTCTCGCTCTACTCAGATGCGCGTCACGCAGATTGGCTCGGCTGAGGTCTGTACCACTTAGTTCTATCTCTTTAAGATTCGCAAAACTCAGATTGGCTCCTGTGAAATCCACCTGATTTAGATTAGCACTGCGCAGATCGGCTCCGCACAAATTCACATCACGGCAGATGGCTTTCTGCATATGTGCGGCGAACAGGGATGCTCCGACCAGGATAGCCTTACTTAGATTGGTTTCCTCGAGGTTCGCACCTGTGAAATTCGCGCCACTCAAGTTAATGTCGCTGAGATCCAGAGCTTGCAAGTATGCATTGCTGAGGTTGACGTGACTAAGTCTTGCTCCTGCCAGGTTAGCTCCTGCCAGATGCGCACCAATGAGGTTGGCATGCGTAAGTTTTGCCTGGCGCAGGTCGGCGTTAGTAAGATTGGCACCTTGCAGGTTGGCATGGCTAAGATCCGCACCGACCAGGTTTGCACCGTTCAGACGAGCATGCGTGAAGTCGCTTTCTGTCAAATCTGCCAGGCTCAGATCAGCTCCGCTCAGGTCGGCTTCATTGAAATGCGCCCCCCACAGATCAGCTTTGCTAAGGATAGCGCCACGTAAGTCAGCGCGAGTGAGGATGGCCCCGCTCAGATATGCTTCCGCCAAGTTGGCCGCGCCAAGATGAGCCCCAATGAGGACAGCATCAACCAACTGTGCGCCAACCAGGTGTATGCCACTAAGCTTGACATATTGTAAGTTAACCTTGTTCAGATTGGCTTCGTTGAGAATAGTATCGCGCAAATCAGCGTCGCTCAGGTTGGCCTCGCTGAAATTTGCCCTTGAGAGATTAGCACCCTGAAAAGTTGCTCCACTCAGATCGGCCTGGCGTAAATCAGCGCACACGAGAACCGCCAGGTTGAAATTTGCTCGGTTGAGTTTAGCCGCGCGCAAGCTGGTCTCCTTGAGCTGGGCCGCACCAAAGTCAACTTGATAGAGATAAGCGCTATTAAGGGCGAGGCCGCTGAGGTTCGCGCCGTGGAAATTGACGCCGTTGAAGACAGCGTTATTGAGGTTTGTTTCGCGAAGATCGGCGCCACTACAATTCGCCCTGCTCAAATTCGCGTACGCGAGATTCGCGCCTGTGAGCAGTGCGCCCTTGAGATTTGCTCCACTCAGGTCGGCTCCGCTCAAGTTTGTACCGACGAGGTTAGCTCCGATAAGGTGTAAGCCAATAAGACGCGTTAAACTCAGATCTAGTTGAATGTTCGCATGTTTCTCCCGCCAGGTATTCCATGCCAGTGGACCTTTTTTGAGTAAATTGAGGTGGTGTTGATGAGCCATAAATAATTCCCCCTCTTCATGAAGATGTTGCTATTATAGAGGTGCATGAGGCATGATGCAAGAGATCGGTCACTTGATTATGAAAAAATACCTAGTAATGTTGACAGGAGATGTCAGGATTGGCGTGGTAGAATGACTGTGCTTATCTACTTATTCAAGAAGAAAGAGTCGGAGACTCAAGCAAGCAGGTATCTCACAACCTGCCGGAGGTGTACACTTTGTCCAAAAGAGAATTTACCATCGCCAATGAGTACCGTTATAATCACAGTGGCCCCAGACGGTGGATTATCTCCCATGTATTACGCTATAAACGCTTTATTGCCAGCTTCATCCTGGCCTCAATCATTACCAATACACTCTATGTATTAGTACCTTCGCTGACAGGCGAGGCCTTCAATGTTGTTGCGCAGGGTGGGGCGGGGAGAGGTGAACTTATTCGCATCGCGCTAACCATTCTAGCAGTGGTCTTCTGTGGAGGAGTGGTCGATCTGACTGCGCGTCTCTCGAGCGAGGTATTGGGCAAACATCTGGCAGCAGATGCGCGCGACGAACTTTACCTGAGCTTACTGGGTAAGAGCCAGACCTTTCATAATCGCCAGCGCGTCGGCGATATCATGGCACGCGCGGCCAACGACATGGGTCAATTGAGCGACATGATCGTTCCAGGTTGTGATGGCATCGTGGATTCATTTACAAGCTTGATTATTACGCTCATCTCCATCGGACTGCTGCGACCACAATTGCTGCTGGCACCTGTGCTCTACCTGGTGGTCTTCGTGGCGGCATTGTGGCACTACTCACGCCAGTTACAACCAGTATCCAACCAACTGCGCGATCAGTTTGGCAAGATGAATGCTGTATTGACCGAGACAGTGACGGGCATCGAAGTCGTGAAATCGACGGCCCAGGAGGCGCAAGAGCAGAAGAAATTCCAGGTCACAGCACAACGCTACCGGGATTCCTTTGTACTCAGCGGGAAGGTGCAGGCACGCTACCTGCCAACCCTGCTGCTGGTCGTAGCCCTGGCTGGAGGCTTCCTGCACGGGCTCTACCTGGTCACACATGGTCAACTATCGGTTGGTGGTCTGGTAGCATACATGGGCCTGATGGGTATCCTGCGCTTCCCCACTTCGATCTCCATCTGGACCTTCAATCTCGTGCAACTGGGCATAGCCGGGGCGGGACGCATTGTAACCATCCTGAAGGAAGAGACCGAACTGGATGAAAATGAAGGCGGATATAACCAGGAGATACGAGGCGAGATCGTCTTTGATGATGTCACATTTAGCTACGGCAGCGCGCCGGTGCTGAAAAACATCTCCTTCCGTGCTGAGCCTGGTCAGACAATAGCGATTGTTGGTCAGACGGGGGCAGGTAAAAGTACCCTGACCAAGCTGGTCAATCGCATCTATGATATCGATGCAGGACGTATTCTGATTGATGGTGTAGAGGTACACACCTGGAGCCTGGATGCATTGCGCTCGCAGGTCTCGACGATCGAGCAGGATATCTTTCTCTTTTCACGCTCAATCAGTGAAAACATTGCCTATGGGTTGGGTCAGAAAGCTGACCAGGCGGCGATTGAGCGGGCTGCGCATGATGCACAGGCCCACGACTTTATTATGGGCTTTAAGGATGGCTATGAGACAGTGATTGGTGAGCGCGGTGTGACGCTTTCGGGTGGGCAGCGCCAGCGTATAGCCATCGCGCGGGCATTGCTGACAGATCCGCGTATCCTGATTCTCGACGACTCAACCAGCGCCATTGACAGCGCAACCGAAGATGAAATACAGAAGGCCATTCGCCGCCTGTTAGAGGGACGCACGACTCTGCTGATTACGCATCGTCTCTCGCAGATACGCTGGGCCGATAAAATCCTGGTGCTGCGCCAGGGGGAGTTGGTCGATCAAGGTACGCACACCGAGCTACTGGAGCGCTGTGACCTCTACCGGCGCATCTTCACCCACTATGAACCTGTCGTTCCCATGACCGCCGCTGGCGGTGAGTAGCAGACAGCAAGAGAAGGAGACTAGCTATGGGTTTCATTATGGATGGCCTGGACGCCGAGACATATGACCGTGCGTATAGTGATCGCGCGCTCATATCCCGTGTGATTGGCTACTTCCGACCACAACTGATAATCATGCTGTTTGTCGCGGTGCTGGTGGTGCTGAATTCACTGATGGACACGGCATTCCCGATCTTGATTGCACGCAGTATCGATACATTGGTGGCCGACCAGACTATGCGCGCGGCAAGCGTACTGGCCGTAGTTATCCTCATTACAGGAGTGCTATCGTGGACCTTTAACTTTTTTCGCCAGCGCTATACGGCACGGGCCGTGGGTGATGTCGTGTTACAACTCCAGAAAGATGCCTTCGCAGCGATTGTAGCACGCGATATGTCCTTCTATGACGAGTATCCCTCGGGCAAGATTGTGAGCCGAGTGACGGGCGATACCGAGAAGTTCGCCACGGTGGTAACACTGACGCTCAACCTGCTTAGCCAGCTCTTGTTATTCTTTTTGATAGCAGCAGTGCTCTTCTATATCAATTGGAAGTTGGCGCTGCTAGCGCTGACGATCATGCCGGTGATCATCGTAATTGCCCTGGGCTTCCGCTGGGTCGCCCGGCGCTCAACGCAACGCTCGCAGCGTTCGCTGGCGCGCGTGAATGCCAATGTGCAGGAGGTGGTTAGCGGCATTACCGTGGCCAAGAACTTCCGCCAGGAACAGAACATGTACAACGCGTTCAAAAAGGTTAATATACAGTCGTATCATGTCAATGTGCGCTCAGGGTTTATCTATAATGGCGTCTTTCCCTTGCTCTTCCTGGTAGCAAACATCGGAACCACGATTATTGTTTACTTTGGTGGACTCGACGTGCTGGACCGCAGCATTTCGGCTGGCGAATGGTTCCTCTTTGTGCAGAGTATTGGCCTGCTGTGGTTTCCTTTAACGAGTATCGCCTCGTTCTGGAGCCAGTTTCAGCTGGGTCTCTCAGCCAGTGAGCGCGTCTTTGCCCTCATCGATGCTGAGCCACGGGTGCGGCAGCTCGATCAGCAGCCCGTACCACGCTTGAAGGGGCGGGTTGAATTCAAAGACGTGTTTTTCCAGTATACAGAACAACAGACGGTGCTGGCAGGTTTTAACCTGACGATCAAAGCAGGTGAAACGGTGGCCTTTGTAGGGCAAACTGGGGCTGGAAAATCCAGCCTGGGCAAACTGGTGGCGCGTTTTTACGAGTTCCAGGGCGGGCAGATATTGATCGATGGACATGACATTCGCGGCTTCGACCTGCACAGCTATCATCGTCAACTGGGCATGGTACCGCAGGTACCCTTTCTCTTCTCAGGCACGGTGGCGGATAACATCCGCTATGCGCGTCCCGAAGCCAGTGATGAAGAGGTAGCCACTGTAGCCGGGCAAATCGGGCGGGGCGACTGGCTGGAGGCGCTGCCCGAGGGACTGGCTACGGAGGTGGGTGAAGAGGGTAAGGCGCTTTCTATGGGACAGCGACAACTGGTGGCTCTGGCACGGGTGCTGCTGCAAGATCCCTCAATTATTATCCTGGACGAGGCAACGGCCAGCGTTGATCCGTTGACTGAGGCTCAGATTCAAGAAGGGCTTGACCTGCTTTTGCAGCAGCGCACGGCTATTATCATCGCCCACCGCCTTTCGACGATTCGCCACGCTGACCGCATTATTGTCTTGAGCCGGGGTCGCATTGTGGAGGAAGGTAGTCACGACGCTTTGATGGAGCAAGGAGGACACTATGCACACCTCTACAATACATACTTCCGTCATCAATCGCCGGATTACCAGCCGGGCGAAGGTTTTGTGCCTGTACGCATAGCGATCTCTGAGTAGAAGTTTTTAGCAAGACCATGAGATATCCCACATTTTTAGAATAAAGTTCTTTCTTGTAGAGTCCGGCATGTCAATGCGCTCGGCAGGCGCATTGACATGCCGGACTCTACCCCTTTCTTGTGGTAATGTTTGATTGTGATGAAGGCGCTTTGCGAGCGCCTTCATCACAATCAAAGACAAAAGCTATGATTGGTGATTGCTCACATACTCATCAAGAAAGTGAGCGATGGCCGGGTAGGCGACGAGACGATTGGCGCGTTTGACCAGGCCGTGGCCTTCATCCTCAAAACGCAGGTACTCAACGGGTACCTGGCGCTTGCGCAAGGCAGAGACGACCTGTTCGGCCTCGCCAACTGGTACGCGCGGGTCGTTGGCGCCATGCACGACAAAGAGGGGTGCGGTGATGCGGTCGACGGAGCGAATGGGCGAGATTTGCTCAAGAAACTCGCGGTCCTGCTCCAGGCTGCCGTACTCAGCCTCGCGCAGTTTACGGCGCCATGGACCGGTATTCTCCAGGAAAGTGACAAAGTTAGCGATCCCAACGATGTCAACGCCCGCCGCCCACAGATCAGGATAGGTCGTGAGAGCCGAGAGCACCATAAAGCCGCCATAGCTGCCGCCCATAACGGCAATACGACGCGGATCAGCGATGCCGCTATCACGCAGGTAGAAAACTGCGTGCTGGAGATCTGCGACGGAATCCATGCGCAAACGCACATCATCCAGGCTCTGGTACTCATAACCATAACCGGTGCTGCCCCGCACATTTGGTACAAAGACAGCATAGCCACAAGCGACAAGATACTGAATTACGGCATTGAAGATCGGACGCGATTGGCTCTCAGGACCACCATGGACGTAGACAACCACCGGTAAGCCACGTGCCTGCTCATGACGTGGCAGGTAGAGAAAGGCCGGTACCTGGCGTCCATCGAAAGTGGGGTAGCGCAGCAGAGATGGCGCGACAAAGGTTTGAGGGGGAATACCTCCCGTGACACTGCGGGTTGCGCGCCAAAGAATGTGTTCGGCGATATCCCAGACCCAGATATCGGTGGCGTCATCGGCGAGATCGAGAGTTAAAGCCAGGCGCTTACCGTCTTGTGACCAGGTCAGTTCGCGCACGACACCGCGCGGAAGGGTTGCTGGAATAGGTAATGCACGACGTGCCTCCCAACCTGCCGCTACATCGAAGAGTTCCAGGCGTGAGTAACCGTCTTCATTGGTGACCAGGGCCATATGCGTACCATCATCGGTAAGCGCCAGAATTTCCGCGTCCCATGAGTCATCCCGCAAGTAGGTCACTGTGTTTGTGGCGAGATCCAACCGGGCCAGAGAGGCAAACTCACGCTCACGATTACTGAGTAAGTAGAGACCTTTTCTATCCGCTGACCAGGCGGCATAACTATAATAGCCGTGCAGCGCTGGAAGTTTATCCAGCGCAGGCGTCAAAGGACGGGTTTTACCACTGGTTATGTCGAGTAAAAAAAGCTGGTTGCGAATATTCGACTCAGCACGAGCAAACAAAACCTGCTTACCATCCGGAGCATAGCGCCTGACATAGTTAGTACCGTCATGGGTTAAGATACGCCGCGTATGCCCATCTGCCAGGGAACGTTCATAGATATCAAAATAGCGACGGTCGCGCTCATTACTGCTATAGATAATACGTTGTCCATCAGGCGACCAGCTAGCAGATGTGTAAATTACTTCTGGCTGGGAGGTGAGAGCAGTGAAGATGGAACCATCACCACTTAAGATATACAGCTGCGTAAGCTCGCTGCCACCAACATCGGCCGTAAGCAGCAAGAGATCCTCCACAGGAGAGTAGCTGGCTTCAGCTACGCGTTCATTGCGGAAGGTCAACTGTGTGGGCCAGGCAGGTTGGGATGCATGTACATCTACAGGTACGCGCCATACTTCGGCCACTCCGGTAATATCGGTGAGGAAACTCAGATATTGACCATCAGGTGAAAAGTTGGGGCTATAGGCAGAACGCACATTCAAGTAGCGAGCAAAACTATA
>WNFM01324288.1_pt1 | contig 11520 bp, 7 predicted proteins | sample 5400271 | NCBI WGS metagenome assembly WNFM01 (sample SAMN13153352, study PRJNA577476) | soil metagenome | isolation source: 60 cm saprolite on Douglas fir-dominated hillslope | place: USA:California | collected 2013-09-17 | reverse complement strand
CCCCCCAGCACGAGCACGTTCATGTCGTCGTGCTCGACGCCTTGATGGGCCGAGTAGGTGTCGTGGCAGATGGCGGCCCGCACCCCGGGCAGCTTGTTCGCGGCCACCGCGGCCCCGACCCCGCTCCCGCAGATGAGCACCCCCCTCTCGGCCCGCCCCTCGCGCACGGCCAGGCCCAGCGCTTCCGCGAAATCCGGGTAGTCGACGGGAGCCGTCGATTGGGTCCCCACGTCGAGCACCTCGTGCCCTTCCTTCCGAAGGGCCTCGGCCACCTCCTGCTTGAGGTTGAAGCCGGCGTGGTCGGACCCGACGGCAACCTTCATGGCTCTCAGGCTTTTCTGCCGATTTGTTCCCGGGCGGCGGCCACCACCGTGCCGGGGTCGAAGCCGTATTTCTTCTGCAGGTCCTTGAGGGGCGCCGAGGCTCCGAACGTGCGCATTCCGATGGATCGGCCGGTGGACCCCACGTAACGCTCCCAGCCGAGGGTCGAGGCCTGCTCCACCGACACCCGAGCCTTGACCGAGGGGGGCAGGACCGCGTCCTTGTAGGCCTGGGGCTGGCGCTCGAACAGCTCCCACGAGGGCATGCTCACGACGCGGCTCTTGACGTCTTCCTTCACCAGCTGCTCGTGAGCGGCCACGCAGAGCGACACTTCGCTGCCGGTGGCGAGGAGCAGCACGTCGGGGGTCCCGGCCGACGCGTCGGCCAGCACGTAGGCGCCCTTGGCGAGCCCCGCCGCCGAGGCGTAGATCGACCGGTCGAAAGTGGGAAGCGCCTGGCGGGTGAGGATCAGGCAGGCGGGCTCGTGGCGGAAGCTCAGGATCACGCGCCACGCCTCGGCCACCTCGTTGGCGTCGGCGGGCCGGATCGTGAACAGCCCCGGGACCGCGCGCAGCGCGACGAGCTGCTCCACGGGCTGGTGCGTGGGCCCGTCCTCGCCGACCCCGATCGAATCGTGGGTGAAGACGTAGACGACCGGGATCTCCATGACCGCGGCCAGGCGGATGGCGGGCTTGCCGTAGTCGCTGAAGATCAGGAAGCCCGAGCCGTAGGGCCGCACCTTGGAGAGCGACAGGCCGTTCAGGATCGCGCCCATGGCGTGCTCGCGGATGCCGAAGTGCAGGTTGCGCCCGCCGTACGAGTCGGCCTCGAAGTCGCCCGCTCCCTCGAAAGTCATGCGCGTCTTGGTGGACGGCGTCAGGTCGGCGGAGCCGCCGATCAGCCAGGGGATGTTCTGGGCGACCGCATTCAGCACCTTGGCCGAGGCATCGCGGCCGGCCATGCCGGGCAGGCCCTTGTCCCAGCCCTCGGGCAGCTGCCGGTGCTGCATCCGGTAGAGGGCGTCGGCCTCCGCCGGGTACCGCGCCTTGTACGCCTCGAACCGCGCCATCCACTCACCGCGGAGCTTCGCGCCGCGGGCGCCGATCCCGGCCGCGAAGTGCTCGCGCACCCCGTCGGGCACCAGGAACTTCGCGTCCTCCGGCCATCCGTAGAAGCGCTTGGTGAGCTTGATCTCCTCTTCGCCGAGCGGCTCGCCGTGGGCGCCGTGGGTGTCCTGTTTGGTGGGGGAGCCGTAGCCGATGTGGCTGTCCACGATGATCAAGGTGGGCCGATCGGTCGTCTTCTTCGCGATGTCGAAGGCCCGGTCGAGCATCGCGAGGTCGTTGGCGTCCCCGACCCGGGTCACGTTCCAGCCGTAGCCGATGAAGCGCGTCGCCACGTCGTCGCTGAAAGCCAGGCTGGTGTGTCCCTCGATCGTGATCCCGTTGTTGTCGTAGATCCAGCAGAGGTTGCCGAGCCTCAAGTGGCCGGCCAGGGAGGCGGCTTCCTGCGAGACGCCCTCCATCATGCAGCCGTCGCCGGCGAGCGCGTAGACGTCGAAGCCGAACATGTCGAAGGCGGGCCGGTTGAAGTGGGCGGCCATCCACTTCGCGGCCACCGCCATCCCCACGCTGGTGGCGACGCCTTGACCCAGGGGCCCGGTCGTGGTCTCCACGCCGGAGGTCCAGCGGTACTCGGGATGGCCCGGGCACCGGCTGTCCAGCTGCCGGAAGCGCTTGATGTCGTCCAGGCCCACCGAGAGCTGCCCGAGGGTCTCGTACTTCGGGTTCACCGCCTTGACCCCGGCCAGGTGGAGCATCGAGTAGAGCAGCATCGAAGCGTGGCCCATCGACAGCACGAACCGGTCGCGGTCCGGCCAGACGGGGTCGTTCGGGTCGAAGCGGAGGTGTCGTTGCCAGAGCGCGTAGGCCACGGGGGCCATGGCCATGGGCGTTCCGGGGTGGCCGGAATTCGCCTGCTGCACCGCGTCCATCGAGAGGGTTCGAATCGTGTTGACGGAGAGTGTGTCGAGGTCGGGCGTCGGCATGACGGGGTTCCCCTTGACCTGGTGTACCGTGGCGAGGGACCAAACTATGGCACCGGAGATCATCGTTGACAAGCGCTCCGATCTTCCCGCCACGCTCGCCCGACGCTTCGAAGAAGAGGGCCGTCGGGCCCTGGCGGCGCGGGGGTTCTTTTCGCTGGCTCTACCCGGAGGCTCGGTGGCCACCACCTTCTTTCCACGCCTGTCTCGGGCCGCCGTCGACTGGTCCTTGACCCACTTCTTCTGGGGGGACGAGCGGGCGGTCCCCCCGACCGACCCGGAGTCGAACTTCGGGGCGGCGCGGTCCTTGTGGCTAGGCGTCGCAGATCCACCCCATGGAGGCGGACGCCGCCGATCCGGAAGCGGCGGCGCGGGCCTACGCCGTCACGATGGTGCGGATCCTCGGCGCCCCGCCGCGGCTCGATCTCGCGCTCCTCGGGGTGGGACCGGATGGCCACGTCTGCTCGCTCTTTCCGGGCCACCCGCTGCTCCTCGAGGAGAGCCGCTTCGTGGCCGTGCTCGACGACTCGCCGAAGCCGCCCCCACGCCGAATGACCCTGACCCTGCCGGCGCTCGCGGCCGCGGAGCTGGTGGTGGTCGCGGCCCTGGGCCGCAGCAAGGCGGAGATCGTGCGCGCGGCCATCGAAGAGCCTTCTTCGGCCCTTCCGGTGGCGCGGGTGGCCCGCCGGGCTCGCCGGTGCATCTTCTTTGTCGATGCGGAGGCAGCGAGCGGGTTGGCGCGCTAACGGGGCCAGGTCAAGCCGAGGGCTCGAACGCAACGCGGTTGCGCCCCGCCTCCTTGGCGGCATAGAGGGCGCGATCGGCCCGGTCGAGGGCCTGGTCGAGGGTTTCGGTGCGCCTGGCAAGGGTGAGCCCCACGCTGACCGTGACCCCCGCGGTCTGGCCGTCGGCCAGGGTCACCCGGGCCGCGACCAGGGCGGCGCGGACGCGCTCGGCGGCCTCGCGGGCCTCGTCGGCGTCGGCCACCTGCAGCACCACCACGAACTCCTCGCCTCCGTAGCGGCCGACCACGTCGTACTGGCGGAGGCTGGCGGTGAGCGCCCTGGCCAGGACCACCAGGACGTCGTCGCCCACCGCGTGGCCGTGCGCGTCGTTGATCTTCTTGAAATGGTCGGCGTCCACCAGCAGCACCGCCACGTCCTGTCCGAGGCGGACGGCCCGCGTCCGCTCGATCTCGGCGAGGCGCAGGAGGCTGCGCCGGTTGTTGAGCCCGGTCAAGGGATCGGTGGTGGCCATGCGCTCGAGATCGGCCGTGCGGTCGGCCACCCGCTGCTCCAGGCTCTGGTTCAGGTTCCGGAGCTCGGCCGCCAGGTGCTCGCTCGTGTTCAAGGAGCGGCTCAGGCGGCGGCCGAGGATCGCGGCGTGGGCGGCCACGAGCACCACCAGGGTTGCGGGGAATAGGTCGCGGCTGCCCGCCACGTAGCGCGGCCGCTCGATCACGTCCCAGATCACGGCCACGCTGGTGACCGCGCCCACGCCGGCCAGCAGCCAGGACCCGTCGCGGTGGCGGGCCGCGGCGCGCAGGATCGAGAGCAGGGTGGCCACCACCACCCCGACGGCGACGTACGAAGCGGGCTCCCGCAGGAGCGTGAAGAGCCGCGGGGGCAGGGGCAAGGAGAGGAGACCCACCGCCGCCAGGGTGACGAAGACCTTGCCCAGCCACCGCGGGAACTCCCCGGGGAAGATCGTGGCCATGAAGGACCAGTAGAGGACGGGGAGGCTGAAGAGGGTGAAGTAGTCGAGGCGGAGCTGGCTGTAGGGTCCGAGCCCCGGGAAGACCTCGAGCAGGTGCCAGTTGACGGCGGCGACCCGCAGCAGGAGGACGAGGGCAACCAGTGAGTAGAGCAGGTGGGTCGGCTCCCTGGGACGCGCCACGAAGAGGAAGCCGAAGATGACGCCGACGGTGCCGGTGCAGCCGATGAGCAGGTAGTCGAGGCGGGCCGAGCGGTTCACCGCCGCGTCCACTACCTCGAGGCGGCCGAGCCTGAAGGGATGGACCGGGCCCCCTTCGAAGTGGAAATGATTCGAGATCTGCAACACCAGCTCCAGGGTCCCCTCCGCCCCCGCGAGACGGACGAAGCCGGGGCGGGTGTCCGGCGCCTCCTCCACCCGGGAGCGGCCCATCGTGCCGCGCTCGAGCACGAGGGCCCCGTTCACCCACAGGCGCGAAGCGGACATGATCTCGCCGAACTGCAGGGCAAGGTCGTGCCTCCCCGGGGGAAGCTGGATGCGCAGGACATGGGTGGCGAAGCCCTCGCCCCCGAGGCCGGCTGCGTTCCAGCTCGTGGGCAGCACCAGCGTCCGTCCGGGGGGGGCTGAGGGCAGGCCCGCCGGCGGGATGAGCTCGCGCCAATAGAAGACCCACGCGCCCCCGAGGGACACCGGGCCTCTCTCCTCGAGGGCCAGGTTCTCGAGGTCGAGGACTCCCTCGTGGGCTTCCAGCGGAGGGCCGCCGGCCCGGGGGGCGGGCGTACACGCGGCGAGCGAGGCCAGCGAGAGGACGAGGATCGCCCGGGCCAGGGTCAAGATGCTCATGCCCGCGTGATCTCCGCCACCACCCGCTCGCCCGATTCGAGCGCAGCCTCCATGCCGACCTCGACCGTCGAGGTGTGCTCGCCCGCGAAGTGGATGTTCCCCACCGGAGGGGCGATGTGAGGATGCAGCGAGGCGACCTGGCCGGGCGCGAAGTGGCAGTAGGCCCCCTTGGCCCAAGGGTCCAGGTTCCAGGAATGGAAGCGCACGGTCTCGGCGCTCTCCCGCGACCCGGGCAACAGAAGCTCCAGCATGCCCAGCACGTAGGAGACGCGCTTCTGCTCGGCCATCCCATCGATCTCGGTGGCGGACTCGCCGTCCATCCACACGTGGAGAAGGCCACGGGCGCTCTTGTCGAAGTCCTGGGGGGTGGCCACGAACACCTGCTCGATCGGGGAGTCGCTCCAGAGGAGGCTCGTCAGGCCCCGCCTCTCGTAGTAACGGGTCTTCGTCTGGACGTAAACCTTCGAGATCTGCGTATAGGGCAGGTCGTGGATCGCACGGGCCTTTCCTTCGGGCAGCTCGGGATCGAACTCCACGTCCAGGAGGGCCGGGAACGGCGCGGCCAGGACGAGGTGGCCGGTCTCGATCGGCTGGGCGCGGCCCCTGTTCTCGATGAACGCGATCAGCCGCTCGCCTTGCCGCTTCACCGCCACCAGCGCGGTCTCGAACCGGATGCGCCCCTTGAGGCGCTCGGCGAACGCCTGGGGCAGCCGGTCCATGCCACCCTTGACCGAGAGCTGTTTCGTCACCCCGGCCGGACGGAAGGCCGCCGCCTCGCGGATCGCCCAGAGGGCCGAGGCCGACTCGAGCGAGTTGCAGTTCGGCGCTCTGGCCATGAGCGCGCGGGCCGCCGGCGGCGCCCCCTGCTCGCGCAGGAACGTGGCCAGCGACTTGCCGTCGTACTGCGCCCACTCCGGGCGCGTCCAGGCCACGCGGTCCCGCATCTTCAAGGCGACCGGATCGACGTAGCGGGCCATCAGCGCGTTCGGAGGGACCTTGGCCAAGTCGAGGGGGAGGCCGTAGGGATTGCGCTCGATCAGCTCCCGGGCGGGGAAGGTCTCGCCCTTCAGGTGCAGTAGCAGCTCGGGGGGCGCCGTCGGGCGGAGCGGCGCCTGTAGCTCGAGGCCGAGGGTCTCGCACCACTTGACCATGCGCTTGCTCGTGTCGGCCCCCCCCGGCGCCCCCGCCTCGAGCCACTGGCCGTCCTTCCACGGCTCGCGCCACGTCCAGAGCCGTCCCCCCGGGCGGTCGCGGGCCTCGACAACCGTCACGTCGTAGCCCTTCTCGCCGAGGAGCGTGGCGGCGGACAGGCCGGCCAGGCCCGCGCCAACCACCAGCACCCGGCGGTCGGGGCCGGCGGCCCGCGCCAGGGCGCCCGGGGCCAGGAGCGGGAGAGTGGAGGCGGCGAGGAAACCCCGGCGGGAGATCGGCTTCAGATGCGCAGCCTCATGGTGCAGAATCGAATGATACGTTAGTGGATGTGTCGGAGAGGGGCCGCGGACGCAAGGCCGTCCTCGACTTCGAGAAGGCGGAGGCCATGGATCCCCGCTACTTCACCTGTGGCTGCCGGCCCACGGAGCACGCCCTCCTCCGGGACGCGCGGCGGAGGATTGCGGAATGAGCAAGGGCCGGCTGGAAGCCTTCAGCGACGGCGTGATTGCCATCATCATCACGATCATGGTGCTGGAGCTGAAGGCACCGCAAGGGACCGAGCTCCGGTCTCTACGGCTGCTGATCCCGGTGTTCCTGAGCTACATGCTCAGCTTCGTTTTTCTCGGCATCTACTGGAACAATCACCACCATCTCTTTCAAGCGGTGCGTCAGGTGAACGGTCGAGTTCTCTGGGCCAACCTGCACCTGTTGTTCTGGTTGTCCCTCGTTCCCTTCGTCACCGGCTGGATGGGCGAAAGCCACATCGCCGCGGGGCCGGTTGCCCTGTATGGTGCGGTGCAGCTCCTTGCCGGGATCGCCTATTTCATCCTCACCCGCGCCCTCCTCTCGGGTCACGCTCCCGACTCGGCTCTGGCAACCGCGATCGGCCGCGACGTCAAGGGCAAGGCGTCGGTCGTGATCTACGCGGTGGCGATCCTGCTGGCCTTTCTGAGTCCGCTACTCGCATGTGCGGTCTACGTGGTGGTTGCGGTCCTGTGGCTCGTCCCCGACCGGCGCATCGAGAAAGCGCTGGTCGCACGGCAGGGGTAACGACCCGCCCCGGGGCGTACACTAGAGCGCCAAGACAATGACCGAGGGGTCCCGAGCGCAGCACGATCGACCCGAAGCGAAGCAGCCTGCGGAAACGATCCCGGCCGGCGACAACCGCTACGGGGTGTTCCTCGCCCTGAGCGGCGACGGCATCGCCCGAATGGAGCTGGACGAGCCGCTCGACGTCGCCGTGGCCGAGGACGAGCAGGTCGACCACATCCTACGGAACAGCCGGGTCGCCGAGTGCAACGAGCCCTTCGCACACGTTTACGGACACCGCGCCGCCGACCTCGCGGGTCAGCGACTGGCCGACTTCTTCCCTTCGGGCGACCCGGCGCGCCGTCAGGCGATCCGGGATTTCGTTCGCTCCCGCTATCAGCTCGTGTACAGCGAAGAGGAGCACGCCCTCGCCGACGGGTCGTCGCGGTGGATGAGCGGCAGCGCCTCCGGCGCGCCGGTGGACGGCCGGCTCCGCGGCTACTGGCTCTGCCTCCGGGACACCAGCGAGCGCAAGAGGGCGGAAGCGGACCGGGAACGAAGGGGCCGCATCCTGGAAGCGGTGGCCTTCTCCGCCGTCCGTCTGCTGAAGCCCGGCACCTGGCGGGCGCACGCCGACGACGTCCTGGCGCGGCTCGGTCATGCCACCCAGGCCGCCCGCGCTTTTATCGCCGAGAAGGAAGACGGGCCCGACGGCTCGGCGTCCGTCGTGTACCGGTTCGCGTGGAGTATGCCCGGAGTGGAGACCGGCACCGAGGACGCGCGCGTACGGGGCGGCCTGTCCGTGCCGGCGACTGGCCTCGAGCGCCTCGAAGCGGAGTGGCGGGCGGGCCGGCCGGTCGTCACCCTGGTGAGGGACCTTTCGGAGTCCGAGCAGTCCTTCCCGAAGAAAATGGGATCGAAGTCCCTCGCGATCGTCCCCGTCTCTGCGAACGACCAGTGGTGGGGCGCGCTGGGCTTTAGCGAAACCCGCTACGAGCGGGAATGGTCGGCCCCTGAGGTCGAGGGGCTCAAGGCCGCCGCCGCGGTGCTCGGCACCGCGATCGAGCGCGAGCGGGCGGACGAGGCGCTCCGCGAGAGCGAGGAACGGTTCGGGAGGCTGTCGGGTGCGGCCTTCGAAGGGATCGCGGTCACGGAGGCCGGGGTCTTCGTGGACGCCAACGAGCAGCTCGCGAGGATGATGGGCGGGAGCGTGCCCGATCTCGTCGGCCGCCCCGTCCTCGAATTCGTGGCCCCCGAGGATCAGGAGAGGGTGAGATCGTCCCTGAAGACCGCTTCCGAGGAGCCATACCAGCACCTGGCCCGACGACGGGACGGCTCGGTCTTTCCGGTGGAGGTCCGTGCGCGCTCCCTGCCCTATGGGGACCGTACCTTGCGGATCAGCGCCATCCGCGACATATCCGAGCAAGCGCAGGCAGAGGAGCGCCAGCGACGCCTGGAAGCCGAGCTCCGGCAGGCGGCTCACGAGTGGCGGCAGACCTTCGACGCTCTCGACCTCGGCATCGTCCTCGCCGACTCCGAGGGGCGGATCGTTCGCCTCAACCGGGGAGCGCTCGACTTGGCCGCGAGCGCGGCATTCCACGACGTGGTGGGAAGGAAGCTCGACGAGCTGTCCGACCGCGAGCCATGGCGAACGATCCTCGATCTGCACCGGCAGGTGGGCGAGCGCCAGACCTCGGTGACCTCGGAAGCCCGAGAAGCCTCGAACGGACGCTCCTTCTACTTCCTGGGGAGCCCCTGGTTCCGGGAAGCCGGGCAGCCTCCCGGGTGTGTCCTAACGTTCCGCGACGTGACCGACTTCACGACCATGCAGGCACAGCTCCGTCGGGCTCGCACCATGGAGGCGATGGGGTCGCTCGTGGCGGGGGTCGCCCACGAGGTCCGCAACCCGCTATTCAGCATCTCCGCCACCGTGGATGCCCTCGAGAGCGAGCTCGGGCCCCGGCCGGAGTTCTCCGAGTACGCCGTCCTGCTCCGCTCTCAGGTGGACCGTCTGAGCCAGCTGATGCGGGACCTGCTGGACTACGGCAGGCCTTCGGTGTTGCGGCGCGGATCGACGCGCCTGGCCGAGGTGGTGCGCCGCGCCGTCCGCTCCTGCACGGCCCTGGCCCGCGATCGGCAGGTCCGGGTGGAAGAGGAGCTCGCCCCCGATCTGCCGGCGCTCGACATCGACGGGGCCCGGGTGGAGCAGGCCCTCGAGAACCTTCTCGCCAACGCCATCCAGCACGCGCCCGTGGGTTCGGTCGTCCGGGTGGGGGGCCGCCTCGACACCACCGGCCGCGAACCGATGGTCCGCTGTACCGTGGAGGACGATGGCCCGGGCCTCCCCGCGGAGAGCCTGGGGCGGATCTTTGTCCATCGTGCAGCGGGTGGCCGAGGCCCACGGCGGAGACGTCACCGCCGAGAACCGACCGGGTATGGGCGCGTGCTTCACCCTGCTCCTTCCCGTGGGCGAAGTCGCGGTTCAGGCGGGGGGAGGCCACGATGCCTGAGGGAAGGATCCTCGTCGTGGACGACGAGGAAGACGTGCGGTTTCCGCTGCGACGGTTCCTGATCGGCAAGGGCTACGAGGTGCTCGAGGCCGACGGCATGGTGGCGGCCCAGGAGATCGTACGGAAGCATCAAGTGGACACCGCGATCGTGGACTTCTCGCTCCCCGACGGGGACGGCCTCGACCTGCTCCGGGCGCTGAAGGCGCAGGACGCCTCGCTGCCGGTGGTCCTCCTGACGGGGCACGGGACCATCGATCTCGCGGTGAGGGCGATCAAGGAGGGAGCCGACCAGTTCCTGACCAAGCCGGTCGAGCTGCCGGCCCTCCTGATCGTCATCGAGCGCGGCCTCGACACCCGGCGGATGCGGCGCGTGTCGCTGGTGGGCAAGTCCTCCCAGGCGCGCCAGGCGGTGGACCCTTTCTTCGGAGAGAGCCCGACCGTCAAGAAGCTCGCCGCCGAGGCGTCCCGCGTCGTATCGTCCCGGATACCGGTGCTCATCCAGGGTGAGACGGGCACCGGCAAGGGCGTCCTCGCGCGGTGGCTCCACCTGAACGGGCCCCGGGCCGACGAGCCGTTCGTGGACCTGAACTGCGCCGGGCTCTCCCGCGAGCTGCTGGAGAGCGAGCTCTTCGGTCACGAGAAGGGAGCCTTCACGGGGGCGGTGGCGGCCAAGCCCGGACTCCTCGAGATGGCCCACCGGGGCACCCTCTTCCTCGACGAGATCGGCGACGTGGACCTGCAGGTGCAGGCCAAGCTGCTGAAGGTCGTGGAGGACCTCCGCTTCCGGCGCCTGGGCGACGTGCGGGACCGCCAGGTCGACGTCCGTCTCCTGGCCGCGACCCACCGCGACCTCGCCCTCCTCGTGCGCGAGCAGAAGTTCCGGGAGGACCTTTACTACCGCATCAGCGCGATCCCGCTCGTGGTGCCGCCGTTGCGCGGACGTGGCAACGACGTGATCCTGCTCACCCGCAAGCTGGTGGAGCGTATTGGAGCGGAGATGGGCCGCCCGGGCATGCGGGTGTCGGCGGAGGCGGAGCAGTCCCTCTTGTCGCATCCCTGGCCGGGCAACGTGCGCCAGCTTCGGAACGTGCTGGAACGAGCGGTGCTGCTCAGCGACCACGCCGTTCTGCGGGACGTGGACCTGGGCGACGGTCTCGGGACCACGGGAGCCCCGGCCCCGGCGGCGGGCGCTCGGATGACCCTCGCCGAGGCGGAGCGCCGACACATCGAGGCGATGCTGCGCGAAGAGGGTGGTGCGGTGCCGCGCGCGGCGGAAGTCCTGGGCCTCTCCCGCAGCGCTCTCTACGAGCGGATCAAGAAGCACGGCATCACCGTGCACAAGCCCGCCAGGGGCTAGAAGCTCTCTTTCCGGATTCCCGGACGCCCCTCTCGAAACCCGGACTCCGCCGGTGCGTCGCCCGGAGCCCGCCGATCCCACAACCCGTTTCTCTCCAGTGTTTACGGCCGCAGGTCCGGCGTGGCAGCGGTGTTGCACAGTGAGGCCGCGGCGGGCCCCGGGAGGGCCCGAAACGGGGTCTCGATGTGCAGGTTCGATAGCTCGCACTGTGCCGGAGGTGGTCAGACCATGAGCGTGCCGTGCGCTTCCGGCAAGCAGGTCCTCCTCCTGGACGACGAGGAGGCGATCCTCCACCCCGCGGGGATCTACTTCCGTGCCCTCGGTTGCTTGATCGACCTGACTCGGGAACCCGAGGAGGCGGCCGCCCTCGTCAGCCATCGGCACTACGACCTGGCCATCCTCGATTTCCGCGCCACCCGCTTTGGGGGGCAGGAATACTTCGAAGTGCTCCGCGCCATACGCCGTCGTGACCGCGGCACCCGGATCATCGTGCTCAGCGCATACGTCTCAGCCGAGATGGAGGAGCAGGCGCGCGCCCTGGGGGCCGACGC
>WNFM01165863.1_pt1 | contig 11521 bp, 20 predicted proteins | sample 5400271 | NCBI WGS metagenome assembly WNFM01 (sample SAMN13153352, study PRJNA577476) | soil metagenome | isolation source: 60 cm saprolite on Douglas fir-dominated hillslope | place: USA:California | collected 2013-09-17 | reverse complement strand
CTTAACCAGCCCGCTCAAGACAAACTCGTTCACGGCTTTAGCTTCCTGAAAAAGCGCCAGTGTTGGAAGCGGTCGTATACGTACACTTCGGCAGCCAAAAACACGAAGAAACAGGCGAACATAAGCAAGTGGTCATTCCAGTAGCAAAGCTTCGCGATATAGCGACCAACCGCACACCCAATGAGATATGGCGGGACCATGGCCACCGTAACCATGCCCCATAATTTGAACCACTCGACGTATATCCGGAAAAGCCCCACCTAATGATGGTAGCATTGCAGGCAGCATCTCGCTACAGGTTGCTTGGTGAGTTTGGTACCTAATGCCGCAACCATTCCATCACGCCGGCAGGCGTAGCGGAGTGGACTCGTATGGTCGGGACGCCATAGCGCCCGGGTCTGGAGGCGAACGGCTACCTTTTTCGACAAACACCATTGATCCTGATTGAAATCACGCGTAACGGAGTTGAGAATGCCAGCGAACAAGTGTGTCTGGCTTCACGATCGCCAGCGCATCGCAAATGTTTGGAAACACCCGATACAGACCAACGAATACCAAGCGAAGACGCTGAACGAGACTCTCTTAGGAGCAGTCCGCCGCAGAACGTTTATTTGTCGCCGCAATGTCCAAATCTCTGCCTAGAGACCGCGATCGAAATAGATCGAAGCTGGAAAAGATCCCTCATTACACGACACCATCGTCCGATTCTCGGTCAACTGCTGGTCAGATTGAGTTTGCGACAGGGACCGGCGCCTCTGCTGCTCGACCTTGATGATCATAATCGAATGCGCGCGGGCAACATCTTACTATGTATCATTGCTAGCTGAAATTTAGGGTTGGCCGAGGCGCAATGTTATTCTCGTCACGCGATCGCAAGTACGGACACGACCCGAAGCGGTCAAGCGACTGGAAAAGCTGCCAGATCAATCGGCTGCATGACGTTATGACGTCTGCTTATCAAACTGTTGCAATTATGTATTATTCCTCCGATAGAGATGAGATGATAGTCACCTGAGCTGTTATCAAAGCCGTCTCGCGGCGTCGGTAGGCAGTGTGTGGCCGTGACGACAGCATGACATTGAGCGCCTGCAATCGGCAGGGGTGTGCGGGCCACGTGCGTCGGCGGGCGGCCATGTTGCGTCGCACGCAGCGGAGATGTAAGTGCGCGTTCCGCGCGTCTGGGAGTTATGGGATCAGGAGCATGCAACATGATGCGGTCAACGCCGCGGTGCTGGCCGCCGGTAATTCGGCTACCCGTAAATTGGGAGGAATTGCACGGCAAACCTTGCCGCAACGAAGCCAGGTCGATCGTGCCGGCATGGCGGCTTCGCACGGCAGGAGCGTAGTTAAGTTCATCCCAAGGTTCCCGCGGTGAGTTCATGATGTCGGTGCCGACACCGGCAACCAACCGGGTGCGTCCTGAACGCCCGGCGAGGATATGATCGACGATGGATGTGCTGTCGCGCAGAGCAGGTATTGACTATGCCAATGAGGGCGCGGCGAAAGAAGGTTCGGCGGCAGACTCGATGTCAGCCGTGATCGAACAATTGACGGGATTCATTCGGCGGCAAGCCCAAGTTTTTGTCGTTGTCCCGGCTGCGACCATCGCACTCGGTCTTCTGTATCTGCTCATCACACCGGCGCAATACACTGCAACGGCAACGCTGTTGATAGACAGCAGCACGCTCCGGGTCCTGCAGAACCAACTGCAGCCGCAGGGGGATATCCCCCTCGATACGGTTCAGGTGGGATCGCAGGTCGAGATTCTCGGCTCGGAGAAGATAGCACTCGCGGTGATCCGGGAGCTCAACCTGGCCGAAGATCCAGACTTCGTCAAAACGGGCGGAGGGATCTCGATACCGTTTTCGCCCTCGACATCAGATGCAAGCTCGAAGGCGGACAAGGAGCGAAGGGCGCTCGATGAGTTCGTCGGCCACCGCAGCATTTCACGGGTGGAACGAACCTATGCCCTGAATATCTCGTATACGGCGCGGAGCCCAGCAGCCGCGGCGAAAATTGCCAATGCGATCGCTGAGGCCTATATCAACGATCAACTGGAAGCCAAACGCCGGACGACAAGCCGTGCGAGTGCATGGCTGCAAGACCGGATCAACGAATTAAAGGCACAGGTGGCGTCCGCAGACCGGGCCGTTCTTGCGTTCAAGGAAAAGAATAATATCGTCGATTTCGAAGGAACGAACGGAACGGCTGGTCCTGGCGCTTCGAGTCGCCTGATCGGAGAACAGCAGCTATTTGAGCTGAGCAGCCAGCTCAGCACTGCGCGCGCCGCAACCAGCGAGGCCAAAGCACGCCTGGAACGGATCGAGCAGGTCCGCAAACTGGATGTTGGCGAGGCGGCGATCGCCGATACTTTGCGGAATGAAGTCATTACGCGGCTGCGCAACCAGTACCTCGACCTGTCCGCTCGCGAGTCGAACTGGTCCCTACGATACGGATCGAACCATTTGGCCGCGATTAACCTTCGAGATCAAATGGAGAAAATACGTCGGAACATCAGCGCGGAACTCGGGCGGATTGCCGCGAGCTATCAGAGCGACTATGAGATCGCTAAGGCGCGGGAAGACAACCTCGACCGTGCCCTGGCCAATTTGGTATCCGAAGGACAAGTTACAAACCGGGATCGGCTCGGGCTGGCGGAGCTTGAGAGTTCAGCCAAGATCTATCATGGGATTTACGATAATTTTTTCCAACGCTATATGGAAGCGATACAGCAGCAGTCATTTCCGATCACCGATGCGCGGGTGATCAGTTCAGCTGCCCCGCCATCACAAAAAAGCAAGCCCGTCGGTTCGCTGGTTTTGAGCATAACTGCCACGATTGGGTTCATCATGAGCCTCGGAGTAGCGACCTTGCGAGAAGCGATCGACGGCGTCTTCCGCACCGGTCGGCAGGCCGAACAGGCGCTGATGGTAAAATGCCTGTCAGTGATACCGCTGTTAACTACGCAAGTCGTCCCCATCCATGCACCGCGGCATCCGGTTGCGCGGCGGACACATCCATACGCCGCTGCATGGCGCGGGCCGAAACAGCAAGCCGAAGAAGGTATGACGCCTGATGCGACGTGCTTCGCGTTTGCCGACCCGCTCATGCGGCGCGTGGTGGACGATCATTTATCGGTATTTACCGAGGCATTTCGGGCGATCAAGGTGACCGCCGAGCTTCAGGCCGCGATCCGGGACAACAAAGTCATCGGCATAACGTCTACGCTGCCGAGCGAGGGCAAATCCACCAATGCCTGTAACCTGGCTATGCTGATGGCTGATGCAGGCAAGCGCGCTATCCTGGTGGATGCGGACCTGCGCAACCCGACGCTGGCCCGGTCTCTGATCCCCACGCCCAAGGTCGGATTGATGGAGCTGTTTGACTGGCAGAATCGACCTCCAACAAGCCGTAGGCCAGGAGTGCGCCACCGGACTGACGTTGCTTCCGCTCGTGCTTAATGAGCAGCTTGTCCATTCCGATGAGATTCTGTCGTCGCAGGCCTTCAGGAATCTCATCGATCCACTTCGGCAGGGTTACGATTATATCATCATGGATCTTCCGCCCATCGCTCCCGTTGTTGACGTCCGCGCGAGTGTACCGGTTATCGATTCACTCGTTTTCGTGGTGCAGTGGGGAAGCACAAGAATCAAGACCGTGCAGCGTCACTTGATGGCTGAGCGGGAACTGTATGATCGCCTTCTTGGCGTGGTCTTGAACAAGGCAGACCTGAAGGTGCTGGAAAGGTTCGAGCAGCCGGGCCTTTATCAAAATGGATATTACGTGAACCGCGGCTATCGGCAATCGTCAGGCTAAAGTGATGATCCGACTTTTGGTCGCGCGATTTGGCAAACGCCTTTATCATGTTGTCGCATGATGACGGCATGTTCGATCCTGCGCAAGCAGATCCCGGATTACTTGCCTTTATCAGGTCGCCGAAACCGCGCCTCTTGGCGGGCACGGAGCTCTTCTTCGAGTTTGAGCTTATCCAATAGGATGTCCGTAACGAGGCGTCGCAGCTGGGAGTTTTCGAGTTCCAGGCGTTTGATCGTGTCAACCGAGTCGATAGCCGTTGATGCCTGAGGGTGAAGGTCCGGGGCGTCGCGCCCGGTGCTCTGAGCGGAATCTGTGTCTCCGCTCAGCATTTTCTTCCAGCGATGATAGGTCATGATACTTACGCCGAGAGCCTTCGATATCTCTCGCTGAGTCTTGCCCTTTGCGGCCATTTCCTTGGCTTGCGCCAGCTTGGCCGCAATTTCCCCCGAGGCATGCCTCTTGCCGACCATTTAGTCCTCTCCGGCCCGTGAATCTGACTTCAAAACCCCACAGGCTTTAAAAACCGTCATGGAGGCATTTATGCCCAAGTTTTGTTAAAAAACCTCACCGAGGAACATTTGTGCCTCGATTCTCAAGGTTTTCAATAGTACCAGCGAAGAATTAAAGGGAATTCTCCAATCGACAGTCAGTTCCGATCGGCAAATGGGGCCGCTGGCGGTAGTGTACGCGCCGCAGCGTCATGCCTGAGGCAGGCTGCGTTGACGCAACGTAATTTGCCGAGCGAATCGGCTCAAATTAAGTTTATGTTAGTCAATCACCGTAAGTCACCGCGCCGCTCAATAGACGTTGCGCCGCCGCATCAATTCGAACCACGTTCTCAGCATGATATAGATATCGAGCGTAAGGCTCCAATTATCGATATACCATAGATCGAGCCTGATCCTCTGCTCCATTAGCTTGAGCCGCGGTGTGCCGCCCCGGCTGCCTTGCACCTGGGCCCAACCCGTAATCCCCGGCTTCACATGATGCCGGAAGGCGTAGTTGGCGATCAGCGGGCCCCGATCACTTCGAACGGGACGCTGATGCGCAGCCTCGATGGTCCCTCAAAGGTTGAAGGCGATTCACTTACGTTAGTCACGACACACCTGCGTCAAGAGGGAACAGGATGTCACATGTCGTATCACACCAATATGATACTTAGCTAACGGTTAATGATATATGCGATACGCGCCTGACGGCCGTTGAATTTGCCAATGTGACATTCATGCGACATTGAAAGCCGGGACGGTCAAACCGCGCGCCGCCGCCACGAACGGCCAAACGACGCCGGATGCGGATCAAGTCCGGGGCGGGCGTTTTCCGGATCGCTCTAACGCGCCGGCGGCGCGTCGGACTTTGTGTCGAGCAGTTTCGAGAGTGCGATTTCGTTGACGACGGGCGGAGTCTGCTTGAACAGCTCCGCTATGTAGGCACGACGATTGGCCTCCGCACGCTCGGCCCGGATGCGTTGCACGAGCGCGTCCCTGACCTCGGCGAGCGACCTGGTATGCGACGCTTCGGTGTCCAACATCTTGAGGATGTGCCAGCCGTTGTCGAGCCGCACCGGATCTGTGATTGCCGCCTTCGCGAGCCCAATGACTTGGCTGCGAATCTCGGGCCGCAGGTCCGGCTCGGCCACCCAGCCGATCTCGCCATCCCGCTCGGCCGTGGCCGCGTCGTCGGAAACGCTGTGGGCAAGCGCGGCAAAGTCCGCGCCTGGCTGCTTTGCCTTCAGCACGTCGTCAAGCTTCTTGCGCGCGGTTCCCTCCCGCCTTGCCGGCGTCCTTAGCCACTGCGACGACGATCTGTGCGAGTTGGAATCGGCGCGGAACCAGAAAGGCGGTGACGTTCGCGTCATAGACGGTCTTGATATCCGCTTCGCTCGGATAAGTCTCTGGTGGCGCGGCGATGGACTGGAGATAGGTCTCGACGATCTGGTTTTCGCGCTCCCGCGCAAGCTCGGCCGCGACGGCCGGCTGCTGGTCCCATTTCTTGCCCAGCGCTTCCTTGAGCACAAGGCGGTTGGCAAGGATGGCGCGCACAGTCTGGCTAAGCAACGTCGGATCGTGCGCCACCGCGGCCTGTTGTCGACTATCCAGAGATGCGAGCGCCGCACGCAGCTCTTCGGCGGTGACATCGCTCTCTCCTACCCGGGCGATGACTTCGCTGGCCTTCACCGCCGCACGATCGTCCGCGGAGGACGAGGTTGTCGGTTGAGCAGGCGTCGCCGGACGGGACGGAGTGGCCGGTGGCGTCGCTGCGCGAGCCGGGGCTGATTGAGGCGGCGTGCGGTTCTGCGCGATCGCATCCGCAGCGACGGCCGAGAACGCGATCGCGGCCAGGATGCCCGCTCTGACGGTGTGATTGTTCATGGCTTGACCTTCTGATCGAGGATTCTATCGCGGAAATCCTGGACCGCGTTTTGGTGTTCGACCCGTTTCAGTCCGAACGCCGGTTCATGGTCCAATATCTTTTCGAACGGATTCATCGCTTCGTATTGCGTCACGATATCGTTTCCGGCCTTGACGAGCCGAGTGTTCTTGACCTCACACGCCTTGTTGCTCGCCTTCAGGGCCGCCGCCTCGCCCTCGAACTTGGTGCGCTCGGCGTCCTTGGCGCGGGCGACGGTGGCGGCCTCGGCGTAAGCGCTCTTCCACTTTTCCAGCGCCTCGTCACGCTCGGCGATCCGGTCGTTGAAATCCTTGACCGCCTGGCGATAGGCCTGCTCCGCTTCCTTGACCTGCGCCCGCAGGACCTCGTTCTGCTTGCGCGGCCGATCGCGTTCCTGCTCGGCCGCGGTCGCCCTCGCCTGCAGCGCGGCCCGCTGGTCCTCGAGCGTGCGGAGCTGGCCCGTCGCACTGCGCAGCGCTTCGCGCAGACGGTCGGCGAGCAAGGCCGGATACGCGCTTATCGTTGCGGATCGTGGGGATGGCCGGCAAGCTGGCGCAATTTCGTTGCGGATATCTGTTCGGTAGTTTCGTCGAGAACAATCCGTTCCACGGCATAGCCGACATCCCGGCCATAGAACACGTGGGTTATATTCGGCAGCGCGACTACCACGAAGCGGCCGGCATAGGCCGAAAGTGCGGCCTCGATCCGTTGCTTGACGGCAAAGAACGGCAGTGGATTTTTTTCATCGATCCCGTGGGTGTCACGCACCGCGATGCAGACTTGCCCGGCCCGCCGCAATCCCTCTTCGATCAACCGCTGATGTCCGGGATGAAACGGTTGATAGCGCCCGATAAACAGCGCCGTCGGCCGCTGTGGACCGAATGCCGGCCGAAGCAACGCGAGGACCTGTTCGGCCCAGAATTGTGGCGTCCCATCGGCAAAAACACGGATGTCAAATCGCTCAGGGGCCACGAACATCCGATTTGTATCTTCAAATCGTCCGGCCTCGATCCGATCGACCCAGATGATGAAAGCGTTACCGAAGGCGGCTCGCGTCTCGGGTGTTGGGCAAATGAAATCGGCGATCACCGTGCCGCCGGCTTCGACCACCCGATCGCACATCCAGCCCATGCGGCGGGCGTGCTCGACGCGATCTTGATGGCTGAAACCAAGATCGCGCGACAGATTGGCGCGTACGGCGTCGGCGTTAAATACGACCGCGCTAAGCAACGGGGCAAGCGCGGCGGCGAGCGCTGTCTTACCGGCGCCGGGAAGTCCCATGATGAGGATTTTGCGTTGCATTTCCCGGGCTTCACTTGCAGTGCGGTACGGCCGACATTGATCGCATGCCTCGAAACGTCAGAGAGTGAAACGCCCGATACGATCAAACTATAGAATGCCGATATTCGGCACGCAATGTCGGAAATGGGTCCTGCGCCGTCCGGTGACGGTGATGATCTTTGACATCGATCATTTCGAATCGATCAACTACTGCTTCGGCCATTCGGCGGGCGACGAGATTCTCAAACTATTCGCCGCTGTCGTGGTCAACTCGTTGCGCATCAGCAGACCTCTCGGGGCCCACCATCAAACACTACCTCGGATGAAGCATTTGACGGATGCACCATCCTCCCAACGGTCAACGAACGTTCTCCTTTGCCCCTTAATTTCTTGCGAACGCTCGAGAAAGCTACGGCCGGAATGCCTTACTTAAAGCGCCCCAATCTTGTTAGTTGCACCACTAAATCGAAATTTGGTCGCGCAAACATGGGGATGACCGAGGGCTCTGCTACTTACGCCGCTGACGAGCCGTCGCACCCGCTTTGCGACGAGCGCATTATCCCTCGAAGCATTGGCGGAAAACTGCTTCTGCCGTAGGCTAGCTTGCAAGAACTGCGAACGCATCGCCTCGAGCATCAACATAGCGGACCTCTTTGGGCGATCTGACGCGCGCAACCGAACCCCATCGTCGATCATCATCGTCTGGATGCACGCAAGCAAAAGTCGCGATCTCGCACTCTTTGGTGAGCTTGATCATGTACGCAGGCGACAAATATCGCGGCGTCCGGGCATGATCGGCATTTCTGCACGGCCTCAAGTTTCCAGATCTGCATATTGCGCGAGTTCGATTGAAACTCGTTTGCCGCGCAGCAGTCACGACTTGCGCACCTTTCAAAGGCAAATATTCCCGCGTCGTTGAGATTCATGCAGTAGGCACAAGCACAGCAGGACACGCCATCGCGCGTGTTTGGCAGGTTCGCGGGGGCAGCGCGAGCGGAGAGCGTTCCGGATGGAAGCTCCTGCGGCTCGATGAAGCCAGAGCCGTCGAATTGCTCAACGAAATATCCGCCGCTCCGCGGCCCGGCTATAAGAGGGGCGATAAAGACATGGCCCGCATTGATTGCCAAATTTAGTTGGCCACAATTGCAAGTCCCGCGCTTGAAGCTGGTTTGCGGTGAAACACGCAGTCCGAGCGGTGATCCTAAAGTTCGCCGCGGTCTTTCCGCATCTGTCGAAGAAAGTCCTCTATTTCTCTCTGGCTTTCGTCGAACGATCTCTCTTGTGACGAGATTTTGCGTTCCATCGGTAGAAAGAAGAGCAGTCCGCCAACCACAAAGGCCATGCCCCCGACAATCAATGAGACACCCAACGCATGCATCTTAAAACGCCCAAAAATGCCCATTCTAGCTTCGCTATCCGACATTGCAAGTCAGGTAGCCGCTGTCAGAATGCGACTTTACCGATGGGAGAGACTGCGACGTTGCCGTGAGAAAACAGGAGTCACTGGCGAGCACCGAAGAGGGAGCACTCGAAGTACAGTATGGCAAAGGCCATGCGCACCACCCGCTAGCTTAAAAAAGCGAGCTCTCGTGCTGTAAATTAAAGGCGCAACCCTGTTCGTCTCGAGGGTGGGAGAAGCGCAATAAGGAACGGAGTTGCGCCGGCCCATGCAGGCCGAGATTAGGATACAACGTTGGAACGACGGCGGCGGTCAAACCCCGGTGTCTCCGGCCAGCACCGCGATCAAGCTGATCCTCGATAATCATTCCGCCCACATATCGAGAGAAACAAGAGCTTGGCTCGACGCTCGACCACCCGGACGCTTCGCCTTCACCTTCACGCCCAAGCATGATTCGTGGCTGAACCTCATCGAGGGCTTTTTCTCCAAGTTCGCTCGCTCGGTCCTGCGCCACATCCGGGTGACATCAAAGCAAGAACTCAAGCAGCGCATCATGGCTGGCATCGACGATGTCAATCACCATCCCGTCATCCACACCTGGTCATACAAGCTCGCCGAGGCTGCCTGATATGATTCAAATCATGAAAACGCTGACCTAGTGCCTAACAACCCCAATTCCTTACGAACAGCCGCGGCTGAATCGCCGACCTTTTTGATGATCCTCCGCAGCTCATTCTTCGAAGCGCCGAGCTCCTTGGTCAGGTATTCTTCTTCCCATACTTCTTGCATGCTTATCCTGCTACGGTCAGCCGTGCCTCTTTTCGTCAGATCGTCCATTGTCCTTCGAATGAAAGCGCAGCCCCGCCTGGAGGGCTTTTGGGGGGCTAAGGGGGCGGGGCCGCGCGGACTTGGCATCGGCAAGCTCAAAGGGATAAATCGCTGTCCTTGCAGACGTTCCTCTTCAATGACGAATGCGAAGAATGCGGGAACGATGCCGCCGCGGGGCTTGAATCCCATCGAGTAGCGTGGAGTTTGTTGTGGCATTGGCAGTGCAGAAAGCCGGCGGGCAATGAAGAGGTCTAGATCAGGTTTGTCGCGCCGACGCGCCAGTTGGGAATAACCCCTTAGTAGCACGATCGAGCTGCTTCTCATGCCGCGCACGAAATTCCAGCGGGTCACCGATCGTTGAGAAGGCCGCCAAAAAGCATTCTCCGGATCGGTCAAGCCCGACAAAGATAAGATAATAAGGGTCGCTGCCGCGGCTCAACTTTAGCTCAGTGAGCTTCCTTGACACATGATCGACCGAGCCGATCGGCTTGGCCTCATACTGCACCTGCTCGCCAGGAGATGTTTGAGCGATGATCGCTTCCAATTCCGAAACGGTGATCAGCATGTCCTTGCGGTCCCGATATTTTCCTCATGCCTCAAAAGCGCCTTACCCGCTACCGGGAACCAGCCGGAGCTTTGGTTTGCCAGACCTGTGACCGTGTTCTTCGAAGGATTGTTGTCGGATGCGCCCGAGCCTCGCTTCCATCGCCTGGAGATCTCGCCGCAATTCAGTGCCGTGCTCACTGATCTGATTGCGCGATTCACGGCGCTCGGATGGGGTGAGTAGCGGGTTTGCAAGGTCGGTCCATGCAACACTAGTCAATTTCTTGAGCGCCTCGATAGTACGTTCTAGATCGTCCGGCGCTGTCATCATAGGTTCGCCTTTGAAGAGAACGAGGCAACATCTCGCGAAAATTCAGAGCTGACATTCATTCTCGGCGAAATTCCAGTATGACCTAAGTGCGTCAGGGGCCTCATTGAGCCATACCAGCGCGTCCCGGCAACCCAGAAAAAGTATGCGCTCTTCGCCTTCGACCTGCCCATTCGATGCCATGTATAGAACAAACGATCCGTCGTCGGTCCGCAATAGCGTGTCGTGCGCGAGGTACTCGGTGAGTGTCTGCGCGTCAACGGCCGGATAGCTGTGCGAAAGCAGGAGCTGCATTGCGATTCGGGCCCGAAAGGTGCTTGGCTCAATTAGAAGCGATTATGGTTAACAAGTCGCTATCGACCCTCCCAGCGGACGTCACGTCGTCGGACGCCCTGTCAAATCCGACCAGGGTCGCAAGGCGGGACAGTTCGAATCTTCTGCAGTCTTGATCTTCGGCCGGTCCGGATCCGACACGTCGGGGCGTCGCTACCTTCAAACGACCTCGCGACTGGCCCCACTCGTGGGGCTTTTCTTTTCACCCTCCTTCGGGGCGATAGAAGCCGCCAAGCCGCTCGCTTTCAACAAGCTCTCAAGCGGTGACAAATCGTCTTCCATCGAGTGTCAATCGCGTTTAACGTTGTGTGAGACTTCGCTAGGTCACTTGAGCGGTTCGTATTGCATTCTCCGAAGTGGCAAGACAGCTCAGTTTCGACCAAGTGCTCCCAGTACTCCGCTTCAGCGAGGAGCTTCCAACTCTGCGCTGGATTGTATGCAGCCTGCTGACGGCAGAGCGAACTCATCGCGCGCAATCGAGAGACGTTCTTCATGGGCCCCTCCTAGTACCCACTTTTCTTAGAGCGTGAGTCGTGATTCAAGATCGGGATGATCCCCGAAGCAAGAGAAGTCCAGCTTTCGACGAAAGATCGCAAGGTGCT
>WNFM01137359.1_pt1 | contig 11521 bp, 6 predicted proteins | sample 5400271 | NCBI WGS metagenome assembly WNFM01 (sample SAMN13153352, study PRJNA577476) | soil metagenome | isolation source: 60 cm saprolite on Douglas fir-dominated hillslope | place: USA:California | collected 2013-09-17 | reverse complement strand
CGCGGGATCGAGATCGCCTGCCTGGCCGGGGCCGCCGGCCTCCTGGCCGTTCACGTAGGCCGGCTCTTCGTGATCCGCGGCGCGCTGCCCTGGTGGGCGCCCGCGCTCGGGCTTCTGGCCATCGCGGCGGCGGATTGCGGATCCGGTCTCGTGCACTGGGCGGCCGATTCCTGGGGTAGCGAGACCATGCCGCTCCTTGGCCGACGCTTCCTCGGTCCTTTCCGTGTCCACCACGTGAATCCGGACGACTTCCTGCGACGGGACTTCGTGGATTGCAACGGGGACGTGGCGCTGGTAACGATCCCGCTGCTGCTGCTCGCTCTCCGGGTGCCTCTCACCGGGCCGTGGGGACCGGCGGCCGCCTTCTTCATCGTGTCCTTCTGCGCGGCAGCGCTTCCCACGAACCAGCTCCACCAATGGGCGCACCAGGCCCTGCCGCCTCCGACGGTCGCCTGGCTGCAGAACCGCGGCTTCGTCCTGAGCCGGGACGCGCACCGGCGCCATCACGCGCGCCCGCACACCGCGAACTACTGTATTGCGACCGGCTGGTGCAATCGTCCGCTCGCTGCGATCGGGCTGTTCCCCGCGATGGAGCGCCTGGTCGTACGGCTGACCGGCCGAACGCCGCGCGGCGAGGGGGACACGCCATGAGCAGGACCTCTCCCTCCGAGCGAGACCCGACTCATTTCGGCTCGGGGTGGATCAGCGGGACCTGGTCAATCGCCCTCGGCCTGATCGGGCTCGGCTCCGTCCTCTGCTTCCATCACCCTTCGCTGCTCACGATGCCCAAGCTGCGCGGCCTGTATCCCGTGCCCTACGTTCGGGCCCTGCTCCACGTCGTGCTGGTGTCGGCGTTCCTGCTGGGAGTCGTGAGCGTCTGGCTCCGCCGGCGCAAATGGATGGGCCTGACGGGGATCGTCCTCACCTTCGTCGCCGCCCTGCTCGGCGGATCGCGCGTCCCGCTCGACGGCGAGCTCCGCACCGGCCCGTTCCTGGGCCTCGACTGGTTCCTCCTGAACCTCATCGCCTACTCGGCGCTCTTCATCCCCCTCGAGCGTCTCTTCGCCCGCCGCGAGCAGCCCGTCTTCCGCGATGGATGGCGCACCGACCTCGCCTATTTCTTCGTGAGCGCCCTCCTCGTCCAGGTGACGACACTGCTGACCCTCAAGCCGGCGATGGTGCTGTTCCGGTGGGCGGCGCACCCGGGGGTGAAGGCCTGGGTCGCGGGCCAGCCCTTCGTGGTCCAGTTCGTCGGGATCGTCTTCCTCACCGATCTGACGCAGTACTGGATCCACCGCCTCTTCCATCGCCTGCCTGCGCTCTGGCGGTTCCACGCCATCCATCACTCGGCGGAGGCGATGGACTGGCTGGCCGGCTCGCGCCTCCATCTCGTCGACGTCGTCGTCACGCGCGGCCTGACCTACGTCCCCATCTACGTCCTCGGGTTCGCGGAAGTGCCGCTCTTCGCCTACGTCGCGTTCGTGAGCATCCAGGCCACGTTCATCCACGCGAACGTACGCTTCGACTTCGGCCGTTTGGACTGGCTCCTGGCTACTCCGCGCTTCCATCATTGGCACCACGCCGCCGAGCGGGAGGCGGTCGACCGGAACTTCGCCGTACATCTGCCGGTGCTCGATCGGCTGTTCGGCACCCACTACCTCCCGCGCGCACGCTGGCCGTCCGCCTATGGGCTGGCCGGCGGTGGCCCCGTTCCCGAGGGGTTCGGCCGCCAGTTCGTCCATCCCTTCGTGCCCGCCTCGTCCGTGCGCGAGCCGGTTGTGCCGCCGGCGTAACAGGCGTACTGTGAATGGGTCGTCGCTCATCGCTTTCCTGAGCGCTGTTGCCCCACGGCCCGCCCCGTCGGACAGCTCCCACCAAAGCAGGCCTTCCGTCCCTCGTTGGTGAAGGAGACACCTCCATGCATGCACGACCCACTCCCAGCCATCCCCTGGAGAACCACCGCGCTCTGCTTGCGTGGCTCGTGGCCCTTGTCGCCGCCGGGATCCTGACGTCCTGCCCGGTGGTGCTGGCCGCCGACCCGCCTGCGATCCTGTACGGCACGGCGCAGCGTCCATTGACCGGTCCTCGCTACCAGACGATGCGCTCTCTGGCCCGGTACTTCGACACCACTGCAAAGGGTGCCCTGGAGGGCGCCGTCGACGACGCCCGCCACGGCGCGTCACCCGATGCGAGCTTCCTCTTCTCGATCCGCGCTTTCGCCCGTTCCGCCGACGACTTCCATCGCACGCTCGATGAGTACGAGGCCAAGCCGTTCGAAGTCCCGCCCCAGGTCGACGCCTTGGCGGTGCGAGCTCGGGAGCTCGACGAGCGGCTGCGCGACGCCCACACGCTGGAAAGCACGTACGACGAGTGGGAAGGCATCACGGACGTGCTCCGGCGCATGACGTCGCTGATGGCGGGGCAAGACGTCGAGGTCCCCGCCACCTACGTCTCGCCCGTCCTCTCCGGCCCCGCGCTGGAGCAGTTCCGTCAGCTCGTCCATGACCTGGAGATCAGCGCCAGCCGCGCGCACTCACGCGCCAAGAAGGAGGCGAGCCGATACGAGCGTGGGCGGCAATTCCTCGGCGAGCTCGGCTACTTCGAGGCCCAGAGCCGGGATCTCCACCTGCGCGCGGATGCCGGCGACGTGGAACCGCAGGAGATCGGCCCGATCGTGGATCACCTGCTGGAGGAGGCGCGGCAGGCCGACCGCCGGATGCGTGATGCCCAGACGTTTCCCGAGGTGTGGGACGACTCCGGCCGCACCATCACGATCCTGCAGCGGATGACGACCCTAGTCCGCTCATAATCCTTGCTTTCTCGGCGCCATGCGCGTATCCTGATGTCCACGTAGTCAGCTTTCCTGAGCGCTGTCGGTCACACCCGCACCCATCCTGCGACAGCCTCCTCGCTAAAGCACATCGTCTGTAATCACTTGGGAGGGAGGCCTCCATGAATGAAGTCGTGTCCTGGCCGGGCCTGATGTCCACCACCGTCGTGGCCACCGTGCTCGTGACCAGCACTGTCATCCTGCTCCTGCGCCGCCTGCGGGGACCCGCGGCCTCCCTGGCCCAGGTCATCCAGGACGTCGATCATGAGCCGATGGCCAAACCGTCGGCAGACTGGAAAGGCAAGGCAATTCTATGAAGGTACGACCGCTGCACGATCGTCTCGTCGTTCGTCGCGTCGAGGAGAAGGAGACCGCGAAGGGCGGGATCATCATCCCCGACACGGCCAAGGAAAAGCCCCAGGAAGGCGAAGTCCTGGCTGCCGGCAACGGCAAGGTCCTGGAGAACGGGACGAAGGTCGCCCTCGACGTGAAGGTCGGCGACAAGATCCTGTTCGGGAAGTACTCGGGTACGGACATCCGCATCGACGGCGAAGACGTCCTGATCCTGCGCGAGGACGAAGTCCTGGCCGTGCTGGCCTAGTCCAACCGCCGCCGTTCCCTTTTTCGAGACGCGAGCGTTCCGCGCGCATCCAGTCGACTCATTTCCGCAAGTCAGTAGGAGACGCACTCATGGCAAAGCAAATTACGTACGGTGACGAATCGCGGCAGCAGATCCTGCGCGGCGTGAACCGCCTGGCCGACGCCGTCCGCGTCACCCTGGGGCCCAAGGGACGAAACGTCGTCCTCGACAAGAAGTTCGGCGCGCCCCTCATCACCAAGGACGGCGTGACGGTGGCGAAGGAGATCGACCTCAAGGAGCCCCTGGAGAACATGGGGGCGCAGATGGTGAAGGAGGTCGCGAGCAAGACCTCCGACGTGGCCGGCGACGGCACCACCACCGCCACCGTGCTGGCCCAGGCCATCTACCGCGAGGGCAGCAAGAACGTCACCGCGGGCGCGAATCCGATGGCGATCAAGCGCGGCATCGACAAGGCGGTCACCGCGGTGTCCGAGGAGCTGAAGAAGCTCAGCAAGCCCGTCAAGGGCAAGATGATCGCGCAGGTGGGTTCCATCTCCGCGAACAACGACGAGGAGATCGGCCGCATCATCGCGGAAGCGATGGAGAAGGTCGGCAAGGACGGCGTCATCACGGTCGAGGAAGCGAAGTCGATGGAGACGTCCCTCGAAGTGGTGGAGGGCATGCAGATCGACCGCGGCTATCTCTCGCCCTACTTCGTGACCGACCCCGAGCGCATGGAGTGCGTGCTCGAGAACGCGGTCGTCCTGATCCACGAGAAGAAGATCTCGAACATGAAGGACCTCCTGCCCCTGCTGGAGCAGGTGGCCAAGCTGGCCCAGCCGCTGCTCATCGTGGCCGAGGACCTGGAAGGCGACGCCCTGGCCACGCTCGTGGTGAACAAGCTGCGCGGGACGCTGCAGGTGTGCGCCATCAAGGCCCCCGGCTACGGTGACCGCCGCAAGGAGATGCTGCAGGACCTGGCCGTCCTCACCGGCGGCAAGGCCGTGACCGAGGACCTCGGCATCAAGCTCGAGAACATCAAGATCGAGGACCTGGGCAAGGCCAAGAAGATCACGGTCGACAAGGAGCACACGACGATCGTCGAGGGCAAGGGCAGCAAGAAGGACATCGAAGGCCGCGTGAAGCAGCTCCGCACCCAGATCGAGGAGACGACCTCCGACTACGATCGCGAGAAGCTCCAGGAGCGGCTGGCCAAGCTCGTGGGCGGAGTCGCCATCATCAAGGTGGGCGCGGCGACGGAGACGGAGATGAAGGAAAAGAAGGCCCGCGTCGAGGACGCGATGCACGCGACCAAGGCCGCGGTCGAGGAAGGCATCGTGCCCGGGGGCGGCGTGGCCCTGCTGCGTTGCACCAAGGCGCTGGAGGCCATCAAGGCCGAGGGCGACGAGGCGGTCGGCATCAACATCATCCGCCGCGCGCTGGAAGAGCCGGTCCGACAGATCGCGGGCAACGCCGGACACGAGGGCGCAGTGGTCGTGGCCAAGGTGCGCGAGATGAAGGCCGACGAGGGCTTCAACGCCCTGACCGAGACGTACGAGAACCTGGTCGAAGCGGGCGTCATCGACCCGACCAAGGTCGTGCGGTCCGCGCTGCAGAACGCGGCTTCCATCGCTTCGCTCCTCCTGACCACGGAGGCGACGATCTGCGAGATCGCCGAGGAGAAGAGCGAAGGCGGGATGGGCGGGATGCCGCAGGGCGGCGGGGGGATGTACTGACGCCTTTCCCGCATCGATAGAGTTCGGAGTCGGATCGAAGGGCAGCCATCGCGGCTGCCCTTCGTTTCTTGGCGTCCTCGCGAAGTCGATCTAGGCGGGGCCGCCGCGGCGGCGATCGGATACGGCGGGCGCCGTGGCAGTGGACGTGACGCGGTTGCGGCCGGCGGCCTTCGCCGCATAGAGCGCGTCGTCCGCGGCCTTTTTCCACTCGTCCAGGGTCTGACCCTCGGCCAGCATGGCGATGCCCGCGCTGAAGGTGGCCCGGAACGAGGGCCGGCCTGGAGCCTCGAGGTCGATCTCGCGGAACTCCTCGAGCACGCGCCCCATGAGATGGAGCACCTCGGGCTCGGGCAGGCCCTCGAAGAGGACCACGAACTCTTCCCCTCCGTAGCGGCCGATGGTGTCCGACTGGCGGAGGCGACGGCGTAGCAGCGCGGCCAGCGTGGCCAGCACGCGGTCACCGACGGGATGGCCGAAGCGGTCGTTGACGGACTTGAAGTGGTCGAGGTCGATCATCACCCAGGCGAAATGCCGGGAAGGGTCGCGATCCTTCTGTGCGTGGAGGGCCTGGGCACGCTCGATGAGCGCGGTGTGCGTGAACAGCCGCGTGAGGCCATCGCGATTGAGGAGGTTCTTGAGGAACCGCGCGCGCTCCAGGCGTGAGGCCACCACGGACAGGAGCACGGGCGGCACGATGGGCTTGGTCAGATGGTCGTCGCCGCCGACCTGCGCGCTGCGGAACCGCGACTGCATCTGGCTCTCCGTGGTCAGGAAGAGCACGGGCAGGGCCGCGTTGCGCTCGTCCTGGCGGAGGTAGCGCACGAGGTCGTACCCGCTGATGCCGGGGAGCAGGATGTCCATCAGCACGAGATCGGGCCGGAACTCGCCGAGCACGGTCTCGAACTGCTTGGGATCCGCGCACACCGCGACCTCGTACCCTCCCGACTCGAGAATCGACCTCACGTAGGAGGCTTGCTGGGGATCGTCCTCAACGGACAGGATCCGTACCGCATGGGACTGGCTCGCGTCCAGGAGGTGCTGGAGGCGGCGCATGAGCGCCTTCCAATCCACGGGCTTCTCGAAATAACCGTCCGCGCCTCCGTGGATGGCCTCGACCTTGTCCAGGAAGCCGCCACTCGGGCCCAGGACGAACACGGGCACGGCCTCGCCGCCGGGCAGCGCGCGGAGCTGATCGATCACGTCGTAGCCCGAGCCGTCCTCGAGGGCGGCATCGACGATGAGAGCGTCCGGAAGGGATTGGCCGAGGGCGTGCGAGGCCTCGGCCCGCGTGGCCAGGGGGCGCGCCGCGTGTCCCTCCTGTTCGATGAGCGGCGCGAGCGTCGCCGCCACCGCGGGATCGTGACTCACCAGGAGCACTTCCGGAATCCGCGTGACGACCCCCGTTCGGCCGGCGGCGGGAGAGGGGAGGGCCGGCTGGGACAGCTCGTGGGCCAGCGCGCCCACCAGCCTCGTCCAGTTCTCGATCTCCGAGGCCGAGAGGGAGGACTCGCCGTGAAGGATGGCGAGGCACTCGAGCTCGCCCTCCTTGGCCAGGGCGGTGACCTGCGGGAATCCGAAGCTCGTCCCCACGCCGGCGAGGCTGTGGAAGAACCGCATCAGGTCCTGCAGGTGCTCGCCGTCCGCAGGTGTCTCGCGCAGGAGCCCGAGGATGCGGGCGGCCACCTCGGTCCGGGCCTGCGAGCGGCGCACGAACTGCGTGCGCAGCTCGTCCAGACCGTCGTCCCCCGCTTTCGCCCGCGGCGGTCCCGAAGCGGGGAGGCCAGGGGGAGTTCCCAGAAGCTCCCGCACCGCGTTGGGCAGGGCGAAGGGGTCGAACGGCTTGGCGACCACGGCGCGCGCGCCCAGCTTCTTGAGCCGCTCGACCTCGGAAGGCATCGCGGACGCGGTCAGGAAGATCACGGGGATGGACGCGGTCTCCGGGTTGGCGCGCAGCGCGGTGAGAGTGGTGGGCCCATCCATGGACGGCATCATCACGTCCAGGAGGATGGCGTCCGGACGCATGTCCTGCGCGACTCTCAGGCACTCGGCCCCGCTGGCCGCCTCGCTGACCGGGATCTGGTGCATGGCGAGGGTCAGGCGCACGAGCTCCCGCGAATCGGCATCGTCGTCGACGACAAGGACTCTCATCGGCCGGCTTCACCCCCCAGTATCGATGCTCCCACGTATTGGCCGGGAGGATGAGGGGCCGGGCGCGACAAAACGGGGCGGGTGCGCTCGACTAGTTGGCGCTGATGCGGCCGGCCGCCCGTGCCACCTCGTCCACCAGCTCGGCCGCCGCCACCGGCTTGGCCAGATGGACGCGGAAGCCGGCGGCGAGCGCCTTGCGGAGATCGCTCTCCCGGGCATAGGCGCTGACCGCCAGCGCCGGCAGCGTCCCGCCCGCGCCGGGCGGGAGCAGGCGCACCTGCCGCATCAGCTCGTAGCCGTCGTCACCCGGCATGCCGAGGTCGCTGACCAGCACGTCGGGAACGGCCTCGCGCACCGCGATCATGGCTTCACCCGTGCCGGCCGCCGCCCGCACCTTCGCGCCGGAGCGCTCGAGGACGCCGGCCAGCGCGTCCCGTACGTCGGCATCGTCGTCGACGACCAGGACGCTCAGGCCGTCGAGACGGCCGCCTTCGGGATCGGGCCCGCCCAGCTCCAGTGCGTTGGCCGTACGGTCGATGCTCGTGAGCGGCTCGAGCAGCAAGGCGGGGATGGGAAGAGCGACGGTGAAGGTGGCACCGCGGCCTTCGCCTGCACTCTCCGCCGTGACCGTGCCGCCGTGGAGCTCGACCAGCTCGCGGACGAGGGTGAGGCCCAGGCCGAGCCCGGCCTGGGTATGGAAGGGTGTCCCTTCCTCCTGACGGAAGCGCTCGAAGACATGGGACAGGAAGGGCGCGCCGATGCCCTGGCCGGTATCGGTGACGGTCAGGTGGACGTGCGTCTCCACGCGCCCCGTCCAGATCGTGACCCGGCCGCCGCGGGGCGTGAACTTGACCGCGTTGAAGAAGAGGTTCCAGAGGACCTGCTGCATGCGGTCGAAGTCGCCGAGGACGATGCTCGCCGCGTGCTCGCCGGAGACCGCGATCGTGATGTCCTTGGCCTCGGCGGCGGCGCGTACGCCCTCGATGGCCGCCTCGGCCACGGTGAGAAGGTCGATGGGGGCGCGCGTCAGCTTCACCTTCCCGCTGAGGATGCGCGCGTGGTCGAGCAGGTCCGCGATGAGGCGGCTCTGTGTCTTGACGCCCCGATCGATCGCCCCCAGGGCCCGGGTCAGGGTGGCCTCGTCGAGGTGCCCCTTGCTTCCGGCCAGGACGTTGATCCAGCCCGCGATGACGGTCAGGGGGCCGCGCAGCTCGTGGGAGACGGTGGCCACGAACTCGTCCTTGAGATGATCCGCGGCCTCCGCGCGCTCGCGGGCGGCGTGCTCGAGGGCGAGGATCGACTTGCGCCCCTCCTCCTCGAGCTTGCTGTCCGTGCGGTCATCGATGGCCATGAGGAGGCCGAGGTCGCCGCCATCACGGTAGAGGCAGCGGGCGTTGATCGACATCGTGCGCGGCCCGAGACCGGGGAAGTCGTGGTCCACCTCGAACCCTTCCAGCGGGGTCTCCGTGGCCAGGACCTGCTCTAGGGCGGCGCGCAGCGAGGCACCGTTCCATTGGCCGTTGCCGAGCGCACCCAGGCGCGCGCCCTGGGTCTCCTGCGGGCCCACGCGGAAGGCGTCGTAGTAGGCCCGGTTCGCCTTCTCGACGCGCAGCTCGTCGTCGAGGATGAGCAGGGGCTCGCGCACCGTGGCCACGATGGCGTTGGCGCGGTCGAGGGACAGCTGAATGCCCTCCGACGCGCGCTTGAGGTTGTCCACGTCCACCAGCACCAGCACGGCCCCGTCGATCTGGCCGGCGCGCGTCCGGTAGGGCCAGATCTTCATGGCGTAGACGCGGCCGTCGACATCCAGGACCTCTCGCTCGCTGACCGTCGCGGAATCGAGCACGTTCCGGATCTCCTGGGCCAGGTCGGGAGCTTGCAGGCGATTCTTGACGTCCAAGAGCGGCCGGCCCACGTCCGCGGGGCTGAGGCTGAAAATGGTCTCCGCGGTGGGCGTGAATCGCCGCACGCGCAGGTCGCGGCCCACCATGACCACCGGGATGTTGACGCTGCCCACCAGGTTCAGGAGATCGTCGTTCGTCTGTCCGAGCTTCAGGTTACGGTCCTGGAGTTCCTGGTTGAGAGTGGCCAGCTCTTCGTTCGCGGACTGGATCTCCTCCTTGGCCGTCTGCAGCTCTTCGTTGACGCTCTGCAGCTCCTCGTTGCTGGAGAGGGCCTCTTCGTTCGTCGCCTGCAGCTCCTCGAGCGCCGCCTGATGGTCGCGCACGACGGTGTGCAGGTATTCGGTCGTCTCCGCCAGCTTGCGTTCGAGCCGCGTGACCTCACCTTCCGCGGGCGCGGCCGGAGAAGGAGCCGGGGAGACGACCGCCGTGCGACGTTCGGCGCGGGTAGAGATGGGGTCGCTCTCGAAGAGGATGAGCAGGCACCGCTCCGCGGCCGCGTGCCCCTTGATGGGAATCACCTCGATCGTCACCGTGTACAGACGATCGCGGTACCGGAGCGCAGCTCCTTCCTTGCGGGCAGGAGCGCCGCTCTTCTGCGCCTCCCCGATGGCATGACGCAGATCCACGAGGAGTCCCTTGCGCACCATCTCCGTGAGGTTCAGCGTGGCCCGGCCGTGGGCATGCTCCAGGAAGGGATCCGTGTCCCCTCGGAACTCCAGGATGTTGAGGCTCTCGTCGACCACGACGCTGGGGGGGCCGTAACGGACGAGGAGCAGCCGATCGGCTTCCCTCGGGACGTCCGAATGTGCGGCCGCTCGCGGCGTGAGGAGGCCCTCCGTCACCGGCCTCTCGTCGGCCGTGCGGGGCGCGAAGTGGAGGAGGGGGGCGGTGGCGGTGGCCTTCCGCGCGTAGATCCGGTGCGTCTCGTCCAGGGCCGCAAAGAGAGGCGAGTTCTCTCCCGCGCTCTCCGCCGGTCCAAGCACGAGGAAGCCGGCCGGAGAGAGCGCGTAGTGGAACGTCGCGAACACCCTCTCCTGCAGCCGAGGCTTCAGGTAGATCATCACGTTCCGGCAGCTGACGAGGTCCATGCGCGAGAACGGCGGATCCCGGGTCAGGTCGTGACGCGCGAACACGCACATCTCGCGCAACGCCTTGCTGATCTGATAGCGGCCATCCACTTTCGAGAAGAAGCGCCGCAGGCGCTCCGGCGAGACGTGCTGGGCCACGCTCTCGAGATAGAGGCCCGCGCGCGCCTTCTTGAGGGCGGCGTCGCTGAGGTCGGTGCCGAAGATCTGGAACGTCGGGTTGCTCGGCTTCTGGCCGACCGCCTCCAGGAGGCAGATGGCGATCGAATACGCCTCTTCACCGCTCGCGCATCCGGGAACCCAGACGCGGATGGGGGCGTCGGCGGGGCGGTCGGCGAAGAAGGTGGGGAAGACCCGCTCGCGGAGGGCCTGGAAGACCGCGGCATCGCGGAAGAACGAGGTGACGGAGATGAGGCAATCCTGGTAGAGCGCCTCCGTTTCCTCCTGGTCGCCTTCCAGATGTTGCGCATACTCCTCGAGCGTCGGGATGCGGCGGACGGCCATGCGCCGCGCGAGGCGCCGTTCCAGCGTCGTCGTCTTGTAGCCGCTGAAATCTGCGCCCGTCGCGTGCATCAGCACGAGGAGGATGCGGGCCAGGCCGTCGCTGGCCGGCCCCTCCGGAGAAACGTGCGGGAGGGTCCCGTTCGCGGCGACGTAGGGATGACGGCCCAGCCGGACCAGCTCACGCGCGATGTCTTCGGGCGCCAGCACGAAGTCCACGCACCCGGCGGCGATCGCGCTGCGCGGCATGTCCTCGTTCTTCGCGGATCGCGGCTCCTGGGCCAGCGTGATGCCGCCCTCCGCCTTGATCGCCTCCAGCCCCAGGGTGCCGTCCGACCCCATGCCGGACAGGATGACGCCGATGCTCTGGCTCCCCTGCGCGTCCGCCAGCGATTGCAGGAACGAATCGATGGGCATGTGGGCGCCACCGGTCTTGCTGCGCGGGACGAGCTTCAGCATCCCATCCGCGAGCACGATGTCCTGCGACGGAGGGATGACGTAGACCCGATCGGCCTCGACGCGCACGTCGCCCTTCACCTCCGAGACGTCCATGCGCGTGGTCTCGGAAAGGAGCTCGGCCAGGATGCTCTCGTGGCGCGGGTCGAGGTGCTGGACGACAACGTAGGCGATGCCGGTGTTCGTGGCGAGCTCTCCGAGGACCCGACGGAGCGCCTCCAGGCCGCCCGCGGAGGCACCGATCCCGACGATGGGGAACGGACGGCGAGCTTCGGGGACGG
>WNFM01019628.1_pt3 | contig 11521 bp, 14 predicted proteins | sample 5400271 | NCBI WGS metagenome assembly WNFM01 (sample SAMN13153352, study PRJNA577476) | soil metagenome | isolation source: 60 cm saprolite on Douglas fir-dominated hillslope | place: USA:California | collected 2013-09-17 | reverse complement strand
ATACCGCGCGATCGAGCCGACCAACTCGAACCGCGGCCACGACTGGCATCACCGCCACCTGCTGCAGCTCGGCATCGCGCGTGCCGAGCTCGATCTCGAATGGGCGGACGGCGTGGCGCGCGCGTTGCGCCGCGGGCCGCGATGATCGCGGCGACTGTGAGCTGGAGCGGCACGTACGCGCTGCCGTCCTCCACAGCTCCGGTCGCGATCGCGCTGCAGATCGACGGACGTGCGGCGACGGTGTCGCTCGGGCCGGGACATTCGGGCCCGACGAAGGTCACCGTCGTCGTGCACGGCACGCACGTTCGGTTCAGCCTGCCCGGGCTGCCGCAGAACGTCGTCTTCGACGGCGCCGTGCGCGGCTCGCACCTCGCGGGCAAGGTCACGCAGGGCGTGTTGCGCGGAACGTTCGCGCTGCGCCGAGGTGTCTCGCGGATCCTCTCGCTCCTCGGCGTCTACCGGACTGGCGCGGGCGCGGGCGCCGCGGTCGTCGAGGCGGACGGTCTGCCGCCGGTGCTGATCGAGTTCCCGTCGGGCGCGACGCACGGCATCGGCGGAGCGCTAACGGTGGGCGAGCGCCTCGGGGACACGAGCGGCAACGGCTCGATTGCCGTCGACGCGAACGGGTTCACGTGGAACGGCACGCACTACGCCCGGCTCCTGCTCCGCCGGCGCGAGGTGCGTGTCGGCGTCGACGCCGCGACGCTCACGCTGCCGCCGGGCGCCGGCCCGTTTGCCGCGGCGGCGATGGTGCACGGATCCGGACCTCGGACCCGCGACGAGTTCGACATCTGGACCGCGTATCTCGCGTTGAACGGGATCGCCGTGCTCGCGGACGACAAGCGCGGCGTCGGCGAGTCCGGCGGTCGGTATCCCGGTGAGGCCCCGACCGACAACACGATCGACGTGCTCGCGCGCGACGCGCAGGCGGAGGTGCGCTGGCTCGCGCAGCTGCCGCAGATCGACCTGCGGCGCGTGGGTCTCGTCGGCGACAGCCAGGCCGGCTGGATCTTCGCGCGCGCCGCGGCGCGCGAGCCCGCCGTGCGTTGGGCCGTGTCGATCGTCGGGCCGACCGTGACCGTGGGCGAGACCGATTACTGGGGCACGCTCGCCGGCAAGTCCGAGTCGCCGCCGAGCGGCTCGCGCGCGGCGATGCTCGTGCAGGTGCGCCAGGCTGGGCCGTCCGGCTTCGATCCGGCGCCGTCATTGCGCGCGCTCTCGATTCCGGTGCTCTGGATGTACGGCTCCGACGATCGCAACGTGCCGACGGAGCTCTGCGTCGACCGGCTCGCGACGCTGAAGCCCGGCCACGATTTCAGCTGGGTCCTGCTGCCGACCGCGCACACGCCGCTCGTGCTGCCGACAGGGCTCCTCTCGAGCCTGCCCCGGTCGCCGGGCTTCGACCCCGGCTTCTTCCCCGCGCTCCTCGACTGGCTCCGAAGGCACGGGCTCACGTGACCTCCTAGTACGATCCCGCCGGAATGGCCCAGGTTGCGCGCGAACTGCGGGGCGTCATCGACCACGATCGCGAGGTCGAAGGGCTGGGCGAGCAGGAACTGCTCGACCTCTATCGCTCGATGGTGCTGCTGCGGACCTACGACGAGCGCTCGCTCGTCTACCACCGCCAGGGACGGATCGGCACGTACGCGATCTTCTGGAACCACGAGGCGATGCAGGCAGGCTCCGTGCATGCGCTCGAAGACGGCGACTGGATCTTTCCCAGCTACCGCGAGTCGGCGATCGGCCTCCTGCGCGGGATGCCGCCGGCGACCGTGCTGCACTGGTGGCGCGGACATCCGGCGGGCTGGTGGAACCCCGCCGACTACAACCTGGCGTCGATCTGCGTGCCGATCGCGACGCAGGTGCCGCACGCCGCAGGCCTCGCGTGGGGGAAGAAGCTGAAAGGCGAGCGCGCGTGCGCAATCACGTACTTCGGCGACGGCGCGACGAGCGAGGGCGCGTTCCACGAAGGCGCGAACTTCGCAGGCGTGATGCGGGCGCCACTCATCCTCTTCTGCAACAACAACCAGTGGGCGATCTCGACTCCCGTCTCCGCGCAGACGCACGCCAAGGCGCTCGTCGACAAGGCTGCGGGCTACGGCATTCCCGGCGTGCGAGTCGACGGCGGCGACGTGCTCGCGGTCTACGAGGCGACGCGCGCTGCGGTCGAGCGCGCGCGCAACGGCGACGGCCCGACGTTCATCGAGGCAGTGACGTATCGCGCCGCACCGCATGCGACCGCGGATGACCCGCGCACGTACATCGACCTCGAGCGCGTCGAAGAGGAAAAGCGCAACGAATGTCTCGGACGCTACGAGCGGTACCTGCGCAAGCATTCGGTACTGCACGACGATCTCGAGGCGGAGATCAAGGAGGAAGCGCTCGCGGCGATGCGCGCCGGTATCGCAGATGCCGAAGCCGAGCCGGAACCCGACATCGGGCTCGTCTTCGAGCACGCGTACGCGAATCCGCCCGCGTCGTTCGCGCGCGATCTCGCCGAGCTGCGGCGCATCCTCGGAGGCGAGCTTGGCTGAGCTGCTCATGATCGAGGCGATCAACGACGCGTTCCACACGGAGCTCGCACGCGACGACTCGGTGCTCGTCATGGGCGAGGACGTCGGCCGCTCCGGCGGCGTCTTCCGCGCGACGGCCGGGCTGCGCGACCGCTTCGGTCCGGACCGGTGTGTCGACACGCCGCTCGCGGAGGCGGGGATCCTCGGTACCGCCGTCGGCCTCTGCATGGCCGGCTGGCGCCCGGTGTGCGAGATGCAGTACGACGCGTTCTCGTATCCGTGCCTCGACCAGTTGATCACGCACGTCGGCCGCTACCACTGGCGCACGGGCGGGGGCATGGAGTTCCCGCTCGTCGTGCGCATGCCGTACGGCGGCGGCGTGCGCGCGCCCGAGCTGCACGACGACTCGCCCGAGACGTACTACGTGCACACCCCGGGGATCAAGGTCGCGATTCCGTCGACGCCCGCCGACGCGAAGGGGCTGCTCGCGGCCGCGATTCGCGACCCGGATCCGGTCGTCGTGCTCGAGCCGAAGCTCATCTACCGCACGGAGCGCGGCGACGTCCCCGACGGTGACTACGTCGTTCCGCTCGGCAAGGCGCGTCTCGCGCGCGAAGGTGACGACATCACGCTCGTCGCGTACGGAGCGATGGTGCCGCTCTGCGAGCGCGCCGCCGACGCATTGGCGGACGAGGCTTCGGTCGAGGTGCTCGACATCCGCACGCTCAAGCCGCTCGACGAGGACGCGCTGCTCGCGTCGGCGGCGAAGACGGGCCGCGTCGTGATCGTGCAGGAAGCGCCGCGGGTCGCAGGCTTCGGCGCGGAGCTCGCCGCGATCCTCGCGGAGAAGGCGATCCTCGACCTGCGCGGCCCCGTGCTCCGCGTCACGGGCTACGACGTGCCGTACCCGTACTGGAAGATCGAGGACGCGTACATGCCGTCCGTGGAGCGCGTCGCCGATGCCGTCCGAAAGCTCCTCGAGTTCTGATCGACTGCGGATCTGGCTGGAGCGCGGCGCGTCCGGCTTCTGGCTGCGCGACGCCGCGACCGGCGACGCGCTCAAGTGGGACGACCCGCGGCTACGCGTCGTGAAGCTCGCCGGCGCGTCGTACCGCCTCGAGGCGTTGCAGGACGACTCGTTCGCGCCGGGGCAGCGTCTCGCGCTCGTGCGGGAACCGGAGAACGAGTACGACCCGAACGCGGTCGCCGTCTGGGACGGGGAGCAGCGCGTCCAGGGCGGCTACGTTCCGGCCGACGTCGCACCCGAGCTGCGCGGCGACGAGCAGGCGGTGTCGCTCTGGGAGTTCCGCGACGAGGACGGGCGCCGCATCGGGCTGCGCGTACTCGTCGCGCCCGCGGACGCGTGGATCCAGGAGCCGCGCACGTGATTCACGACCTGCCGCTGTCCGAGGACACCGTGCACGGCTACTTCTCGTCCGCACTGCCGCCGGTGCTCACCGTCGACCCGGGCGACAGCGTGCGCTTCCAGTCGCTCAACGCCGGCTGGCGCTGGGAGCCCGATGCGGAGCACTTCGAGCGCGATAGCCAGCTCCACAGCGGTCACGCGCTGAGCGGGCCGATCGAGGTCCGCGGCGCGCGCGCCGGGCAGACGCTCGTCGTCGGCATCGACGAGGTCACGCCGGGCTCGTGGGGCGTGACGTTCGGGGAGGGCGAGCCCTTCCACTGGACGCTCGACGGCGGGACGGCGATCGACGATCGCGGGGTCACGGTGCAGCTGGCGCCGTTCCTCGGCGTGATCGGGATGCCGCCGCCCGAGCCGGGCTTGCACTCGACGATCCCGCCCCGTCGCTTCGGCGGCAACATCGACTGCAAGCTGCTCGTCGCCGGCACGACGCTCTACCTGCCGATCCCGGTCGACGGCGCACTGCTCTCGGCCGGCGACGGTCACGGCGCACAGGGCGACGGCGAGGTCTCGGGAACGGCGATCGAATGTCCCCTCGAACGCGCGCAGCTCACGCTGACTGTGCGCGACGACCTCGAGCTGCGCATGCCGGTCGCGCGCATGGCCGACGCGTGGGTCGCGTTCGGTTTCGACGAGGATCTCGATCTCGCCGCGGACGCGTGCCTGGCCACGATGCTCGACCTGATGGAGCGCGAGCTCGGTGTCGAGCGCAAACACGCGCTCGCGCTTGCGAGCGTCGCGGTCGACCTGCACGTGACCCAGATCGTGAACGTCACGAAGGGCGTGCACGCGGTGCTCCGCGACGGCGCGCTGGGCGGCTAGGCTGCCGCGCGCATGGCGTACGAGTTCAAGCTTCCCGATCTCGGCGAGGGCCTGACGGAGGGCGAGGTCGCGCGCTGGCTCGTCAGCGAGGGCCAGGAGATCGTCGAGGACGAGCCCCTCGTCGAGATCGCGACCGACAAGACGACGGTCGAGATCCCCTCGCCGGCCGCGGGAACCGTCACGCAGATCCTCGTGCCGGAAGGCGCAGTCGTCCCGGTCGGCACGGTGCTCGTCGTGATCGGCGGCGGCGGCGAGCGCGCGGCGGTGCCGGTCGCAGCTTCGGCGCCCGAGCGCGGAGCGAGACCGGCCGCCCCGCGGCGCGACGACGTCCGCGCGACGCCGCTCGTCCGCCGGCTCGCACAGGAGCTCGGCATCGACCTCGCGACGGTCACGGGCACCGGGCCGCAGGGCAGGATCACCGAAGCAGACGTGCGCGGCGGCGGCGGCACGGCGCCGTCGACCGAGCGGCGCGAGCCGATCCGCGGCATCCGGCGCACGATGTTCGAGCACCTGACCCGCGCGCACGAGATCCCCGCGGTGACGTGGGTCGAGGAGGCTGACTTCACCGCCGTCGACCTGAAGCGGCTCGTGCCGCTGGCGCTGAAGGCAGTCGCGGCGGGGCTCCTGGAGTACCCCGAACTGAACGCGCGCATCGACGGCAGCGACCTCGTGCTGCTCGACCGCTACGACATCGGCGTCGCCGTGCAGACCGAGCAGGGTCTCGTCGTTCCGGTCGTGCGCGGGTGCGACACGCGTTCACTCGACGAGCTCGACGCCGACGTGCGCCGCCTCGCCGACGCCGCGCATGCGGGGAAGCTCGCGCCGGACGAGCTGCGCGGCAGCACGTTCAGCATCACGAGCGCCGGCCGCTCGGGCGGCATCCTCGTCACGCCGCTGATCAACTATCCCGAGGTCGCGATCCTCGGCATCCACCGCATCGAGGAGCGCGCGGTCGTGCGCGACGGCGCCGTCGTCGTGCGCCGCATGGGAAACGTGTCGGTCACGTTCGACCACCGCGTGATCGACGGCAAGCGCGCGGCCGACTTCGGCCTCGCGGTGATCGCGCAGCTCGAGAACGCTGAGAGCCTCTAGGCCGCGCGGCCCAGGAATGGGTCGAGCATCGACTCGATCTTCGGCGCTGTCGCGCGTCCCGCGAGGGTCGCGACCACGCGCTTGTGGTGCACGAGCGCGAGCGACGGCACCTCCGAGACGTTGAACCGCTTCGCGAGGTCGGGCCGCTCGTCGACGTCGACGCGCTTGATCGACAGCGCATCGCGCTCCTTGCGCGCGATGTGCGCGAGCAGGCTCTCCATGCGGCGCGCCGGGCCGGACCGGCGTGACGTGAAGAAGACCAGCAGCGGACGACTGTCGTTCGACACGAGTCCTCCAGACGGATACGGGACGGACGCGGGGGTACGCCGTCCTCCACGCCATAACGGCAGAAGGGCACCGGGAGGTACGCTGGCCGCGATGGGCGCGTGGTACTGGATCGGCGTGTGTGCCGGCCTCGGAGCTGGAACCGGTGTGCTCCTGACGGGAATCGCCGGCTCCACGAGGACAGCCCTGCTCGCGGCCGGCGCGCTTGCACTCGCCGCCGGCGTGGGGGTCGGCGTCGCGATCGACAGCTGGCAGCCCGGCGGTTGGGGCGACATCGTCGCAGGCGTGCTCGGCGGTCTCGCCGGTGCGCTCGGCGCGGTGCAGATCGTACGCGGCGCGCTCCGGCGAGGGGGCACGCGCGGCGGAACGGCGACGCTCGTCGCGCTCGGAGCAGTCGTGATCGCGGCGCTCGCCTGGGTGCCCGCGCTCGGCTATGTCGAGGCGCTCGCCCTGCCGGCAGTCGCCGCACGGCTCCGCCGGCGCGCGCCCGAGAAGTACGCGGGTCTGCGCACGCTCGCGAAAGACTGAGCGTGAAGAAGCTCGTCCTGATCGTCGTCGACGGGCTGACGCCCGCCGGCTTCGAGCGTGCGATCGAAAGCGGCCGCGCACCCGCGCTCGCGTTCCTCGCCGCGAACGGCGTGTACCGCCGCGCGACGTCGGTCTTTCCGTCGCTCACGCCGGTCTGCCTCTCGTCGATCGCGACCGGCGCCGGGCCCGGCGTGCACCACATCCCGCATCTCGTCTGGTGGCATCGCCGCGAGCAGCGCATCGTCGAGTACGGCTCGTCGTTCGCTGCTCTGCGCGCAGCGGGGATGGCGCAGTCGATCACCGACACGATCTTCAACATGAACCAGCAGCATCTCGCGAAGGACGCGGTGACCGTGTACGAGGCGCTCGAGGACGCCGGTTACGTCGCCGGTGCGGTGAACATCACCTGCTACCGCGGGCGAACGCGCTACCAGCCGACGCTTCCGTGGATGACGAAGCCGGCGTTCGGTCCGAAGCGATTCTTCTTCTACAGCCTGTTCGAGTCGGACCCGACAGGCGCGCCGCTCGCGGTGCGCAACCGCGTCGGCGGATCGATCGACGCATACGCCGCTGCGGTCGGGCGCTGGCTCGTGACGCGCGACGGTTTCGACTTTCTCGTGTACTACCTCACCGACTTCGACTTCGCGTCGCACGCGCACGGGCCGATCGGCGCCGAAGACGTCGCGCTCGAAAAGACGGACGCAGCGATCCAGGCGCTGCTCGACGCCGCCGGCGGGCCCGAGGAGTTCCTCGAGCGCTACGCAGTCGTGCTCCATTCCGATCACGGGCAGACGCTGGTCGAGGGTGTATCTGCTGCCGGATGCGCGCGTCGACGCGGCCGGGCTCGCGCAGGCGCTCGACGGCGAGCCGTCGGCCGAGACGACGCTGCGCCGCGAGGGCGACGAAGCGGTCGCTCGGCGCGAAGGCGAAGAGCTGCGCTTCCGTCCGGCCCCCGACGGCTGGGAGACGAGCGGCGACGCGACGATCCTCGACTATCCTGACGGGCTCCAGCGCAGCTGGTCGGCGCTCGCGAATCCGAACGCCGGCGAGCTGCTCGTCTCTGCGACGGAGGGCTGGGAGCTCGCCGACATCGGCGGGCGCCACCACGCGGGCGGTGGCAGCCACGGATCGCTCGTCGAGGGCGACGCGCTCGTGCCGATGCTGACGATCGGGGTCGACGCCGAGCCGACGCGGATCACCGAGGTCACGCCGGCGGTGCTGGCGCACTTCGGGGTGGACTTGCCACCTTCGATGCGGGTCGCGACGTTCACGCATGCTTCCTGAGCGCGCGCTCATGGTTGCGCGGCAGCTGCGCGCCCGCGACATCGCCGACGAGCGCGTGCTCGATGCGATGTCACGTGTTCCGCGTGAGCTCTTCGTTCCGCCGAAGCTGCGCACCTACGCCTACGACGACGCCGCGCTCCCGATCGGCGGCGGTCAGACGATCTCGCAGCCGTACATGGTCGCGCGCATCTGCAGCGAGCTGTGCCTGCGCGGCGGCGAGCGCGTCCTCGACGTGGGCACCGGCTCGGGCTATCAGGCCGCCGTGCTCGCCGAGCTCGCAGCGGAGGTGCACACGATCGAGCGCCTGCCCGAGCTCGCGGCCCGGGCCGAGACCGCGCTGGCCGAAGCCGGCTACGCCGAGCGCGTCCACGTCCACGTCGGCGACGGGACGCGGGGACTCCCGGAGCACGCTCCGTTCGCCGCGATCGCCGTCGCCGCCGCCGCCCCGGCGATCCCGCCCACCCTGTACGACCAGCTCGAGGAGCGAGGCCGCCTCGTCCTGCCGGTCGGCGGCCGCTCGGAGCAGCTCCTCCAGGTCGTGGTCCGCTCCCCGGAAGGCCCGGCGATCCTCCGCACGGTCCCCTGCCGGTTCGTCCCCCTCGTCGGAACCGAGGGCTTCAGCCGCTAGCTCGCAAGAAAAGTTTGCGCAGCATCCGGTTGGACAGGAACGATGGGGCTGATGGCCGGTCATCCGATTTCAGCGTCCGAGGCGCTCCAGCTCCCGGTCAACCTGCACGGCATCCAGCTCGGGCGCCCGGTCGATCTCCTGCTCGACCGCGACTCGTGGCACGCGCTCGGCTTCGTCGTGCGCTGCGGTGACGAGTCGCAGCGGTTCCTCCCGCTCGCGGCGGCCCAGCTCAGCGCGGAGGAGATCGCGGTCGGCTCGGCGTTGATGCTGCTCGAGGACGTCGGCTTCTACAGCGCACGCGGCAGCTCGTTCCGCAGCCTGCTCGGCGGCGAGGTCCGGCAAGGTGGACGAAACGTCGGCCGCCTGCGCGACCTCGTGCTCGCCGGCGGCTGGGTCACGCAGCTCGAGCTCCGGCGCGGCGCCGACGGCGGCGTGTGGGTGCCCGCCGCCGGCGCCACGGTCGTGCCGTCACGCCGCGCCACCGCGGCCTGACGGCCCCCGGTCAGAGAAATCTCAGCAGGCCCTGGTACCCTCGGCGGCCGATGCACGTCTCGGTCCGCGAACGCGTCGGAACGGCGCTGCGGGCCCGCCGGAACTGGGAGCAGCTCGCCAAGTTCTGCATCGTCGGTGCGTCCGGCTACGTCGTCAACCTCGCCGTGTACACGCCGCTCCTCCACGCGGGACTGCATTACCTGCTCGCAGCGACCTGCTCGTTCCTCGTGGCGGCGACGAGCAACTACACGCTCAACCGACACTGGACGTTTCGCGACCGGCGCGCGGGAGTCGCGGCGCAGGGGATGCGCTTCTTCGCGGTCTCGCTCGCGTCGCTCGGCGGCAACCTCGTCCTGCTGCACGTACTCATCACGCTGGGCGCCGGGAAGTTCGTCGCGCAGGCCATCGCGATCGTGCTCGTGACGCCGCTGAACTTCCTCGGGAACAAGCTCTGGTCGTTTCGGCATCGCCCGAAGCCTCCCGTAGTGCAGTGACCGTCTAGCCTTCGCGCCGGTGGTCCGCCGTCTCCTCGTCGCGTCCGTCTGCGCACTCGCGTTCGCGGCGACCGCGAGTGCCGCGACGACACCGACCGGCCCGGTCTTCGACGGCAAGGGCCGTCTCGTCCAGACGCCGTTTGCACCGTCGCCGTCCACGCCGCATCTCGCGAAGCACCGCGCGCTCGTGCTCTTCGAGGCGAACCGGAAAGTCGCCGCGTGGCTCTCGCGCTATCCGGCCAAGGGCCTCGTCGACGAGGAGACGTACGACTCGCAGCTCGCGAGCTGGACGGTCAAGATCTGGTGGGACAAAGCAGGCGAGATCGCCGAAGGCCGCGTCGACGATGCAAGCGGTGTCGTGATCGAGGCGTGGACGGGACCGCAGGTCGCGTGGAAGATGGGTCGCGGCTACAGCGGCGCGTTCGGCGGCGCCTGGATCAACAAACCGTGGCTCTGGGGCGTGTTCTGTGCGATCTTCCTGCTCGGGCTGGCCGACCTGCGCCGGCCGCTGTCGCTGCGCAACCTCGACCTCGTGATGCTGCTCTCGCCGAGCGCGTCGCTCTGGTACTTCAACCACGGCGACATCTTCACGGCGGTGCCGCTCTTCTATCCCGCGCTCGCCTGGATCGTGCTGCGCGGCGTCTGGATCGGCGCGACCGGCCGCGGCTCGCGTGCGCAGCTGCTCTGGCCGGCCTGGGTGCTGCTCGCCGCCGCGGTGTTCCTCGCCGGCTTCCGCACGATGCAGAACGTCGAAACCTCGAACGTGATCGACGTCGGCTACTCCGGTGTGATCGGCGCCGAGCGGATCGTCAACGGGCAGGCGCCGTGGGGACATTTCCCGGTCGAGGACAAGTTGAAGGCGTGCGGCCCGTCCGACGCGTCGGGCGAGATCCGCGAGCGCATCCAGGCGAATGGGCGCTGTGAGTCGGCCAACCCGCAGGGCGACACGTACGGCCCCGTCGCATACGAGGCGTACATCCCGGGCTATCTCACGCTCGGCTGGACCGGCAAGTGGGACGACTTACCCGCGGCCCACTTCACGTCGATCCTCTTCGACCTGCTCTCGATGGTCGGCCTGTGGCTCGTCGGCCGCCGCTTCGGCGGCCTGCAGCTCGCGGCCGCGCTCGCCTTCGCCTGGGCCGCGTATCCGTTCACGCAATACGCGTCGAGCTCGAACACGAACGACAGCGTGATGCCATGCCTGCTCATCTTCGGCTTCTGGCTCGCATCGTCGCCCGTCGGACGCGGCGTCTTCGCGGCGCTCGCCGGCTGGACGAAGTTCGCCGCGCTCGTCGTGGCGCCGCTCTGGCTGACCTACCCGGACCGGCAGCTCTCTCGGCGCTTCCTCGCTGCATTCGCCGCGGCCACCCTCGCGGCGTTCTCGATCGTCCTGCTCGAGCCGAGCCCGCTGCACGAGCTGCGGGTCTTCTGGGACCGCACGGTGACCTGGCAGGTCGGACGGGACTCGCCGTTCTCGCTCTGGGACTGGAAGCAGTACTACGCGCGCGGCCTCCCCGATCTCCATCTCGTCCAACGCGTCCTGCAGGCGCTGCTCGTCGCGGGCGCGCTCGCCGCTGCGGTCGTGCCGCGTCGAAAGTCGCCGCTCCAGCTCGCAGCGCTCACCGCGGCCCTGCTCGCCGGCTTCGAACTGGTGCTCACGTACTGGCTCTACACGTACATTCCCTGGGTCTTTCCGTTCGCCGCGATCGCGCTGCTCGCGCCCGCGGCCGTGGTTCGCATCACCCAGGTCGATGCCGAGAAGCCGCAGCTCGAGCAGACGCATCTCGTTCCTGCCGCCCCCTGAGCTGCGGGGGCCGCTGCTCGCCGGGGCGGCGTTGTTCGTGGGCTCGTGGCTCTTCATCGTGTACGTGCCGACGTTCGCGACCTATCTCTACGGCGACGTGCGCCTGTACGAGAAGTGGGGCCAGCTGATGGCGCAGCATCACGTCCCCTATCGCGA
>WNFM01137026.1_pt1 | contig 11522 bp, 12 predicted proteins | sample 5400271 | NCBI WGS metagenome assembly WNFM01 (sample SAMN13153352, study PRJNA577476) | soil metagenome | isolation source: 60 cm saprolite on Douglas fir-dominated hillslope | place: USA:California | collected 2013-09-17 | reverse complement strand
CTGCTCACGGGCCGGTTGGATCAACTCGCGAATCTGCTCTTCCCATTTTCCTTTTCCCCCTGAGCGGGGCGCGTCGAGGAGGGGAACCGGAGTGGAGCGAGGCAGTTGGTCAGAGGCGTGTCATCCGTGGTCCTTCTCTGTCGTTGTGTCGCGGGTTGCCCGAAATGAGCACCCGTGCCAGAGCCTCGGCTGACCGCGTACCTGATGGCACCTGAAGACATCCCATCAGAACTCGAAGTGATTTTTGGCACGTGCGAGCAGATCGCCAAATGGAGCTGCTCCGGAAGTGTCAGAACTGAGACCATGTAGAGTCATAGTATTATTCAACATCTCTCAAATATGACCCACCAGCTATGAGACTGCTGCCATGAGTACTTGCAAGGCTACGAATCATTCACGAAATATCCACCGTTGTTGCGCCAGTGAGACGGTTTCACCCATCGTGCTGCGAGGGCAGAAGTAATGGCGTAATTCGTCAAAGGCCCAACAGAAGCGGGCCGCTGACACGAAGTTCCCAAAGCCTCGCATAGGATAATACCGTTGTTTGATGCAACCTGCCTTCCACCGGCAACGTATCGCTGGTCTGGCAACGCAGATGACCAGTGCTGCTGCGGCGATATTTGGGCGCTGGGAGAACCGCGCCAACCAGCATGAGCCGCTCGACATGCATGAGGAGATGATGCGTGCGACACTGTCCATCGCCGGCATGACGCTCTTCGGCCTTGACCTCAGCAATGAACAGAACCCGGTAGGGCGGGCCTTTCAGACCATGGTGCACGCGCTGTCCACCTATGTCTTTTTCCCCTTCCCGCCGCTGGCTGTGCCGACTCCACGCAATCGTCGTATCCAGGCAGCTTTGCAGACGCTCAACACGCTCGTCCAGGATCTGGTGTGCCAACGACGAGAGCAAGACAGGGAGACCAGCGATCTGCTCTCGATGCTGCTGCTGGCGCGGGATGAAGAGGAACAGGGCATGAGCGATCAGCAACTGCGCGGTGAGATCATTTCCCTGCTCTTCGCTGGGCATGAGACCACGGCCAATACCCTGACCTGGGCCTGCTTTCTCCTTGCTGGCCACCCAGAAAGCGCGCGTCGCATCTTCGAGGAAGTCGATACGGTTCTGCAGGGCAGGTATCCCACCGCCCAGCAGGTATCCCAGCTCCCCTACACGCGTATGGTCCTGGACGAGGCGCTGCGGCTCTATCCACCGACCTTCGCGCTGGTACGGCGCACCCGAGCCGACGATACCATCTGCGGGTACCGCATTCCAGCCAAGCACGTGGTCTGGACGAATATTTACGCTGTTCACCGCCATCCTGAGTACTGGGAGCAGCCGGAGGTGTTTGATCCCGAACGCTTCTCACTGGGACAGCAGACTTTGGGAGCACGCGAGGCGTATTTCCCTTTTGGGGGTGGGCCGCACCTCTGCATTGGCAATAGCTTTGCTCTGTTGGAGGGGCAACTCGTGCTTGCCATGCTTGCCAGCCGCTACCAGTTACAGCTGGTGCCGGGTCAGACCGTCGAACCACAACTCGCGCTGACGATTCGTCCCCGCCACGGCCTGCCCATGCTTCTCAAAGCGCGCCGCTAGACGCTTCCTCCTTTGCCTGAGGGGAGGCCATACCCTGAAGCGCCAGGCGAACGAGTGTATCGATCTGTTCCGAAGGAGGGATCTGTTGAAGAGGAGCAGTCGCTAACAGGCCATCCCCCAGGACATAGGTGAGTAAGGAACCAGCGAGCAGACGTATCCCCGGCTCAAGGTCAGCCACCGCGATCACGCCGTGTTGACGCGCATTCTCCAGAAGCATCTTGAGGTAGGCTCCTCCCTGCTGGGGCACCGCCTGGGCGAAGCGCGCGCCCAGGGACGGAAAACGGGGCAGTTCAGTGATGAGCAGACGCAGGAGCCCGATGTAGGCGGGATGCAAGAGGTTCTTGATCATTTCCTGTGCCCACACGGCCAACGCCTGCTCCAGGGTGGCCAGACTGTCCATCGGCCGATCCCGTAAGACAAGCAAGATGTCCTCTGACAACTGGTGCAGGGCCAGATCCTCTAAGACAGCAATGAATAAGGCTTCCTTGCTCTGATAGTAGCGATAGAGGGTTGGCTTTGAGACAGAGGCTGCCTCAGCAATCGCATCCATACTCGTCGCCTCAAACCCCTGCTGCATGAACAGCGTTTGCGCCGCCTGGTGAATGCGCTCGCGCTTGGCCCGAGCGCGCGGCGTGAGTGGTGCGGCTGTCATCATGCCTCCCCTTAGGATTGGGGACGGGAAACGGCTACCAGCGACCAGAGATTGGCACAGAAGGCCAGAGACTGGAAGACCGCTCGCACTCCACCCCAGAACGCAAACCCGTTCAAGGCTCGCTGCAAGGCCACCGGATCGCTGTGGTGCCGCGTGCCGAGCAGGGTCGGAGCTGCCTGGGTGGTGGCGAGCATGCCTCCGAGGGACAGGAGAGCGGCTGCAAAGATCGGGACGGCGGCTTCGCGTGCCATACTCCTCCTGCGGCGATGAAAAACGATCGCGGCAAAGATGCTCAGGACGGCGCCCCCAATCCCCTCAAGCGGGTACAAGATCAGGCCAGCGGTGCCCATATCCGCCCAGCGGCTGAACTCCGCCCAGGCGGGAGCACCGAGACGCTGCCACGCTGGCATGTCCACGAGTGTCCGATTGATGCCGAGGGCCTGCATGCCATGAAAGAAAGCAGCGACAAAGACCGAGCCCAGGAGAAAGCCTCGTGTTCTCGATGTCGCCAGGTGTTGCTGGCCTCCGTTATGAGTTCGACTCATCTCGTTTCTCCTCCGTTTGAAACGTTACTATACGGTTTAGTAACGATCGTACACCAACTTTTTCGCGCTGTCAACTGGAGGCAGCGACTCCTCTTCACGATTCCTCTGGTCTTGGATGACATCTAAAAACACACTGATTTTAGCCAAAGTCTTCGAGAGAACACCTGCCTCCCTTGTTTTTTCTCAAAGCATGCTTTATAGTTGCTGCAGCAGCAGTTCCAGTGACGAACAATCTGCCTATGTGGGGTAGCGAACACTTTTGTCAGGAAGTGGGAACATGAAGCAGGCGTTTGCGACACATAAAGGCAGGTTGTCATGTATCAGAAAGCTTGTGAACACTTTTGATGGGCGCGCTCACATAGTGTGTGAGAATGCGAAAGCCGCTCGTGGAGCCATTTTATAAGAAGCGAGCGGTGATCGTGCGGCAACCTGCCTTCCAAGCAGGCTGTCGCGGGTTCGAGTCCCGTCTCCCGCTCCACCGTATAGACCGTCTCTGTGCAGGCCGATCAGAAGCCGCCTGGTGGCCACCAGGCGCTGATACGGTAAGCAAGGAGGCGGTATTCTTATGGGCCAAAAGGCGCGCAGCGACATCCTGCCTCGATTTCGTGCGACACCCTGCCTTCGCGAGTCGCATTGCCTCACAGGAAATCTTCCTTTGTCCGCTTCAAGCATCTCTTTTCCTCCGATTCTGAGCTGGTCTCTCCTCCAAGGCCGCAACCTCGCTCATCAGCTCGGGAGCAGTAGAAGAACATGGCATCCGTTAGAGAGAAAGAGGAAGATTTTTTATGAGGCAAACAGGGGGGAGTAGTCTGTCGTCTCCGCACACAGATCGCCTGCTGCACGTCTCCAGATGAGGGGAGCGTGGAAAAGTCCTTGACTTATCAAGCACGACGCGAATTGCTCCAACAGGCCCTACCTCAATACCGTGAGGCATTGCCGTCACAGAAAAGGACGCTGTTGGATGCCTTCGTTGCAACGACTGGATACCATCGTACATACGCGAGGTGGCTCCTCAACCATGCAGAAGAGGTGCAGCAGACACTTCAACGCCCTCGTCCTAGACAGTATGGGCCAGAGGTCCAACACGCGCTGTTCCTGGTCTGGCACGCAGCTAACCGGATCTGTGCCAAACGACTCATGCCCTTTCTCCCCACATTCATCGAAGCCCTGGAGCGGCATGAGCACCTCCAATTCACAGAAGAGTGCCGCAGCCAACTGCTCTCCATGAGCGCAGCAACCGCGGATCACCTGCTGTCCTCTCAGCGCAAACTTGGTCAGCGTGGTCTCTCCACGACTAGAGCGGGAACGCTCCTCAAGCAACAGATTCCCATCCGCACCTTCCAAGAGTGGAATGAGACCCAACCCGGCTTTGTGGAAGCGGATCTGGTGGCTCATTGTGGCATAGACATCGAGGGGGGCTACCTCTACACGCTGACCCTCACCGATGTGGCCACCGGATGGACCGAATGCCTCCCCCTCTTGCATCGAAGCCAGGAGGCGGTCCTGGCTGCCCTCCAACGGGCACGCACGCTCTTTCCCTTTCCAATGCTGGGGTTCGATACCGATAACGGTGGGGAGTTCATCAATGAAGTGCTGATCGCCTATTGTGAACAAGAACACATCACGTTCACGCGAGGTCGCCCCTATCTGAAAAATGACCAGTGTTTTGTCGAGCAGAAAAATGGCGCGATGGTGCGCCAGGTGGTGGGCCACGATCGCTTGGTCGGCGAACACGCCTATCGGCAACTCACCGAACTCTACCGGGCACTGCGCCTGTATGTCAACTGCTTCCAGCCCTCGATGAAACTGCTGTCCAAACAGCGAGATGGGAAAAAAGTGCGGTGCGTCTACGACCCAGCCAAGACTCCGCTACAACGGTTGTTCCTGTCAGGCGTCCTGCCTGTCCAGAAACAGCAAGAACTGCTCAAGGTGGCACACGCGCTCGACCCCATCCGCCTCTTTCACCAAGTAGAGCAGTTGCAGCAGGCCGTCTTCCGCTGCGCTACTGGTTGCTCTCCTTTTATCTCATCCCTCCCTTCCGCCCCTCTCCGCGTCTTTTCCGTAGAACGGTGTACAGCAGGAACGTTTCCCGTCGAGGGGAGCATCCCCGATCCGGCAGCAGGGCCCGAGACCTTGTACCGAGAGCAGGAGCGGAGAAAAAGGGTCCTTGGCTGGCGGCGTACCCGCAAAGACCCCTTTGAAGGCGAGTGGGAGCAGATTATTTCCTGGGTGATTGCCAACCCCGAACGGAGCAGCGGAGACATTTTCCGGGAGTTACAGCGCCGCTCCCCTGGGCGCTATCAACCACTCCAAATCCGCACCTTACAGCGCGGTATGCGGAAAATACGAGCCCACCTGCTGGAAGCCGTTGAGGAGCAGTGGCAAGCAGAAGTGATCTGTGGACCATCGCCCTCGCCAGTTTCCGCGAGATGCTCCACCAGAATATCCTGACCGCCGCCAATTGAGCAAACCCCCGGGTGAGATTTTTGGTGAGGCAATGCGAAATCCTATTATTATTGACCGTTAACACGGCTGTACTTTCTAATTTACCATCAACATACACCAATCATGCAAGAAAAATTATTCCTGATTCTGCTGCTGAAAGAAATCCCACAACAATTCTGCACTGTTCACCTGTGTTGCCGTTTTTCCAAGCAGAAAGGTTGCCTTTTTGTATGGGTTGGGCACAACATGACCTCCACCCTCAATAGAAACGAACTTGACAGGATATTTACCTGTTTCGCGATATTCTTCAACAGTCACTGTAGGCACATTTTTACTCCCATGTTCAAGCGTACTCGTTGTAGGCTTTGAATCAATATGATTACGTTGGGCATAATAGTGAGCTGTTTCGCGTGCCGACAAGCCAAGTCCACGAGGATTCAATCCCCATAAACTCGCCATCCCTCCGTTGTAAGGGACAATTGGATCGGATGTGCCATGAATAAGCAAAATCGGGAGGGAAGTTTCTCTTGAGATAGCCGGGAAGTTTGCAGCAACTGGCTGTGTCGCTGCGATGATCACCGCACCGGCAAACGGATACGGCCACTCATGGATCAGTCGAATGACCATCTGACCGCCATTTGAGTACCCTGCAATATACACTTTCGATCATGCATCTTGATGCCCCCTTGAAAAACGCAAGGTCTGGAACTGACCAGCGCGAAGGTGTTTGAACTGTTCGATCGTTTCTGGCTCATCGGGAAACAAGAATAAACGCGTTTTGGGATCTTTGTCCACCTGAATCGTGCCGTTATGGATGCGATCATAAATCCAATGAGGATCTATGTCAAGGGCTCCAGCAAGCTGCGAAATCGTGAGTGCCCCCTCGATCCGCCGTGGATGTGACTGCGAGCGCTTTTGAAATTGCCCGTGCTTGAGTCGAATGCTTTTGACGGTGCTGGGCAAAACCACCTGGCCCAGGGGAGAGCGATACCCCAACTCGGTTAATTCCTGGGCAATCATCTCATCCAGGACTCCAGCGGCGCTGCGTTCGAGAATGATGCGCTCCATCGTTTCCGCTCCTGCAAGATCCTTCAGGGCTCCGACAGGAACCGGGATCGAGAGCGTCGTGGTCTCCCCTCCTTTCCAGACAATGCGCGCTTGGACCCGATCACGTGCCAAGCGATGCACCACCACCTTGTCGATCAATGCACGTAAGAGGGCCTTTTTGTGGCGCTGGCTGACACGCCCTTGCTGGAAGACGGGTCGGCAAATGCTGCCCAATGGCCCCAAAGGCCGCTTGTAGCTCTGAGCTGAGAGCAAGCAGCGTGTTGGGAGATGGGCCGTGTGGAGCTTGTGCCTCTTCTGCCCGTTTGAGTTCGACCAGAGCCGTTTCCCACCGCTTCTCGAGTTCAGCCGCCACCAGACGGTTGTCAGGATCAACTCGGTTGAACTGACGCTGGGCCAGAGCCGCTTCATAGCGCAGACGCTCCAGGTGCTGTTGATGGGCATGGGTCATCTGTTGGGTAGTTGCTTGCTGGGTGGCAACCGCAGCCGTATACACATCTAATTCCACAGGAGACAGGGCCTGAAAAAAGAGCTCTACGACATACTGATCAACGGAATCGGCAGGAATGCATTGACACACGGGGACGTGGTATTGCTGCCGCAGCGCATTGCAGAGATAACGAGTGCCATGCTTGTGACTTCACCAGCATTTTGTGTCCACATGCTCCACAGTAGACGATGCCATGCAGGAGCGCTGCCCCATCACGAGGTACGCCACGTGATTTGTTGCGATCATAGGCCGCATAGTTGTCGGCCAGCATAGGCTCGAATCTGTTCAAAGGTCTCCCAAGAGATGTAAGCCGGGTAGACATCATGGACGCGAATCTTCCACTGGTCCATCGGCAAACGCACCTCTTGTGTGTGAGGGGAGGGAGGATCTTTGCGGATGGAGCGGGTTTTGCCATAGACAAAGGCACAAGCCTCGGCCGGATTTTTCAGCAGTTGCAAAATGGCGGCAACGGTGGGCTTTTTCCACACCACATCACCAAAGCGATCTCGTCGTGGCAAGCACAAATCGTGCGCATTGAGAAACTGCAAGACTTTGTTGGCCGATCGGACCCGAAGAAACGTGGTGAAAATGAGAGCCAAGCGATCGGCAACTTCCCGATTGGGGTCTTTGTGCACCTTGCCAATGGCATCGCGCGTCAGGCCGATGGGAAGCGCTAAGGCCAGTTCACCTCGCTGGGCTTTGTTGAGTAATCCTGCCGTCATGCGGGCTTTGATGGTATGCAATTCCAGCTCGGATAATTGCCCTTTGATTATGTATCATCAAAAGTCAACCCCTTTGCCCCCTTTTTGGATGCTACTTTCCGTGCGTTTACCCCGGCGGTGAGGGAGACACAACGCCATCCAGACCCACGTTTCTGCGAGCCAGGAGCGCGGGCGATGCCGCCCTTGACAGGGGTAGGTGAGCGCTGCGCGCCGAGAGCGACCGGGGTTCTGCATTGATGAGCGTTACCGCAGCCCGGTCGCTCTCGCTCGTGCCGAGTCTACCTACCCCTGTCAAGGGTCGATTCTCTCGGCATCGCTTGCTCCGCGCTCCTGGCATGAGCAACGTTTCGGCGCCTCCACCGAGCCTCAAGCTCAAGAGGGATGCGCGGATTCGCCTCTCGGCTCTCGCGCCCTTCCGCCCCTACGTCTTGTCCTACTCCTGCTTCTGAGCGCGCTGCACCGACTTAAGCGGGATGACCTTCTTCGCTGGTTCTCGACCGGCCTCCAACGCGCGCGGTGTTGGCCCGGCGGGCGTTGGCACATCAGCGAGCTTTTCGAGAAGCGCTAGGTGCAACTCAATGCCTTCGGTGACGAGCAATTTTTCGTCTTCGGTGAGCGACACATATTCGAGCATGCGCACCAGATTGGTCTGCCCTTCCACCAGTTGCTCCTTCAGAGAATCCTTGGGGCGGTAGTAGGGACACCGCGCACAGGCCATCCGGTGGGGGCACTCTGCCCAAAACGGATTGGTACACCATCCATGCCCAAGGTCATACTATTTCCAGCAGTCGCCGCGTGCTGCCGCCCCACTCATCACGGCGTTCTGGTCGAGCAACACCTCGATGGTTGCCAGGTTCTGCTCCAAGTAGCCAGCCTTTGCTACCTGATTCGCCAGTTTGGTGGGATCGACTTTGAGGTAGCTTTGTGTGGAGGAGAGATGCTTGTGTCCCAGGTAATCTCTGAGCTGAAAAATATCGAGCGGTTCACGGGCGTTGTAGAGCATAGAAGCAATGGTCGCTCGCGCCCGATGGCTGGTAATGGCTCCACGACTATCTTCCTCCGGGATGTTCGCCTTCCGACATAAATGGGGGATTAAGCACCGATTCAGGTAGCCTTTCGAGACACGATTGCCTCGGTAGGAGAAGAGGAACTGGACTGCTTCACTGGTCTTGCCATCGACGTGCTGTGGTTGCTCACGCGGACGCAGCCGTTCCCACTCGTCAATGCGCTTGCCCACCAGGGGATGGACTGGCTTGGTGTAGCTGGTCGTCGTCTTGTTGACTGGAATGTCCAAGAAGCACACCGCGTCTTTTGGTAAGAGCTCTCCGGTTTCTGGCACCAGCACGTCTTCATGCTGCCACCTGATACACCCAACGCGTAATCGGACAATTTCATCGCAGCGTAACGCTGCGAAGCACCAGACCACCGCAATCGCACGCACCATTTCCAGGGGATAGATCAGGACATTGCTCCCAGTGGTGGGCAGATCTTCGGCCTCTAGATTCATTGCGGCCCACAACAATTTTGCCCACTGATCTCTCTCGACAATCCTGGGATCTGGTCCAATCAGATTGCGCAATGAGCGCGGCGCCTGAAGGGCACGGCTCGGATTCAGCCGAATGGGAATCCATCCCCACTCCTGACAATCACGCAAGAACGCACGCAAGCATTTGAGGAGTCTGGCCTTGGCATTGGGACGAAGGGGTTGCCCAATGCGCGCGTCGGGCAAATGCGCTCCTCTCTCGGTACTGATCCATTCCCCGACGTTCATGTCCATCACCGCGGCGACACACTCAATGGCAACCCGCGTCGGGTAAAGTCGGCAGGACTCCTCACCTCTGGGTGAGACGCGTTCAGCCAGCGCCCTACTTTAAGCAGCAGATAATAGCTGTGGGCCGCCCCTTGCGTGGGACTGTGTGCTCGCCAGCGCTGGCACCACGACAGCCACTCGTCTGAGATCTTCCCATCAATCTCACTGGTCACTGGTCTTGCCGCTCGTTTTGGGTCGAGAAGCGGTCGGCTGATGATCCCAAGGGCAAACAGGGCGCGAGAAACTTGAAACAGGTAGCCTCGCACGCAAGGAAAGGTGCAGGTCTGGTTCACCGTTTCGAGGAACTCAACATGCAGTGCTTCCAACTGAGGGCTACGGTTGCGCAACAGGAGTGAGCCGTGGCAAGCGATGAAGTCATGATGATGTTTTTCGCGATAGCCCCAGGCGCCAAGGGCCGCGGTCAGAAGCTTCACGTGTGCCTCAATCGTCGCCTCCCCAAAGACTTTCCGGGCAATCGGGGCGATGGCAAACGGGCCCAGCAGGGGATCGAGATCTGCAGGAGAACAGAGGAGGTAGGCAAGAACAGGAAGCTCCCGGCGTGCTGGATGTTGTCCCACTCCATAGCTTCTTCCATATCGCCGAGCAAAGGCGGTGTAGCTTGGGCCGATGATGTCTATCCAATCTTTTTCGGACCAGGCCCAGAACGTCTTGCCACGGCGGTACATTTCAACGACCAGGACGCGCACGATGTCAGCATGGATATTGGGGCTCAGATGAGTCACCGTGAACACATCCTGGAGAGGCTGAAGCAAGCGATGAAGCAGCACTTTCGTGGACGGATACAAGTGGAAAGGCTTCCGTCGCATGATCCGCTTGAGCTCAGCATGCTCGACCTCGCCCAGGTCTGGAGAACGGTCATAGCCAGCGATATCCACTGGCCAGCTCCAGGGATCAGCGGGATGTGGAAGCAACGCCATAGGCTTGTTCATGATTTCACCTCCCCTAAGATCGCCTCGATCCAGTGCTCAAAGGTGGCTAGGCTCCGGGTCACCGCTTCGGTCAGTTCTACCCCGCTCAAGTGAATGTAGAGCATTGAGGTCTGCAAGGAGGCATGACCGGCATAGAGAGCAATCTGGTGCAGATCCATATGGGCCCTGGCCATATGGGTCAAGCGAAGATGTCGTGGCGTATGGGTCGTAAATTGTGGAAGACCAGCAAACTGTGCCATTTTCTGCACAATCTTGGACCAGGTCACAGGGGCAAGGGGGCTGGCGGTATTGCGATGAGACTCTGATAAGAAGAGGCGACCACGAGTGACAGAGAGCGCTCTCCTGTGGTGCAAGTAGGCTTCCAGTAAGCGGCTGGTCACCTTGCCATAGCCGACGACGCGCGCTCGTCCATTCTTCGTCTGTTCGGCACGAATCCTGATCTGGCGATAGGCGAAATCAAAGTCAGCGATCTCAAGGGTGATCAACTCCTCACGGCGCAAGGCTCCATCGTAGGCTAAGAGCAGCAAAGCCTGGTTGCGCAATGGCTCCTCTGCGAGATGGTGCAACAGGTCTTGCCACTCTTCGTCCGAGGGGATCCAGGGGAGTTTGTGATAATGTGGCAGCAGCCCTCGGTCACGCATCCCGCCAAAAGCTTTGCCCGGGACGTAATGGCCCCGACCAACCGGGTTGTCCTGGCGAAGTTGCTGCTCGATCAGGGAATCGCAAAACAAGCGTAAGACCGTGATGCGCTGCTGCATCGTGGCGTTCGATAACCCTCGCCCACTCTCAAGAGAGAGGATATTGGCCCCCTTTGGATTGGGGCGGTGAGCCAGGTCCTGGACGTAGAGGGCCACCAGATCACGCGTGACGGCTTCAGGCTGGATGCTGTGCTTGGCACAGAAGCCCAGGTAATCGTTGAGACAGCGTCCATACGCGTCCACCGTGTTTGGGGCGAGCTGCAAGTGAGCTTGCCTCTGGAGCCAATTTCGTGTGAGTTCGTGCTGTACCACCAGCGGGTACTGTTCCCAGCGGATCTCAGTCATGGGATGCCTCCGAAGAGAAGACGACAGATTATCCCTACTTGATGTTATCACACAGGGGCCCAGGTGGAGGTGACAACCCTCATCCTAGTCCCTAATGATATCTAATATACAAGCCAAGTAAGAGTCGATCATTGTAGGACCCAGGATCATAAATGCCTTCTTCGTCAATGACGAGCGTGTCAGTGAGGGCACAAATCTCCAGGAGGCGA
>WNFM01007317.1_pt1 | contig 11522 bp, 9 predicted proteins | sample 5400271 | NCBI WGS metagenome assembly WNFM01 (sample SAMN13153352, study PRJNA577476) | soil metagenome | isolation source: 60 cm saprolite on Douglas fir-dominated hillslope | place: USA:California | collected 2013-09-17 | reverse complement strand
GACCAGATAACCCAGGCAAGAATCAGCGCCAGAATACGCCCCAGGTAGCGTTGCCAGAGTACCTCATCTAACCCCACCAGCACGCCTAGTACTGCAAAACCCGCTCCTAATGCCCAGGCACCATACACCAGCCTGCGGCGGTCCCAACCAAGTAAGTCAAAATGATGATGGAGCGGTGTTGCTAGAAATGGCAGTGGAAACTCTGTGTGAGGCACGTATTCGCGGCTGCTGGCAAAACGTAGCAACTGGAGGCGGTTGCGGAAAAATGGCGTCATCACCTTCGCTGAGATAAGAGCCGAGAGGCCTTCCAGCACAAAGGCTCCTCCGCAGATCATCAACAAGGAAATCTCATTGCGTGAGAAAATGGCGATCATAGCGAGCATGCCGCCCAGTGCTAGTGAGCCGCTGTCTCCCATATAAATCCTGGCGTTGCGCCTGGAGCTTCCTTTACGTGCGGCCCAGGAAGATGGCCAGTTCAACGGTAAAAAACCCAATACACTGCCTGCACACAGCAGCGACAACACCTCCAGAACAATTCCTTCCGGGTGCTGTTTATCCAGAATGCCAGTAATGATGATGCCGAAAGCTAACGCTGCGCTGAAGACAAGGCCCCCTGCAAGCCCATCCAGCCCATCGCTGAAATCTACCGAAAGCGATGTGAGACTACCGACGAAGCCCGTCATAAGCGCCAGGAAGAGCAGCCACACCAGGGGAATCTTTCCTGCAAGCGTTCCCTGGTTGAGCAAAGGGCCGATAATAGGAAACTCCGTATACGGAGAATAGGGCACTCGTCCGCTGGGAAGTAGGAAGAAGTAGAGAATGGCGACCACTACCGAGACGGAGAGTACTGCGATAAATTTCGTTCGTTGCCTTATACCTTCTTTGCTATACACCTTGTGCCAGTCGTCTACAAAGCCAACGACCATATAGCCGGATGTGGCCGCCAGTCCGATGATCAAAAGCGTCCATTGCTCAGGATGCAAATTTAAAAGATAACCCGCGCCAACACCAACGACGATCATTGCCAGAGTAAATGCCGGGCCACCCACCAGCGGCAGTTCAATCGTCTTGATTTCGCGCCCACCTGCCGGAAGGTCTGAGCGATGTGGTCCAGGTTTAAATTCACCACTGCGAAACTTAGGGAATAGCAACCTGGCTATACCACAGAGTAGCAGGCTTAATATCGCGCAAGTAATGAAGATGAGTAGTAAGAAAAGAGGAATCATAAATACTCCCACTGCCGCTAGTGTGGCTTGATGTTCCAACAGTTGAAACGTGAAATGAGTATTGACAGTAACGTATTGACATATTTGGTAAGCAATTAAGGATGGTACTTTGCCGTGGGATTATAGCATAATAGGCGCAATTGCTCGCGCGCTACCCGCCGGTCATCCCAGGGCAGTTTCTCTCTCCCCATAAGTATACTCTGTTCGTGACCCTTGCCGGCCAGCAGGACGGTATCGCCAACCTGCGCATGCGCAAATGCTGCTGCAATCGCCTGAGTGCGGTCTGCAATACAGAGAAAGTCTCGTCCCTCCTGCTTCCCTGCCTCCTCGGCTCCTGCAGCTACTGCGCGTAGAATACTCTCGCGATCTTCATCGCGTGGGTCCTCGTCTGTTATAACGAAGAAATCTGCCAGTTCTGCAGCAATATGGCCCATAATGGGGCGTTTCTGTACATCGCGTTCGCCGGCAGAACCGAACACTACCATCAATTTGCCCGGGGTAAGCGGGCGCAGGATATGCAGCACCTTCTTCAAACTATCAGGTGTGTGGGCATAGTCGACCACCACAGCGAACTGTTGCCCCTCGTTAATACGCTCCATACGTCCAGAGATGCCCTTAACCGCGCTCAGTCCACGCACAATGTCGACTGCCTGAACGCCTTGGCTGTACGCAGTGGCGATTGCAGCCAGGCAATTGCTTACGTTGAAACGTCCAATCAATGGCGTTTCAATCAGAAATTCGCTGCCAGGTAAGTTCAGCCCATTCCGTTCCATGACAAGAACACGAAAACATGTGCTGTCAGTATTAAGTTGCAGGTCTACCGCGCGAACGGCGGCCGCTTGATCTATCCCATAATCAAGGATGGGAACCCGGCAATAGGGTTTCAGCACCTCGTAACTGACATCATCACGATTAAGAATAGCAACTGGTTGCACTCCTAGTCCCTTATCCCGCGTCGGCTCCAGCATTTCAAAAAGACGAGCTTTGGCGCGGCGATAACCCTCGATCGTTTTATGGAAATCCAGGTGTTCGTGGGTAATGTTCGTCACGACGCCTACATCAAAATCACAACCGTGTACTCGTTGCAGCGCGAGCCCGTGTGAAGTGGCCTCGATGACAGCATGCGTGGCTCCCGCGTCGAGCGTCTGCCGCAGGAATTGTTGTACCTCCAATGCTTCAAGGGTACTCTGCCGCGTCGCGTTCTCCCACTCGCGCCCGCCTACCTTAAAGTTGACGGTTGTCATAAGTCCTGTGCGCTTCCCTGCTGCCTCCAGTATCGTGCTGATGAGATTGCTGCTAGTAGTCTTTCCGTCAGTGCCTGTGACACCGATAGTGCAGAGGTGCTGTGCCGGGTAATGGTAGAAGGCGCACGCGAGATTCGCCAGCGCGGTTCGTACCTCTCGAACCTCTATATATGCTAATGGCAGCGAGGCCAGGGCCGTACCTTCTAACGCTTCGCCGAGTGCAACGCTGGCTCCACGGCTGGCGGCATCGCCTAGAAAACGCCGGCCATCGGTATGCGTGCCAGGCACGGCAATAAACATTCCTCCTGCCTGTACCTGCCGTGAATCATATGCCAGCGCCGTTATCTCGATCTCATAGAGAGAGTCAATTCCACGCAATGCCAGCGGCGCTTGCTCCAGTGACGCTAATAGGGCTTGAAGTTGCATGTTCCCTTTTTTCTGCGTGATGTTTACAGAATTGCCGCCGTCCCGTAATGCTGGAATGCGGCATGAATATATATTAATTAATATACCACTGCTAGTATATCATTCATAAAAACTCCGTTCTGGATACCCATACCCGTTCACGGGATGGGAGGAAAGAACGCCGCCCGCAAGCGGGACATTTTTGAACGGAATGCCCAAACCGCCCCGTTAAGGCTCCATTGCTGGAGTAGCGGAGAACTTGCATTCTCCATATTCCCTTCGCCGCTGACTGCACAGAGGCTATAGATTAGGGAGGCGTCCATAGCGTATGAGGGACTGGCGTTCGACCTCACTTCGCAGTTCAGTTGACTTCAAGCGGCACCATGCACCAGAGTGCACCATACCTTGTCCAGGCTAGTCTCGCGTTTAGTCCTATGGGTTTTCCGATGCCAGGTCGGTACTTCCCACAAGCCTATCCCGTTTTAGGGGATGGGTGCTTGACATTATGAATGATCGTCAATAATATATCGTGCGCACACGATGGTATGGTCGTTGCACACTGCCTGGAGATGTCCCGGCAAGTGTGTTCTGACCAAGCAGCCAGAGATGCTGATCGATAGCTGCTGCGCTCATTGAGTGACCATGGTCGACCATCTCGCGGCGTAGCAGTTCGCACGCCCAGACTGTTGCTGCGCGCAGCTCTACCTCCTCCTCTGAACCAGGCTCCAGCAGTTCCTGCTTGTTAATGCGCTCGGCCAGGGCAGGGTGGTATTCCAGTACGCCGAATTGACGCAATACCTGTGCGGCAACTTGTAATCGGCAAAGGCGGTAAGTTGATCAAAGTCGTGGAATGCTCCCCATCTCTTGCCCCCGAACGAGCCATATATATCCGCGACGCAAATCTGCGCGCGCTTGAAGAAGCGCACCTCGCGCTTCCGGTAGAGCGCCACGTCGTGAAACGAAGGGAAGTTCTCTGCCAGCAGCAGGGCTAACCTGACGGCGCTGCCTTCTACCTGCTCGACTGCGCGGGCAAACTGACCATCATAGCGTTCTAACAACACCCCTCCAACTTCATGAATGTTATGGAGACGTTCTTCAAAGAGCGGAATGGTATGTTCGCCATGGAAAATGTGCGCTAACTCTTCGCTACTGATCTTACTAAGAAACTCTGCATCCCACAGTGGTATACCTTCTTCCACCGCTCGCGTCAGGGCGGCCGCTTCGGCCCAGTAGCCATCCAGCGTCTCATCCTGGTATTCTATGCGCCAGCGCGGCTGATCTTTTTCTGCCCAGAAGCAAAAATTCAACGCGTCGAGTGCCAGCAGCCAGTTGACAGTGCGCTCCGTCCCATCATTGAAGTGATACCGGTCATACCACCGGTAGGCATTGAAGTCGAAACCCTCGCCCGCCTCTCGTATCCACCGCTCGCCTAGCCGTTCTAGCTGATGCTTATTAATCCAGGCGTACTCGCCCTGTTCCACCACATCGCGTGTACTGCTGAGCACGCCCAGTTCATCAGGCGCGTGGAGTGAATAGAGATCTTCCTCGCTGAAGTCATTCCAACCTGTGGTTTCTGCCATCTAGAGATGCCTCTTCCTGCCGGACATTCCTGGTTGCTACCCCTGGATTGTAGCGGTAATCAGCCCTTTCGTCAATCGCCTGCCACTTTGCTTATTATCTCTCTGTCGTGTTAACAATCATTATGAAAAAATGTTAATAATTTCTCTTGCATCACTTCGCCTTTCGGGGGTATAATTGCATTGCTTAATGAAAGATGTACAGAATTGTACTCCGTGAACGTAGTTACGTTCTCCATGCAGGTACCGCTGATGGTACCTTCTGCTGACCGGAATTTATGTAGCGCCAGCGTTTACTTCAGTGGTGAAACCCCTCCATAACTTGTTCCTGTAACAGGTGAGCCATGTGAAAGGGAGTTTTATCCTAGTCGTCTTGTGTAACGAGTCATGGTATGTTAGTTTAAGCTAACAAGCAGACAAAAACCGAAGACCAGGGAAGGAAAGAGAATCTTCATGGAAGAACAGATGATTCAGGACTTTGTACATCGTGCCTCGCGCGACGAGGAATTGCGTAAAGAACTGGCGAGCGATCCCAATACTGTAATTATGCGTGAGGGCTTTTCGCCGCGCGTAGCACGCATCATTGCACGCCTCGTGCCGCAGTTGGCGCTGGATAACCCGCTTGAGCCTTCTTTGAATTTCTGGCATTGAGTGATCGCATCCAGCCCTCAGTAAATCCATTTGCCGCTCATCAACAACTTCTTCGTGAGCGGCTTCGTCTCCTTTTAGCAACATTGCATCCTGTGCTGTACGCCGATGTAGTGCGAGCATTAGAAGGGGAAGGCAAGCTGCTCTCTCCTTCTCGTACAGACCTTGATCCTCCTGACCCGCAGCTCCTCACTCTCCCTGCTGGTGTCTGGCCGCTGCTGACCTTGCTCGTGGCTCAATCTATTTCGCCAGGCATTCATCCTATATTGGCAAGCAGCGTGGCTTTGGCAGTCGAGTGCTATGTGTGTGCTATCGACCTGCTTGATGATGTGATAGACGAGGATCAGACAACCACTTTACAGGCCTTGGGGACAGCTCGTACGCTGAATGTCTCGACGGCCCTCCTGACCCTGGCGCAGCAATCCATCCTCTCCATTGCGCAGCAGGGCGCTGCCCATGCACTCGTCCTTCGCCTCCTCGAAACGCTCCAGGAGTCTGCGTTAGTCGTTGCTGCCGGCCAGCACCGGGACGTATTGGCCGAACTAAGGCCGGTAGAGGAGTTCACGCGCGAAGAATGTATAGAGATCGCGGCTGCCAAAGCAGGCTCAATTATACGCCTGGCCTGTCGCTTAGGCGCGCTGTGCGCAGGCGCGGATGACGTACTTTGCGAGCAGTTTTCAGAGTTCGGCGAACTACTCGGCATCGCTCATCAACTTGACAACGATAGCCATGACTTGTATTATCTATTACGAGGTAATACCTCTTCTTTAGCGCCTACGGAAACAGAAACCAGCACAGGGCACGTGAAATCTGACCTAGCGCGGGGGAAGAAGACGTTGCCCATAGTGCTTGCGACAGAGATGTATAATGCTGCTCTTCAGAAATCACCACTGCAAGACGATCAGAAGAAAGAGGAGTACCTTCGATTTCTTCACGAAGGCATCATCGCAACCTGGGGTATTTGTCTACTCTATCGTGAGCGCGCCCACGACCGTTTGCAGGAGATCGAAGCTCAGAGGCCGGTTGCTCCCCTTTTCTCTATTTTGCTTGACCTTGAGTGACATATCTCTTGCGCATAGATGGCGGAAATTATGGGAGGAGACCTGATGAGATATGTGCATTGGGCACGTACCAGGGCAGGGCGCTTGCTTGCAGTTGTACTGGCCCTGGTAATCTATTTACTCTTATTATCCAGCGAGGCTCTCCGCTTCTTGCCCCAGCACGCGTCTGACTTCCCATTGCTTTTTGGCTTCTCATCTCTTGTAGCACTGCTATTCCTGGCTGTTGGCGTCCTGGTATGGCTCTATGCGCGTGATCGTCGCGTGGCCTCCCTTCTCTTCGCATTAAGTTTCGTTATGATGGTTTCATTCGCTGGAGAAATAGGCTCCGTGTATAATGACCCGCTGTTCAATGAAATTGTCTACGCTAGCAGTACTCTGGCCTTGTCTCTATTCGCGCTCTTGTTACTCTTCTCTCCAAGAGACTTTTTTTCTGCGGATTTGCATTCCGGAAATAGGCATGCTCAGCGATACGATTACTTCTTGTTACGTGGATATTTGGCGGTATTAGCTTTAAGTATCCTGGTAGTATTCATAGATGCCATTTATTTTTTTACGCGTCTAAACCGTCCAGGTTGGATCAATACCATTGAGTTTAGTTACTATGGGATTGTATTGATGGGCATTCTAGTGACTATTATCCTTTCTTATCGCCAGTCTGCTTCCGTACGAGAGCGCCAGCAGCTGCGTCTTTTTGTGAGTGGAGTTGTTCTCACCTTTGCTCCCCTGCTGATATTGACAGTATTACCTACGATATTGAACCTGTCATTGATAGTTCCTGGCCAATTCAGTACAATTACCTTCGCCGTCTTACCTCTGGCGCTGGGTTATTCCATCTTACGCTACCAGATCCTCATATTTGATGCATATATTCGCCGTGCTGTCGCCTGGATAGTAGGAATCTTTAGCCTGGTTGTGCTTGGTTATATAGTAGGTATACTCAGCAGCATCTTTCTGCCCGGCAATCTCTTCGCTTACAGCATTTGTATTATCACCGCCATGGCGATTCTAGGGCCACTTACCTGGTGGCTCGCTTACGTGATAACTGACCACCTCTTCTTCAGCGAAATCAAGCACTATCGTCGACTCGTTGACCAGCCCGGTCAATTGTCTCGTGAAAAATTGGACATCACTGGAACGGCACGATTGTTCACTATGGCGGCGACCAATGTCTTTGGGACACAAGAGGTCTGCCTGTATGTGCTGGATGATGACAGCGGCCACTACCAGCTCTACCCTCCACTCGCAGACGACGATGCAAGCGATGCTCCCCGGCAAAGCTTCGTTCAGCGCCTACTGCGCGCTATAAATCCGTCATCCACAGATGGCGCTGTGGATGTGTATTTTTCACTTCTGCAAGATACCGACTGGCTAAGCCTTCACAGGCCCGTCATGGATATCATAGGGCGTATCACTTCTGCCGAGCGCCCGCTGTTCCTTAGCGAGGCCTCCAGGCCAGAGACAGCCAGGCCCGCCGGCCTGGCGCGCTATTTAATGACCAGGGAGCCGCTAGAATTCGATCCGCTATTTGCTCCTATTCGCGCACAGGGCAAGGTAATCGCTGTACTGGTGTTGGGTAAGCGTGGGGATAACGGGCAGTATGCAGGCCCCGACTTTGAAGCGATAGCTCTCATTGAGGCGCGTTACTCGCCCATACTGGAAACCGCGCGCCTGGATGCACAGGCCAGCCGCCAGGTTGCCATACTCGAGGCCCTATACAGAGGCGTTGCAGGGGCAGGAAAAGCCTTTCAGAGCGTTGACGAGGTCGTTGCAGCTTACACGAAGATTGCAGCCGAAGCAGTGCAGGCCAGCGCCGGGACGTGGCTCTATTATTCGAAAGATCACCAGTTGCGGCGCGTTATCCACGTGGGTTCTGGTCCAGAATTGGTATCTTCAGACGATTCAATGTCGCCCGGGGAAAGTGACTGGTCTCCCCTGTTCTATCAAGGCGAGATCCCACAACTATTGCAGGGTTCCTCGAGCGAAATTCCATCGTGTTTGCCGCAGGCACCCCACTTTCCTTTCGTCTGGCTTCCACTGAAGGGGGGAAAGCAGCATATGGGCGTCCTGGCTCTGACCTATCCCCGTCCTCATCTCTTCTCACCGGAAGAGCAGCGCGTGCTCAGTATGTTCGCTGACCAGTTCGCCGTCGCGCTGGAGAATGCCAGCTTCACCGTGGAGTTGCGCGCCGCCTATGAACGCCAGAAAGAACTGGATCGCCTCAAAGACCAGTTCATCATGACCGCGTCACACGAACTGCGTACACCGCTCACCGCCGTCCAGGGCTATATCGAATTGCTCGAGGCGTATAATCACAACCTTTCTTCCGAGAGGAGAGCGGAATTTATCATGAAGGCCCACCGGGGCTGTGATGAACTGACGCTGCTGGTAGAAAACATTATGGACGCCAGCCGTGTGCAGGTTGACACTGAGAACCTCAATCTCATCCAGGTGTCGCTGCTGGAACCGGTCACGCATATCACAGAGATGCTCGAGGGCGTGACCCGGCATGAACAGCGTACTGTCAATGTGGCTATCCCTGCTGATGCATACGTCATGGCGGATGAGCTTCGCTTGCGGCAGGTGTTGCTCAACCTGGTGAGCAACGCCCTGAAATATTCCTCCCCGCAGAGCGATATTGACATTACTGCCAGCATGAAAAATGGGAACGTGAACGTGAGTATCCGCGATCGAGGTCAGGGGGTGCCTCCGAAGGACCAGGCACGCCTCTTCAAGCGTTTTGTCAGGCTTGAGCGGGATATGAACAGTCCCATTCGAGGCGCCGGGCTGGGATTATACATCAGCAAACGACTCATCGAGGCTATGGGAGGACGCATCTGGGTGGAGAGTACGGGTAAGGCCGGTGAAGGCAGCATTTTCACTTTCACGCTTAAGCGAGTTGTGCTCACCCAGGAAATAAGCGAAAGTGCATTAGAGCGCCAGCAGGCTCTGTAACCCTCACTTAACAGTCAGGATTGCGCTTTAAGATAACCGTTCGCTTGCGCGTACTGCCAGAGGGATTTTTGCAACTGACGCCGCGCCCGCGATATGCGGCTCATCACCGTACCAATGGGAATTTGCAACACATCTGCGATTTCCTTGTAAGACATCCCTTCAATATCAGCAAGTATAACCGCCATGCGGAAGTTAGGTGGTAGCTCGTTTAACGCCTTGTATACATCCTCATCCAGGTACCGGCTCAAAACCTCTTCCTCTGCTCCCGCGCTCAGCTCCTGCCCATTAAAATCCCTGATGCGGTTGTACAGGTAGAACTCTTCACCTTCAGGCAGCGAAGTCGCTTGTGGATGTGTGGCTTGCTTGCGATAGCGATTGATCGCAGAAGTATTCAAAATACGAAAGAGCCACGCGCGAAGGTTGGTGCCACGTTGGTAGGTGTTGGCGAAACGAAACGCCTTGAGCATAGTCTCCTGGACCAGGTCCTCTGCCTCTTGCTGGTTATTGGTCAAACGCAGTGCAGTACGATAGAGGCTATCCAATTGGGCCAATACGCCCGCCTCAAAATCCTCAGTGGGGACTTGCGAGTCACTGGCTGCAACTTGCTCTCTTGGCGCTTCTGGCTGTTCTGCTTGTATGTTAGCTGTGGCTTCGGCACCAGGCACTGTTGGCTGTTCCGGCATGCAAAACTCCTGTGTAGTTGACCTTGTGCGACTTTTGTAGTCACTCGGCCGACTAGCAGTATATCGCACTCGCACCGGGAATGAAAGTCCTGCCAGATATGTTAAAATAGACAGAATAATGACGAGCCAGTGCAGGAGAAGATACTATGTATTGTATAAGTTGTCTTGAGGCTGTTGCTCGTCTTCATCTCTATATTGACCGGGAACTCACTGTCGAGGAAGTTGTAACAGTACGGCAACATCTCTCGGAATGTCCAAGTTGCGAATGCCGCTTTCACTTTGATTCTGGTCTCAAGCGGCTCATTCACGAACGTTGTACAATCGAGCGCGCCCCCGCTCATCTGCGTGAAGCAGTGTTGCGCCTGGCTCGCCTGCCCCGTGGTGAGTTGGCCGGTCTCGACCCGGAGTTGGAGATGGAGATCAGAGCTGATATCGAAGAGTGTTAATAGTTCCCACCAAGTAGCGGCAGCCGGAGGCTGTCCCGGGGAAGAAAGTCTATTATATCCCCAGCATTTGCAGCAGCGAAAGCTTGAGCTGCGCCAGGACAAGCATCTCGCCTATAGTCAGAAGCAGGGCGAGGCCAAAGAATGGCAGTAGCCCTCGATACCGTTCAAATGTCTGGTCGCGTTTGCTCGCGGCAACGATGACAATGAGATTGACGCTGCTCAATACTGTCAGGATGCCGGCGGTACTCAAAAGCGCGATCGGATAAAGAACGAGTCCGTTCTGCGAGGCTACTGCGAAAAAGCTCAGGATCACCCCTGGCAATAACAGGATAAGCCCCCCCCAGGAGGAAATGCTGCGCTGTTCCCTATATTCACGCCAGAGCAGGCGATTCAAAAATGGGAGACCGAGCGATGCAAGCGCCAGGCCTGTTGCTAGTCCTGTAGCCAGCCGCAGCAGGTTATGTGGTTGATACAGGTGATTGAGACCGAGGTCCAGGAAAAACGAGTTGAAGCCATCAACCACTAATGCAACTATACCCAATACCAGCACCACCATGATAGGCCATGGCGGCAGTCGTTGAGCGCGTCCACGCCCTGTAGCATAAAAAGTGATCAGCGTAATAATGAAGCCCAGGTAAATGCCCGTGTTGCGCGCGCACAACGGCAAGCGCTCCCCACCAGGATAAAATGAATGGCTCGGCAACTGCGCGCAAATGCCGCTATCAAGCCAGCGCAGGCGGTCGAGTAATGAAGCCCCTGGCAAAAACACAAGCGCGGTCAGCAATCCCAGGTAAAACAGCGCCAGCAGCCCAGTCTTCCAGGGCCGTGGTGTTTTGTATGTTGCTTCCACCAGAGACTTTTGTGCCATATCGCTGATCCCCCTTTCCTCGCGAGCGCTTGTTATGCAGTGACCAGGTTGAAATACTGGTTTAAATAGAGCAGCAAGTTGAAGTAAATCATTACACCCGCGATAATCATGACCACGCCAGTACCAATCTCGATCTTGCCCAGGTGTGGCCTCAGCCACTTCAGTGCTTTACTTACCTGGTCCAGGCCGAGGCCGAGTAACAGAAACGGTATCCCCAGGCCAAGTGAATAAACCAGCAGCAGCAGAACGCCTTGTGTGAGCGTGCCGGCGCTAGCAGCCATACCGAGAATAGCCCCCAGGATGAGGCCAACGCAGGGTGTCCAGCCGATTCCAAAGATGATGCCAATTAGCAAAGAAGCTGGATAACTGGGACGAGAAGGACGAAACTCGAAGCGCTTTTGCCAGTAGAGAA
>WNFM01232040.1_pt3 | contig 11524 bp, 10 predicted proteins | sample 5400271 | NCBI WGS metagenome assembly WNFM01 (sample SAMN13153352, study PRJNA577476) | soil metagenome | isolation source: 60 cm saprolite on Douglas fir-dominated hillslope | place: USA:California | collected 2013-09-17 | reverse complement strand
CAGCGCCCGGCCCGATGCCAACCATCGGTACATGACGGACAAGACAGTGCGCGATGCGATGGTGGCTAAGGGCTGGCTCGCAGAGGGCGACGGGCCCAATCTCGTGGTGATGTGCGCGCCCGCCCCGGTCGTGCCGTAGTTCCCCGCAGTTCCCCGTAGTTCCCTCTATGCGCCAGCGCCTGCGTGGGCCTGACCGGGGTGCCACCCCTTGGGGATCGAAGCCAGCAGCCGCTTCGTGTAGGCCTCGCGCGGATTGCGGTAGATCTCGTCGGAATTGGCGATCTCGACGATCTCGCCCTCGCTCATCACCATCACCTGGTCGGAGATGTATTTCACTACGGCCAGGTCGTGCGAGATGAAGATGTAGGACAGGTCGAATTCGGCCTGCAGGTCCTGCAACAGATTCAGGACCTGCGCCTGGACCGACACGTCCAATGCCGAGACCGATTCGTCGCAGATCAGGATGTCGGGCTTCAACGTGAGGCAACGCGCGATAGCGATACGCTGTCGCTGCCCGCCCGAGAACTCGTGCGGATACTTGTAGAACGAGACCTCCGGGAGCCCTACTTTCTGCAGCAATTCGAAGGCGAGGTCGGTGCGCTCCTGCGCGTTGGCGCCGATGCCGTGGATCTGCATCGGCTCGGTCAGGATCTGGCCGACGATGAAGCGCGGGTTGAGTGACGCATACGGATTCTGGAAGATGATCTGTATGCGCCGCTTGTACTGCATGAATTCCTTCGCCGACATGGCGAGGATGTCGCGGCCGTCGAAGAGCGCCTCGCCGGTGGTGGCCTCGTGCAGCCGCATCAGCGTCAGCCCTACGGTCGTCTTGCCTGACCCGGATTCGCCGACCAGGCCCATCGTCTTGCCGCGGGCCAGCGTGAACGACACGTCCTTCACCGCCTTGAATTCGCGCTTGCCGAAGACGCCTTCACGCGAATAGAAGCTTTTGCCCAGCTTCTTGACCTCGAGCACGATGGGGTCACCCGGGCTCAAGCCGCGCTTGCGCTCGGGAATGTCCGTCGGACCCGTGCCGTCGCCGGTCATGAAGTCGTCGATCACGGGGAGGCGCGCGGGACGGCGGTCGATCTGCGGCCGGCACTTGAGCAGCGCCTTGGTGTAGGTGTCCTTTGGATTCTCGAAGATCTGCTTCGCGGGCCCCTGCTCGCGGATCTCGCCATTGCGCATCACCACCACGCGATCGGCGATTTCACCGACGACGGCCAGGTCGTGCGTGATGAACAACACCGACATCTGGTGCTTCTTCTGCAGGTCGGCGATCAGGTCGAGGATCTGTTTCTGGATCGTGACGTCGAGCGCGGTCGTCGGTTCGTCGGCGATGAGCAGCTTGGGTTCGCACGCGATCGCCATCGCGATCATCACGCGCTGCTGCTGGCCGCCCGACATCTGCGACGGGAACATGTCAATGCGCCGTTCTGGTTCCGGGATGCCGACCTCACTCAGCAACGCGATCGACCGTTTGCGCGCGGCCGCGCCCGAGAGGCCCATGTGCAGGCGCAGGACTTCCTCCAGCTGGAAGCCGACGGTGAACACGGGATTGAGCGAGGTCATCGGCTCCTGGAAGATCATCGATATGTCGGCGCCGCGCAACGCGCGCAGGTCCGCCGGCGGCATGCCGACGATGTTGCGTCCGCCGTAGACGATCTGGCTTTTTGCTTCGATGATCGTGTTCTCCGGCGGCAAGAGGCCAAGGATCGCCAGCGCCGTGACCGACTTGCCGGAACCCGACTCGCCGACGAGCGCGATCGTCGCGTTCTTCGGAATGTCGAACGAGATGCCCTTCACCGCCTCGAACGTATGGTGCTTGTCGAGGCGGAATGTAACGCGCAGGTCGCGGATGCGGACCAGCGGATCGAGGGCGATATCTGCGGAGTCCATATCAGTTCCGCCGGGCCGCCTCAAGGAACTGACGCGCCCCCTTTGGGGGCAGCGAGCGCAGCGAGCGTGGGGGTCGTTTCATGTCAGTCCCGCCGGGCCGCCCCAAGGGACTGACTGCGCCCCCTCTGGGGGCAGCGAGCGAAGCGAGCGTGGGGGTCGTTCATCAGTGGCCTGTCCTGCCCTTGAGTTTCGGGTCGAGGGCGTCGCGCAGCGCATCGGTGAAGAGGCTGAAGGCCGTCACGAGCGTGGCCATCGCGATGGTCGCGGCGACCAACTGCCACCACTTGCCGAGGATCAGTTCGTTCTGCGCCTCATTCAGCATCGAGCCCCACGATACGACATCGACCGGAACGCCGAATCCGAGGAACGAAAGAATGACCTCGGCCTTGATGAAGCCGACGGTGAGGATGGACAACTGTACGAGCACGACGTGGGAGACATTCGGGAAGATGTGCAGGAACATCTTGCGGCTGTCCGATGCGCCGAGCGCGTCGGCCGCCATCACGTACTCCCGTCCCTTGTGCTTCAGGTATTCCGCGCGGATCAGGCGGAACACCCCGCTCCATCCCGTGAGTCCCAGGATCAGGACAATCGTGAACATGCCCTTTTGCTGGAGGACGGCGGCCACGGCGAGGATGAGAAGCAGAAAGGGGATGGAGCTGAAGACGCTGTAGAACCAGTTCAGGACGTCGTCGACCCAGCGGCCGTAGTAACCGGCGAACGCGCCCAACACCGTGCCGATGAACACCGCGACGACGGCCGCCGCGAGCCCGACGAAAATCGACGTCTCGGAGCCCTTGATCGTCTTGGCGATGATGTCGCGGCCCCATTTGTCGCCGCCGAACGGCAACGTCGCGCGGCGTTCCTCCGCGACCGCTTCCTTGGCGCCGGCCTGGCCGGAGCGGATGTCCTTCATCACGTCGGCGAGCGGATCGACGATCTTGCTCTCGTCGGCGCCGGGCGCTGCGGCCTCCGGCTTCAGCGCGTCGGCGATGACCGTACCGGGTGCGCCGTCCAACGAGGTTCCTGTCGTTGCGGGTCCGCCCGACGGCGCGGTGACGGGTTCGGGCGAGTACTCGAGCCACGATGGAGGTGCATAGTTGACACCGACCTCCCTCGCCCAGTCCTTCGCGACGAGGCCGGCGCCCGACGCCATCATCAGCAGGAGGAATGCGGCGACGATCGCGAGGCAGACCATCGCGATGCTGTCGGTCTTCAGGCGCCGCCATGCGAGCGTCCACAACCCCGGCGATACGGCATGCGGAATTTCGCGCAACGGCACGGCGGGGGATTTCAATGCGGCGTCGGTCGGCATCATCGCCCCTATTTCAACTGGACCCGCGGGTCGACAGCCTTGTACATGAGGTCGGCGAGCAGGTTGGTGATGATCGTCGCGAACGCCACGTAGACCGTGATGGCCTTGATAACCGGGAAGTCCGAGCGCTCGACGGCCAGGATGACTTCTCGGCCAATGCCCGGGATCGAGAAGAAGCGCTCGATCAGGAACGAGCCCAGCAACAAGCCCGGCAATTCAGCCATCAGGTTGGTGATGATCGGGATCGACGCGTTGCGCAGCACGTGGATCCACATGATGCGGTTCTCGCCGACACCCTTGGCGCGCGCGGTCCGCACGTAGTCCTGGTTGATCTCGTCCAGCACGAACGTGCGATACAGACGAAGATTCGGGGCAATGCTGACCGTGAGCCCGATGAGAATCGGCAGCGACGCATACTTGATGAGGTTTTCCCAGAAGTCGTTGCCCCAGCCCTGCACCGGGAACCAGCCCAGTTTGTAGGCGAAGACGTACTGGAAGACGATGATGTAGACGAGGATCGAGATCGACAGTCCGACCGTGCAGACGATCATCACCATCCGGTCGGTCAGCGAGCCGCGGACGTAAGCCACGGCGAGCGCGAGACCGATAGCGATGAACGTCACCAGGATCAGCAGCGGAATCAGCACGGTCAGCGAGGGGCCGAGGCGCGTGACCAGGATGTGCGACACGCTCTCGTTGGTGCTCCACGACGCTCCGAAGTCGGCGGTCAGGATCTGCTTGATGAAGATCCCGAGCTGCACGTAGTACGGCTGGTCGACGCCCAACTGACGGCGGATGTTGTCGATCTGTTCCTGGTTGGAGATCTTGCCGGCGAGGACGTATGCCGGATCGCCGCCCACCCAGTTGAACAGCAGGAAGACGAGCAGGACGACCCCAAGCATCGTCGGGGCCATCTGCCACAACCTCCGGATAATGTACGCTGCCATCAGTGCATCGGACAAAGGTACATCGAGACTCCTGATCGCCCGCTACTTCACTTGGGTGGCGCTACATCGAGATATTGCCACTGCGCGTGCAGGATCGGGTGCTTCTTGTACCCTTCCACCCTCGCCTGGATCAACTGGTTGCGATAGCGGCTGATCGTGAGCCGCCATGGCGCATACGCCTCCGCGATGCGCGTCATCTCCTGGTACAGCTTATCGCGTTCCGGCCCGGGCGGCATCTTGGCCGTCTTGGCGTAGAGCGCATCATATTCCGGAATCTTCGCGCAGCCGAAATTGCTGGCCCCGGTGTTCGGTCCATACAGGAGCTGCATGAAGTTGTCGCCGTCCGGATAGTCGGCAATCCAGGCCGCCGGCCGGCTCATGACCTTGCATTGCTTTTCGAGCTTCAGCAGTTCGGCGAATTTGTCCTTGTGCACGTCCATCCGGATGCCGATGGAATCGAGCGACTTTTTCCAGAGCTCGTCCTGCTGGCGTCCCAGCGAATCGGGACGCGAGAACAGCGTGACGACGAGCGGCTTGCCTTCGGGCGTCGTGCGCCACCCCTCCGGCCCCTTCTTGTAGCCGAACCGGTCGAGCAGCGCATTGGCGCCGGCCGGATCGTACTTGATGCCACTCTTCCAGTCGGGCACGTGGCCGACCACGCCCGGCGGAATCGGGTAGTTCGCCTGGACTGCCTGCCCGTTGCGGATCACGTTGATGTCCTGGGCGACGTCGTACGACATCGCCATCGCCCGGCGCAGCGCGATCTTTTCCTTGGTGAGGCCGCCCACCACCGGATCCTGCAGGTTCCAGTAGGTGAACGAAATTTCGGGGTCGACGATGCGGTCGAGGCGGATGCCCTTGGCCGCCAGCTCGGGCTTCAGCTTGCCGTCGGCGATCGCCTGCGGCGCAAGCGGGCCTTCCATGTTCATGATGTCGAGCTCGCGGTTCTGGAACGCGAGCCAGCGCGCCTGGTCCTCTTCGATGATGCTGACTTCGATGCGGCCGACCTGCGGCATCTTCTTGCCCTTCATTTGCGCGACGAGCTTCTGGTCGCCAGCGTCCTGCGGCACGAAGTCCCACGTGAAGCCGCGGTAACTCGGGTTCGCCTCGAGCACGATCTTCGAACTGCGCACCCACTGCGCGAGCTTGTACGGGCCTGAACCCACCGGATTGGCCATCGTGCGGCCATCCGACTCACGATATTTCTCGATGACCTCGCGCGCGACGATGCCCGTCGGCTCGTGCGCCAGCACATACGGCAGGTTGTAATCGGTGTCCTTGAGCCGGAACCGCAGCGTGTACTTGTCGACGGCCTCCAGGCCCGGCAGTTTGCTGTCGTAATTGAACTTGCCGGATTTCTTCGCGGCCGCGATCTCTTCGTCGAGCCCGACGAACTTGCCTTCGACCAGGAAGACCCACGGCGACCTGATCTTCGGGTCGGCCAGCCGCTTCAGCGAGTAGATGACGTCGTCCGCCGTGAGCTCGCGCTTCTTGCCGCCGAAGGCCGGGTCATCGTTGAACAGGATGCCTTTCTTCAGCTTGATCGTGTACGTCTTGCCGTTGTCGGTGACCTGCGGCAGCGATTCCGCGGCGAGCGGCACGATCTTCGATGGGCGCGCGAGATAGTCGTACGTGTACAGCGTATCGAAAATCGCCTGGATGATCGTGCCGGAATAAAGGTCGTTGCCGGCGACGGGATCGAAGCCGGTTTCACCCGCCGGGAACACATCGCGGATGACCTTGTTCATGTCGGCCGCCCCCACTGCGGGCGAAACCACCGCGATCGATGTCAGCAATGCAATAATTGCGGCGCTGCGCAAGACACGAAACTTCATCAAATGCCCCACTCCATTGTTCGTCGAATTTTGCGGCGCGCGCTTCTCGCCCTGCCGCCAAAAAAAGCCCGCTAATGTACCATTTGAGCCCTGCCTGACGCCATGCCGCCCTGCCCCTTTTTCCGCGCCATCCGTCGGCCACGCGGCGCCGCGTGGCCACGCGTAATCCACCGATGAAATCCGCTTCCACGAAACCGGCTTACTGGGACGAGGCGACCCGTACGCTCGGCAAGCGGGACGCGGTCATGGCGCGTCTGGTGGGCGAATTTCCGGGAATCCACGTCGAGCGGCGTGGCGATCCTTTCACGACACTGGCGCGCGCGATCGTGGGCCAGCAGATATCGGTCAAGGCGGCGCAGACGATCTGGGGCCGGCTCGTCGTAGCAACCAAGGGCATCGGCGAACCGGTTTATCTCGATCCCGCGCGCGTCGGCCGCACGCGCACGACCACGCTTCGCCGCGCCGGATTGTCGGAAGGCAAGGCGCTCTACATCCGCGACCTTGCGCGCCACTTCGTATCCGGTGCGCTGGATCCGCGCGAATGGCCGGAACTCGGCGATGAAGAGCTGATCGTTCGGCTGACGGAAGTGAAGGGCATCGGCCGCTGGACCGCGGAAATGTTCCTCATGTTCCACGAGTTGCGGCCGGACGTGCTGCCCGTCGACGATATCGGACTGCAGAAAGCGGTCGCCTTGCATTATCACGGCGGAACGCGGCTGCCCGCCGCGGAGCTGCGCGAGTTCGCGGCGATGTGGTCGCCGTGGCGCAGCGTGGCAACGTGGTACCTGTGGCGGTCGCTCGACCCGATCCCCGTCGAGTATTAACGCAGTTTGCCGTCGACGAGATGCAGCGTGCGCTCGGTGCGCGCCGCGAGGTCCGGGTCGTGCGTGACGATCACGATCGCCGTTCCCACCGCAGCATTCAATTCGAGCATAAGGTCGAACACTTCGCCGGCCGTCCGGCGGTCCAGGTTGCCCGTGGGCTCGTCCGCGAGCACACACCGCGGTTGCGTGACCAGTGCGCGGGCAAGCGCAACTCGCTGCCGCTCGCCGCCCGACAATTCGCCGGGTCGGTGCTTCAGCCGATGCGAGAGTCCGACGCGCGCGAGCATCGCGGCCGCCGTGTCGGTCGCGTCGCTCGGAGCCACGCGGCGGATCAAAAGCGGCATGGCCGTGTTCTCGACCGCGCTGAATTCGGGCAGCAGATGGTGGAACTGATAGATGAAACCCAACGCCCGGTTGCGCACGTCGCCGCGCTGCGCCTCGGACAGCGATGCGAAAGCAGCGCCATCGACACGGACTTCGCCGGCCGTCGGCGCATCGAGGCCGCCCAGCAAATGCAGGAGCGTGCTCTTCCCCGACCCGGAAACGCCGACGACCGCGACGCGCTCGCCAGGCATCACCGTGAGATCGATGCCGTTCAGCACGGCGACGTCCTGCGGGCCGCTTGTGTAGGTCTTGGCCAGCCCGCGGCATGACACGACCGGCATCGTGCCCTTTGAATTCGGCTCATTCATAGCGCAACGCATCCGCCGGATTGACCCGCGCGGCTTTCCACGCGGGATAGATCGTCGCGATGAGGGCCAGGCCCAGTGCGATGGCCGCAATCGTGATCACGTCGGCGCGCTGCAGGTCCGACGGCAGGTCGCTGATGTAGTAGATCGACTTGTCGAGGAACTGCGTGTTGAACAGGCGCTCGAGCAGAGGCACGACGGTGCCGATGTTGACCGCCAGAAGGATGCCTCCCAGCACGCCGATTGCCGTACCGATGAGGCCGATCAGCGCGCCCTGCACGATGAAGATCGCCATGATCGACATCGGGGAGGACCCCAGCGTGCGCAAGATCGCGATGTCGGCCTGCTTGTCGGTCACGACCATCACCTGCGCCGACACGATGTTGAACGCCGCGACGGCGACGATCAACGTGAGGATGATGAACATCACGCGCTTCTCGATCTGCACGGCGCGGAAGAAGTTCGCGTGGCTGCGGGTCCAATCACGGATGTCGGCCGAGACCGGCATCTTCTGCCACAGGTCGCGCGCGACCAGCGGCGCCGCGTACAGGTCGTCGAGCTTGAGGCGCACGCCGGAAACGCCGTTCAGGCGGTAGAGCTTCTGCGCATCCTCGATGTTGACGAGCGCCAGGCCGCTGTCGAACTCGAACATGCCGACCTCGAAGATTCCGACGACCTTGAAGCTCTTCACGCGCGGCAGCGTTCCGGCCGGCGTGATCGTTCCCTGCGGCGTAATCACCACAACGGATTCGCCGGGCATCACACCCAGGCCTCGTGCAATTTCGCCGCCCAGCACGATGCCGAACGAGCCCGGCACAAGATCGTTGAGACTTCCGCGCCGCATGTGGCTGCCGATGTCCGCCACCGAATTCTCGAGCGCCGGATCGATCCCGCGGATCAGCGCGCCGCGATTGGCGTCGCCGGCGACCAGCATCGCCTGGCCGATCACGTAAGGCGCGGCGCCAACGACGCGCGGCTCCTGTTTCGCGATCGCGGCGATTTTCGGCCAGTCATCGAGCTGCGGAATTCCCTGCACCTCGATGTGCGAAGCGACCGACAGGATGCGATTGCGCAATTCCTGCTGAAAGCCGTTCATCACCGACAGCACGACGATCAGCGCCGCCACGCCCAGCGCAATGCCCGCCATCGACATCAGCGAGATGAAGGAAATGAACGTGTTGCGGCCGGACCCCTTGCGGGCGCGCGTGTAGCGAAGGCCGACGGCCAGTTCGTAGGGAGACACGAGGAATCTTGCCGGCTTCGGGAGCTTAGTCAGTGCGGAGTATCGCATGCTACGATCAGGCACCGCATTGCGCACCTAGTCGCGGCCGCGAAGCCATGCGCCTCACCCTCGCCGTACCCGACCTTATCGCATGCGACCGCGAAACGCTTGGCTCAGCACGTTCCCTGGCCCGTCTTGCGCGCTACGCCGGCGAACCTTTGACGCGGCACGGCGGGCTCGACAGTTTTCTTGTCGGCGAATCGCAGGAGCATGATGCCGCCGGTACCGCACCGCTTGCCGCGCTCGGCGCCGGATTCGACCCCGGAGCTGCGTACGTGCTGCGCGCCGACCCGGTCTCGCTCGTCGCGGGGCGCGCCGATGTCATGCTCGCCGCACGCATCGACGATCTCGATCCGTCGGAAGCCGGCGCGCTGATCGCCACATTGAACGCACACTTTGACCATGACCGCGTCGTATTTCATGCGCCACGACCCGACGCGTGGTTTGTCACAATCGATGAAACGCCCGAACTCTCCACCACTCCGCTTTCCGCCGTGCGCGGCTCGCTCCATCCGCACCTCCCTGCCGGCAACGACGCCGCAAAGTGGCGCCGCTGGCTGAGCGAGATGCAGATGCTGCTGCACGAACATCCGGAGAACGGCGCGCGTGAAGTACGCCGACTCTTGCCCGTGACCGGGATCTGGATCTCCGACGGCGGCCGCCTCGCGGACGTCGACAGGGTGTCGCCGGCGGCGATTTTTGCGACGGCCGGTCGCGCAGGCGACGTCGCGCGCGGCCTGGCGCGATTGGCTGGGATCGCCGCTCAAGAGCCGCCCGCCAACTTTGCATCACTGTTTGCATCACCGCCGATGCAGGACAACGCCGTGGTCGCGCTCGGTCCAGCCGACGACGCGAGCCTGTCTACGCTGGATCGGCACTGGATCGATCCTGCAGTCACCGCACTCGAACGCGGCGCGCTGTCGTCGCTGCGTTTGCTCGCCGATGGCAACGGCCTGGCCGCACTGTGGCATGCAAAGCGTCCAACGCTTGCCCCGCGCGTGCTCGCCAAATTGAGGGCGCGCGCGTTTACTCCGCCGCTGCCCGACGAGGACGACGCGTGACCGTCGAGATCATCCGCCGCACGGTTCCGCCCGCTGCGGCCACGCTGGCGGCGTCGGGAATGCCTGCTGTCCTGGCGCGGATCTACGCGGCGCGTGGCATCGCCTCGATGGCCGAACTGGACCACGGCTTCGCGGCCCTGCCGCGGCACGATGGATTGAAAGGCATCGACGCGGCCGCAGAACGCCTCGCGCGCGCGATCGCCGAACGCGAGAAGATCGTCATCGTCGCCGATTACGACGCCGACGGCGCAACAGCTTGCGCCGTGGGCTTGCGCGGCCTGCGGGCGATGGGGGCGGACGTCGACTTCATCGTCCCGAACCGCTTCGAGTTCGGCTACGGCCTCACGCCGGAAATCGTCGCGCTTGCTGCACGGATGAACCCGCGTCTTCTCGTGACGGTGGACAACGGCATCGCGAGTGTCGATGGCGTCGCAGCGGCGGCCGCACGAGGGCTAGACGTGCTGATCACCGACCATCATCTTCCCGGCGCGACGCTGCCGTCGCCCGCAATCATCGTCAATCCGAACCAGGCCGGCTGCGCGTTTCCGAGCAAGCACATCGCGGGCGTGGGCGTCATGTTCTATGTCCTTTCGGCGACGCGCGCGCGGCTGCGTGCCGACGGCGCGTTCGCGATGCGCGACGAACCGAATCTCGCCGATCTCGTCGACCTGGTGGCGTTGGGCACGGTCGCGGACGTTGTGCGCCTGGACCAGCTGAACCGGGTCTTCGTCGAGCAGGGCCTGGCGCGGATCCGCGCCGGCCGCGCGCAGCCCGGTGTGCTGGCGCTTTTCGCCGTCGCCGGCCGCGACGCGCGACGAGCCACCGCCTTCGATCTCGGGTTCGTCGCCGGCCCGAGGTTGAACGCCGCCGGCCGTCTCTCCGACATGTCGATCGGAATCCGCTGCCTTCTCGCAACGGATACGGGCGAGGCGATGGTGCTCGCGCGCGAGCTCGACCGCCTCAACCGGGAACGCCGGGACGTCGAGGCGTCGATGCAGGAGAGCGCACTCGCAAGTCTTGCTGCGGTCGACGACGCGACGGCCGCCGACCAGTTCACGTTGTGCCTGTACCGCGAGGACTGGCATCAGGGGGTCGTCGGCATCGTCGCTTCGCGTCTCAAGGACCGCTTTCACCGTCCCGCGATCGTGTTCGCGCGCGGCGGCGATGGCGAACTCAAAGGTTCCGGCCGCTCGATCGACGGTTTCCATTTGCGCGACGCGCTCGATCTCGTCGCCAAGCGCGCGCCGAAACTCATCAGCCGCTTCGGCGGCCACGCCTTCGCCGCAGGATTGACGATCGACGAATCGGCATTGCCGGAATTCGCCGCGGCCTTCGAATCGGTCGCGCGCGAAAGCCTCACTCCGGCGCAACTCCATCGGACGCACGAATCCGACGGCGCGTTGGGGCAAGGCGAGCTGACCCTCGACCTGGCCCACGCATTGCGGGAATGTGTCTGGGGACAGGGGATGCCCGCACCGGCCTTCGACGACACGTTCGACGTTATCGACACCCGCGTCGTGGCCGGAAAACACACGCGGATCACGCTGGCCCGCGGGCGCGAGCGCTTCGAGGCCATGCTTTTCCAGTACGCCGGGCCGCTCCCGGAACGCATCCGGGCCGCCTTCCGGCCGGAAGCCAACGAGTGGCAAGGCACCGTGTCGCTTCAGTTGAC
>WNFM01327860.1_pt1 | contig 11529 bp, 12 predicted proteins | sample 5400271 | NCBI WGS metagenome assembly WNFM01 (sample SAMN13153352, study PRJNA577476) | soil metagenome | isolation source: 60 cm saprolite on Douglas fir-dominated hillslope | place: USA:California | collected 2013-09-17 | reverse complement strand
GCTTCCAGGCGAGGTTTATGGCATCCTGTATGCCCGTGTTCATGCCCTGCGCGCCAAGGGGAGAATGCACGTGAGCGGCATCTCCGGCGAGCAGCACGCGCCGATGCACATAGCAATCGACCTTGCGCTGATGGACGTAGTAGCGAGCGAGCCAACTGGGTTCGGTGGCCCGCGCACCGACAGGCCCACAGGCTTCGATCACCCGTTGGATCTCCTCGAACGTGACCTCTCCCCGCGGTGACTCCCCCGCTGGAGAGGCACTCAGGAAGCGATGCTGCCCATCTGGCAAAGGAAAGTAGGCGATGAGGCAGCCGCGGTTGAGGTAGGCCAGCGCCTGGTCATGTGGGAGCCTCCCGTGCATCCGCACATTGCCCGACACAAACCCCTGCGCCACCGTCGTCCCCACAAAGGGCACGCCTAATAGTCGTCGCACCGCGCTATGCGCGCCATCACAGCCGATCAGAAAGTTGCTCCAGGTCCGCTCCTCGTTCCCGTCGGCGTGACGCAGGACCGCCTCGACGCTCTCCGCCCGCTGGGTCAGGCTGACTAACTCGATGCCGCGTTCAACCCTGCCGCCCTGGCGAACAACGTGGTCGGTCAAAATGGCCTCGGTCGTATGCTGTGGGAGCATGAGGATAAAAGCATAGGCGCTGTCCGTTCCCTTGGCGAAGTCCAAGCGCGCGAGCTGCCGCCCCGAACTCCACATGCTGAACGTTGGAACCCGCACCCCTTGCGCCAGCATGTCTGTGGTGATGCCTGCCGGTGCCAGCAGTTCGAGCGTACGCGCCATGACTCCCAGCGCTTTGGTGTTGGGGGAAGCGGAAGGGGTTTTCTCGATGAGACGCGGCTTGACTCCACGCCGGAGCAGTTCATGGGCCAGGGTGAGCCCGGTCGGTCCGGCGCCGACAATGAGAATGGCAGGGGTAGGCACAGAGCAAGGAATCATGTTCTCCCTCGTACCGGTTCAGGCGAGCTCAGGTAGAGCCGCTGGGCGGCGCAGGCCAACTCAAGCCTGGCCCGCAACGCATGACCATGCTTGCTGAACGTGGAGAGATAGCACGGGTCCGGCCGAGCCGATCGGACCCACTCGGGGGCGGTTGAGCAGATAGATGCGCACCGGCGCGCTGCCCCTTCAATGAGCTGATTGGTGGCCAATGCCTCACCCAGTGGAGGCACCGCCAGCGGCCCCGCGAGCACAGGCTGCTGGAGCAGCGGCGCCGAGACGATAGAGGCAGGCAAATGGCCGAGCGTGTAGTTGATCGTCCACCAGCTCCCATCTGAGAGTTCAGTCCCAGCGCCAGCAGCGCCAGGTCGGTGCCCGGCGCGCCCCTGGCCGCTCGCCGACCAGCCCGTGTGTCCCGCGCAGCCGCGCCTCGACGTCAACGCCGCTCAAGGACTCGCCGCGTCCCCCTACTTAGCTCCGGAGCGCGTAGCCGATGTATGACACGGCCACGCGGCGGCTGAGACGAAAACCTCCACTCTCGCGCCGTGTAAGGTAACCTGGAGATCGACGACACGCAGGCCGAGACGACTGAGCGTACCCGCCAGCGTGTTAGGTGGGATGAACAGGCGCGCGTCATGGAGGTGCCGCGGGAGGGCGCGAAAGAGGTCCTGGGCGAGCCAGATCAGGACGATGCGCGCCAGCAGCGTCCGGTTGATCGTTTCGAATCCGAGGAGGCCGCCAGGGCGTAGCACGCGCGCCTGCTCAGCGAGCACGAGGTCGAGCCGGTCCGATACATGCTCCAGGAAATCGGATGACACGACGGCATCGAACTCTCCCGCAGCATAAGGCAGCGCCAAGGCGTCGGCCGAGCGGTAGTCGATGGCGAGCTTGGCGCCGGCGGCATGGCGTCGTGCCGCCTCAATAGTGGGCACAGACCGATCCACGGCGCTGACGTCGGCCCCCGCGAGCGCCAGCGCCTCAGCGAGGAAGCCGCCACCGCATCCGACGTCAAGTACCCGCACTCCGGCCAGCCCGGGGCCGCGCGGCCGCAGCGTACTGGCGCAAGCGGACTCGAAGTACGCGGCGCGGACCGGGTTGAGCTGCTGGAGCCCCGCCATCGGCCCGCGGGGCGCCCACCAGGCCTCTCCCACTCGGTCGTACCAGTCGTTGTCAATACTGGGCATGCACGAGTGCTCCTGCCGCGGGCCAGGCGTCACATGGCCCAGATGTCATGCGGTAGTGGCCTTAGCATCGCCACTCCGCTGACGGGGGCAAAGGACGGCGATCGCGAGCCGCGTCAGGTCAACATGCAGGAAGGACGGCGATCGCGAGCCGCGTCAGGTCAACATGCAGGAAGGGCGTCGATCGCTGCCATAGACTGCATAGCGCGGCTCCCGCCAATCCAAGCTCCACTTCCATCCTTCCCCACTCGGCGCCCATGGGCCGCGCGCCGACGATGGCAAGGGAACGAACGACCTCACCTATTGTACCCTGTAGCGGCAGGATTGTCACAGCGCACGGCGCGAACGGAAGACCGGGGGGAAACTCGTTCTGCCAGGTGCTGTGTGCGCTGGAATCCGCCATTCCGGTTCCGCTCGGTCGTGCCGGGATGACACGGCGCCTCCGTGGTATGCTTGGATACGCTTGACGCGTGGCATCTTCGCACGCGGGAGGGACTGGGGCATGAATAGCGAGGTGTGGCATCTTGGCAAGTTCGAATTGCGGGAGCTGCTGGGTCGCGGCGGGACGGCCGAGGTCTGGAAGGCCTTTGACCATCAATCGCACCGCCATGTCGCTTTGAAGCTCTTGGTCGCCAATTGGTCCACCGATCCGGATTTCGTCGCCCGGTTCACGCGCGAAGCGCAGGTGGTTGCCGCCCTGCGTCACCCCAACATCGTGCAGATCTATGACTTTCACGTCGCGAGCGGAGACGGAGACGAAGACGGTGAGAGCGCGCCGGACGCTGGGACGACAGCCGACATGGTGATGCAGTACATCGAGGGGCAAACGCTCGCACAGTACAACAACGCCACCTCACACATACGGGAGCTCCTCTCCGCTGCCGCCGTCATTTGCCTTTTCACGCCCATCAGCCTGGCCCTTGACTACGCGCATCGCCAGGGCGTGATTCATCGCGACATCAAGCCGAGGAATGTCCTGTTCGACCAGACGGAGATGTCGCGCAATCCAATGGGCAAGCCAATCCTCACGGACTTCGGGTTCGCCAAACTGCTGAGCGCGATGGCGCAAACCATCGGTGGCACCGTGCTCGGCATGCCACTCTACTTATCGCCGGAGCAGGTACAGGACAAGCCAGTGAGCAGCCGCTCCGACCTATACTCGCTCGGCGTCATGCTGTCTGAAGTGTTGGTCGGCGTGCCGCCGTTCCAGGGCGCGAGCCTGAGCGGCACCATGATGCAGCATGACCTAGAGCGGCCACCCGCGTCGGCCGCTCTGAACCCGGCACTTCCTCCCAACGTTGCGCAGGTGGTGTTGCGGAGCTTGGCCAAGGATCCGCTGGATCGGTTTCCGAACGCCTCAGCCATGACGGTGGCGCTGGCGGAGGCGTTCGAGTTGCCGGTCCCTGAAGATCTGCGGCCCGCGCCTCCTGCTCAGCTGGGCGGCTCTTGTAGCGCTTATCATCGTGCGGACGATTGTGATTGGCGTGTTCCTAAAACGCAGGGACGACCAAGCTTGAATCTCTGGTTCGGGTGGGCTGATGACGGTCTCCCTGTGCATCAAGGCGTGGATAAACCCACCCCAGGGCAAGACGCCAGAGGCAATAGAGGCCTGGGCAAGAGCCGCTGAAGCAGCCAGAGGGCGAAGAGGAAGATGAGCACTCTTGAGATTGATGCAGGCACCTTTCACACTGATGTGCACTATATCGAGTCTCTGTGGCAGCGCGTGAAGGTGGGTGAGGTTGAGCTGCCGATGATCGACATCGGTAGCGATACAAGTGCTCCGCTCGTTTTTGTGCCCATTCTTGAACATCTCGAATTCGTCTATGCCCGCCAGGTACGCGCATTCAGTCAGACGCGGCGAGTGATCATGTATCGCCGGCGCGAGACGCGGACGCAGCCGATGGGGTTGGGAGAGCGTGCAGAGGAGTTACGGCAGGTGCTCGATGCTCTGGGACTATCCTGCGTGGATCTCGTGGGGCATGGGGACGCGGCTATGGTGCTCTTAGAGTTTGCGGTACGCTATCCACGGCGCTGCCGCTCGCTCATCATTATCGCACAAGGAGCCGATTACCAGATCGCACCGCATCCCTTCATCTGGCTCCTGCACGAACTCTTCCTGCGTTTGCCCGTTGAGCATATTCTGCCCGCATGGTTGCTGCGCCGCATTGTCGTCAAATATATCGTTGCGCGAAAACAAGGCCGCGCCGGCTCACCCTCATCCTGGAGTGGTGTGGAGCAGTCCCCGGTCTATCGCCTCCCACGTCCCCTCATCGACGAGCAGTTTCGCAAGATTGCCCTCTGGCCCTTCGTCTACAAATTCTCCGTGCTGCCCGTCATTCACTATTTCGATATGCGGGAGCGCCTGGGCGCACTCACCATGCCCATCCTGCTGATCAACCGGACCGATGATGCGCTCTCGCCGGAGTCTAAGACGCGCTGGCTGGCCGAGCAGTTACCCAACTGCATCGGCCACTACGTCATTCCAGGGGGGGAGCGCTTTTTCTTGTACTCACAGGCTGAGGCGGTGAATGCGCTTATGGGCCAGTTCCTTACGAGGATCCAAGGGGGCTGAGCCACACCACATCAGCCCCACACTATCCTCCAGCTGGCGTCCGCGGGGGCTACCGCAAGGGCCTCCTCCACCCCACTCCTACGGTTGCGCTGAGAGATGAAACCGCCTTCGTATCATGGAAGGAGAGCCAGTGAGAATGCAGTCCGCCTGGAAAGTCCGCGCTCGATGTTCAGATGATTCCCCGGCTCCCCTTGTCGCTGATACGGTGTGCTCCAGAGACCGCAAGCACGTCCGCCGAGGCCCTGTGAGTCAGCCGGTGAGCCTGGGCGCAGAACGGTCTGGTAAGGAGAGATCGTCATGTCGCTCACCACACATCGACGAGTAGTCATCACCGGCCTCGGGATAGTGGCACCCAATGGTATCGGGAAGGCCGCGTTCTGGCAGGGATGCCTTGCTGGCCGCTCAGGCATTCGGCCTATCAGCTTCTTCGACGCCAGTGCTTTACCTACGCGCATTGCTGGGGAGATACCCGATTTCAATCCCGAGGCACTGGGCCTGACGCCCGAAGAGTGTAGGCATATGGACCGGGGTACGCAACTCGCTGTTGCTGCCGCCAATCTCGCCTTACAAGATGCGAATCTTCTCGATGCACTGACCGAGGAAGAACGCGACTCTACCGGCGTGTGTATGGGCACGGCAATGGCCTCTGCCGCAGAGGCAGAAAGCCTGTGGGTGCAACTCACCAATAGCGGTACGCGGCAGTTCCATACACTCACAGACGAGATCGTCTCCGACAGTGTCTTTCTGACCAACGCCTCTGCTGCCGCCATTGCCGCGCACAATCAGCTGCATGGACCATCTGTCGTGATTGCAACCGGCTGCTCTGCCGGAGCGGATGCTATCGGCCAGGCGTTTTGGACAATTCAGGAGGGACGAGCCGATCGTATGCTTGCAGGCGGAACCGACTCTTCCATAACCTATGCTGGCATCAATGCGTTCAGCGTCATCGGGGCATTGAGCATGCGCAACGAAGAGCCGGAACGGGCGTCACGGCCGTATGACGCGGAGCGTGATGGATTCGTTATGGCAGAGGGAGCGGGTGTGCTCCTGCTGGAAGAACGAGACCTGGCACTTGCACGCGGCGCGCATGTCTATGCAGAACTGACTACCTTCAGCTCAAACAGCAACGCCTACCATATGACCGCACTGCCAGCCGATGGCGCACCGCTGCAACAACTGTTGCGAAAAGCCCTCGAGGAGGCTGCGATTACACCTGCCCAGCTTGACTATGTCAATTCGCATGGCAGCTCTACTCCTGCTAACGACGCTAGCGAAACCACAGCCTACAAGTCTGCCTTTGGCGAGCAAGCTTACCATATACCCATCAGTGCGACAAAATCGCTCATCGGACATGCTCAGGGAGCGGCAGGAGCCATTGAAGCGATTGTCACTGCTCTCGTTATCGAAGAGCAGATGCTGCCACCGACGATCAATCAGGAGATGGCCGATCCGCAGTGCGATCTTGATTATGTGCCAAACGTAGCACGCCAAAGTGCCGTTCACATCGCGCTTACACACTCCAGCGGTTTTGGCGGTGTGAATACGGCGCTCGTTCTCGTACGGCCGTAGGACGACCGCAAGGGGTCGCCCCGTGATGTCGTCCAAAGCGCCGCCCCAGAAGACGGTGAGGTAGCCAGCATCTTTATGGCAGGGGTAGGACTTGCCCCTATCCTGAAAGGGAAACACGCATGGCAGATCATTTCAATCGGCGAGTAGTGATTACAGGGCTGGGCACGGTGGCCCCAAACGGTCTTGGGAATGAGGCGTTCTGGCGCGCCACACGCGATGGCCTCTCGGGTATCAAGCCGATTACTCGCTTCCCTACGAGAGACTTACCGATTCGGGTAGCCGGTGAGGTCAGCAACTTTGCCGTTGAGGACGTCATCGACCGGAAACTCGCAAACCGTACCGACCGTATGACACATTTCGCTTTCGCAGCCATCCAGCAGGCTCTGGACGATGCACGATTGGTTCTGGGACAGGAAGATCCGCAGCGCATCGGCGCGGTGATCGCGAATACCCAGGGCGGAGTAACCTATGTGATGAATCAGCTTGCCGCACTGTACACGCGCGGTCCACGCGCCATGAGTGCATATAGCGCCATCGCCTGGCTACCGGTAGCGACTGTTGGCCAGGCATCCATTCGCTTTGGCATTCAAGGGTATTGCAAGGTGCCGGTGAACGATACTGTCAGCGGCCTGGATGCAATGGGAATAGCCTTTGGCGCTCTTGCACGTGGAGCGGCAGACGTGCTCATCACCGGTGGATGTGAAGCATTACTGCATCCCTATTTCCTTGTAGCGCAGGCGCGAAAGGGTTATTGTGCCACTGGAGGCGACCCCTGTGCGTACCGCCCGTTTGATCGGCGTGCTGCTGGTTTAGTGCTGGCAGAGGGGGCGGGCATATGTATTCTAGAGGCGTATGAACATGCACGGCGGCGAGGAGCACCAATATATGGAGAAATCATCGGATATGGGCAGACTAACGACGCCCATGGACTGCTCCCGCCTTCTTCTGATGGAAAGTACTACGCGCGTGCAATGCGCCTCGCGATGCAAGAGGGGGGCATAACGGCAACAGACATTGCCTACGTCAGCTTGGATGGGCGGGCAGTCCCTTCCTCGGACCGAGCAGAAGTAGAAGCTCTGCGTGCGACGGTCGGGAGTGATCTTGCAGATCTTCCTGTCAGTGTCCCACGTTCTATGCTTGGTCATAGTTATGCCGCGGCGGGCGCGTTGGATATGATCACCGCGCTCTTAGCCCTACAGCACGGTCTCATTCCGCCAACGATCAACTGTGAGGAGCTAGATGCGAGTTACGGCTTAAACCTGGTGCGCGACAAAGCGCGTCCGCTGTCTCAACCTGTTGTGGTACTTGGAGGGCGCGGCACCGGCGGTGCCAACACCGTCATAGCTATTAGAAAAAGCGGTGGTTAGCGGTTGCGCGTCATTCGTATTCTCTTCGCAAGAGCCCATGTTACACTATGGTTGTGGATGGTCACGCGTGGACCGAGGTCTTAACCAGGATCAGGGGGTCTTAGCACGTGGAAATGAGACATGATCAATCGGGCCTCGCGAGTTCCGTACCAGGGCGCGATACTTCGGCCTCTACGAAGAAACGGGGTGTGGCTGACACCCTTGTGGGCTTTTGGAAGCTCGCCCACGTAGAGCCGATTGTGCTCATACTCACGGCGGTTACGCTGTTTGCAGTGCGAGCTACATGGCCGCACCCTCCCTGGGCAACTATCCTGCTCCTGCTTGCAGGACAGGCTGCCATGCAATTCTCGATCGGCATACTCAACGATTATTGTGACCGCCATCTGGATGCAGCAGGCGGGAAGAACAAACCTATCGTTCTCGGCTTGGTTCGCCCACACGAGGCCCTGCTAGCTGGTCTCTTTATGATCGTCCTCATGCTCGTCATCTTGTTGGCGGTCAATCTCTTCGCCCTGCTTGCCGCGCTCGGTTATCTCGTGCTGGGGCAACTATACAACCTGGGGCTCAAATCGACCCCTATGAGCGGCATTCTTTTTGCGCTGGCAATGCCACTGCTTCCGCTATATGCCTTTGCCGGAGTAGGGCGTATGGTTTGTGCCAATTGGTGCTCTGCTTGGGGTGACACTCAACCTTGCCAATGCGCTGCCAGATATCGAGGAGGATGCAGCAAGCAACGCAAATACGCTGGCTGTGACGCTAGGTGTGAAAGGCTCGTTCATTGCATGTCCTCTGCTCATGGCTCTGGCAGCGCTTCTGATTGGTGCCCTGACTATCTCCCAGCTGGTCCCTGCTCAGCTCTGGCTGATGCTGCCGATACTTGGTCTCACGGGCCTAGGGTTAGTGATCATGTTGCTCTTCTTCGGATCGGAGAAGCCGAGACGAACACGTAGAGTCCACTTTTACCTGGTTGCGCTGCTCTGTCTCATGCTGGCAGGCGGCTGGTTTATAGCGCTCAAACTGTAGGGACAAGGGCGGTTAAGCTGCGTGGGGTGGGCCCTTGAGGTAGTATTGTAAACGGGTAGCAAGAGCACGATGGACGCTGGGCGCGTGCCCGCCTGCGGGCCGACGCGCTGCCGTTAGCCAGCAACGCCCGTCACCTCGCGTCACGTCACGAAACGAGTGGCGAGGGTGCTGTGGGAGCCATGGGCCGACATCGTCTGTCGGCCCGGGCAGAAGGGCTCGCGGATGGGCCCCAACGGCTCCAGGAAGCGCTGCGCCTGGTGGGAGGACTGGAATCGCCGCATGGCCCGTTCCCGTTGGCGTGTCGGTTGCTGGGAGTGCTCCGCCCGGTTCTTCAAGCCCTGGTGCTGGCGGGGCTCCGTCCGAGGCAACTCCCTTTTCAGCGCCGGCCCATCGCTAGCCAGCTTGTCGGTCACCGCGACGCGCGGCTCCTCAGGGGAGCCCTCCACCACCCGGCGCAGGACGGTCTCGGCCGCCTCCTGGTTGCGCCGCTCCTGCACCCGGAGGTCGAGTACCATCCTGTACGCATCCACCGCCCGCCACCGGGAGGACGTCTTGCCCTTTATCGTGAGGGGCCTCTCATCCAGGTGCCCCTGGTCCTTCGGCGGGGGCCGATGACGGCGCCGCGCCACCGCGATGACGGGACCGAACTGGTGGCCCCCGCGGCGCATCGGCTCCGAGGCGACGATGACACCCCGCTCGAACATCAGCTCCTCGACGCCGCGAGAACTGAGGGGAACTGTCTGACGTCAAGTAGATTTGCAGGCACGAACCGCTGAAAGGTTCCTGCACAGCGCGTCGCCAGGGTAAGATCTTCCGTGAGGCACTATCTGCCGCTCGGTAAGGTTTTCCCGTGAGGCAATACGCCGGCAGTCTTAATTGTCGTTCAACAGGAAACCGATAGCAGAGCCGCACGCAATGGGCGATGATCTCGGCGGGAGAGCGCGGCTGGCGGGAGGACGGGACCGGCAGCTCCTCGCTCATTCGCCCTCCTCCTACCCGGTCTCGCCGCTACTGTGACAGTACCTGGCGGCAGGCTCGATCTTCTACATGGTGAGTGAGCTCCTCTATGTTGGGCGCCGCTTCGCGCTCCGCGAGGTCGCCATGTGGGGAATCTTCCTCGGGTTCATGGCCGGCTATGTGACGGACCTGATCGTGACCTGGGGCGGTGCCTAGCGCTGCCACGCATCGGGGAGTTGGCACGCCCACCAGTATCTAACGTCTCCTACCAGCCGCTGGCGTGATCGCAGGTCTTTTGTATGCCTGCATGGCGCGATCGGATGTAACGGTGTGCCGTAGTTCGCTATAGCTACGTCACTAAATGCCATGCCTTGGCGCGGCTTGCTGATTCATATGCGGAGACTCTCGCTGACGTTGTTTATCGCTGCCATGCTGTCCCTGACGGCCTGTAGCAGCACGGGCGGCGTCGGCTATCCAGGCGGTACCGCTCCGACGGCGACGACCGCGCCCGCCAGTGCGACGGCCACCACGGCGCCGCCCACGGCGACCTCGAGTGCGGCTGGGGCGGCCACCATCCGGATGGGCGGCTTCACCTTCAGCGGCAACAGTGCCACGGTGAAGGCCGGGCAAGCGGTGACGTTCGCCGATCCGGCCTCGGGAGGCGGCGTGCACCATTTGGTGACCGGGCACAATGGCGCGTTTTCCGCCGAGGCGGGCGCTCCCAGTGAGTTCGCGAGCGCTGCGGGGGTGTCGTTCTCTCCAGGAGATAGTAAGTCCATTGTCTTCCCGACCGCGGGCACGTTTACCATCACCTGCACCATCCATCCCTCGATGGAGGCCACGATCACTGTCACTGCATAACTGCCGCGGGAGTCATGTCGAGCCCCATGGCGCGAGGCCGCCAGGCGACGCCGTGTACGGAGGTCCGCGACAGGGGGCAAAGAGCCAAGCTGCACGGCTACGGATGACCGCTGCGGGTGAAGAGCCGCCCGAGACGGTGCCATAGGCTCAGGACGCGCCAGTACACCGCGACCTGTCGATTATGGAGGTACAGGCGGCTGACATACCGCCGCAGTCTCCGGGCGCGCCACCACATCGGTCGCCTCTATCTGTGCCGAGCCTGATCGCGGGCGGTTCACCGCGACGCCCATCTGGTTGCCTCCGCCGCGTCCGCAGCGCGTGGGGGAGACGGCTCTCCACGTTTACCACTACGCGACGACGCTACAGCAGTCGTCGACGCTGCCCAGAGCGGCTGGAGGGTGTGTGGTGGCGCACGCACCTCGTGCTGCCGAGCCCGATGCGCCTCCCGCGCTGCCACGTACCAAAGGCACGCCGAGGCACGGTTGCTCTTGGGTGGCCCGCGCGCCAGTCTGGGCGGCTGCCTCAACGCGCCCGCTTCAACAACAGGGTCGGTGTCCGACGTACGTCATCGAAGCGGGCGTTGGCGCTGCGCGACGTGCGACGTCGCTGTTAGCTGCTTCATCTAATACGACAGCCGCACTTACCGAAATGGAAGCACGATTTCTGGGTTCACAGGAATCGTCCCCTGTTTCACTCGGGATTGTGAGTGCAGGTTTCGCAGGAGGTTGCACTGTTGAGCTTCGACAGGTGCTGCTGTAGGACTAATGCATCGTTCGTCAAAGGCAGTACACGAACCGGCGGCGGAGCTGGCGGTGTTCCTTGGGCGGACGTCCCCAGATCCAGGGACTGGCATGGGCATTGAGTTGACGCGTGGCCACCCGCACGGCCAAGGCGATCTCCTGCCGATTGGTGAAGCACTGGCCGGCGAAGGCGGCGCGACGGAGCAAGCGCCACCAGCCTTCGATCAGGTTGAGCCAGGCCGCGCCCACCGGGATGAAGGCGTGGTGCAGACGCGGGTGCTCCGCCAGCCACGCGCGGATGGGGCCACTCGTGTGG
>WNFM01306852.1_pt2 | contig 11530 bp, 14 predicted proteins | sample 5400271 | NCBI WGS metagenome assembly WNFM01 (sample SAMN13153352, study PRJNA577476) | soil metagenome | isolation source: 60 cm saprolite on Douglas fir-dominated hillslope | place: USA:California | collected 2013-09-17 | reverse complement strand
CGTACAGCTGGTGGATGCAACCGGAGCCAAAGAGCCGATCGGGCTACGCATCATCGAGGTGCCGGAAGACGTAAATCGGACGATGTTGCGCGATGCCACGCCGGGGTTCATCGCATACGTGCCAACCGGAAGCATCAAGAGGGGCGAGATGTTGGCGAAGACCGGCGATTCTGGGCGGACTGTTCCGTGTGCGACGTGTCATGGAGAGGGCTTGAAGGGGATCGGAGACATCTTTCCGCCTTTGGCAGGGCGCTCTTCTGCCGCTACAGCCCGGCAACTGTACGACTTTAGGAGCGGCGCCCGCGACGGCCGTTACGCCGCTCTCATGAAGCCTATCGTCGCGCACCTTACGGATCAGGACATCGTCGACCTCACAGCCTACATCGTCTCACTGCAACCCTGAATCAGGATCGCAGCCAAATCCATTGCCGCGTTTCACTCTCGATCGAAGACTCGCACGTTCGGCGCGCTGCGTCCCGGGATACGCATGGTCATTGTAGCGTCTTCCCGTCGGCTGACACTTCCACTGAAAGGTACACTCGCTGAATACTGAAACCTCGACCGGAGTCGTTCTCCCAGTTAGAATTTTTCTAATCATGGCTGAATGCTCCATCGCCGTGTTCGATCTCGGCGGCGTTCTTATTGATTGGAACCCACGGTATTTGTATCGGTGTGTACGCAATCCTGGAACGAACAACAGGACGCTGGTCGCCCGTTTGCCGATGCCTGCTCTTCACTGAAGCTAGTTCATCCGCGTAAGGCACCGTTGATTGATGCCTGGGTCCGACGGTATGACGAGATGCTAGCCGGGCCGATTTCTGGGACTGTTGACATTCTCACGAAGCTAAATTCTCGCGGAGTTCCCTTATATGCGCTGAGCAACTGGTCTGTTGAGACTTTCCCTGCCGCTCTGAAGCGGTTCGAGTTTTTGAAGTGGTTCAGGGGAGTGATGCTTTCTGGCGAAGTGAAACTGCTGAAACCTGATCCGCGCATTTTCAAGCTTTTCCTGGAGACTTTTGCAATCGACCCTGCCTTGACTGTTTACGTCGATGACCGCGAACCCAACGTGGAGGCAGCGATGGGCTGTGGTATGCATGGCATCCTTTTTACAGACGCCCGCGCGCTTCGAACCGAACTAATAGGTCTTGGGCTGTTCCACTAACGCGCTAATAATTCAAATCGAACAGGCCAACTCCGCCAGTTGTCCGGTTACGCCCCGGTTGCACTAACGCTGTTCCAAAACTGTACTCGCGGCGGCACAAGTTGTATCTTGTTAGGAATGAAAATAAGCGAACTCACGCCCGAACGTATTTCGTCAGTGCCGTGCCCCACATGCGGTGTCGCCGCTCAAGAGCACTGTGTACTCCAATCAGGTCTTCCCCGGCATGAGCCGCACATTGGACGGAGATTTGCAGCTATAGAATCCATTAAGAAAAATCTAGTCGACTCCCGATTAGTCGCGTTACCGGAAGCTTGAAAAACCCACTTCTCCGGTTTCGGCGTTTACCAGGCACTTAAAAAGCGCAGGCAGCAGCAGATCGTCCTGTAAATCAAGGACTATCTATCGGTTCCTTGGCTCTGATGAACTGACCTGATAGCCCCGCCGCGTTTTGACGATTACTTCCGGTCGCGCAACCCGAACCTCCACCGCATGATAGTCAGAATTCTTGTTGTTCCCTATCGGCACATACGCCAGCGTGTATTCGTGGCGAGCCTCTTCCGTGATCCGAGCGTAGAGTCTCTCCATTGAACCGCTCTTTGCTGCAAAATAGACGTCGCCTCCGGAGTCGTTCGCGTAAGCTGCGAGCCGTGAAAACCGCTTTCTGTATTTGAGAGCCCGCAGGCCCTCTGTTTCCATGAGGGATGTTTTACTCCCTACGGCCAGGCTAAACACCGAGATGTTGGACCCCAGAAGCGCACCCGCCGTATCGACGTACGTGTGATGGTTGAACTTCTCACCATTTTCGCCGTCGGAAATGAGCAGGATGATTTTGCGGCGATCCCTGCCCCGTTCGCGAAGTAACTCTGCCGCCGAATAAATGGCATCGTCCAGAGCTTTCGTCGGAGCGTGTCCGACATTGACCGGGGCTGCCGGCGCCGGCTCGCCAACGCCAGGCGCATGAGTCGATGGAGGAGTCACGAATGGCACTGGGCCAGCCGTGGAGGGGCCGCTGTAATTCCGAGCCTCCTCTAATTCCTTCCAGATAGCGTCGAGGTCATGAACGAAGGCCTTGCCGGGATAGAAGAACAAATCGTAGCGGCAAACCATCCCTTCATCCTCAGGACCAAAGCCGCCCGCAGCAGCCCGCAAGCTCTCGACCATCTGCTCGGCAACTTCTGACGGAAGGTCATCATCCACAAGGACTACGACCGATAGCGGAAACGCTTCAGCCGTGAAAACACTAATCGCCTGCTCGAAACCATCATCAAAAACGCGAAAGTCCTTCTTTTGCAGTCCAGGAACCAAGTTGCCCCTGGCATCCTTCACCGTCACCGGCAGAACAACTAAATTCGACGTGACCCGAATTCTGTCGCGCGCTTCAACCTGCGCCTCCGTTGTTGCCGATTCTTGCGCCGCCTGGGCAGTCGATACGAATCGCGGGCCAAACTCGTAGCTGGACCAACTCAAAACAAAATACAACACTGCGAGTCGCCGAATAATCGTGCCGTCCATGGCAAATGGGATGTACTCTCCCGAACTATCGTTGTCTTCGTACCTCGCACTTCTTTTGGTCAACTCCTGCTAAGTCGCGTAATCGGAAATTTGACAAATCGACATGGACGGTTTCCGCGTTTACCAGGACATGGCGGTTTGCCGAATTAGGTGTTCGAGCCTCTTACTTCGGTGGCTGTGCGGGCTGGTTTTCACTTGTCGGCGGCACGATCCCCTTCAGTCGCAGATAGGTCACCATGTTCCCATAGTGCTCATCCGTGTGCCCTGTATTGATCGAGAACAACGTCAGCTTCGCTACGTCGAAGTTGAAGAATTTCACCATCTGACTGCCTTTTGCATCGGTCATGCTGTCGAATGCCTTGTTGCAGTACGCCACTCCGTCCTTGAGCGCAGCCACGAGGTCCGCCTTTGATGTCTTCGTTTTTTCGATTTCCTTTGCTGGGATTGCTTCACCAATGGCTTGCGAGCAGAACATGTACGAAGCGTCGGCCACATGACCAACGAGCTGTCCAAAAGTGCGAACCTCCGGTGTCGGCTTGAAGGAGTAGTTTTCTTCCGGCATTTTCTGTGCTGCACCGACGACCGCGCCGCTAACAAACGAGTAAAAACCTTTTTCGCTCGCGGTAATCGGGTTCGCGGGCGGAGCAGACTGCGCTGGTGGAGCGGACGACGCCGGTGGCTTCCCCTGCCCGAGCAGAGCAACGGGAACTGCCATCAATGCAACAAACACAAAACCGAGTCTTTTGTTCATAAAACTCCTTTCAGGAAATCGTGCCACCTTGCGGGTGGTAAAGGACCTTCCTTCCGAACACCCGCAATCTACTATACGCACGAAGTGCCAAATCGTTTCGCGTCAGACTCCTATGTCTGGCAACTCCTGCTAAGTCGCGTTACCGGACATGAGATCAAATCTCCGATTCAACGGGCATCCTGCGCGTCAAAAACAATCCAGTTGTTTTCTCGTCGGATTTGAGTTCCGTTTCAGTCCGATTGAGGTGCAGCCGAGCTGTCGGCAATCAAGCGTCGAATGCTTGATCCATTGGCGTAGAGACTGGTCATTACGTAACGCCCGCCGAATGCAGAGCCCAAAATAACCGGTGTTTGTGTTCACAAATCCCGGTGTAATACCCCGATTGCGACCATGGCCGTGAATCAGCGTCAGGTCACTCTCCCCCATCTCCCAAACTTGTTGCAGAATCTTGCTAAGAACTCCGTTGAAGACGATTTCGGCTGGATGGTAGCCGTGAAGGTCGATTTCCATCTTCGCCCTCCTAAGTTGCTGGGAACTCGAGCAATCAGAGTGTCATAAGAAAAAGAATACGCGGATTATCGCCGTCTGTTCACTGCTTTCACGGGACGGGTTCAATTCCGATCTTGTCGTTCACGGCCTCTCGCAGACGCTGCCTACAGCCAAGATACTTTTCAGTGGTCTGCACGGACACATGACCCAACAAGAACTGAATCTGTTCGAGTTCGCCTCCCGCCGTATGGCACAGACGGGCACATGATCTTCGGAGGTCATGCGGCGCGAGCTTCAGGATTCCGATTTGTCCTGCATACTGCTTGACGACCTGCCACACCACTTTTTCTGTCATTTCATCGCCCCAGATTTTACCGGTGCGACAGACGCAACGAAATAGCCTTCCATGAGCGATGTTGGAAGCTAGCAGCCAATCGTCAACCGTTCGCTTGACCCAACCTGGCACCGGGATCGTTCTCACGTGACCGGCTTTGCCGATTAGGTCAACAATGGCCCAGTGATCTTCGCGCCGCTGGAAATGGTCCAAAGTCAATTCGGTCAACTCCCGGCGTCGCAGACCGCACCCCAAAAGCAACCCAAGAATTGCTCGGTCCCGTCTTCCCTTTAGCGTTGCCGGATCGGGAAGCTGCCACAACATTCGAGCTTCCTCCGCTGTCAGCCAATTCCCCAGCCGAGATCCCAGCTTTTTTGCACCTTTGACTCGCCGAATCCCGGCAGCAAGATCGGGACTCAATAATCCAGAATCCGCAGCTTCATACGCCAGCCGTCGAACTGCTGCCAGTCTGACGTTTATGGTCCCGGCAGCCAGGTGGCGATCTTCGAGGTAAAGGCGGTAGCGGAGGACAACGGCCTTGTTGAACGATAGTCTCGGAGCGGAGCAGTACCACGCCACAAATTCATCGATTGAGTGACGATAGCTGCGCTGGGATTCGGACGACCGCAGGCTAACTATCACCGCGACCTTAGCATGCTCCAAATCGGGTAGGCCGAGCTTGGTTCTCGGTCGTGCGTGCCCGCTCTTGGTTTTGCGCTTCATGGTTAGCCGCCTCCCCGACGACTAGCCATGAGATTCCGATTGAAGGTCGGAGATGGCGGAAATGCAGCAATGTCAATGTCCGGTAACGCGACTAACCAGAGTTAGCAGTCCCATTTGGCGAGGAGTGGTAACATCTTGCGGACTTTGGCTTGAAAATGGCTCAAGCGGAGGCGACTCCCCATGTTTCGCGGCAATTTGCACTTTTCCCTAATTCTTGTCGCGCTCGCATCACTTGTTGTTCCGGCGTGCGCCCAACGCAATGAGGCCGCACCGGCTACAGTCCACAACGTCAAGAGCACGATGCGCAAGATATATGAAGAAGACCAAAAGAACCGGAACGACGAGGCCGGTGATGCCCGACGCCGAGTGCAGGTTCGGCAACTGATTAGCGAAGGAAAGGTTCAATCCGGAGAAGACTATTACTACGCGGCCTTCATTTTTCAGCACGGACAAAAGCCTTCTGACTACCTCTACGCGCATGTACTTGCGGTAACCGCGGTAAACAAAGGGGTCCATAGTGCGATGTGGCTGAGCGCTGCAACCTTGGACCGCTATTTGCATTCCATTCAGCAGCCGCAAGTGTTTGGCACTCAGTTCGGAGACCTTTTCAGCAGTCGAGACGACCAGGAACCGTACGACAGGCAAATAGTGTCCGATGCGCTGCGGAAGCAATGGTGTGTTGCGTCGGAATCAGTTCAGGCCAAGATACTCAGCGATACGAGAGCAGGGAAAGAATTTAGTTCGACGCGCACATGTCCGTTGCCAGACGCGCAGTTCGACAAAAAGTAAGGGTTCTGAGTTCAATTTCCGTGGCTCCTGATTTAACGCCGAAACCGTCCATGTCGATTTTCAAGTTTCCGATTACGCAACTACACAGGCAAGTGGACGGAGCGGTGCTACGTCTCACGACGGTCATCCGACTCGGAATAATTCCGGTTAAGCCCGTCACTCACCCATGATCGATGGCAAGCGGTATCCTCATCTTTAGGTTTGCCCACAAGCCGACTTCAGGCGTAGCATCGCGACAATGCAGTCAACCCAGGAGGATTATCTTTCCGATGCATGTAACTCCAATTGTCGGTGTTAACGATTCGGAGGTCACCATGAACTCAGCTCAACTGCGTACTTGTATTCTTCTCGTCGGCATGATTTTGTTCCCATGTGTCTCCGCTGCCGATGTGGTAACGGAGTGGAATGAAAAGGCGGGAGCATGCGTGCTGGAAGCCAAGCTGTATACCGTCGCTGGCACACGCGTGATGGCCCTTGTTCACGCGGCCATGTTCGACGCCATCAATTCGATTGAGGGGCGCTACACGCCCTACAAGTTCAAAGTATCCGCTCCGGCGGGCAGCTCCCCGGAAGCTGCTGGAGTAGCAGCAGCGCATGCCACCCTTGCGAGACTCTTTCCCGAACAGAAGGCCGCCCTGGACGCAGCGTATGCGGCCTCTCTCGCGCGAGTCCCCGATGGCCCCGGGAAGACCTCAGGAATTGCCGTTGGAGAAGAGGTGGCCACCAAAGTCTTGGCGTGGCGCGCTGCAGACGGCGCAGACGCAGCAAACACGTACCGACCTGTCACGACTCCGGGCACTTACATCACCACAACTCTCCCGATTGGTACGCAGTGGGCAAGCATGACCCCGTGGATGATGGAACGCGCATCGCAGTTCCACGCGGCCCCGCCACCGGCACTGACCAGCGCCGAATGGGCTGCGGATTACAACGAGGTCAAAGAAATCGGGGGGAAGAAGAGCGTACGGCGCACCAGTGAGCAAACCGAAATTGGGCGTTTCTGGGCTATGGGGGGACCCCAAGCCATCGATCCCATTCCGCGGCAGCTCGCGGCCGCTCCGGGGCGAAGCTTGAGCCAGAACGCCCGTTTGTTTGCCCTGGTGGAGTTGGCGGTAGAAGACTCCCATATTGCACTTTTTGAAGCGAAATACAGTTTCAATTTCTGGCGCCCTATTACTGCAATTCGCAACGGAGACATAGATGGCAACGAAGCCACCACTCGGGACCTCGGCTGGGAACCGCTTATCGACACGCCATTACACCCGGAATACCCTTGTGGGCACTGTATGACCTCCAGCACGGTCAGAGCCGTATTGGAATCCGAATTCGGAACAGGTCCCCATCCATTGACGATGACCAGCTCCACGGCACCGGGCGTCGTGCACAAATGGGCCAGCATTGCGGACTACGCTGAGGAGGTTTCCCTGGCAAGAATCTACGGTGGTGTCCACTACCGGAATTCGACCGTGGTGGGCAAAGCGATGGGGAGAAAAATCGGGGAGCTGGCCGTTCAGAACTACTTGAAGCCGGTTCACTAAGGACCAGGTGCAAGAATGTATTCGCAAACTGCAATGCTCATGCACTGTAAGAGTGGTCGGCTACACGCAAGTTATCCTGCAACCGCGTTTGAGAAGTAATCGAAGCGAACCGTCGCGGCACTTGGACGATTAACGCCGAAATCGGAAAAGTGAAATCAGTTTCCGGTAATGGAAAGCCACGGCTTACCCACGTGAATTGGTCGATGACAATTCGCACAAACCAGTGCGAGGTCGTCAATATGTGTTTTTGTGTGCTTCAGTGAGAGTGGCAACTGGCTTGGTGTGGTGACATTCGATGAACCCTAGCCTTTTTTGGCTTCAGGGACGTTCCGCCTGTTGTTTCAACCGTTCCTTACTGGCTTTCAAAATTCCATTCAGCTGTTCGGCCAATACCTCAAGGCGCGCCTGCTCCAGTTCGTTAAAATCATGAGCTCCAGAAGCATCTTTGAATATGCTTAGGGCCCGGTCGCTGATTGTCACCATTCCGCCTACCTCTCCGCGGGATTTTACCACGCCGTCGGCGACCGAGGCGTTGCCGCCTGTTCAACTAAGACAAACGATGATACACGTGCCGAATTATGGCAGACCGCCCGAAGCCAGTTGACACAGACAATCCCAAGAGGAAGGGTGGCAAAACCTTTGACTTGCTGCCGTCAGAAAGTTCAGCGAAAGGCTTGCCTGTGATTCTTGGTAGAATGGCAAAAGGGTGAGTAGGATGGCAAAGGTGGTCTGGAAGTCTGAAGATGGTCACTCATGTTTGTACTCTGGCGATTCGCTGGAATGGATGTCGATTGTATTTGGACTGACCCGCCGTATTTGCTTTCTAATGATGGAATCACCTGCGTGGCGGGCAAGATGGTTAAAGTCAATAAGGGTGATTGGGACAGAAGCCGGGGAGTTGAGCTTGACCATGAGTTTAATCGCTCATGGTTGAAAGCTTGCCGCCGTGTTCTCAAGCCTGCTGGCACCATTTGGGTTTCTGGCACTCTGCACGTCTACCTGAGCGTCGGCATGGCCATGCAGCAAGAAGGCTACCGAATCTTGAATGACATCGTGTGGGAAAAGCCTGCACCACCACCGAACTTAGGTTGTCGATGCTTCACGCACGCCACTGAAATGCTTCTCTGGGCGACCAAGGCAAAGAAGGGCGGCAAAGAACGCTACACTTTCAACTACGGTGCCATGAAAGACGAAAATGGCGGGAAGCAAATGAAGAATGTTTGGAAAATGATGCCGCCAAAGTCCGAAGAGAAGAAATTGGGTAAACACCCAACACAAAAGCCTGTAAGTCTGATTGCGCGCTGCCTTCGTGCTACTACAAACCGCGGTGAATTGGTGGTAGACCCACCGCAACTTTCTAGGTTGCGAGCGCGAAGATAAATATATTCGTTTGGCTATGAAGAGACTTTCGCGGCCAGGTGATTCACAAGCACAAGACACTGGAGATACTTCGAAGGAAAGAACTTTATTTGATGGTTTGTCGAAGGCTGCTCATGCCGATTGACGTGCAAGAGTTGGTTGACTACATCAATAGGAAGTAGTGGTGGCATGTAGCACCAAAAGACCCTCTTGGTTATCAAAAACGCGGCAAGTTTCTTTCTTCCACTTATGCTAGGGCTGAGTTTTATGGCCGTCCCAACGACGAACCTGAAAAGGTCTCCATCAAGGCACCGCTGGTGGGAGACGCGAGTACAGTAGAAATACGACTTCTTGGGAAGGTCAAAGGTTTTGATGCATGGGTGTCAAACGCCGTCTTGCGCTAGATGCCAGAATGAAAAGAATTGCTTTGCGAAAGGGCTATGATTCCATCGTTGTGTTCGCCCAAACCGGCTTAAAGAAGTTTCGCAAAGAAGGCAAAATACCCCGTAGCATCGAACTCAAGGTAATAGATTTGCGCGGTTTGAAATCTTCCCCGAACTCCAGTAAAACACTCTGAAGCATTTGCACAACGCGAGAGGTCCGCTCCTAGGTGCGCTCAAGTATCTGCGGGATTATCCGCGTTTTCGTGTACGCCTTCTTAAAGTAAAAAGCACGTGGCTTTACCTGAATTTGATGTCCGTGCGGACCTGGAGCAGACCTTGTCTGTTCGCCCCCGCTCCCTTTAGTTTTCGGCTCGATAAGTGTGCCCATCGAACAAGACAATTCCTCCGCTCTACCACTCGCTACATATTCCCTAATACATTGCCAATCTTTCTCGCAAATCTTGCGGTCGCTTTCCGGCATTATTTCCAGATGCCAACCTAGTACTCGGTAGTTAACTTGAACCCATTTTTTGCTTTGACGGGAGACGGCATAGCCTACCCAGAACACGCGGGCAATTTTTTTCCGGATGGATGCTGTCTCCCAAGTTTCATTTACTACTGTCAGAAAGTTAATCATTGTGATTTGTGTAGGTTCTTTAGGAATTGACTTGTCTAGATAAATCGGCAGATATTTGACCTCGACACCCACATCTTGCATGTCGGGCAAAGAAAACGCATTGTTCTTAAGTCCCAGAATCAGTTCGCCAATCAACCCCCCCGCACCCTTGTTCGCCAGGGAAGCGGTCCAAGGAATCTTGAGGTCCTTGGCTATCTCAGAAAGAGTGTTCCCGCGATATCGTTCAATTCGTTCGATGGCCAACTTCACCGTTGGGTTATCGAGTAAGACTGGGCGTTCGTCTTTGTTACTCATCGTGGGCAGCTAACCCCACTCACACGATATAACTGAGTAGCCGTAGCCGACCAGCGAATCAGCAATCCAGGTTTCTACGGCGTCCTCGCCACTATGGGATTCGAACTCGGTTCTAGGTTGTCAGTCCGTGTAAATTAGAAAAGCAAGTCCGCCAACACCGCATTCACCTTGCAGACCTAGCAGAAACGGGGCTTGCCTCTGACGGCCCGAAGAACTCTTCAATCTCATCCTCTAATCTTGAACAAGGTGTGTCTTCTTTGTTCATTCGCGCCAAATAAAAAACGGAACCCGACAACGAGCCAGCGGCAATCAGAATCGGTACCGCAAGGGAAACCAGTATTCCCCATCTGCGTTGAACCCAGCGGTTTGCCCAATCAATCGCCAGATACATGCTGAGGGTGGTAGGCAGCATGCTAAGAAAGATACCGATGCAGGTATCTCTTCCCGCCCTGTCACCGCTATTCGCTCCCACACAAAGAATTTTGAACTCAGAAAGTCTCGGCGGAAATGCTGTTTCATCGGCTCGCGGAACCGCAATTATGGAACCTGCCTGAAAACCCTCTGGTAGCTTCATTCCGGTCTGGTTAGGTTCACTCATGGTCTTAGCCGAATGCGCAGAACTTCCAAATTGTGAAATATTGTGTTACCGCAGTTTCTGCAAACGACTTCCAGAAGCGATAAAGACCCAGAAGCACCACCGCCCGGAAACGTCGGTAGACCCGCTACCGACAAAGCTGAATTAGCTGGTATCTCCAAAAGGTCTACATTCCAATCCTTTTGTTCGCACCTCAAGCAGTAGTCGTGCTTGACCCCACGCTCTTGTAGGGCCTTCATCGCTTCTGAGATTTTCACTCCGCTTGCAGGGTGAGTCTCGGAAAACGGGACTGAGGCTCAGGATAGGCCATGTTTCCACCACCTCTTCATAAACGGATGGCAACAGAAAAAGAATACGGCCCGAGTAGTCTTCACTTCTCTAACCCAGAATACTTCTGGTCCACCGTTGATGAGGGTCCACGCGCGGCTGCTTGTTACCTGAATAATATGCAACGCCGCGTGCGGTTCGCCATAAGGGGAACGAGGAGCGTTGTAGTACTTTTGTAGTGGTTTTTGGTTCAGAACGAATCAAATCAGGTGCAGACGGTTCAAGTCCGCGGTCTCGTAACTGATTGATGGATATAGTAGAGTACGAAGTTTTCAGAACGGCTTAGAAGAGTCGGCAGGTTTATGAGTCTGCTGCTCTAACCGCTGAGCTACGAGCCGGACTGGCCGCGAATCAGGCGAATTGGGTCGGGTTCACCGGTGCCAGACTTTCCTCCACCGTTTTCGCTCGAATCATCGGTGGAAGTATCGCCTTCGCCGGGAGCGAGGAAGAGATTTGTCTCGATGCCGTGCTGGCGAGTGTAGAGGTCGTAGTAGCGGCCGCCCAGCTTGTAAAGGGATTCGTGGCTGCCGCGTTCGATGATCCGGCCCGCTTCCACAACAAGAATTTGATCGGCGCGGCGAATGGTCGAGAGGCGATGCGCGATGACGAAAGTAGTGCGGCCACGCATCAGGTAACG
>WNFM01013680.1_pt4 | contig 11530 bp, 12 predicted proteins | sample 5400271 | NCBI WGS metagenome assembly WNFM01 (sample SAMN13153352, study PRJNA577476) | soil metagenome | isolation source: 60 cm saprolite on Douglas fir-dominated hillslope | place: USA:California | collected 2013-09-17 | reverse complement strand
TCCGTTCAAAAATTGTTCGACGACAAGCAGCATGGAGGCTCTAAAAGTTTCCGAACTTTGTAGGATGGGTAGAGCGAAGCGAAACCCATCAGCGGTTTCGACCCTCACGAAGGCGATGGGTCTCGCTTCGCTCTACCCATCCTACGCAAATCGTCGGGTTGCAAAACACGTGCCGACAGGACAACGGCGGCGCGAGCGCCGCCGCCGTCTGGCGGAGACCCCCGATCACTTCATCGAACATTTGTCGTGGAAGCGATCCTGGTCGTCCTTGACGATGGTGGCCACCGTCTTCAGCGCGAGCGCGCCGTCGGCATCCTTCACCACATCCTGCAGATAGAAATTCTGGATCGGGATGTGGTTGTTGCCGTATTTGAACGAGCCGCGCAGCGAGGGGAAATTCGCTTTCTCCATCGCAGCCTTCATGGCGTCCTTCTTACTGGTGTCGCCGCCGGCCGCGACCACGGCGCTGTTGATCAGCTGCGCCGCGTCATAGGCTTGGGCGCCGTAATAGGACGGGCGCAGGTTCGGATATTTCTTGCGGTAATCGGCGACGAATTTCTTGTTCTGCTCGTTCGGCAGATCATTGACCCATTCCTGCGCCCCGGGAACGCCGAGCGCGTTTTCCTTCTGTAGCGGCAGCGACAACTCGTCGACGGTGAAAGCCGTATAGAGCGGCATCTGTGCCTTCAGCCCGGCCTGCGCATATTGGTTGAGGAATTGCACGCCGGCAGCCCCCGGATAGAACACGAAGATCGATTCCGCGCCCGAGGCGCGCGCTTTCGAAAGCTCGGCCGAGAAATCGAGCTGGGTCGGCCCACCACCTGACCTTTGAACGTGGTCTTGACGCCCGCCAGCATGTCCTTGCCGGCGGCATAGTTCGGGCCGATCAGGAACACCGACTTGATGCCCTTTTGATTCATGTAAAGGCCCATCGCCTCCGGCGTCTGGTCGTTTTGCCAGGACGTGGAAAACACGTAAGGCGAGCACAATTCGCCGGCGAGCTGCGAGGGCCCGGCATTGGCCGAGATCAGGAAGGTCTGCGTATCGACCGCGGTCTTCCGCGAGGCCAGCAGCACGTTCGACCAAATGTAGCCGGCGATGAAATCCACCTTGTCGGACTGCACGAGCTTCTCGGTCTTCTGCTTGCCGACGTCAGGCTTCTGCTGATCGTCCTCATAGATCACCTCGACCGGCTTGCCGCCCATCTTGCGGCCGAGATGATCGAGCGCGAGCTCGAACGAGTTGCGGATGTCGTTGCCGATCACGGCGGTCGGGCCGCTGAAGGTCGAGACAAAGCCGATCTTGATGGAATCCCCGGCAAAAGCGGGTGATGTCAGTGCCAGCGCGGTCGCGCCAGCGAGCCAGAATGCCGTTCTCATACTCGATCCCCCTCCTCGTCTTTTCGAATGTCCCGCCAGCCAAGGTGACGCTGTTTTGTGCGCGAAATCGCTCGGCGGCAGCAAGCGCGAACCGCCGGCTCCCTCCTAGAACCTTCGGCTCATGCCTCCGCGGCCTGCACCATAGTTCGCAGCTGATACGGATGGCAAGAATTATAGTGCTGGTTGGGGGGCGGCACTTCGTAGGATACGGCCGGCCCTGGGATCAGATCAGATATTCGGCCCCATCGATGATGTAGGGCGCGTGCCGAAAATCGCGGATGGTCGCGACCTTGTCGGCGGACCACTGCAGCAGCACAAAATATTTGGGCCCCGCGCCGGGCTCGTTCGGATCGAACACCAGGATCGCGGGACGCTGTTCCACCAACCCCGGCACCAGGTGCCAGTCGGAGATCTGCGAATAGTTGCCAAAATACCTGGAAACCTCGGCCTTGCCGTTCAGGCGCGTCTTGTTCACGAGCTCGAGCCGCACATCGTCCGATATCATGGAGCGGATCGCGTCGAAATCGCGCGCGTTGAAATGCGCGACATATTTGCCGAGGCGATCACGATCGGCCTCCGACATCTTTGGCTGTGGCAGATCGTCCGGCTCATCCGCCAATTCGCGAAGCTGCGCGCGGCCGCGGTGCAGCGCCGCCTTCACCGCGGGCAGGCTGTAGTCCATCACCTCGCAGACTTCCTTGAGCGAGCAACCGAGCACGTCCATCAGGATGACGCTGGAGCGCTGGGCGACCGGAAGCCGCATGAAGGTGCGCAGGCTTGTGCTGGCAAACTCGTGAGCTGCGATGGTGTCGGCCGGATCGGCAATCATGTCCACCTCCTCGCCCGATTGCAGAGCTTGCTGCCGGTTGCGGCGCCGCAAAAAGTCCAACGCGGTGTTGTGAGCGATCCGGAACAGCCAGGCTTGCGGATTTTGCAGCGGGCCGGCGGATGCAAACGCCTCCACCGCCTTGATCATGGCATCCTGCAGCACGTCCTCGCCATCGATCACCGAGCCTGTCATGCGCGCGCAATAGCGATGCAGCTTTGGGCGCATCGCAACCAGCAAGCGGTCGATACTGTCGGTGGCCGACACTTCCGGGACCGGTCTCATTCTGCCTCAGGGTTCACCCAGCATGCGATAGTTGCCGACAATTGCAACGGCCCGGACCAGCGGCGGTTCGGCGCAGCGTTCGCGAACGCCGCTCTGGAACGCTTGAAACGCCGGCAGTTTTGTCAACCCACCGGTGCCGTCATCGGTCGTGGTCTCGACGAAATGGATGAACGTATCGTCCTCCAGACGCAGTGAAAGATAGCGGATGCCTTCCGGATGGGCGGCCTTCAACTCCGCAAACACCGCCGAGATCAGTTCGGCATTCTTCTCCGTCATGTCCGGCTTGGTCTTATACCTGATCAAGGTCTGTTTCATTATTTTCTCCATGATTGATTTTTCCGCGATTCAAGCGTCGAGCGAGATGATGCCGAGGTCGCCCTTCATGCCGAATGCCACGCCGGTCGCGTAGCGCGGATCGGTGAGGATCGACACGACGTGGTCGCCGACCTTGCGCGGCGGCATCGGCGCGCCGAAACCGGCGAGGAAGGCTTCGAGGCTGACGCCCTTGCTCTCGCCGATGATCTGTTGGGGGAGGATCGCCTGGAAACGGATGCCGAGATCGAGCCGTTGGGCCACATCGTTCGCGTAGTGCGCCATCAGCCACAACATCCGCTTGGCGCCGGCGTAGCTGCCGGAAAGTGGCGAGCCGTTCAGCGCCGCCCCGCTCGATGCGATGATCACGCGGCTGCCGCGCGGCAGGGGAAGGCGTAGCGCTTGCTGCACCCAGTGAAACCCGCCCCTGACGTCGACGTCCCACGCCCGGCTGAAGTCTTCCCAGCTGAGCTCGTGAAGCGGGCCCATCGGCGGCGTCGCGCCGGCGTTGAGCACCAGCACACCGACGGTCGAACGTCCGAGAGAACGCCCCGCGCCAGCTCTTCATCGGTGACGTCGCCGCGAGCCACCTTCACGCCGAGCCGTCTCGAGACCTCAGTGAGACGTTCCGGATCGCGCGCGACGACGGTCACCTGCGCCTTCTTCGCCACCAGCGCCTCGACGATGCCGAGCCCGAGCCCGCGGCTTCCTCCGGTGACGACGACCTTCTGTCCTTCAAGATTTACCATGGCGATCGGCTCCTTTGCTCTCGGTCCCAAGACGTTCCAGCACGGCAAAAGGATTCGGCAGAAAAATAAATTTTCGACCGCACCTTTTCCGCGGTTCCCGTTCGTCTGGTCCACGAGGCGCCGCATCAAGCGGCCCCGCGAATTGGGCGGAGAGAGGCGATGCAGGAATCGAATGTAACAAGCGGAAAGAACTGGGTGCTGGGCGTGACCGCGCTGGCCTCCTTCATGATGGCGCTGGATGCGATGGTCATCACCACGGCCTTTGCCGCCATCCGCGCCGACCTCGGCGCCTCGGTCGAAACGCTGCAATGGACGGTCAACGCCTATAATCTGACCTTTGCGGTGCTGCTTTTGACCGGCGCGGCCTTGGGCGACCGTTTTGGACGACGGCGGATGTTTGCCGCTGGCATCGCCGTGTTCACCCTCGCATCCGTAGCCTGCGCGCTGTCGGGAAGCGTGGCATCACTGATCGCGGCGCGATCCGCGCAAGGCGCCGGCGCCGCATTGGTGATGCCGCTCGCGATGGCGATCCTGAGCGGCGCTTTTGCGAAGGAAGAGCGCGCGCGAGCACTCGGGATTTTCAGCGGCGTCACCGGCTTTGCCCTCATCGTCGGCCCCGCGATCGGCGGCTTCATCACCGCAAGCTTCGGCTGGCGATGGATTTTCTGGATCAATCTGCCGATCGGCTTGATCGCGATCGCTCTCGTGCTGGCGCGCTTGCGCGAAAGTTTTGGGCCAAAAGCCACGCTGGATATTTGGGGGCTGATCATTGTCGCAGCTGCCGCACTGGCGCTGGTATGGGGCCTGCTGCGCGGCAATGTTGCGGGATGGGCAAGCCCTGAAGTCGTGAGCGCGCTTGTTGCGGGCGCGTTGCTCGCAGCCATCTTCGTGATGTGGGAGCTCCGGGCACAGGCGCCGATGGTGCCGATGCGGCTTTTCAAGCCGCGGGCTTTTTCCGCCGGCATGATCGCGAGTTTTGCATTTTATGCGGCGATGTATGGCGTCTTGTTTCTCTTGCCGCAATTCCTGCAAACCACGCTCGGCTTTGGGCCGCTCAGTGCGGGCTTGCGGCTATTGCCCTGGACGGCGACGCTGTTCGTGACCGCGCCGATCGCGGGCGCCATGGTCAACAAATCAGGCGAACGGCCGCTGGTGGTGACGGGATTATTGATGCAGGCGATCGGCCTCGGCTGGATCGCGATAACAGCCTCGCCTGAAATTGCCTATTCCAGCCTGGTTGCGCCATTGGTGCTCGCAGGCGTCGGCGTCTCGATGGCGATGCCGGCTGCGCAAAATGCGATTCTAAGCTCGGTCGCGGTGACCGAGATGGGCAAAGCGTCCGGCGTCTTCAACATGGGACGCTTTCTCGGCGGCGCCTTCGGCATTGCCGCATTGGTCGCGGTATTTTCCGGCAACGGGTCGGTCCATTCGCCCGCGGCATTCAGCTCAGGCTTTGCAGCGGCGATGATGCTGGCGGCGGCGCTTTCGCTGCTCGGGGCCATTGCCGGCTTGTGGTTGCCGGCGCGCGACCGCGTGGCCGTTGCACAGGTCCCGCGGAGCGCATGACGGTCTTGGATAGGGACCTCCAAACGCTTACATGAATCGAAGCTGAGGATCTGAAACCGAAGGCTTCGACATGACGACCGAACCCACGCGACCAGCCGAGCCCCATCGCGTGGTGATCGTCGGCGCCGGTTTTGGTGGATTGGAAGCAACCTTTGGGCTCGCGGGCGCGCCGGTCGCAATCACGCTGGTCGACCGGCGCAATCACCACCTGTTCCAGCCGCTATTGTATCAGGTCGCGACTGCATCGCTGGCCACGTCAGAGATCGCCTGGCCGATCCGCTATCTCTTGCGCGACCGTCCGGAGGTGACGACCTTGTTCGCCACCGTCAGTGGCGTCGATGCGCAAGCCAAGTGCGTGCTGCTCGATGATGGCGACGCGATACCGTACGACACGCTGGTTCTCGCCACCGGCGCGCGCCACGCCTATTTCGGCCATGACGAATGGGAGCCGTTCGCGCCGGGCCTGAAAACGCTGGAAGACGCCACCACGCTGCGGCGGCGCATCCTGGTCGCGTTCGAGCGCGCCGAGCGCGAGACCGATCCAGAGCGGCGCGCGGCGCTTTTGACGTTTGTCATCGTCGGCGCGGGACCTACTGGCGTCGAACTCGCCGGCACCATCGCCGAACTCGCGCACGACACGCTGGCGCCCGACTTCCGCAACATCGATACCCACAAGGCACGCGTTGTTCTCATCGAGGCGGGGCCGCGAGTGCTGGCGGGCTTTGCCGACGAGCTTTCCGCATATGCGCAGCGTTCGCTGGAAAGCTTCGGCGTGGAAGTCGTATTGGGAAAGGCCGTTACCGACTGCAACGCCGACGGCGTCGTCTACGGCGGCCAGCGGCTGCAAGCCAAAACCCTGATCTGGGCCGCCGGCGTGCGCGCTTCGCCCGCCGCCGAATGGTTGTCAGCCGCGGCCGACCGCGCCGGCCGCCTGCAAGTCGAGCCCGATCTCAGCATTCCCGGTCATCCCGAGATTTTCGCGATCGGCGATACCATTGTGATCGCGGGCCCGGATGGCAAGCCGGTGCCGGGCATTGCGCCTGCGGCCAAGCAACAAGGCCGCTATGTCGCCGACTTGATAAAGGCGCGGTTGCGCGGCGGTGTCTCCGCGCCGTTCCGCTACAAGCATGCCGGCAGCCTGGCGCAGATCGGCAAGCGCAAGGCGGTGATCGATTTCGGGCGCGTCAGACTGCGCGGCGCGATTGCATGGTGGATATGGGGCATCGCCCACATCTATTTCCTGATCGGCCTGCGCAACCGGCTTAGCGTCGCCTTGAGCTGGCTCTGGGTCTATGCGCGCGATCAGCGCGCGGCGCGGCTGATCACGCAGGGCAGCAGCAAGGTGGTCGGCTGAGCGGGCCTGCCCCGCACGATGGCCCTGCTCATAAAATGAGCAAACGTGATTGACGCGGCCCAATCACGCCAGCAAAATAGCGATCAAGCGCTTGATAATACGAGTTGATTTTCTTAAATCCCTCCTGCAATTCCGTTGTACACATGGCACACCGCTTGCTTCGATCATGAGAGAAATCCGCCTCCCCGGAGCACAATCAAACATGGCGACCCTCGGCCGCTCCTTCCGTTTCGCACCCGGAGACGCTGCTTTGCCGCACCTATCGATGCAGCCCATGTCTGATCGGGCAATCTTTGATCGGGGCTGCGCGTGACTGAAACCGTCGCAGCGATCGTCGCCGCCCATCGCGCCGGCACCGTGTCGCCCGCCGAAACCGTCGCGCGCAGTTTTAAGCGCATTCGCGATCACAACGATCCCGCGATCTTCATCAGCCTGCGCGATGAAAAACAGGCGATCGCGGAAGCCGAGGCGCTGAGCGCGAAAGATCCTGCCCAACTACCGCTGTATGGCGTGCCCATCGGCGTGAAGGACAACATTGACGCCTTGGGTTTGCCGACCACCGCCGCCTGCCCGGCGTTTTCCTATGTGCCATCGCATGATGCGACCGCGGTGGCGCGGCTGCGCGCGGCCGGCGCCGTCGTGATCGGCAAGACCAATCTCGACCAATTCGCGACCGGCCTGGTCGGCGTGCGCTCGCCTTATGGCATCCCCAAAAATCCCCTGCGCGGCGATTTGCTTCCGGGCGGGTCGAGTTCGGGATCGGGGATCGCGGTTTCGGCCGGGCTGGTGCCGTTGGCGCTCGGCACCGACACCGCGGGCTCCGGCCGCGTGCCGGCGATGCTCAACAACATCGTCGGGCTGAAGCCGAGCTTGGGGCTGATCTCGACCGCTGGCCTCGTGCCGGCGTGCCGGACGCTGGATTGCGTGTCGGTGTTTTCGTTGACCGTCGACGACGCCATGACGGCGCTGGCCGCGATGGCCGGTCCCGACGGCGCCGATCCCTATTCGCGCAACCGGCCGCTTAAGGAGCTTACCCCGTTTCCGGCCAATCTTAGGCTCGGCATTCCCCGCAGCGGGCAACTGATCTTCTTCGGCGACAAGGCGTCGGAGAAGGCCTACGGCGAAGCGCTCAAGCGCTGGACCGCGCTCGGCGCCACGCTAGTCGAGTTCGATCTCGAACCGTATTATGAGACGGCGCGGCTGCTCTATCAGGGGCCATGGGTCGCGGAGCGATATCTCGTGATCCGCAACCTCTTGGCATCATCGCCGGAGGCGATCCATCCGGTGACCCGCGAGATCATCATCGCGGGACAGCGGCTTTCCGCCGCGGACACGTTTGCCGCGCTTTATCGATTGCAGGCGTTGCGCAAGATAGCCGAGCGTACCTTCGCTCATATCGGCGCGCTTGTGCTGCCGACCGCGCCGACCGTGTACCCAACCGCGCAGGTGCTCGCCAATCCGCTCGAGCTCAACTCCAGGCTCGGCACCTACACCAATTTTGTCAATCTGCTCGACCTCTGCGGCCTCGCGCTGCCGGCGTCGATGCGCTCCGATGGCATTCCATTCGGCATCACGCTATTGGCGCCTGCCGGGCATGACGCGCAACTCGCCAGCATCGGCCGGGTCTTTCATGCCGACACCAAGCTGACGATGGGCGCGAAGGGCCTCGCGCAGCCACAGCTTGCGGCCTTGCCGATCAACACGAGCTCTGAGGAGATCCCAATCGCCGTGGTCGGCGCGCATCTTTCTGGCATGGCGCTCAACGGCGAATTGAGGGAGTTCGGCGGCCGCTTGCTGGAGGCAGCCGCAACCGCGCCGGACTACAAGCTCTATGCGCTGGACACCACACCGCCAAAGCCCGGCATGCTGCGCGTGCAGTCGGGCACGGGATCGTCGATCGAACTGGAAATCTGGGCGTTGCCGGCGGCAGCGTTCGGAAAATTCGTTGCCGCGATCCCGCCCCCGCTGTCGATCGGCACCATCCGTCTTGCCGACGGCCGCGGCGTCAAAGGTTTTCTGGTCGAAGCCGCCGACGTCAACGGCGCCCGCGACATCTCCGCCTTCTCAGGCCCCGTCGTCCCTGCGAAAGCAGGGACCCATAACCACCGATCTTCATTTTGCGAAGAGCTGGGGCGCCAGCGTCCAACCACGAACATTTGTGGTTATGGGTCCCCGCCTGCGCGGGGACGACGGCCGTAGGCATCAAGGCGCTTCGTGGCCCACCGCGTAGATCTCGTATTCGTCGCGCACCAGTTCGATATGCGCGCGCATCGCGTTGGCCGCGCCGGCCTTGTCGCCGCGCAAAATCGCCACCACCACGCGGTCGTGCTCGGCGTGGGATTTTGCCAGCCGGCCGAGATTGCGGAATTGGGCGCGGCGGAACGGCTGTACCCGCACCCGCGTCGCCAGCGTAATTTCGGCGATATAGGTGTTTTGCGAGCCGGCATAAATCGTGTTGTGAAAGCGTTCATTGACCTCGTGAAAGCGGTCCGGATTGCCGGCATAGCTCAAGACGCGGAGTTCTTCATGAACCGCTTCCAGCCGATGGCGGTCCGCGGGCATCATTCGCTCCGCGGCAAGGCTTGCGCATAACGCTTCCAACTCCCCCATGGCCTCGAACATCCCGGTCAATCGTTCGATCGAGGGCCGCGCCACTACCGCGCCGCGATGCGCCCGCGCATCGACCAGGCCCGAGGCCACGAGCTGGCGCAGCGCCTCGCGGACCGGCGTGCGCGAAACGTTAAAGCGCCGTGCGATGTCGGTCTCGTCGAGCGCAGAGCCCGGCGGCAGCGCGCCGCGCACGATTTCGTCGGCGAGTTGCAAACGCAATTCTTCGGCCCGCGTGATCTTGTCCGGATAGGGTGAGGCGCGGTCTACCCGGCGAACCACCGGCTCAGCCTTGGCGGCTGGGGGTTGGGGAGCGCCGGTCGGAAGATCGTCAAGACTCATGTCTTCTGACCCGTCTTATTATCCGCTGACTCGGCGATGATGCTGACATGGGCGGCGACGATCCTCCAGCCCTCGGGAAAGCGCACCCATGTCTGCATCTGCCGCCCCACTTTGCCGGGCAGCGTGTCGCGATAAAAAAGTGTCGAGGCGACCGCGGTGTCGCGGCCATAGGTCGTGATCACGGTCTTTTCAGTGGTGCGGTTCAACCCGATCGGCGAGCGCGCCGCGCGAAATGCCATGATCGCCTCGTAGCCGTAGAGATTTTCGCCGACGCCATAACGCAGCGTGCGCGGATCGGCACGAAACAATTCATCGAGCACGGCGACGTCATTGCTCACCAGCGCCTTCTCGTAGCGCGCGAACTGCGCGGTCACCTCCGTGAGCACTTCGGGCAGATCGACCTGCATCTTTTAAAATCCCCTCGGCGGCGGCGCGGAAGCGACGCCGGCGCGCTCGAGCGCGAACGCAACCCGCAGCGCGATATCTTCCCGCCAGGGTGCGGCGATGATCTGCACGCCGATCGGCATCGGCTGCAGCGGAACGGGAACGGCAACCACCGGCAGCCCGATGAAGGAAATCGGCTGGGTGTGGATGCCGATATTGGCGCGTACCGGCTGTTCGACGCCGTCGAGCACGAAGGTCGCCTGCCCGAGCTTTGGTGCGACGCCGGGCGTTGCCGGCGCGATGATGACGTCGACCGACTTGAACAGCTCCAGCATCTGCGCGCGATACCAGCGGCGGAATTTTTGGGCGCGGTCGACCAGCGGCGCCGGCACCATCGCGCCCGCCAGCAGGCGGTCGCGCACCGCCGGATCGAAATCGTTCGGCCGCCGGCGCAGGCGGTCAAGATGCAGCGAGGCGCCTTCTGAAGTGGTGATGACGTAAGCCGCGGCTCGGGCACGCGCGGCCTCCGGGATTTCGACCGTTCGCGTGGCGTCGAGCGCTTTCGCAACGCGCGCCACGGCCTCAATGGCTTCGGGGAAAACCTTCTTCTGGAAATATCCGCCGGCGATCGCGATCCGCAGGCCATCGATATCCTGCGCTAATAGCGCGCTCACAGGCTCGGCCGGCCGCGTTGTGCATGCCGCATCGTCCGGGTCGGACCCCTGCATGGCGTCATAGGCCAGCGCGAGATCGGTTACGTTGCGCGCGAACGGGCCGAGATGATCAAAGCTAAAGACAAACGGAAACGATCTCGCGCGCGACAGGCGGCCATAGGTCGGCTTCAGCCCAAAGATGCCGCAAAACGATGACGGCACCCGGATCGAGCCGTTGGTGTCCGAGCCCAGCGCTATTGGCACCAGGCCGCCGCCGACCGCGCCGCCGGAGCCGCCCGACGAGCCGCCGGTCATCCGCGTCACATCATGCGGATTGCGCGAGGGGCCGTCATGCACGTTCTCGCCGGTGAAGTCGTAGGCGTATTCGCCCATGTTGAGCGCGCCGACCAGCACCGCGCCGGCGGCCTCTAGGCGCTCGATCAGGGTGGCGTCGCGCGTTGCCGGTTTCAGTTCGCGGTTGATCTTCGAGCCGGCACGGGTCGGGAGCCCCTGCACGTCAAACAGGTTTTTGACCGCGAACGGCACGCCGGCGAGCGGGCCGGGATTTTTGCCGGCCGCGACCGCAGCATCGACCGCGCGCGCTTTCGCGCGCGCCCGCTCCGTGGTGACGTCGGTAAAGGAATTCAGGATCGGATCATGCTTGGCAATCCGCGCCAGCGCAGCTTCCGTCACGCTCAGGGCCGACAGCTTCCGGCCCTTCACGGCTTCTGCAATTTCCGAGGCTGACAGCCCGTCGCGCTCAACCGTCATGGCAAGATCAGGCTGCAAAGACACTGGCCGGCTCGGTTTCGTCTGACAGCGCGAATTCGTCAACCAGCCGCGCCAGCCTCAGCGACACCTCGAGATTGGCTTTGACGGCCGGCTTCCAGGCTTGCTCGACCGGCAGGCCCAAGGCATTGGCGACAGCGTCGATGTACTCGTCAAGCGGGTCAGCAGCCATTCTTCTCTCATCGGTAGCAGCGTTCAGTGAACCGGCAGCGGCGGGTGTGGGATCGCCGTCAGCAGCTCCTTTGTATAGGCATCCTGCGGATTACCCAAGACCTGTTCGGACG
>WNFM01239976.1_pt1 | contig 11531 bp, 8 predicted proteins | sample 5400271 | NCBI WGS metagenome assembly WNFM01 (sample SAMN13153352, study PRJNA577476) | soil metagenome | isolation source: 60 cm saprolite on Douglas fir-dominated hillslope | place: USA:California | collected 2013-09-17 | reverse complement strand
CACTTCGGACCCGGCTCGGCCCGGGGGTCCGCGCCATTTCATCCGCCGATGTGCGATCCTGTTCGCGGCACTCGCAGCAGCGGGCTACGGCGCTGCCGTGGCTTCGCCTGCCGCCACGGCCGCGCCTGCGGGACCTGCCGTCAGCCAGACCGCGCCAGGCAGGACAGCCACTGCTGCCCTCGCGCCTCGGCATATCCCTGCGGCGCCGCAGGTGCCAGGCGCTCCCGATCTCGGCCCGAACGTCTACATCTTCACCCCGAGCATGCCGCAGAGCCAGATCCAGGCGACCGTGGATTCGATCGCTAGCCAGCAGGTCCCGAATCAGTTCGGCACCCAGCGGTATGCGCTGTTCTTCGAGCCGGGCACCTACGGCACGGCAACTGACCCGCTGATCTTCCAGGTGGGCTACTACACCCAGGTAGCCGGGCTCGGGCCATCGCCGGGCGACGTCGTCATCAACGGCTCGGTTGACGTGTACAACCAGTGTTTCCCGAGCGCCCCCGGCACGACGAACTGCATCGCGCTCGACAACTTCTGGCGGTCGCTGTCGAACCTGACCATCAATATCGCGGGCGGGTCAGGCTGCCAGACAAAGACCGAGTTCTGGGCGGTGTCGCAGGCTGCGCCAATGCGCCGGGTCAATGTGAACGGCGGCACCATGTCGTTCATGGATTACTGCTCCGCCGGACCGCAGTTCGCCAGCGGGGGATTCGTGGCCGACTCGCAGTTCGCCGGCGGCACCATCGTCAACGGGTCGCAGCAGCAGTTCATCGTCCGGAACAGCAACCTGGACGGCTGGACGAACGGCGTGTGGAACCAGGTGTTCGCCGGAGATAACGGCGCGCCTGCCCAGGCTTTCGGAGTCCCGGGTGGCGCAGGCCCGTACACCACCCTGGCCAGCAGCCCGGTGACGCAGGAGGAGCCGTACCTCTACATCGGTCCCGACGGCGGCTACCGGGTGTTTGTGCCCGCGGTGCAGCACGACTCGGTCGGGCCGACCTGGACAAACGGGGCCACCGCGGGCCAGTCGATCCCGGTGGGCAGGTTCTTCATCGCCACGCCCGCCACTCCCGTACCTAGGATCAACCTCGCGCTGGCGCTCGGCCAGGACCTGATCCTCACGCCTGGCGTCTATCACCTGAACCAGGCGATCAGGGTAAGCAGGCCGGACACAGTCGTCCTCGGGCTCGGGCTGGCTACGCTGATCCCTGACCAGGGCAACGCCTCGATGCGGGTCGCCAGCGTCCCGGGCGTCAAGCTCTCCGGGCTGATCTTCGACGCCGGGCCGGTGAACTCTCCTGTCCTGTTGCAGGTCGGTGCCACTGGCAATCGTCCGGCCGCAAGCGCGGATGATCCGACGCTGGTGCAGGACATCTACTTCAGGATCGGCGGGGCTGAGCCAGGCCAGGCGACCAACAGCCTGGTGGTCAACAGTTCGCAGGTGATACTCGACAACATCTGGGCGTGGCGGGCCGACCATGGCGCCGGGGTGGGCTGGACTGACAAACGACGTCACCGCCTACGGCCTGTTCGTCGAGCACTACCAGAAGACGCAGGTGGTCTGGAGCGGCCAGGGCGGCACGGACATCTTCTTCCAGAATGAGATGCCGTACGACCCGCCCAGCCAGGCGGCCTGGATGGCGAACGCCACCACGGACGGCTACCCGGCGTTCGCTGTCACGGACAACGTCCGCAGCTTCACCGGCTACGGGCTCGGCAGCTACTGCTTCTTTAACCAGGGGCTGCCCATCGTCGCGACGGAGGCCTTCCAGGCTCCGAGCACCGCGCCCGGCGTGAGGCTGCACGACCTGCTGACCGTGTTCCTGTCCGGCTCAGGCGGGATCAACTCGGTAGTCGACGGCGTCGGCGCCCCGGTCAACTCGGGCACCGCCGGCCGCCCGAGCGACGTGGTGTCGTTCCCCTGACCGGCTAGGTACAGGCAGCGGCGCCGCCGGCCCGATGCCGACGGCGCCGCTGTTTCCCCTCCCGTAGGGGAGGCCCGGGAGCGGAACCTCACCTAAGCGTCGTGCTACATCCTCGGCCGCAGGTGCAGGATGACAACCAGGTCGGTGCCGGTACTTCCCCCGTTGTTGGAGCCAGACGGCTGGCCGGTCTCGTACGGGTTCTGCAGCGTCGGCCAGCCGACAAAGTGCTGGCTGTTGTACTCGAACCACTGCGAGGCCGTCGTGGTGGGAATGATGGGCAGATTCGCGGCGACATACTTCGCGATCGGGGCCAGTGCCGCCGTCTGCTCCGCCACCGTGGACGCGGCGGCGAGCTTGGCGATGGCCGCGTCGATCGCTGGATTCTTGAGCCGCTCGTAGTCACCGGTCGCAGCCTTGCTGGTGGCGAGCGAACTGTCGAGCCAGCCCTCGTACATGTTGTAGGGGGTCAGGCCGCCGTTCGACCAGTGCATGGTCAGCTGGAAGTTGCCAGCGGCGATATCCGAAGCCCAGGTGTTGACTGCCTGGCCGGAGAACGTCGCGTCGATGCCGGCTGCTTTCAGCTCCTGAGCGACAATGGCGTCGTCTTGCGCGTAGTCGGTGTAGGCCGCCGGGTCGGTGATTGTGATCGAGACGACCTTTCCGTTCTTCTCGAAGAATCCGTTGCTGTTCAGGGTGTAACCGGCCGCCTTGAGCACTGCCTTGGCCGCGGCGGGCTGTGCCGTAGGCGAGACCGTCATGTTCTTCACCGGTCCGCTCCAGGCGGCGAATGTCGGCAGGGTGAGGCCGGTTGCGTTGAGCACCGGGTTCTCCAGGCTTGCCTCGCCCTCGGTGGCAATCAGCGTTCGGTTGATCGCGAGGCTTATCGCCTTTCTTACCGGGAGCTGGTTGGTCGGCCATTTAGTCAGGTTTGGCATCAGGCTATTGGTGCCGCCTGGCGCCTCCCAGTAGTGGTGGAACTTGGGGTTGGTGTTGACGAACTTCTCCTTCAGACCGGGGATGAAGTTGCCGGTCCAGTCGATTTGCCCGCCGAACAGCGCGGACAGCGCGCTCGTGTTGGACGTGTAGACCGGGAAGTAGACCTTTTCTACCTTGAGCTGCGACGCCTGCCAGTAGCCCGGGTTTTTCGCCAGGGTGAAGCCCTGCGGGGTGAAGCTGCTCAGCTTGAACGGTCCGGTGCCGACCGGGTTCGGGTTAGCGAAGGTGGCCGGGTTGCTGACCTTGCTCCAGATCGACTCGGGCACTATCGCAACGCCGGCGATCTGCTGCAGGTTGGTGTACTGGGCGCTGGGGAAGGTGAGCGTGACCTTGTTGCCTGACGTGCTTACGCTCGAGATAGACAGGCCGCCCAGGTTGATTCCGGCGTTCTTTTTCACCATGTTATAGGTGAAGGCGACATCGGCGGGAGTTAGGGGCTTGCCGTTGTTCCATTTGACGCCGGATCGGATAGTAAAGGTAATCTGCGTCCCGTTGTTCCCCCACGCATATGAAGTCGCCAGCCACGGGTAATATTTGGGCGGCGCAGCGAGATTGAATTCGATAAGGGGCTCGTAAATGAGGCCGGTCGCACCCATGCCGTACGCCGCCTGGGTGACGACGAACGGATTGAATGCCTGCGTGATGGTGGTCTCTGGTGAGCTCTCCATCACCAGGGTCGGGGTGGTTCCCGGGTTGTTCGATTGCGAGTTCGGGCTTGACGAGCACGCGGCAAGCCCGCCGCAGATGGTGGCCACCGTCGCCAGGCCAGCGAGGCTTCGGCGTCTCAGCAGTCTCCTCATGCTCTCTCTCCTGCTTTCGTGGAAGGCGGATAATTGACAGTCAGCTGGTGCTTTGCGCTAGTCCTGGCAGTACTCCTGATGCGTCACACCTCGCTTTCTCGCCCTGCGGTGACCACCCCAGCCGCCGCGGCATCGAGATGCCAGCAGGCGGCCGAACGGGTGCCGGACACCAGCTGCAGCGCGGGATCTTCCGCGCGGCAGAGGTCGTCTGCGAACGGGCAGCGCGGGTTGAACGGGCAGCCGACGGCTGCCGCGCCGGCGCCGGGCCTGACGGTGTGCTTCGCGCCCTGGCGCAGTGTGCTGCCGAGGTTGTCGGGATCGGGCGCCGATGCGACCAGCAACTGGGTGTACGGATGCGCCGGCTGCTGGGTCAGCTCCTCGGCGGGCCCGCGCTCGACGATCTCGCCCGCGTACATGACGTGCACCTCGTCGGCGAAGTACCGGGCCGAGGCGATGTCGTGGGTGATGTACAGCAGGGCGAGCTTAAAGTCCTTGCGGAGCTCATCGAGCAGGTTGAGCATCTCCAGCCGGATCGAGACGTCCAGCATGGAGACCGGCTCGTCGGCGAGCAGCACGGCGGGCCGGGCAGCCAGTGCCCGGGCGAAGGACACCCGCTGGCGCTGGCCTCCGGACAGCTCATGCGGGTACTTGCCGAGGTACTGCTCGGCAGGGGTGAGGTGCACCCGCTCGAGCAGATCGCTGACCTCGGCTGCCACTTCGGCGTTGGAGTGCTTGCCCTGGTGCAGCCGGACCGGCCTATCCAGGTGGTGGTGCACGGTGTGCACTGGGTTAAGCGAAGCGAACGGATCCTGGAATACCAGCTGGACCTGGCTCTTGTGCCGCCGGAACGCGCTGCGGGTCCGCAGGTCGACCGGCTCGCCGGATAGACGGATCGAACCGGAGGTGGGGCGCTCCTGCCCGGCAAGCAGCTTCGCGACCGTGTCACGTCGCGCACGGCGTGCAGGGTCTGGCCGCGGCCGAGCCGGTAGTCCTTGCTGAGCGCGACGGCCTCCATCGCGAGCGGCCCGCGCCGCGCCGCCACCGACTCCACGTTCATGGCCCGAGCACCTTTGGCTTGCCCACGGCCGGCACCGGATCGCGCGACGCGACATCCTCGGTCTCGGGCAGCACGAACGGGCAGGCCGTCACGTGCCCGAGATCGGCCGAGGTCGCCACCTGCGCCAGCTTCATATCGACGGTGGTGCACGCTTCCCTGGCGTAGCCGCAGCGCGGCACGAAGGGGCAACCGGACGGCGCCCGGCGCAGGTCGGGCGGCGTGCCGGGGATGCCGGCCAGGTCCCGCCGCGGACCGTGCAGCGACGGGAACGAGTGCAGCAGCCCGCGAGTATACGGATGGGCGGCTTCGTGCTGGATCTGCCCGGCGGCGCCCAGCTCCATGAGCTGCCCGGCGTACATCACGGCGATCCGATCGGCGAGCTCGAGCAGCAGCGACAGGTCGTGGGTGATGAACAAGATCGAGAAGCCGAGCCGCTCCTTCAGCTCGATGATCTGTGCCAGGATGTCGCGCTGGACCACGACGTCGAGCGCCGTTGTTGGCTCGTCCATGATCACGATCTCGGGATCGGCGGCGAGCGCCATGGCGATCATCACCCGCTGCCGCATGCCCCCGGACAGCTCGTGCGGATAACTGCGCAGCCGCCCGCCAGGTATGCCGACGAGGTCCAGCAGCGAGCTGACCTTGTCCAGCGCCTCATGGCGGGGCATCCGCAGGTGGGCATTGATGGCGTCGAGGATCTGGTCGCGCACGTTGAGCACGGGATTCAGCGCGTTCATCGCGCTCTGGAAGACGATGGCAATCTCGCGCCAGCGCAGCTGCCGCAGGTCATCGGGGCGCATCTGCACGATGTCGGTCGGGCCGGCCGCACGGCGCCCCTGGTATGTGACACTGCCGCCGGTGATCAGCGCGGGCGCCCTAAGCAGGCGGCAGGCACCGTAGGCGAGCGTCGACTTGCCCGACCCGCTCTCGCCGACCAAGCCGACGATCTCGCCCGCGTTCAGCGCCAGGTTGACCTCATGCACGGCCCAGACGTCTCCGGCTGGCGTGCGGTAGACGATCGACAAGTCGCGGATATCGAGCACTGGCCCCTTCACGTCCGCCCCCCCTCGCCCGCGCCGCTCGCCCGCCGCCCGTCGAGCAGAGTGCTGCTCGCCGGCCGCCAGCGAACCGGGGCGCCGACTGCCGCCCCACCGCCCCGCTCGAGCAGGGCGGAGCGCGAGAAGGAGTGGGCGAGCCCAGCCAGCCGTCCGCGGGGCGGCGCGTCCGGCTGCCACACCGGGGTTGGGTCGGTCGGCCGCATCCGGCGGCCGGCGATCCTGTTCGCGCTGCTCGCGTCGCGAAGCCGGGGGTTGCCGAGCTCGTCGATGCCGGTATTCAGCAGGACCAGGCCGGCGCCTATCAGCGCCACGGCCAGACCGGGCGGCGCGAACCACCACCAAGCGCCGAGCTGTAGTGCCTGCGCGCTCTGCGCCCAGTACAGCATCGTGCCCAGGCTCCAGCTGTTCAGGTCGGCCAGCCCGAGGAAGGCCAGCGCCACCGAGGCGCCGATCGCGTACAGGACGGTATTCACGAAGCTGGCCGCTATCAGGCTCACCTCGTTGGGCACGATCTCGACCGCGATGATCCGCCACGTGCTCTCGCCGGTCTCCCTGGCTGCGGCCACGAAGTCCCGGCCGCGGATGGCCATCGTCTGGGCTCTGATCACCCGCGCTCCCCATGGCCAGCCGAGCACGCTGAGCACGATGATCGTCGCCGTCTGGCCCTTCTGCGGCAGGTACCCCAGCAGCAAGATCAGCAGCGGCAGCGACGGGATGACCAGGAACACGTTGGAGACCAGCGACAGGAAGTCATCCCACAGGCCGCCAAGGAAAGCCGCTGTCACTCCGACGATGACCGCCAGCAGCGTGGCCACGACGCCGACCAGCAAAGCCAGCTCGAGGGTGAGCCGGATGCCAACTAGCAACTGCGACAGCACGTCCTGCCCGCTTTGCGTCGTCCCCAGCAAGTGGGCCGCGGAGGGCGCGTTCAGCGCCAGGCTCGGATCCGGGCTCTGGAAGGATGGGTCGTAAGGCGTGACGAACGGTCCGATGATGGCTGCCAGCACGAAGATGCCGAGCAGGATGGCTCCGGCCTTCGCCTTGGCCGGCAGGCGGCGCCACTGGCCGAGCGCCTGCGGCTGCACCTCCCCGGCGAGCACGGCGGTCCCGGCGACCAGCGGTGGCGCGGTGGTCATCAGGCCGCCTCCTTCGTCCGGGCGCGAGGATCGACGGCGACGACGATGAAGTCGACGATCAGGTTGGCCAGCAGCACAGCGAATGTGATCACCAGGAAGATGGCTTGCATCATTGGGTAGTCGTTGGCGGTGACCGCGTTGAGCAGCAGCAGGCCGATGCCCGGGTAAGAGAAAACGATCTCCATCACGATCGCGCCGGAGACCACGAAGCCGAGCGCGAGGCCGAATCCCTGCAACTGCGGCAGGAGCGCGTTCCGCGCCGCGTAGGTGAAGACGACCCGGCGGCTGGACAGGCCCTTGGCCTGGGCCGCCACGACATAATCCTCGCCCAGGGTCGTGATCATCACGTTGCGCATCTGCAGCATCCAGCCGGCTAGCGAGGTGATCACGATGGTGAAGGCAGGCAGGATCGAGTGGTAGATGGCGCTGCCGATGAACGCCGAATTCCAGCCAGGGATCAGCCCGCCCGCGTAGCCCTGTCCTAGCGGGAAGATGTTGGCTCGCGCGGCAAGCAGCTCGATCAGGATCAGTGCCAGGAAAAAGTACGGGATGGCCTGGAAGAACATAAGTCCGGGGAGCGCGCGGTCGAGCCATCCGCCGTGCCGCCAGCCCGCGACGATGCCGAGGCCGGTGCCCACGAAGAACGCGATCACCGTGGCTGTGCCGACCAGCGTGAGAGTCCAGGGAATAGTCTCGCCGAGCAGGGTTGAGACCTTGGCCGGGAACTGGCTCACGTCGACGCCGAAATTGAGCGTGAATACGTCTCCCAGGTAGGTCACATACTGATGCCAGAGAGAGCCGGGATGGCCGACGCCGAGCATGGCCTCCAGCGCCTGGTAGGCCGAGGGCTGCAGGTTCGGGAACTTCGCCATGATGGCCTGTACCGCGTTACCTGGCATCGCCCTGGGGAGAAAGAAGTTCGCGGTAAGCGCGACCCAGGCCGCGACGGCGTAGAACGCCAGGCGTCTGAAGATGAAGGACATTCCCGCGCTCCCTTCCTAGCTCGTTCCCGCCCGGGCTGGCTGGCGGCAAGCTAACGGCGCCAGGGCGGGCGCGCTGACTCCGGCGCGGATCGCCCGCAGCCGCGGCACGGGCCGCCTGATCATCGTGCCGGGCGGGCAGCCGCAGCTGGACCGGAGCACGAGCTCAGTGGGCAGCATCTCCACCTTCTGGCGCAGGCTGGGCCTGGCAATCCGGTCGAGCAGGCGAGTGCAGGCTCGCGCGCCGAGCAGCCGCATCGGCTGATGGACCGTCGTGAGCGGCGGGTCGCACAGGCTTCCGGGGAAGATATCGTCGAAGCCGACCACGGCCATGTCGGCGGGAACCCGGATCCCGGCTCCCGACAACGCCTGCAGCACCCCGATCGCCATCTGGTCGTTGGCGCAGACGACCGCGTCGGGCAGCTGCGCTGCCTCTGCGGCGAGCAGAGCATGACCGGCCTCTTCCCCGCTGGTGACGCTGAACAGGCCCTGCGAGGTGCCCACGAGCTCAGCCTCGCGGCTTTCGCGTACCACGTGCATGAGCGCTCTGCGGCGCTCGCGCGCGTCCGGCGCCGACGGCGGCCCGTCGACGTAGAAGAGCCGCCTGCGGCCATGCTCCTGAATGAGGTGATTCACCAGTGCGGCCGACCCTGAGCGGTTGTCGGCCGTCACCACATCGGCCGCGCGCTCGCGCGGGTTGCCCGCGATGACCACGACGGGCAGCCGCTCGGACAGTCGGGCCAGGAAGTGCGAGGGGACGATGCCCTCCCCGATCAGCAGCCCATCGACCTTGCCGGACAGCGACAGCAGGCGCGGCAAGTCGGGCTCGCCTTCCTCTTCGAGGTAGGTGATCAGCAGGGACCAGTTGTGATGCCTGATGCGCGCCTCGACCCCGCGCAAGATCTCGTCGTAGAAGAGCAGGCTCATACTCTCGATGTCGTATTGGAGCTTCGGCGCACTGCGCTCCAGGCAGACCAGGCCAATCACGTCCTTGCGCCGGCGCGACAGGCTCTGCGCCGCGCCGTTGGGCACGTAGCCCAGCTCCTCTATGACGGCGAGCACCCGAGCGCGGGTCGAATCCCGCACCCGGTCCTGTCCATGCACGACCCTGGACACCGTCGCAGTGGAGACCCCCGCGAGCGACGCGACGTCGTAGAGCGTCACGACGCCGCCCGCTTCCCGCTTCGTCTGCGGCATCGCGATCGCCCCCCATCCTGCGGGGTCAAAAAGCGCGGACGTTGGTTACTAGGCGATGGTGCAGGCACTTGTCTAAGCGGTTGCACCGCCGTCGTCTAAGCGGTTGCATAATGCTGATCTAAGCGCTTACCCTAAAACTCCGAACATGTCGCGTCAAGGTCTCCAGCCTGGCAACGATCATTGCGGCGGAGCGCCAAGGAGGGGTCAATGACGATGCCTGGGCCCAATCCCGTCGGCGACAGCGTCAACGGGGATACGGTCGAACCGCTGGCGGTCAGCGGGCACGGCGCTGAAAGGCCGGCTGAAGGGCAAGGCGCCAACGGCTTGCTGGCATTCCCTGCGGGCTTTACCTGGGGATCGGCGTCAGCGGCCTATCAGATCGAGGGAGCAGCGGCCGCGGACGGCCGCGGCCCGTCGGTCTGGGATACCTTCGCCCGCGCTCCGGGCAATGTGCGCGGCGGCGACACGGGCGACGTCGCCTGCGATTCATACCACCGCTACCGCGAAGACGTCGCTCTGATGGCCGGGCTCGGGCTCAACGGCTACCGGTTCTCCGTCTCCTGGCCGCGCGTCCAGCCCGGCGGGCGCGGGCCAGCCAACCAGAGGGGCCTTGACTATTACAAGAGGCTGCTCGACGAGCTCGACGCCCACGGCATCGCAGGCGCCGTGACCCTCTACCACTGGGACCTGCCGCAGGAACTGCAGGACGAGGGCGGCTGGGCGGCGCGGGACACGGCCAAGCGCTTCGCCGACTACGCCGCTCTCGTCGCCGGCGCGATCGGCGACCGGGTCAAACACTGGATCACGCTGAACGAGCCACAGGTCGTGGCCAGCCACGGTTACCGCACCGGCGAGCACGCGCCTGGCCTGCACGACCCAGCTGCCGCGGTGGCTGCCACGCACCACCTGCTGCTCGCGCACGGGCTGGCCGCCGCCGCGCTTCGCAGCGCGCTGCCCGTTGCCAAGATAGGCATCACGCTCGACATGCATCCAGTACGCGTGCTCGGCGATTCCCGGCCTGAGGTCCTGGAGCAGGCCATGCTGATCACCGATGCCGACCTGAACGGCCTGTTCCTCGAGCCCGTGCTGCAGGGCCGCTATCCCGCCCACGCCACCCCCGCGCTGCTGCCGCCTGACTCGCTGATCGCCGCCGACGACATGGCCACGATCGGCCAGCCCGTCGACTTCCTCGGCATCAACTACTACGCCAGCACCTACTTGCGGGCCGGCGACCCGACCGACCTGCGCAGGAACGAAAGCCGGCCGCGCTGCGGGCTGCCTGGCGTCGTGGAGTACAGCCCCGAGTGGCTTGAGCGGACCGACATGGGCTGGATCGTCGACGCGGACGGGCTGTACGACCTGCTGACCAGGCTCTCGAAGGACGCTCCCGGGCTGCCGCTGTACATCACTGAGAACGGCTGCGCCGCCGAGGACTACGTGAACCCCGAGGGTTTGGTTAATGACCCTGAACGAGTGCGGTACCTGCATCAGCATCTGGCGGCCGCGGCCCGCGCCATCGGCGATGGCGTCAATCTGACCGGCTACTACGTCTGGTCGCTGCTCGACAACTTCGAGTGGGGCTGGGGCTACCAGAAGCGGTTCGGGATCATCTTCGTCGACTTCGGCACGCAGCACAGGATCCCCAAGTCGAGCGCCCGCTTCTACGCCGACGTGGTGCGCGCCAACGCGGTCCCCGCGGTGCGCTAGTTCCGGGAGCCGGTCAGCCCTCCGCAGCGGCCTCGCGCGCCGCCATCAGCTCGGCGATCGCGTGCGCGCCGCCGCCAGCCGCGCCACCGCCGGGCACTCCACCGCCAGCCGCGCCACCGCCGGGCACCGACCGCCAGCCGCGCCACCGCCGGGCTCGGCCCGCAGCGCCGCGATTACCCCCGCGCGGTCCTGCGGCGTGCGGTTCTGTGACAGCTTGTCCTTCGCCTCGATCAGCTCCACCTGCATCTCGACGCCAACGATCGCCCGCAGCTGGCCTGCGATAAATTTCTCGGGCGCGTCGCTGATCCACCAGCGGCCGCTCCGGCCGGCCTCGTGACGCTCGGTGAGCCTGGTCACCACATCGCGGAGCCAGTCGTCGTCGCGACGGAACGTAACCGGCCCGGTGAAATGCACGGCCGTGTAATTCCAGGTCGGCACCGTACGGCCATGCTCCTTGGTGCTCTGGTACCACGACGGCGAGATATAGGCCTGCGGCCCGCGGATGATGGCCAGCGCTGGGACGCCAGCGGCCGCCGTCTTCCACTGTGGGTTGTTCAGGGCGATATGTCCCAGCAGGCGCCCGTTCGGGCCGCCGGCGCGGTCCCAGATCACCGGCAGCAAGGTCGAGACCAGGCGTGTCCCGTCAAACGTCACCAGATCGGCGGCACCCGCCCC
>WNFM01003493.1_pt1 | contig 11531 bp, 12 predicted proteins | sample 5400271 | NCBI WGS metagenome assembly WNFM01 (sample SAMN13153352, study PRJNA577476) | soil metagenome | isolation source: 60 cm saprolite on Douglas fir-dominated hillslope | place: USA:California | collected 2013-09-17 | reverse complement strand
CGTGTTGCAGCCGGCAGTTCTCGCGATCGTCGCGATCGTATACGCGCTCGGCGCGATCGTGTCCCGCGACGTCTCCAGGCGAGCGCTTGCAGCGTTCGGAGCGGGCGCGGCGGGAATCCCTGTCCTGAGCACGCAGCCCGGCGAGGCGGTTGCCTGCGCCGTGATGTTGGCGATCCTGATCTGGACGCATCGAGAGGGACTGCCGTCCCGGAGAAACGACGTCGTCAAAGAGGAGGGAAAATGAGCGAGAAACGGCCGCACCTTTGGTTCGGACCTGCTACGCGGGACGACGAGTTCGAGCAGATTTTTCGGCTGAATCATCAGACGTTTTCCGCGGAGATCCCGCAGCACGCCGCGCGCAAAGACGGCCGGCTCGTCGATCGGTTCCACTCCGAAAACGAGTATGTGATCTGCAAGGACAACGAAGACGTCGTCGGCATGATCGCGCTGCGCGCCCGGCGTCCGTTCTCGCTCGATGAAAAACTCCCGGATCTGGACCGATATCTTCCGCCCAACCGCTCGCTATGCGAGATTCGCCTGCTGGCCGTGCGCCCGGGATACCGACAGGGTTGCGTGCTTCCGGGCCTGGTACGGGAACTGGCTCGAGTCTGCCGTCAACGCGGCCACGAGTACGCGGTGATCTCGGGTACGACCCGGCAACTGAAACTGTATGCCCACCTGGGGTTCGAGTCGTTCGGACCTCTCGTCGGAAAACCGGGTGCCTGCTATCAACCCATGGGGATCGCGATCGAACGTTTCTCGAGCAAGGTCGCATGGCTCGATTCGCCGCTGGATACGCAGCCCGCGCAGGCCGGGACTCCGAAATGCCTGCTTCCCGGCCCGGTCCACATTCATCCAGAAATTCTCGCCGCGCTGGCCGGCCCTCCCAAGTCCCATCGCTCGCCCGAAACGGCAAACCTGCTTCAGAACTGCCGCAAGCGCCTCCTGCGCATGACTCGTGCGGAGGACGTGCAGGTTCTGCTGGGGAGCGGAACGCTCGCCAACGACGCCATCGCGCAACAATTGCGGGTTGCCGGAGGACCCGGCGTGATTTTTTCCAACGGTGAATTCGGAGAACGACTGATCGATCACGCACGACGCGCCGGCTTGCAATTTACGATTTGTCGCGCGAAGTGGGGCAAGTCGTTCAACCGCGACGCGATGCGCGACCGGATAGGCGTGAACACCAAGCCGCGCTGGTTGTGGATGGCGCATTGCGAGACTTCGACCGGCGTCTTGAACGATCTTCCTGCTTTCAGAGGTCTGGCGCGCGAAATCGGGGCCGACGTTGTACTCGATTGCATTAGCACGATCGGCAACGTCGACCTCGATCTGAGCGAAGTCGCCTATGCCTCGGGCGTGAGCGGCAAGGGTCTGGCGGCACTTTCGGGGCTCGCGTTCGTCTTCCACGGACGCGACGGCCTGCGGAGCGGCCCGCTGCTTCCCAGGTACCTCGATCTTGCGTACTACGCCGCGAATGGAAGCATGCCATTCAGTCAATCGTCGAATCTCCTGGCAGCGCTCGACGCGGCCCTGGTGCATTTCGACGCCGGGAGCTTTGAGCGACGTGCGCAAACGTCGGTGATGGTGCGCGCCGAAATCGAAGCGCACGGCATGCAAATCGTCGACGATGGCGCTTCATCCGCACCCTTCGTCGTGACCATCGCGCTGCCGGAAAGCATAAGCGCGGGCGAGGTCGGCGAAGCGATGCGCGCGCGAGGCTATCAGATCGCTTTCGAGAGTGGCTACTTGCGCACTAGGAACTGGATTCAAATCGCTTGGATGGGATGCATAGACAAGTCCGATGTGCTCGCGGCGGTCACGGCCTTGCGCGAGGTCATCTTCTCGGACGGGCGGGCTCTGCGGGTGGCGTGAACGCCGGGAGGGTCCACGCTGAGCTTTTCTCGCGCCCTCAGTCGGCCTTGATCCCGGCTTCCTTCACCACTTTCGCCCAGCGCGCCTTTTCGTTGACGATGAACGTGCCGAGCGCTTCCGGCGTGCCGGCGCGAACCTCGGTGCCCTGCTTGGCCAGAAACTCCTTCATGTCGCTGCTGTTCAGGATGCGGATCAGCTCGGCGTTCAGCTTCGCCACGATCTCGCGCGGCGTTCCGGCCGCGGCGAGCAGGCCCTGATAGGAGCCGGTTTCGAAGCCGGGAAGCGTCTCGGCCACCGTCGGCAGCTCGGGCGCCGAGGGAACGCGCTGGACGCTCGAAACCGCAAGCCCTTTCAGGCGGCCGGCTTTCACCGACGGATAGGTCGCGAGCATGCCGTTGAACAGCACGTTGGCGTTGCCCGCGATCACGTCGGTGACCGCCGCCGAGCCGCCCTTGTAGGGAATGTAAGCCCACTGCACGCCGGTGCGCGCCGCGAATTCGACACCCGCGAGGTGCGGCGCGCCGCCGGTGCCCGAGTTGGCGAAATTGAGCTTGCCCGGATTGGCCTTGGCGTAGGCGATCAGCTCTTTCACGTCCCCGACCGGCAGCGACGGATGCACCGCCAGCACGTGCGGCGAGTACGACACCATCACGATCGGCGAGAAATCCTTTGCCGGATCGAAGGGCATGTTGGCGTACACGCTCGGGTTGATCGCCAGCGCGCCGACATCCGAAAGGAGCAGGGTGGTGCCGTCGGGCGCGGACTTGGCGACGAAGTTTGGCGCCGGTGCGGTTTTCCACCACCACCGGCTGGTTCCAGACTTCGGTGATGCGCGGCCCGATGGCGCGCGCGAGGATGTCCGAGGTGCCGCCCGCCGCGAAGGGGACGACGATGCGGATCGGCTTGCTCGGGTACTGGGCCTGCGCCCGCAGGGCGGCGGGCAGGCTCGCGGCGAGAACTGCGGTAAACACTGCGGCAAGGCGTTTCATGGATGTCCTCCGTTTTCGCGGACTCAAAGTATACAGAGTGTAGGTGTCTCACTGGCGGGTCCGGCGTATCATCTCGCGATCGAAAGGAAAGCAGACGCGCGTCGAGTGAGCAAGTGAGCCCCTTGACCTCTGGGCCGGCGCCTGGCGTTTCGCCGCCGGCTCGTTTGCCCGGGCTCGATGGTCTTCGAGCCCTCGCGATTCTTCTTGTCGTTCCGCACAATTTCAATCTGATGATCACATCCGGGGGCGCCGCCTACCTGTTCGTTGTAGCTCTGCATCGAGGCTGGATCGGCGTTCAGCTATTCTTCGTTCTCAGCGGGTTTCTTATCACCGGTATCTTGCTGGATGCGCGCGACGCGCCCAACTACTACCGCTCGTTCTTTGTGCGCCGGGTGCTGCGGATTTTTCCCCTCTATTACGCGACGCTGCTCGTCTTGTTCGTTCTTCTGCCGGCCCTGGGCCTGCTGCCCTCTTCCTTCAAGCACGATCCCATGGTCGAGTTGTCCTACTGGGCCTATTTTTCGAACTGGTACGGGCCGTTCCATCCGGTTGAAGGCTCGGTGTCCCACTTCTGGTCCCTTGCGTCGGAAGAACAGTTCTATCTCTTGTGGCCATTTGTGATACATCGACGCAGCGCCGAATGGGTCATGCGCCTATGCCTCGCAATCGCCGTAGCGAGCCTGTTGCTTCGGATTGTCATGCTTCTTACTGGGACCCCCATTCAGGCGATTTACCAGTTCCTGGCGACCCGCATGGATGCGTTGGCCCTCGGCGGCGCGGCTGCCGCCGCGTTTCGCATTCCTTCGGTCGCCTCGTGGGTCTTGAATCGCCGCCGATTGTTGTTGGGCGCAAGCCTGTTCTCGCTGGCCGCCGGGGCGGTGATCTCTCGCGGCTACCACTTCACCAACCCCTTGACTCAGTCCTTGGGATACACGTTTCTCGCTATCGCGTTTGCGCTGCTGGTCGCTGCCGCGGCGGCGGCGGACCATCTCGGTCAGGCCGGTTGGCCGGGAGTGCTGCGGTGGACGCCCCTGCGAAGGGTTGCGAAGTACAGCTACGCAATGTACGTGCTGAGCGTTCCCCTTCACTTCCTGGTCGGGAAGCCTGTACTGTCAGCCCTTGGATTGTCACCCAGCGACTCGAGCGTTATCGGTTTCACGTATATCATCGTCGGCGTGGCGCTCAGCTATTTTGCCGCCGTTGCATCGTTTCATCTCCTCGAAGTTCATTTCCTGAATCTCAAGAACCGCTTCGCGCCTTCGACCCCGGAATAGCCCCTCGTTCCAGGCCGCCCGTCGCGCATGACATACTTGCGCGATGGATCGCCTCATCGCCGAATACGGCCTCGCGCTCGTTTTCGCCAACGTGCTCCTCGAGCAGCTCGGATTGCCGATTCCGGCGATGCCGACCCTGATCGTCTCTGGGGCCCTGGCGGCGGAAGGCGAGTTTTCGCTCGCCGCGGTGTTCAGCCTGGCGTTCGTCGCGTGCATGCTGGGCGACGCGGTCTGGTATCTCGCGGGCCGGCGCTGGGGCCGGCGGGTGATGGCGTTCCTGTGCCGCGTGTCGCTGTCTCCGGATTCCTGCGTGCGCCAGACGGAATTTCGCTTCGAGCGCTGGGGAAGGCTGACTCTGGTGCTGTCGAAGTTCATCCCCGGCCTGTCGACCATTGCGCCGCCGCTCGCCGGCGCGATGCGCCTCGGCTGGCCTGCGTTCCTCCTTCTGAATGGCCTGGGCGTGGCGATCTGGGCGGGCGTCGCGATCGGCGCGGGAATGCTGTTCCATGCCGGGATCCGCGAGTTCATCGACCGCCTGGAAGGTCTGGGAACGCTGGCGCTGCAGGCGATCGGCGTGCTTCTCGCCGGTTACGTCGCGCTGAAGTGGTGGGAGCGGCGGCGCTTCTACAAGATGCTGCGCGTCGCGCGCATCGGTGTCCAGGAGCTGCGTTCACTCATCGACGGCGGCAGCCGTCCCGTGGTCGTCGACGTGCGCTCGCGCGTCGCCCGCGACCTCGACCCGCGCTTCATTCCCGGGGCGCTGGCGATGGACATCGGCGAGGTGGACGCTCGCCTCGGGGAGCTCCCGGCGCAGAGCGAAATCGTCTTCTACTGCAGCTGCCCCAACGAGGCCTCGGCGGCGCAGGTCGCGAAGAAGCTCATCGGGCTCGGCTATACGAAGGTGCGGCCGCTGCACGGCGGGCTGGACGCCTGGGTGGCGGCGGGCTTCGACGTCGAGCGGCGGGGTTAGCTCCCCCTCGCGGCGGCGGAGGCCGGCTACCTTGGCGCCCTCTGGAGCAGGTCCCCGAGGTGGTTTTTCCACAGCGCCGCGTTGCCGGTGGTGGCATGACCGCGCGTCTCGCCGCTCGTCGGGATGAGCACGTAGCGCCCGTTCTTCACGCGCTTGATCTCGCGCTCGAGGATGCCGAGCTCGGGCGGATTGCGCTCGTCGTCGGCCGAGTTGATCGCGACGAGCGCGGCCCGGACGCGCTCGAGTCCCGGGCTCGGGTTGTAGTCTTCCGAAGACTCCCATTGATACAGCAGATCGTTCGCGTCGCCGCGGAACGGCTGCGCCAGGCGCTGCTCCACGATCTGGTCGGCCTTCTCGCGCGTGGGCGCCTGCGCGTAGTACGCCTGTGATCCGCCGGAAGTGGCGATGCCGAACTGCACCAGAAGCCTCTGCATCCCGCGCGGCTGAGCGGCGTAGTTGCCGCCGTTCCACTCCGGGTCGTTGCGGATGGCCTCGACGAGAAGGCGCCGCAGCATCCAGTTGCGCCCCGACATCCCGGTCGGCTGGCAGGCCATGGGCACGAGCGCGTCCATGAACTCCGGATATTTCACGCCCCAGATCCAGGTGGTCACGAGGCGGTAGTGCGCCAGCACCATGTCCTCGTAGTTGTACTTGGGAAAGCGCGCGCGCAGGCCGTCCGAAGGTCGCGTCGATTTTCCGGTGCCGAGCGCGTCCGGGATGATGATGAAATAGCGCGTGGCGTCGAGCGGCTGACCGGGCCCGAGCAGCTCGCCGGCGAAGTCCCGCGTGAGCATGTTCGCGTGAGAGCCGCCCGTTCCGTGCAGGATCAGCACGGGTTCTCCCGACGGCGCGCCGACCGTTGCATAGTGCAGGCGCACCTCGGGCAGTGTTTCTCCAGTGTGGAAGCGAAAATCCTTCGCCACCCAGTCGGCCTCCTTCGGCGGGGGGTAGTCCGCGGCGACACCCGATAGAGCTATCGCGGCAAGAACCCAGCCGCCCGCCGCCCTTGCGAGTTTGCTGTTCATCTCCGTCCTCCGAAGGTTCGTTCGGATCAAAGTATATAGAGTGCCTCGCTCGGGGCGGCCGGGGTATCATCGGCGCAATGAGAATCGCTACTCTGATCGTCCTGCTTCTCGCCGGCTGCGCGGCGCCGGGCGGGACCGCCGGACCCCAGAGCGGCTGGGACGGGGCGGTCTACGACGACGTCGTCCGCGCCTGGGGAACGCCGGCGCGCAGCACCAAGCTGAGCGACGGCAGCAACGTCTATACCTGGGTGTCCGAGGGTGTGGGGACGCGGGGTCGGGTGTCGCCCTCGATCGGCATCGGTGTCGGCAGCGGCGGCGTGGGCATCGGCACGGGCGTGATGTTCGGGTCTAGCGGCGGGGAGCCGGTTCGCTGTGAGCGCACTCTGATTTTCCGCGAGGGACGGGTCGCCGAGCAGAACTGGCAGGGACCAGCGGAATACTGCGATACCTTCCGGCGCTAGGGAGAAGAGATGTTTCGGAGAGTCTTGCGGGTCGCTGCCTCGATCGTCTTTGCAGTCGCGCCGCTCGTTCAGGCGCAGAACTATCCCGCGCGGCCGGTGCGCCTGATCGTGCCGTTCCCGCCCGGCGGCAGCGTCGACGTCGTGGCGCGCGCGCTGACGCCGAAGCTCTCCGAGCGCCTGGGGCAACAGGTCGTCATCGAGAACCGCAGCGGTGCATCGGGCAGCATCGGCACCGAGATCGTGGCGCACGCCAGGCCCGACGGCTACACGCTCCTGATCAACACCATTCCTCTCGTCTCGAACGCGTATCTGTACAAGGAAGTTCCCTACGACCCGTTCGCCGACTTCGTGCCCATTGCCTGGCTGTGCTCGTCGCCCGGGACGCTCGTGGTGCACCCGTCGGTGCCGGCGCGATCGGTGCGCGAGCTGCTCCAGCTGGCCAAGTCGAAGCCCGGCGCGCTCAACTATTCGGCGGCGGGCGCGGGCACCAACCCTCACCTTGCGGGCGAGCTGTTCAACGTGCTGGGCAATGTGGACATGGTCGCGGTCCAGTACAAGGGCGGCGGACCGTCGCTTCTCGCGGCGCTGAGCGGCGAGGGCGGGATCTCGTTTCCGAACATCTCCGAGGCGATTCCGCACGCGAAAGCCGGAAGACTTCATGTGCTTGGGGTCACGGGCAGCGGGCGCTCTGCCGCGCTGCCCGACGTGCCGACCATCGCCGAAGCGGGGGTGCCCGGGTACGAATTCTCCACCTGGCACGGGGTGCTCGCGCCCAAGGGCCTACCCGCCGCGTTGGTTTCGCTGCTCAACGCCAAGCTGAAGGAAACCCTGACCGCGCCGGATCTGGCGCGCTTTTTCGAGCAGATGGGATTTGATATCGTCGCGAGCTCCCCGGATGAATTCGCCGGCCACCTGAAGCGCGAATCGGAGAAATGGGGCAAGGTCATAAGGGACAGGCATATTCGCGCCGAGTGACCCTTGTTGACCGCCGGCCGGCGGTGCAGAATGCGTGAAACACATGAAACAATAAAATCCGCATTGGAACCGCAAGGAGGAGTCGACAATGAAACGCCTGCCACTGCTCGCCATCGGGCTGCTTGCCGTCGCGCTCGGCGCCTGCTCGTCCATGTCGTCCAAGGATTCGGGATGGATCGTCCTTATCGACGGTTCCAGTCTCGACAACTGGACTGCGATCGGCAACGCCAATTGGCGGGCCGCGGACGGTTCGATCCAGGCCGACAGCGGCGACAAGCGCCAGGGATATCTGGTCTCGAAGGATTCCTATAGCGATTTTCAGGTGAGGGCCGAATTCTGGGTCGATAGCGAAGCGAACAGCGGCGTGTTCCTGCGGTGCGGTGACCGCGGGACGGTAAACGCCAAGAACGCGTACGAGGTCAACATCTTCGACAAGCGCCCGGATCCGAGCTACGGCACCGGGGCGATCGTATACGTCGCCAAGGCTTCGACCGTGCTCAAGACTGGCGGCAAGTGGAACACCTACGAAATCACCGCCAAGGGATCGCAGCTCACCGTCGTCCTGAACGGGGTGAAGACCGCCGAAGTCCAGGACAGCCAGCACGCGAGCGGTCCGATCGCGCTCCAGTACGGCGCGGGCGTCGTGAAATTCCGCAAGGTCGAGATCAGGCCGCTCTAGCCCGTTCCGCGCCGACTCCGATGAAGCGAATTGCGATCCTTCTCCTGGCGGCGCTCGCCGCCGCCTGTTCGTCGACGCCGCCCAAGCCGTCGCCCGCCGCAATCGCCGACCTGGCGCCGACGGGCAAGCTGCGCGCCGCGATCAACTTCGGCAATGGCGTGCTCGCCTCGAGGGACCCGGCGACCGGGGAGGCGCGCGGCGTCTCCGTCGATCTCTCGCGCGAGCTCGCACAGCGGCTGGGCGTGCCGCTCGAGATCGTTCCTTACGCGGCGGCGGGCAGGGTGGTGGAGGCGGTGAAGACCCGGGCCTGGGACGTGGGCTACGTGGCGATCGATCCCCTGCGGGGGGTCGACATGATCCAGTCGCCGGCCTATGTGGTGATCGAAGGCTCGTACCTCGTGCCCGCCGGCTCTCCCATCCGCAGCAACGCGGAAGTCGATCGCGAAGGGATCCGGATCGTGGTCGGCAAGGGCAGCGCTTACGACCTCTTTCTCAGCCGCGAGATCAAGCGCGCGATGCTGGTTCGCGCGCCGACCTCGCCCGAAGTCGTAAACCTGATGCTCAGCGAGAAACTCGAGGTCTCGGCCGGCGTGAAGCAGCAGCTCGAGGCCGACGCGAAGCGTGTTCCCGGCGTGCGCCTGCTCGCAGGCCGCTTCATGGTGATCAATCAGGCGATGGCGGTGCCCAAGGGCCGCGACGCCGGCGCAAGGTACGTGCGCGACTTCATCGAAGAGATGAAAGCTTCCGGGTTCGTCGCTCAGGCTCTTATCCGTCACAACATCGAAGGCGCCGTCGTCGCGGGCCGCGATGATCCGAGGTAAGACCGGGCCCCAGCGAGGTGCAGGTGGGCGCACCGGCGTGAAGCCGGCGCACTCAATCGGCGCAGAAGAGTAAGCAATCCGGTTGTGTCGCCGCCCGTCGGGCGCGATAAACTCCTTGGCGGGCAAGGAAATTCCGGCGTGCCCTTCGCCGCGCGCGCCGTGGGCACGCTTGATGCAGTTGTCCCTGGAAATATCCCAAACACTCCGGGGGCGAGACATGTCCGCTTTCAACAATCCCTTCAGTCCCGATGTCCGGCTCGGCGCCGCCTGCGGCTGCGGAAAGCACCCCTCGCGGGTGGAGCACGCCGCTGAAGCGGCGCCTTTGCGCGACGAACCTGCGGGCAACGATACTGAGATGCTGAACGGCCGGGTGATCCAGTCCGCGGTGATGCGCGCGCTCTTCCCGCGCGACGAAACGCGACGGCGCTTCCTCGCCGCGGTCGGCTCCTCGGGTGCGCTGGCGGCGGTATCGAGCGTGGTTCCCTTCGGCGCGCTCGAGGCGATGGCGCAGGACAAGGGCGCGCTCGAGAAGAAGGACCTCAAGATCGGATTCATCCCGATCACCTGCGCCACGCCGCTCATCATGGCCGATCCGCTCGGCTTCTATCGCAAGCAGGGCCTGAACGTCACCTTGAACAAGACGGCGGGCTGGGCGCTGATCCGAGACAAGATGCTGAACAAGGAGCACGACGCGTCGCATTTCCTCTCGCCCATGCCGCTCGCCATCTCGCTCGGGCTGGGCTCGGCGGCGCAGGCGATGAACGTCGCCACGATCCAGAACATCAACGGGCAGGCGATCACACTGCACGTCAAGCACAAGGACAAGCGCGATCCGAAACAATGGAAAGGTTTCAGGTTTGCCGTACCCTTCGACTACTCGATGCACAATTTCCTGCTGCGCTACTACGTCGCCGAGCACGGCCTCGATCCGGACACCGACATCCAGATCCGCGTCACGCCGCCGCCGGAGATGGTCGCCAACTTGCGCGCCGGGAACATCGACGGCTTCCTCGGCCCCGATCCCTTCAACCAGCGTGCCGTGTACGACGAGGTCGGCTTCATCCACATTCTGTCCAAGGAGCTCTGGGACGGGCATCCCTGCTGCGCTTTCGGCGTATCGGACGCGTTCATCAAGGAGAATCCCAACACCTTCGCGGCGCTCTACCGCGCGGTGCTCACCTCGGCGGCGATGGCGCGCGAGGCGCGCAACCGGCAGCTTATCGCCGAGGTGATCTCGCCGCCCAATTATCTTAACCAGCCGGTGACGGTGGTGGAGCAGGTGCTGACCGGCAAGTACGCCGACGGTCTCGGCAACGTGAAGAACGTGCCCGATCGCGCCGACTTCGATCCCTTCCCCTGGCATTCGATGGCGGTGTGGATCCTCACGCAGATGAAGCGCTGGGGCTATATCAAGGGCGAGGTCGACTACCGGCAGATCGCCGAGAAGGTGTTCATGGTGACCGACGCGAGAAAGCACATGGCCGAGTTGGAGATGAAGGCGCCCGCGAGGAGCTACGCGAAGTTCAAGGTCATGGGCAAGGAGTTCGACCCGGCCAAGCCCGACGCCTATCTCGCGAGTTTCGCGATTAGGAAAGCGGCGTAAGCGTGACTTCGCGCGATTTCTGGCGCGCCACGGCGGTGTCGCTGGTGCTCCTGGCTGTCCTGCTCGGCGTCTGGCATCTGGCGACGCTGCCCAAGCAGCAGGCGTCCGCCGCGAACGACGAGTACGCGAAGCTGATGGGCAAGGACACGAAGAAGACCGAAGGCCTGCCGACGCCCGCGCAGGTCGGCGAGACCGCCTGGAAGCATCTCGCCGATCCGTTCTACGACCGCGGCAGCAACGACAAGGGTATCGGCATCCAGCTCGCGTATTCGCTCACCCGCGTCGGCTTGGGCTATGCGCTCGCGATCCTGTTCGCGGTGCCGCTCGGGTTCCTGATCGGCATGTCCCCGCTCATGCACCGCGCGCTCGATCCCTTCATCCAGGTGCTGAAGCCGATTTCGCCGCTCGCCTGGATGCCGCTCGCGCTCTACACCATCAAGGACTCGTCGGTCTCCGGCGTGTTCGTGATCTTCATCTGCTCGGTATGGCCGATGCTGATCAACACGGCCCACGGCGTCGCCTCGGTGCGGCGCGACTGGCTCAACGTCGCGCGCACCCTCGAGGTGAAGCCGGTGCGCAAGGCTTTCCATGTAATCCTGCCCGCCGCGGCGCCGACGATCCTCACCGGAATGCGCATATCGATGGGCATCGCGTGGCTGGTGATCGTTGCCGCCGAGATGCTGGTCGGCGGCACCGGCATCGGGTATTTCGTCTGGAACGAGTGGAACAACCTCAACCTCGCCAACGTCATCTTCGCCATCCTCACCATCGGCGTCGTCGGCATGGCGCTGGATCTTGCCATCGGGCGCCTGCAGAAGCTCGTGACCTACGTGGACTAGCGAATGGCTTTCCTCGAAGT
>WNFM01231065.1_pt2 | contig 11535 bp, 11 predicted proteins | sample 5400271 | NCBI WGS metagenome assembly WNFM01 (sample SAMN13153352, study PRJNA577476) | soil metagenome | isolation source: 60 cm saprolite on Douglas fir-dominated hillslope | place: USA:California | collected 2013-09-17 | reverse complement strand
ACTTGCGCTCGTCACAGAAGCGCAAAAGGGCAATGTCGAGTCTTTTAATACGCTTGTCCTGCACTATCAGGTCAGCGTGTTCAATCTTGCCTACCGCCTGATCGGCGAGAGCGAGTCGGCTGCCGATGCAACACAGGAAGCGTTTATCTCCGCCTTTGGACATCTCACGCAGTTCAGGGGCGGCAGCTTCAAGTCATGGCTGATGCGCATCGTCACCAACACCTGCTACGATGAACTGCGCCGTCGCAAACGCCGCCCCTCGATCTCGCTCGACGATCCTGACAATGGTGCAGCGGATCGGCTGGTTAGCCCCACCGAAAGCCCTGAAGCACTGATTCAGCGCGACGCCCTGAACCGGGCTATTCAGGATTGCCTGGATACATTGCCCGATGAACAGCGACTGGTGACGGTATTGTGCGACGTGCAGGGCTATGATTATCAGGAAATCAGCCAGATCGCTTCCGTGTCACTTGGCACCGTTAAATCACGGATCAGTCGGGCGCGGCAGCGTCTGCGGGATTGCTTGCAGGGCGCGGCGGAACTTTTGCCTGAGTCATATCGTCTGAATCATAGTGACAGAGGATGACATATGGCCGCCAACATTCCGCCCACTGAGCAGGATTTTGAACTGCTTTCAGCTTATCTGGATAATCAACTATTCACCGCTGAGCCGACATTGCGAACTGCGCTCGATGAATTGCGACTGACGGTTGCTGTGCTCAAAGCTGCACCGCAGATTGCCTTGCCGCGCAATTTTACACTTGATGTAGCTCGTTATCGCCGCCCAACGCCCTGGTGGGCACGTTATCAGACCATGCAGTTGATCGGTACACTGGGTACAGTAGCCTCGGTAATACTGATCGTGATTGGCGTGGGATTGTTCTCGGCGATTCAGCAGAGTACGACTGCGCCTGCCGCCGCCAAACTTACTGGATCAACCGCCAATAATATCGCGCTTGCACCAACGGAAACCGCCACGCCTCCACCGACTCAGGCTGCGATGGACAAAGTAGTTCTGCCCACCACCACGCAGTTTGTACCGACGCTTGTGCCCACACAGGTCGTCGCCGAAAACGCTGCTGAATCGCCGACTATATCACCGACATTTACCGCTCGATTCTCGGCACAAAGTGCTCCGTCAGGTGGAGCCGTTGCACCAGCGCCCCAGGCAGCGCAATCGGGTGCAGCATCGGGAGTCCAACCGCCACATGTGCCGGAAACAACTACGCCTGATTTAGCGCAGGCCCAGGCGACATTCCGGGAAGCGATCACGGCGACACCCCTTGCCAAAGTTCAGTTGTTCAATGAGTCGGCGGCAACCAGCGAGGCGAATGACGAAGCATCCGACTCGGCAGCACTGAAAGCAGCAACGGCTCAACCGTCAGCTACGACAACAGCCAGTGCGACACCTGCACTTACTGACACGGCAGTTGCCGTGGTTCCGACAATAGCGCCCGCTCCGCCAGCCGTGAGTCCTTCACCAATTACATCGCAGCCAACCGCTGCTGTGCCTATTGTGCTCATTATGGGCATCGCCTTGCTGATCTTTTCAATCATGTTGTTCGGTATTGGATGGCTGCGTTCGCGGCTGCGAGGATAAGACAATGCCTGTTTACAATAACCAGTGGGCCGTGACGGGCCATACCTGGGCAATTAACCACATCGCCCGCAGTCTGAACTATGATCGGGTGCGCCATGCTTATCTCATCACCGGGCCAGCGGGAATTGGCAAAACAACATTCGCGCGGGCCTTTGCGCAGGCGGTCAACTGCCTGAACGATGAAAACCGTCCATGTGGTGTTTGCCGCGCCTGTACCCTGATTGCCCGCGATAGCCACGCCGACGTGCAGATCATCCAATCGGCAGGCAATACGCTTAAGATCGAGCAGATACGTGAAATGCAGCACGCACTGTCGCTGCGGCCTGTCGAAGCCCGCAACCGGGTCGTGATTTTGCGGCGTTTTCATGACGCCTCGCCGCAGGCAATGGACGCGCTGCTCAAAACACTTGAAGAGCCAGCGCCATATGTAATTCTATTGCTGACCGCCGATGCATCGGATAGCCTCCTGGCGACGATCCGTTCGCGCTGCCAGCCGATCAATCTGCGTCCGCTTCCCGCTGCAACCATTCGACAGGCGCTCGAAAAGGATCACCACGTTGAACCGGAGCGGGCGGCATTGCTGGCGCAGCTTTCGGCGGGACGTGTGGGCTGGGCGATCCGCGCTGCCGCCGATGAGTCGCTGCTGAGTGAACGCAACGAACTGCTGGATATGTTGGAGCAGGCCATCAGTCAGCCGCGCGTTGGTCGCTTTGTGCTGGCAGATGCGCTCAGCAAAGACAAACCAACTCTGCTGACGGCGCTTGACCTGTGCCAGAGCTACTGGCGCGATGTGCTGCTCATGATCCACAGCACGACCACGCCGATCACCAACCGGGATCGACGGCATTCGCTGCAACAGCTTGCGGTTGGCGTAAAGGTTGAAGACGCGCAGCGGGCCATTGCCGCGATCCGGCGCACGGCGCAATATATTGATCAGAATGTCAATGCGCGTCTCGCCGTTGAGGTGCTCATGCTAGACCTGCCGCGATTGCGCCTTGTCATTGCGCCGCCGGGTTAGATTTACTGACCGATGCTCGTCACAATCATGGCAATCGCCAGCCCAAAGACAATTGGATAAGGATCAAAGTGGCAAGAAGTGTATTTCGCCCTGCCATTCACTTTGCTCACTGGCGCGAAGGATTAGCTCAAGGGTATCAATGACTGGACCTACAGCGGCTTGCCCGTGAATAAGGAAAAGTCCCGGCACTGGCAGTCCCGCGTTTACACGCTCATAAAAATAGCCGCGCATTGTATTAACATCATGCGATAAAACGATGTAGCCGTTATGTGCCGCATAGTCCAAAACCTGCATATCGGGTTGTTGAGCAAGTTCTGTGTCTTGAACACGCGTAATCTCGATGCCAGGAACTCGGCGCTGAATCCCACGAATGATCTCGTTGTTAAAGTTCTCATCCGCCAGAAACCGCATCATTCGCGGTCAGGATCATGTTTGGCAGCCAAACGGGCCAGCAATATATCACGGGTTAGTTTAGGGGGATGCTGAGCCTCGTATTCACGTTGGAACGAATTTGCCTCGGCTTCTTGAGCCAGTAAATACTCATCTACATCCGCAGAGTGGCGCAGGTAATAGCCAATAGCAAGATACACATCGTCCAAAGAAAGCGCTGGATATTGTTCAGTGATCGTTTCGGCGGTATGACCTAGCCGGAAAGAGTAGATTACCAGATCAAGCAGAACGCGAGTCCGGCCCACGCGAAGGCGTCCATTTTCATCCCGGCGGATAGGTATTTCTTCAGTAATTGGGGTCAAGATCATGATCTTTCCTGCTTACATTTCTGACCATTATATAATGAGTGCGTGCCAATTTCATCGCAAAAGGATGCAGTTCACTCCCCGGCCAGGTGCTCCAGACCTTCGCGATCCACGATGACGTAGTTGCGACCTTCGCGGCGCACCAGCCCCATATCGTACAATTGGCGCAGGGCACGACCCAGCACCTCGCGCGATGTTCCAAGCACTGCCGCGATCTCATCCTGAGACAGCGTATCCAGCGGGATATTGGCTTCGCTCTCGAACCCGCCGCTGTGCAGCAGCAGCCGTGCCAATCGGCTCGGTACGGTGCGGAAGCCAATGTCGTCCAACCGCGCCATCAACTCGCGATTTTGCAGCGTGAGCAGCCGTAAACACGATTGCATAAGTTCGACATCGTTGGTCATCAGTTCGATGAGTGATGCACGCGACAGCCAGCCGATCTGCGACTCGCTAACCGCTTCGGCGCTGGTTGGGTTCGGGCGACCATCCAGCGCGGCGATGACATTGAACGTGGCATAGGGCCGCATGTAATGGTGAACGTGGACACGTCCGTCAGCCATCATGCGATAAATGCGCACCAGACCGCTCACGACAATGCACAACCCCGTCGGATGGTGGCCTTCCAGCAAAATAGATTGACCCTTTGGATAGGTCCGAACGTGCATCTCACGATCTATCGCGGCCTGCGTATCGCTGCACAGGCGGATAAATAGCGGTACACGCACGATCCAGGGATAGGTCAGCGGTGTGCTTATTCTTTCCGAAACTGAGTGTTTTTCCATGATAGAAACCGATCCCGCAGCTTGAGCCGCTGATACTTACCCGTTGTCGTGACTGGAATATCCGTGCCAAAAACCACGACCTTCGGTGATTTCTCGAATGACATGCGGCGGCGGCAGTGGGCCAGGATATCGCTCTCGCTCAGCGAATTGCCTTCCACCGCCACCACATATGCGCCGACTTCTTCGCCATAGTAATCATTCTCGAAGGCCACCGCCAACCCGACTTTGACACCGGGAATTTCCAGCAATACCTCTTCAATATCGAACGGCGAAAACTTGACGCCGCCCCGGTTGATCAGTTCTTTGATGCGCCCAGTGATGAAGAAGTAGTGCCGCTGATCCTCGCCCACCTCATAAAAACCTTCATCGCCGGAACGGAACCAGCCAAATTTGAACGTTTCGCGGTTGGCGTCGGGCCGCTGGTAATAATACTTCATGACGTTATGCCCGCGAATGCAGATTTCGCCGCGTTCGCCGGAGCCGAGCATCTGGCCTTCGCTGTCGAAGATTGCCATCTCGTTCCCATTGATCGGGCAGCCAATACTTGGATAGCCAGAGTCCTGCATCCAGCGTTGGTGCGTGGCCCAATCGAGTTCGATGGGCAGGTAGCAGCTATAACAGGTCGTCTCGCTCAGCCCGTAGCCGTGCAGTACCGGAATCCCGAACTGATCCTCGAAGCGTTTTGCCAGCGCCACGGCCAGCGTACCCGCGCCGCAAATCAGATGCCGGAACTGCGCCAATTGATCCCGCGTTACGCCCTCGCCCCAGATGCTTTTGCCTGCCGCTGCCTGACTATCGGCGTACTCGCAACTGAATTGTAACAGGGTCGGGACGACACTGACGACATTCACCTTTTCCTGCGCGATACGCTTCCAAAACGTGGAGGATTGGTATTGACGGTTAATCACAACACTGCCGCCAATATATAGCGGTGTGATCAGCGTGACAATGATGCCGTTGACGTGATGGATCGGCAGGACATTCATCAGGCGCTGATTGCCCGTCAGCCCCTGCCAATCGGCAATACCCCGCGCATCGACCAGCATATTGTACTGCACCAGGACTACGCCTTTGGGTGCGCCCGTTGTCCCGCTGGTGTAAACCAGCAGACTCTCGGTTTCGAGCGTGGCAGGCTGCGCGGGTGTGAACTTTGGCGATTGCGACTCAAGCGCCGTCGGATAGTGCAGATAGTTTGGCTGTGCGTCGCCATCGATCTGAATAATGCGCTGGATGTTGTCCGCGCCGAGTCCCTGCTCTGTGCCGTGAATAATGCGCTCGGCTCGTTCCAGGTATTCGCTGCGCACAAAGGCGACAACCGACTCACTGTTGCGCAGGATAAACGCGATTCGGGAGTCATCCTCGGTTACGTTTTGCGGTGCAATCGCCGCGCCGAGCTTCCAGCACGCAAAATAGATAATCACCGTGTCGGGGCTGTTGTACGATATGGTCGCGACCCGCTGCCCGTGACGGACGCCCAGTTCGTTCGCCAGGAGATTGGCTGTCTGGTTGACACGCTCATTGAGTTCAGCATAAGTCATCTCAGTGCGATTGCCATTCGCATCATACGCAATCAGGAACACCTTGTCGGGGCTTTCCTGCGCCCGTAGTTCCAGTAGATGCGCAACATTGCGATAGGGAACCAGATACTGCGTCGAAGGCTGTCCCCGGTAACTTCGCGCCTGTGCAATATTCTCTTGTGTTTGCGGATCAAGTGGTTCCGCGACCTCGCTCATGGCGTTCTCTCGCTGCTCACCGTAACATTGTTAGCCAGCGATTCTACACCCTGATCAGGCAACTGCGTAGCATCTGTCCCAATCGGACCTGCCAGCGGGTAGACCTATCACATTTTTGTCTCAATCAGTAACCAGACGCGATACCGGACTGCGATTTTTCCGTGCCGCCGTGCCGAATTTGGGAAGGGTACGCAGGATTACCATGAATCGCGTTACCAGGAAATCTGGCTACGATAAGTCTGTCTCTAAACCTCACCCACCAAAGGATCAGCTATGTTCCATCGAAAAATCCAGCACATTCTCACCCTCTCCATTGTGGTCGTTATCGTCGCTGCCGCGATGAGCGGAATCAAACCCGCCAATGCTCAACAGGCATCTGGTACAGTGGTTGCCGATCTCGGCTTCCGACCAGATGGTAACGGCTTTGGCTTCCCCAACTATGGGGCAGATACGCCTGTTACCAACCTGACACCCGACGAGATGCGGCGCTTACTGGATGACAGTGTATGCGCCATCCTCAAAGATAATAAATGCACATTGGTCCCCGAAATTCAGCAACTGATGGATACGCTGAACGGCAAGATGGGCGGCGGGCATTGCGAGGGAATGGCCGTCCTCAGCACACTCTTATTTGCCAACAAGGAAAATGCGGCAGATTTTGGGCAAGGGCAACCCACAGCGTTCGACTTCAACACTAACGCCAAGCTCCAACGCGAGATTGCTTTATGGTTCGCCACACAATTCCTCAACAAGGTGGGTGCTGCAACCATTAAAGACAAGACGCCGAAAGATCTGCTGCCCATTCTCACCAAAGCCATGACGGATAAATCTGAGTATTATGTCATTCACATTTTCCAGCCCGGTTTCAAGAACGGTCATGCCATCACGCCCTATGCGGTGCAGGATATGGGCAATGGACTGTTCCATGTCATGGTCTATGACAACAACTGGCCCAAAGATGGTAACCGTTTTGTCGAGATCGATACGAACGCCAATACCTGGTCCTACCTGGCGGCGACAAGTCCGGATGTGCCGGAAGCACTGTACAAGGGCGATGCGACGACACTGACCCTGCACCTATCGCCTATCGGGCTGCGTGTGTCCAAGCAAACCTGCCCAACGTGTCAGGCGGCGGCAATTCAGGCCAGTCAGACGCAACTCGTGGCCTATCATCCTGCGCGTGCAACCGCCAAGCAGGCTGAAACGCAATACAATGAGGTCACGATTTACTCGTCTGGTGACGTCAGCGGGGCCGATCTGCTGATCACGGACGCACAGGGCCATCGCCTCGGCTACCAGGGCGGTCAGTTCTACAATGAATTTCCTGGCGCGCAGTTTATCCCCGCGACCAGCGACAACCTCTTTGGCGACGATCCCGAACCTGTCTATTACATCCCGGTAGGGACAGCCTTCACAGTGTCGCTTGACGGAACCAACATGCAGAAGGATGAAGTGACCAACGTGTCGATGGTGGGTCCGAGCTACGATCTGGCTGTCGAAAATATCAAGTTAGGCGCGGGCAAAAAGGATACGATGGCATTCTCGCCGGACGGTACGAAGATTGCCTATACGCCGAGCGGTGACGAAGCCCCGGACATCATTCTTGGTATACAACACACCGGGAACGACTACGAATTTACAGTCAAGGGTGCTGACGTGCAGCCGGGCGCGGCGATCAATGTTTCGCTCGACTATGACAAGGGCCGCCTGGGCATCAACACCAGCGGTGCCAATGAGAAGACCAGCACCTACGCGATTGAGGTTAACCGTATTTCGGATACGGCAGAAGATACCTTCACCCACGACGGCCTGACGCTCGACCCGAAGGACACGGCCTACATTGAGTTTGGGGCGTGGGACGGCACAGGTGACATGAATGTGAGCATCGACAAGAACAGCGATGGCAGCAACGACCAGACACAAGCCCAGCCAAATCAGCATAAATAGCATTTAATGCTCAATCACCGCCCAACTTGCAAGATAATTTCCTGCAATTGTTGGGCGGTGAAGGCGTCGTTTCGGCGATATTTTCCACACCGGAACAGTTAAGTCCGCTTAATCCTCACCCGCCCGATTTTCCTCTATTTGTCGATAACTTACCGATAAACTTTATCCAAATTTGTGTTTTTGGCTATGATTAACGCTGTTGTATGCCTTGAACGAATAAGGAAGTGAGAGCCTCATGGAAAGAAAGAAGGCGTTCGGTCAAGAGGTGAAATCTCTTCGGAAACAGCGTGGATTGAGCCAACAAGACCTGGCCCGTAACATTCTTGGTATCACCCCTCGCACGCTTGGGAAGATTGAGCGGGGCGAAAAAGGGTTCCTCGATCACGATATCGTCAGCCGGTTGGCAACCTGTTTTTCTTTAGAGGGGCTGGCAAGAGAAGAATTCTTCAGTCAGGCTGGCCTCAGTGATGCTATTGTTGAAGAGGACTACACTCCGCCGCAGATAGACGTGGAGGCAGTTCACACCTTCTTTGAAAACATTGACTTTCCCGCTTATGCCCATGATGCATTCTATAATTTATATGCACTCAATTCATCAATGTTTGCAATCTTCGGGGCGAATGTCCAGGATTACACCACCGAGTTTCTCAGGCCAACCGGCCCTCATCTGTTGAGAATTCTGTTTGAAATGCAGCTTGAGGCCAAGACAGAGTGGGCCAAAGACAAGGCGTGGCGTGCCCATGCTGAAATGCTCGTTTACCGATTTCGCGTGCTCAGTCGAAAATACGTGGGTAGTCCAAATTATAATGAACTGCTAAACGATCTTAAAAAAATGCCAGAGTTCAGGGAAATTTGGCGTAAAGTCGAAAAATCAGATTATGTTCCGCGCTTCCCACCGCTGAGCATTTTTTATCTGCGCGGGGGTGAGGAACTCCGGTTCATCAGTACGCTCGCTACCGATACTGCTTTCATGTCTACGGACGTAAACAAGGTAGTTTTCATTCCAGCCAGTGAAGCAACACGCCAGCATCTAGCGCGTGTCACGAGTAACACGGCGTATTTTTATTTACTGTTTGAGCGCGACCAACCGAATGGATATACGAAGGTAACGCCGCCGAGATAGTGACAACCTGCCTGAAGGCGCGTTATCCTTATCCGGAGCAAGGATACTGTTGGCGAAGTCAATTCCCCCTATCCCCTTCCCCCGTAAAGAGGGGAAGGGGAAATATACTCTGGAAGCCGCTCGCCCCGCTTGCGTGGGCGAGGGGTAACAAGTTCGCCAGCAGCATCGAGAAAGGGATAACTACCTATGCCAGAGATGGCCCGACGCGTGGCGAATTTCGGTACAACCATATTCAGTGAGATCAATAATCTGGCAAGGCAACATGGTGCTGTCAATTTGGGGCAAGGTGCGCCCGATTTCGATGGTCCACCTGATGTGCTGGCGGCAGCGGTGGATGCAATCCGAAGTCAGCTAAATCAGTATGCGCCCGGACAGGGAATGCCCAGAGTCAAAGAGGCGATTGCGCGGCACGCCCAACGTTTTTACGACCAGACCTACGACCCGATGACCGAAATCGCTATCACGTCGGGCGCGACGGAAGGCATGTTCGCGGCCATTCTGGGATTGACCGATCCCGGCGACGAAGTGATCGTGTTTGAGCCAGTCTACGACAGCTACATTCCGAATATGCAGATGGCAGGGGTTATTGCCCGTTCAGTCGTCATGCGGGAGCCGGATTGGGCCTTTGATCCTGACGAACTGAGCGCCGCTTTCAATGAACGTACACGGGCGATTATTATCAACACGCCGCATAACCCGACTGGCAAAGTTTTCTCCTGGGAAGAACTGAGCCTGATTGCCGATCTCTGCCAGCGTCACGACGTAATTGCTATCACCGATGAAGTCTACGAACATATCCTGTATGATGGGAACACGCATACGCCCCTCGCCACGCTCCCGGGCATGGCAGATCGCACGCTGACAATCAGCAGTTTGGGCAAAACATTTTCGGTCACTGGTTGGAAGGTTGGCTGGGCGCTGGGGCCAGCCGAGCTAATCACTGGTCTGAACCGTGCTCACCAGTTCATTACCTTTGCCGTGGCATCACCGTTACAGGCCGCGTCTGCGCTGGCCCTCGATTTGCCGATAACGTACTATGAAGCGTTGCAAAGCAGTTATCAGGGCAAGCGGGATTACCTGATCGATGCCCTTCAGGAGGCAGGCTTCGAGGTGTTGATGCCGCAGGGTGGCTACTTTGTCATGGCTTCCTATCAAAATATTGTGCCCGACCATATCAAGAATGACGTGCAGTTTGCTGAATGGCTAATTACAGAAGGCGGGGTCGCGTGCATTCCGCCAAGTGCTTTCTATCAAGCGCAAAATCGCCATCTGGCCGGCTCTCTCGCCCGCTTTGCCGTATGCAAGAAAGACGAGACGTTGACGGCAGCGGCAGAGCGATTGCAAGCGCTTCGCACTCGCGCGTAATTGTTACGTGGCTGCGAAACTCCTACTCTATGAACTTTGCGTCGCCCGATGTACCCTTTAAAGCAACTTAAATCAACCAGTTTGCCGAGGGTATGGTCATGAACGAATGGGCTGATGTCCTAATCGTTGAAGACGAAAAAAAACTGCGGTACTTTGCCACTGAGGTTTTCCGGCTGGAAGGAATCTCGGCAGAAGCGGTTGCGGATGGCTGTCAGGCGATGCAGTTTTTTGAAGATGTACTTGCGCGCCAGAGCAAGCTGCCCCGGATCGTGCTATTGGACCTCACCATGCCTTGCCTCAGCGGGTACGAGGTCTACAAACAAATCGCCGCCGCGCCCTGGTGTGGCAGCATAACAGTAGTCATTACCAGCGCCGCCGGTGATAAATTCGAAACCATGCCCGGCCCCGCGCAAACACTTCAGCTCATGAAACCCTACGAAGTCAGACAGCTTGTGGAGATGCTGCGCGACATCGCACCCGATCTATTTGCGGCTTAAATCCTGGTATCGTCTCTTTGATGCAATTCTTCGCAGGGCGAAAATCAAAAGAGCGGCATCATCGCAGCCACTCTCAAGAGAGTCTGCACCCTGCTAATCACCTACGGCGTGCTGCGCATCTTCAGTAGCAGGCCGCCCAGACAGTGAATTTGGCGCATCTAAATGAGCGCCACGGGCTACGCCGACACCGAGCCGGTCTACCAGTTCTCCGCCCAACCATCCCGTGAAGGTCATTACGCCGACACCCGCGAACGAGACAATATAAGCGAGGATGCCCGGATCACTTGGAACTGTTCGGCGCAGCAGCCAGCTTGCGCCGAACAGTAGAATTACTAGCACATTGCCAAGACCGTGCCGGGTCGCCACGCTTTTGGCGCGTGTGCCAGCGGGAATGCCAATCCAATCGATCAGCCCGAATAGAGCCGCGACTAACCCACCGATGATCCCGGCTGGCATCATGTAATAAGCAATGCCCGTCCAGGTGCCATCGCCAGTCCAGAAATGTAGCACATCAAAAATCACCGCCGTCGCGAACAATCCAAGCGGAAACACGATCAGAACTTGATGAATTGGATGTCCCAGGAATTTGGCTTTACTTTCCATTGTCCCCTCCTCAAGGCTTATGCCACGGGCATGTCATTCGCTTCGATACAATACTTCACACATTCGCGGCACAGCCTGGCACAGCGCACCATACATTCGTCGTGGGGGAAGG